>Ga0316222_1001935_pt1 | contig 23419 bp, 22 predicted proteins | sample TBH18011metaG_FD_206008 | JGI IMG/M metagenome (GOLD analysis project Ga0316222, IMG submission 206008) | Freshwater microbial communities from Trout Bog Lake, Wisconsin, USA - TBH18011 | ecosystem: Environmental > Aquatic > Freshwater > Lake > Hypolimnion/Profundal zone | place: USA: Wisconsin... | reverse complement strand
GGCCTGATCAACGATATCGCCGCCCAAACCAATCTGCTGGCCTTGAACGCCACCATCGAGGCGGCGCGGGCCGGCGAAGCCGGCAAGGGCTTCGCCGTGGTGGCCAACGAGGTCAAGCAACTGGCCAATCAGACCACCAAGGCCACGGAAAACATCACCGCCCAGATTTCGGCGGTGCAGACGGCGACGCTGGACGCGGTCAAGGCCATTTCCGGGATCGGTCAAACCATCGCCGAGATCAATGAAACCGCCACCGCCATCGCCTCGGCGGTGGAGCAGCAGACCGCCGCGACCCAGGAGATCGCCCGCAACGTGCTTGAAGCCTCCCACGGGACCCGTGACGTTACCGTCAGTATCGTCCATGTCAAGGAAGGTGCGGTTCGGACCGGCGTCACCGCGACGCAGGTTCTGGCCACCGCCGACCACCTGATCACTGAATCCGAACAATTGGCGGGCGAAGTGGCGGACTTCCTGACGGCGGTCAAGAATTCGGCCGACCGCCGCCATTTCGAGCGTATCGCGGTGTCGCTGGCGGCGGAGATTCGGGTGGGCGGCACCGCGACCGCCGTCAATCTGGTGGATGTCGCGGTTGGCGGCGCGCGGCTCGACCGTGAGGCCGGCGGTGGCGCCGGCACCCAGGTGGAACTGGCGGTGAGCGGCTGGCCGACGATACGGGGCCGCCTGCTGGGATCGGTCAATGGCCAATCCCGCATTCAGTTCGCCCTCGATGAGGCCACCCATCGAAAGCTGACGGATATCATGCTGTCGCTGGAGCGGCGCTCGGCGGCTTGAGGGCGCTGCCGCTTTAACGGATTTGCCCCGGTCTTCCCCGGCCGGAAGCAAGGAGTCTGTCACTCAGGATCACAATTCATTTACATTCATGGCGGGTTTGGCGCGTCGAAAGCGGTGATGATGGCTCATGGTGGAAACGCCTTTCTTTCATAGGAGGTAAGGCCCATGCCCCGATCAGTCATCGACATCATCACGTCGGCCGTCTCTGCCGCCAGAATGGCCGGACTGGACAGTGCCGACGAGCGCGTGGCGGCGCGGGCGGTCCTGCTCGCCAATGATGCCAGCCTGACCCCCGACATCGCCCGGATGCTGGTCGATCAGCACTATTTCGATCTTTCCCTGGGGAGAGAGCCGGTCCTCCCGTCTTGCGCCGCCAATCTCTGATACGGCAGGAGGCGACGATGTACAGCACCCGTTACTTCGGTCTTACGGCGTGTCCCAGACTGCATACCCCCCGGTTTCATCGCCGCCGCAATCATGGCTGGATCTGGCTGATCGTGGCGATCTGCGTCTGTGTGGCGGGATTGCTATCCTCTTTGTCGTCCATTCATATCTAGGGAACCGTCATGGCTGACCCGATCGAGACATCTCCCCCCGATCTTGGCGCGCAATCGACCCCGAAGGATCCGCCGGACCACGGGGCCGATGCCGCCATGGCCGAGGCCGAGGCGGCCTGGGCCGCGCTCGGCGGTCTTCCGAAGTCGTTTCATGATCTGGAGTTATAGGCTCGGCTTAGCCGATGATCCACTTGGACGGCCGCTCCTTCCTGAGGGCGGCATCGACCTTGCCCATGACCGCCCTGGCCGCGCGATCCGGCAGGCGCTCGAAGACCTCGCGGCTGATGGCGGCTTCGGCGGCGACCGCCTCCTGGTATTCCGCCGCTGCCGTCGGGCCTGCCACCCTGGTCTTCGCCACAAGGCGCCCGGCCGCAAGCAGCGCGGCGCCGAGTTTCTCCGCAAGTTCAGCTTCTTCCTTGGCTGTCAGGCCCATTTCCCACCTGCTGTGCTTGCGCTATGGTGCGCTGCCCGTGCAAACGCCGGTATCCAGGATGCCCAGGCAGACGATCACGATAGCGCCGCCATCGGGCCGGCTTCAATGATTGAATCGCTCTCTTGAGCTGGAAGCCGCGTTGCGGGACGGGCGTCTGGACGATGTTCCGGCGTTGGTGGCGGTTCCGGCGGCCTTGGGGAAAAGACCAAAGAATGATCGTTGCTCGCAATGGCGTTAACATAGAAATATTTATCTCTTCATAGGGTTTCCGTAGATTCCGAGGATTCCGCCGCAATGCCGTCGGCGTTATGTTTGGGTCAATGGCCGCGAAGGTCATGGCAGCCCAATAACTGCCCGTGGTTCGCCGTCCCCCCCCCATGTGCGAACCAAGTGCCGCCGGCCCGGTCCCCATCCCGGGCCGGCGGACGCTATCGCTTGGTGGTGGCTTCCATCGGCGGTGACCCCGACGGGCGGCCTGTTGCGCCATTTGCTGTTCGTCGAGGCGAACCGTCCCGGTCGCTGATCCGCGCGGGCCGATGGTTCGAACCATCGATGAATCGGCGTGATCAGGGACGCGGGGCAAAGCAACCCCCGCATCCATGACCGATACGGGGGCGGTGCTGGCCTTGACGTGGCTTGTCTACGTCTCCCTAAGACAGACCTTAGCCACTGGGCTCTTGCACACTCAATGAAGGCGACCGGGCGAGAAGGGCCCGTCCGGCCTGACCTTGGCCCACCAACGATGATGGACCCCGGATATCCCCACGATGGCAGCATCGAAGGAGTGACGCAATGTCGTTACCCCTGCATCCGCCGCAATGGGACCTTGCGTTCGCGAGCGGCGTGCAGCTTTTTGGTGGAAGTTCACGTTTCCACAAAAGGCAGCCTGACCAATGACCACCTCGGCGGCCCAGCGAATTTACACCTGCTTGACGGACGCTATCACTGCCGCAGAATTTGTTTCTGACGTGTTTTCTGCTGTTTTCGACGTCAACTGAGCTGTTTCCGGGAGCCGGAAAGCTGTTTCAAAGGCCGGTCGGGCTGTTTCAGCATAAGAATCCGGTGAGACACGCGATCAGGTAACTTTAGCGACCCTGGATGCCGATCAGCGGTTTGCTGGCTCAGGTGCTTCCATAGAACGCCTATCCATTACATGACCCTTCGACACCTGGGGAGCCGTCATTGCTCACTAGGTCGATCCACGCCCGGGCGGCGTGGGAGAGGTAGCTCCCGCGCCGCCAGATCAATGCTACGTGCCAAACCATGCCGGGATCGACGATGGGGATGTGGCGAACACCCTCATGCTCGCGCTGGCGGGCGATCAGGCGGGGCAGGAAACCGATGCCCAAACCGCAGGCCGCCAGTTCGATGATGAAGTCGATCTGGCTGGATCGGGTGATGACCTCCGGCTGGAAGCCGCTGCGCCGGCAGGCGTCGAGGATGATGGGGTTGAGGGCGAAGCCCTCGCCGAACAGGATGAACGGCTGATTGGCCAGATCCACCAGCTCGACGTGATTGCTGTCGGCCAGCGGATGATCGACGGCAACCAGCAGGTCGATGGACTCACGGCGTACCTCCTGCCACTCGAACTCGTCGCCCACCGGCAGCAGTGAGGCGGCGAGGTCGAGTTCGCCGGCCAGCACCAGTTCCTCCAGGCGCTTGGATCCCTGTTCGACCAAGCGGATGTCGATGCCGGGATACTGGCGGCGATAGGCGGCGAAGACGGGAGCGAACAGCGTATGAGAGCCGATGGCCGGCAGGCCGAGGCGCAGCACGCCACGCTTCAGGCCGCGCAATTCCGTCAGTTCGCCGATCAGGTCGTCGCGTTCGGCCAACATTGCCAGGGCGCGGCGGAAAACGATTTCGCCCGCCTCGGTCAGGTTGGGCCGCGGACCGACACGATCGAGCAGCGGCAGCCCGATCTCGTCTTCAAGCGCTTTGACCGCCTTGCTGACGGTCGACTGGGTCGCGAACACAGTCTTGGCCGCGCGGGAGAATCCTCCCTGGCGGACGACTTCGACGAACGCGCGCAGGGTGCGAAGGTCCATTATAATTCCATATAAGACTAATACGTATTCAAGTAATTCATTTTACGCATGCTGCGTCGCAGCATACAATCCCCTTCGTCGAAAGGGATTACCCGTCATGCCCCTGCGCAAACTCGTCCTCGCCTCCCGCCGCAGACTTCGGACCAGCCGCCTGCTTCAGATCGGGCTGGTTCTGGTGTTCTGGCTGATGGGGGAGGCCCTTGCCTGCTGGAGCGGCTGGACGATTCCCGGCGGCATCTTCGGGATGTTCATCCTGCTGCTGCTGTTCGCTGGCGGCGGCATCAGTCATGTCAGCGTGCGCCAGGGCGCCAACTGGTTTGTCGCAGAGATGCTGTTGTTCTTCGTCCCGGCGGTGCTGGCGGTCCTCGACCACCGGGAACTACTCGGCGTCGTCGGACTGAAAGTCCTCGCCGTCATCGTGTCGAGCACCGCTTTGGTGATGGCGGTTACGGCACTGGTGGTCGAATTCGTTTCCCGTCCGGGAGGAGTCAACCATGGTGTGGAGTAGCCCCATCTTTCATGTGCTATTCTGGTCGGCGGTCACCATCGGCTTCTACCGGATCGGGAAGCATATGCACGGCCGGTTGGGGCGATGGTGGTCGACGCCGCTGTTCGTAGCCCCGGCCCTGCTGATCGCCCTTGCGCTCGCCCTCAACGAGCCATACCGGGATTACATTCGCCAGACTCATTGGCTGGTGGCGCTGCTGGGGCCTGCGACCGTCGCGTTCGCCGTTCCGCTGTGGGAGCAGCGGACCCTGATCCGCCATCATTGGCCGGCGCTGCTCGCCGGGGTGGTGGCCGGCAGTGCCACGGCGGTGGCGTCCGTCTGGGCCTTCGCCAAGGCGCTGGGTCTGAACGACATTTTGAGCCTCAGTCTGGTCCCCCGATCCATCAGCACCCCCTTCGCCATGACCGTATCGGCCAATATTGGCGGCATCCCCGATTTGACGGCGTTCTTCGTCGTTCTCACCGGTATTCTCGGCGCCACCGTGGGCGAATTGATGCTGAAGGTGCTGCCGTTGCACTCGGGATTGGCACGCGGCGCCCTGTTCGGCATGGGCGCCCACGGCGCTGGCGTCGCCAAAGCCCACGAGATCGGCCGCGAGGAAGGCTCGGTCGCCGGCCTGGTGATGGTGGTGGTCGGTCTGCTCAATGTGCTGATAGCTCCGTTCGCGGTGCATGTGATTGCTGTGGCGCAACAGTTGTGAGCATCCAAATGAATACCGAGCCCGCTGCCCGCGCCCTTGCTTTCGTTGCCCGCTGCCACCTATTTATGCCCCGTGAATAAGGGATTCCAGACGACACGCCCTATTCCTTCTTGATGCGCACGACCCGTTGCGGCCCCGGAATTTCAATTCCAGCTTCGGCCAGGCTTTCCACGATCTTGAACCGTATCTCGGAAGCGATCTTCGAACCGTCGGCTCCATCCGTGTATTCGATCCAGTAGCGCAGGGTGAAATGGATCGCGTCGGGTCCGAAACCGTCCAGCAGGACGCTGGGAGCGGGATCTTGCAGAATGGCGGGATGGCTTTCAGCCACCCGCATCAAGACCTGTTCCACCTTGACGGGAGGGCTCGCGTAGCTGGTGCCGACCGACACCGAGCGCCGCACCTGGGCGTTCGAGTAGGTCCAGTTGGTCACGTTGTTCTCGATAAAGGTCGAATTAGGTACCAGGATTTCGATGCCGTCAGATGTCAGCACAGTCGATGACCGCACGTTGATCTGTGTCACCGTCCCGGTCACCGCGCCCACCTCGACGAGGTCTCCGACCCGCAAAGGGCGTTCGATCAAAAGCATGACGCCGCTGATCATGTTCTTGAGGAGAACCTGAGCGCCGAACCCGACGCCGATCGCCAGCGCACCACCAAGAAAGGCGAAGACGGTCAGGGGAATATCGGCGATATACAGGGCAATGAAGAATAGGACTGCGACGACAAGGATATGGCTCCAGCGCCCCAGCGTCGCCGCATGAGCCTTCTGCATGCGGAAATAGCGGCAGCCGACATAACAAAAGAGGTTCATCGCCTGGCGGCTGAGCAGAGCGCCAACCAGGACCAGGAGAATGACGCCAAGCGTCTTGCCGATCGTGATGCTACGGGAAACCTCGACCCGGCGCCCATCGATCACCACGGTGTCCTCGGCGGTGAACAGCTCGAGGTTCCAAGCGGCGCGAAGCGCATCCGCCCCCCGTACAGCCTCGCCGCGGACGACTTCCTCCCACGAACGCCCCCCGTCCTCCGCCTGAAGGCCTGCCGCCCAGATGCGGAAGGTGGCGAGCACGCTGTCCGCGACGGATTGGGCGTCCCTGAGGATTTGTGCGCGCCGCAAGTAGGCGGCCCGCAACTCGGCATCACCATCATCGGCGGAGCCGTCCCCAAGCTGACCCAGGCGGGCTATTTCCGCTTGCAGATAGCGGCTGGCGCCCTCCAGGTGCTCGATCAAGCCATCCAATTCCGCTACGGCGTCACGCGCCTTGGCGCGGTCGCCTCCGTTATAGAGGTACCACCGATATTGCCACCCGGCGCGCTCCCAACCCTTCGCCTCGACGGTCCGGCGAAGAATCTCGTAGGCCAGATCGTCGGTGTCGACGCGAATGCGCGACAGCGCCACTTTGCGCTCCAACTCCTTCAGCCGCGCTTCGGAAATGTGGTCGCCGTTCCGACCATCCTTCGCCGCCGTCAACTCCGTACGGGCCTGCTGCAGGAGTGTGTGCGAATGGGCACTGGCTTGCTGAAGCCGGATTTCCGACTCCTTGAATGCCAGGATCTGGCCGTCTAAACGAGCGAGGATCGTGTCGAGGTCCGACTGGGGAAAGACCACCGCTCCGCGCGTTTCGGTGAGCTGCTTCTGTTGCAACTCCTCCAAGGCCAGCAACTCGGCAAGTTCGGCATCTCCCAGCTCCTTGGCTGAACGTGCATCGGCCAGACTGGCAAAGGCGGCACGCTCCCTCAGGCGGGCCAGCTCCAGTAACCAGGCTTGGCGCCGCTTCTGCTCTTCGGGAAGGGTATCCGCCATCTTCTCGGAAAGCTGTCGTACCGCCACGTCGGTCGCCGGCAACCGCCTCTCGTCATCGGCAGTCCGCTGTTCGATGTAGCCCTGGCGCATCCGTGTCGTCTTCAGTCTGGCGCGGGTATCTTCCAGTATCTCTCGTTGCCGATCGATGATCAGGATGGATACTGGCTTGATCTCGCCGCCGGGGCGCCATGCCCTGGTCCGCGTTTCCTGGTCGACTTGGCGCTGACGCGCCTCCGGCAGGCGCCCGAGGATGTCGATGCGGCGCTCCAATGCCAGCGTCAACTCGCTCAGTAGATGGCGGCGCTCAAGGGCCTCGTCCGGACTGGCACCTGGCGGCGCCTCCCGCTCGCTTTCCGCCAGGGAATACTCCGCCCGCGCCGTCGCCAGTTGCTGGTCGAGAATTGTCCGGTCCTCGGTCCCGGTCGGTGCCTCTGCCGCCGCGGCGACCGGGACGCTGGAAACCGGAAAGGTGCCTTGTGGGCCAACGGCGCCCCCCACGAGCAATGACGCGGCCATCGTCATTACGGCAAACCATCGTCCCGACATAGAAGGCCCTTCGTCGTCATCTGCCTTACTGGACATGGTTCGGCTCCGCATCCGTCTTTCGTTTCATCAACCCTCCGCCGGGCATCCCGGGGTCCCGTCCTGGTCGAGATGGCCGATGCTGTCGGCCACCTGCTGGGCCAGCCGACCGGTGCCATCCGATAGGGCGGCGGCCGCTCCTTCCGGAGTGCCGGCCGGCAGCGGCACGACAACGCTGGTGCGGCAGGTGGTAGAGCGCCCCTGCGGCAGACGGCGCGCTGTCCATGATCCCTCGACGATGGCGGATCGTCCAGGGACCGCCTCGAACCGTTCGATGCGCAGAGCCAGACGATACAGGGGCAGCGCGGTGGCGCTGGAAGCGACCGGCGCCTGGTAGACGTCGGTGGCTCCCAGGCGATTCCACAGGGTATCGCTGAGGATCTGCCTGATTTCATCCGGCAACGGGGCGGCCCAGCGATCGGCGTCCCGCACATCAAGCTGGCCTGATGCGCTGACCAGCACCATCTCCCCTCGGTTCAGGCGCTCGGGCAGGGCCACGGGCAGGACTTCCACCAGGAGCCGGGCGCTTCCCGACGCCTGATGCGGCGCTGCCGAGGTCAGGGCGTGGTAGTGGATTGGCGGCGAAGACCCACAGCCGGCGAGAATTGCAGCGGTCAGGGCCAAGAGCCCGTGGCGGATAGCGGTCATTGGTCTGCTCCCTTCTTGCCGCGAATCAGCGATTCGGGGTGGCGATCCAAGCTGTCGGTCAAGGCTTTCAGCGAGCGCGTAGCGTCGGCCACGCCGCGCAGGGCCTGCCGGGTATCCTGCTGCATCGGCGAATCCCCGGCCAACGCGGCTTGCGTCGCCTGCAAGGTCCCGCGCATTTCGCGCAGGCTGTCGCGGATTTCCGGCAGGACATCGCTGTCGGCATGCTGCAACACCGCATCGATCCGCTTCAGGCCGGCGTCGAGACTGACCATCGTACGATGGGCGTCCTGGCTCAACGTCTCGAATGGGATCTTGTCCAGCTTGTGCAGGATCGACTGCACCTGCTTTTGCAGTTCCTCAAGGTCGCCGGGAACGGTGGGCATTTCCAAGGGCTCGGCGGTGGCGTCGAAGCTCACCGGCGGCGCGTCGGGAAAGAAGTCCAGGGAGACATAGAGCTGGCCGGTTAGCAGGCTTCCGCTGCGCAACTGGGCGCGCAGGCCCCGACGCACCAAGTCGGCGACCCCGGCGGCGCGGCTGGAGCGATTGCCGGTTCTCTGGGCGGCGCCCTGCGCCGCCAGTCGGTCGGGATAGATGTCCACGGTGACCGGGACGGAAAAGTCATTGGCCTCGGGATCGAATTTCAGGCCGATGGAACGCACCTGGCCGATTTCCACGCCGCGGAAGTCGATGGGGGCGCCCACGGTAAGTCCGCGCACCGACTGGCGGAAGTGCAGGATGAAGGTCTCCGGGGCGCCATCGGGCGCCTTCACGGCCTGCTGGTGGTCGGCTGCCAATACAAATTCACTGCTATCCGGCGCAACGGCGGCGTTGTCGGTGCCGGCTGGGGTCTCGAAGGCGATTCCGCCCAGCAGAATGGTCGCCAGCGACTGGGTTTCCAGGCGAAGTCCGGCGGCGTCCATCCGCAGATCGACACCGCTGGCATGCCAGAATCGGCTGTTGACGGTGACGAAGCGGTCATAGGGAGACTTGACGAAAATGCCCAGCGCGAGGCGGTGGCCGTCCGGCTGCAGGGCAAAGCTCTCCACATGGCCGACCTGGATGCGCCGGAAGTAGACCGGCGAACCCGCATCCAGGGAACCGATGTCCTCGGCCAGCAGCTTGAAGCGGTGCCCCGGGATGTCCGAGGCCACCACCGGCGGCTCCTCCAGCCCGACGAAGTCCGTGCGACGGTCTTGGGAACGACCGCCATCGACTCCGATGTAGGCACCGGACAGCAACGTCCCCAGGCCGGAAATTCCCGACCCGGCGAACCGCGGCCGTTCGACCCAGAAGCGACTGTCGGCGACGGCGAACGCCTGCGCCTCCCTGATCAGGTCGATGGTCACCACCACCCGGGAACGGTTCTCGGCCAACTGGACGGACTTCACTTCGCCGATGTCGACCTCCTTGTACTTGACCTTGGTCTTGCCGGGTTCGATTCCCTCGGCCGATGAAAAGCTGACGGTGATGGCCGGACCCTGCTGCCATATGGCTTGCACCACCAGCGACAGGCCGATCAGGGTGGCGAGCAAGGGGATCGCCCAGACCTTCGACAGGCGCCAGCGCCTGGGAGGTTCCACCACCGGGTCCGGCAGCGCGTGGGGGGGCAGCGGCGGAAGGTCAGTCATGGTCATCCTCGGCACGGTCCCAGATGAGGCGGGGATCGAAACTTCTCGACGCCAGCATGGTCAGTACGACGACGGCGCCGAAGGCGGCAGCGCCCGGGCCGGCCTCGATCTCCGCCAGGCCGCGGAAGCGGACCAGCCCGACCATCAGCGCCACCACGAAGACGTCAAGCATGGACCAGCGGCCGACGAATTCGACGATACGGAACAGAAAGGCGCGTTGATGCTGGTGGCGCGGCGACCGGCGATGCACCGACCACACCAGACTGCCGAGCGCCGCCATTTTCAGCATCGGCACCAGGATGCTGACGAAGAAGATCAGGGCCGCCAGCCCCTGGGAGCCGGATGTCCAGAAATAGACGATGCCGCTCAGGATGGTGTCCTTCTCCGCCCCGAACATCGAAGCGGAATTCATCACCGGCAGCAAATTTGCGGGGATGTAGAGGATGGCGGCGGCCACCAGGAAGGCGCAACTGCGCGACAGGCTCTCGGCCTTGCGTCGCAGCAACCGGCCACCGCACCGCGGGCACCGGGGGGGGGCGACGGCATCGAGGCAAGGGCAGACCAGCCCACAATAAGGGCAGCTCACCAGCCCCGCTTCCCATGCCGTTACCGCGGCCGTCGTCATGATACGCCGCCGCTCGGGTGATCCCATAGCGAGCGCGGATCGAAGGAGAGGATGATCGCCAGCAGGACCGTCAAGGCGGCGAAGGCCCACAGCGCCACGCCGGGCAGGACGTGCGCGAGGTGAGACAGCTTCACCACGGCGACCAGTATCCCCAGCATGAACACCTCGATCATCCCCCACGGGCGCAACGCTTGAACGAAGCGCCAGAGCGGCGCCGGCCGACCAAACCGCGATAGCAGCAGCAACGCCAACATCGCCGACAGATCGACCAAGGGGAACAGAAGCGTGGTCGCGAATACCAATGCCGCGACCATTTGACGTTCTTCGCCCCACAGGCCCCGGATGCTGCCGAACAGGGTGCTGCTGCTGTGCAGCCCCTGCACATGCAGATCGACGATGGGAAAGAAGTTGGCAATGCCGAAGGTTACCAGGGCGCCCACCACCAACGGCAACATCTGGTCGGGGCGCAGACGGGGATTCCGGTACAGCACGGCACCGCAGCGAACGCAGCGGGCTTTGTCGCCACGCGCCAGCGGGCGGCGGCGATGGAGCGCATCGCATTCCGGACAGGCGACAAGGTTTCCAATGATCTGCTTCATACTCGGGGGCCTCAGCAATCCAACCGTCGGCGAGGAACGCATATATTTAGGCTCTGAACCGAATGGTCTGTCACGGCGAAGTTCACACAATACTAGGGCGTTCCTGTCGTCCGCCGATTCAACTCGACGTCGGACTCAAAGCCCTGGCCTGGGCTTCCGCCGGTGAAAACTTTATCGATCGCTCCGTTGTCAACCACCATGGGGCGCTGTCCTGATGCCAATGACCGTGAAACAATCGTGACCATGCCTGACACCTCGTTACCGTATGCAAAATGGTGGGAAGCAAGCCTTAGAAAACGCCCTCCGCCGCATTTCGATCCCAATTGCGCACCGCTTGGACAGCCCACCTATTCGGCCCTGATCGGCCTATTTGCAAGATTGTGCGGGTCTATACCGCAGCAAGAACATGCCCACCGCTTCCTCGATCACGGTCTCGGGGGAGACTGGCGCGACGTCTCGGCCGAGAACCCGCTTCCACAGAATGGGCTCATTGAGAAGACCCAGAAACTGGTGGGCCGCCAGGAGCGGATGCGGGCAATCGAGGATACCCAAAGACGTCAGACAGGACAGATATCGCGCGAAGCGTTCAAGGTGAGGGTCCAGGACGGAGGCAAACTCGTTGGCGATCCAGGGGAATTGACGGGCGTCGGCCACCGCCATCCGAACCAGTCCGACGAATTCGAGCGGTGCCTGGAAGTCCATGACCGCCTTCGCCATGAGGCGCAGCACCTCGTCGACATGCCCTTGGGTTTCGATCCCGGGCGGTAGGGCGCTGCCAATTTGCCTCGACAAGCGCAGCAGCATCTCGCGGAGGATGTCTTCCTTGCTGGCGAACTGGTTGTAGAGCGTTCGCCGGGCCACGCCGGCCCCTTCCGCCAGATCATCCATGCTGACGCCATCGAAGCCACGCTTCAGAAATAGGCGCTCGGCGGCACCCACAATAGCGTCCCGCGAGGTGCCGCGGGGAGGGGATGGGCTTTCCATTGTCGCTGTCCGTTTCATCGAATTGTCGTTGCATTGCTCAGTGCAGTGCACTATAGTCCACACTCAAGTGCAGCGCAAGAGGGATTGCGCCCGTCAGTCAGTCGAAGGTGGTGCTCATGTCCATGTGTCGTATCACGGTGATCGCCCTTGTCGCCGCAACCCTTGCCGGCTGCGGTGATCACACGCCGCCTGCGCCTCCCGCGCGGCCAGTTCGCGCGCTGACCGTCGAGCGCGGCGCGACCGGAGAGACCCTGTCCCTGACGGGGCAGATCAAGGCGCAGGTGCAGGAAAGTCTGGCTTTCCGTTTGGATGGCCGCCTCATCGAGCGGCGCATCTTCGTGGGCGACAGCGTCAAGGCCGGGCAAGTCATCGGCCGGCTCGATCCGCAAATCCAGCAGAATAACCTTCGCCAGACGCAGGCGAATCTGTCTGCCGCGCGGGGGCAGTTGCTCCAGGCCAGGAACGATTTCGAGCGCCAGCAGAAACTCCTTGATACCGGGTACACCCCTCGCTCGCGCTTCGACCAGGCGCAGCAGGCTCTCCAGACCGCCGAGGCCCAGGTCAATTCCGTTCAGGCCCAGCTCCGCAGTGCCGAGGAACAGCTCGGCTACACCGAATTGCGGGCTGATTCGGCCGGTACGGTCATCGCCGTCGGCGCGGAACCCGGCGAGGTCGCCGCCGCCGGACGCATGATTGTCCAAGTGGCGCAGGACGGAGGGCGCGATGCCGTGTTCGATGTGCCGGCCCAGATCATGCGGACATCGTCCCGCGACGTGGTCGTGGACATCGCCTTGACCGATGATCCGAAGATCAAAGCGGCTGGCCGCGTCCGGGAAACCGCGCCGCAAGCCGATCCAGTCACGCGGACGTTCCAGGTCAAGATCGGCTTGATCGACCCACCCAAGGCCATGCGGTTGGGCACCACCGTTACCGGCCGCATCACTTTGGAAGCTCCGGCGGGTATAGAGCTTCCGGCAAGCGCGCTGACCCAGGCCGAGGGTCATCCAGCGGTGTGGGTGGTCGATCCCCAGGCCCAGACCGTGTCGCTCCGCACTGTGGAGGTGCTCCGCTACGACTCGGCGACCGTCGTCATTGCCCAAGGACTGGATAACGGCGAAACGGTGGTAACCGCCGGCGTGCAGGTGCTGCGTCCCGGCCAGAAGGTGCGCCTGCTGGGAGACGCCAAATGAAGGGATTCAATCTCTCGGAATGGGCGATCGGGCACCGTTCGTTCATCGCCTACCTCATGCTGGTGATCATGATCGCCGGCGTCGGGTCCTATTTCCGGCTGGGCCGCAACGAGGATCCCACCTTCACCATCAAGACCATGGTCGTCCAGACCCAATGGCCCGGAGCCACCGTCACCGATACCCTTCAGCAGGTCACCGAACGCATCGAACGCAAATTACAGGAAACCCCTGGCCTTGATTACGTGCGCAGCTACACGACCGCCGGGCAGTCGACGATCTTCGTCAATCTGAAGGGCTCCACGCCGGCCGCCAAGGTGCCCGATATCTGGTACCAGGTTCGCAAGAAGGTCGGCGACATCCGGGGGACCCTGCCGCAAGGCGTGGTCGGTCCGGGATTCAACGACGAGTTCGGCGATACTTTCGGCATCGTCTATGGCTTCACCGCCGACGGATTCTCCCATCGCGAGTTGAAGGACGCCGTCGATGATGTGCGATCAAAGCTGCTGCAAGTGCCGGACGTGTCGAAGATCGAAATCCTCGGTGCCCAGGATGAACGAGTCTATGTCGAGTTCTCGCCGGAGCGCCTCGCCGGTCTTGGGCTAGACCGCTCTGCTCTCATCGCCGCATTGCAGGCTCAGAACGCGGTCGCACCGGCCGGCGTGGTCCAGACCGGCGACGAAAAGATCCTTGTGCGGGTGAGCGGGGCCTTCCGGTCGGAAAAGGACATCCTCGCCGTCAATGTCATGGCGGGCGGCCGGATCATTCCGCTGAGCGACATCGCCCGCGTGACCCGCGGGCCGGTAGATCCGCCCCAGCCGATGTTCCGCGTCAACGGCAAGGAGGCCATCGGGTTGGCCATTTCCATGCGGGACGGCGGCAATGTTCTGGCCTTGGGGCACAACATCGAACATGCCATGGCCGAAATCACCGCGGACTTGCCGGTCGGCATCGAATCGACGCTGGTGGCCGAGCAGCCGGCCACCGTCGAACATGCGGTCGATGACTTCATGGAGGCCCTGTGGGAGGCCATCGCCATCGTCCTGCTCGTCAGCTTCGTTTCCCTCGGCGTGCGTGCGGGCAGCGTGGTGGCGCTCTCGATTCCGCTGGTCCTCGCCATGGTGTTCGTGGCGATGAGTTTCTTCGGCATCGATCTTCAGCGCGTGTCGCTCGGCGCCCTGATCATCGCTCTCGGCCTTCTGGTCGACGACGCCATGATCACGGTGGAAACGATGGTCAGCCGGCTGGAACGCGGCGACACCAAGGATCGCGCCGCCACCTTCGCCTATACCTCGACCGCCTTTCCGATGCTCACCGGCACGCTGGTCACCGTGGCCGGCTTCGTGCCGATCGGCTTCGCCAAGAGCATGGCCGGCGAATACACCTTCTCGATCTTCGCCGTTGTCGCCATCGCGTTGATCGCATCGTGGTTCGTCGCCGTGATCTTCGCCCCCTTGCTGGGTGTCTGGATACTCAAGGCCCCGAAGACCATTCATTCCGAAGAGCCTGGCCGACTCATGAGCCTCTTCCGCCGCCTCCTGGAATCGGCAATGCGGGCGCGGCGGACCACCATCGCCCTCACCCTGGGCGCGTTCGCCCTGGCGCTGGTGGGCACCCGTCTGGTTCCGCAGCAGTTCTTTCCGTCCTCCGACCGCCCCGAATTGCTGGTGGACCTGAAGCTGCCTCAGAACGCCTCCATCCAGGCGACGCGGGACCTCTCGTCCAGGCTGGACAGGCTGCTGGCGGAGGACCATGACGTCGAACGCTGGAGTACCTATGTTGGCGAGGGAGCCATCCGGTTCTACCTGCCGATGGACCTGCAGCTTCCCAACGACTATTTCTCCCAACTCGTGGTCGTCACCAAGGGGCTGGAGCAGCGTGAGCAGGTCCAGGCGCGGCTGGAGCGGGCGCTGGAGACCGACTTTCCCAATGTCGTCGGGCGAGTCTATCCCTTGGAACTCGGCCCTCCGGTCGGGTGGCCGTTGCAATATCGGGTGAGTGGGCCTGCCCCCGAGCACGTCAGGGAGATTGCGTTCAAGGTGGCTCAGATCATGGGCTCGCAAGCCTCGGTCCAGAAGGTCAACTTCAACTGGATCGAACCGGCCCGCAAGCTGGAGATCCACGTCGACCAGGATCAGGCCCGTCTCCTCGGCCTGAGCTCGCAGGACCTGGCCCAATCCATCAATGCCGTGGTGACCGGAACGACGGTCACCCAGATGCGGGACTGGATCTATCTGGTCGATGTGGTGGCGCGGGCCTCCGCTGAGCAGCGCATGTCGCTGGCGACCATCCGGACTTTGCAGGTGCCGTTGCCCAACGGCAAGACCGTCGCGTTGGGCCAGCTCGCTTCGGTCGAATACGGCCAGGAATACCCGCTGATCTGGCGCCGGGACCGTCAGCCGACCCTCACCGTCCAGGCCGATGTTGCTCCGGGCATGCTGCCGGCGACGGTGGTCCAGGCGCTGGCGCCGAAATTTGATGAGCTGAATGCCAGCCTGCCGGCCGGCTATCATGTGAGCGTGGGCGGAACGGTGGAGGAGAGCGGCAAGGCCCAAGGATCGGTGATCGCCGTCGTGCCACTGATGCTTCTCCTCATGCTGACCATCCTGATGGTTCAGCTGCAGGGCTTCAACCGCCTGCTTCTGGTACTCAGCGTGGCCCCACTGGGCGTCATCGGCGTGGTCGCGGCCCTCCTGCTGTCGGGCAAGCCGCTCGGTTTCGTGGCGATCCTGGGGGTGCTGGCCCTCATCGGCATGATCGCCCGCAATTCGGTGATCCTCATCGACCAGATCGAAACCGAGAAGGCGCATGGTCGCCACCCCTGGGATGCGGTCATCGAGGCGACGACGCATCGCTTCCGTCCCATCCTGCTCACCGCCGCGGCGGCGATTCTCGGCATGATCCCCATTGCCCCGACGATCTTCTGGGGGCCGATGGCCTATGCGATCATGGGGGGGTTGGCGGTGGCGACGTTGCTCACGCTGGTGTTTCTGCCGGCACTTTACGTCACCTGGTTCGGCATTTCGCAACCCGGCAACGCCGCCGGGTCCGCGGAGCAGCAACACATTGGATAGAGGAGTGCGTGACATGTTGGCAAGAATCCCCTTATCGACCCGCTTGTTCGGCCTTGCCGTCTTGACGTTCATCGTTGTGGCCGTCATCACCTTTCTCGGGTTGAGCGGAATGAAGGGCATCCAGGCCCATGTGAACGCCCTCTACGAGGATTCGGTGAAACCGCTCGGTCAGGCGGCATTGGTCTCGGAGTCCCTCCAGGAAATGCGCAGCCGGGCACTTGTCGTCCTCATGACCAATGATGCCGAGGGCCTGATCAAGCAAGGGCGGGCCGATGCGGTGTTTTCCGCACTCGACAAGGCGATCGACGATAATTGGGATGCATTCGTCAAATATAATGCGCCTGCCGAGCAAAAAACGGTGGCGGATGCTTTCTCCGCCGAGCTGGCCCGCTATCGGTCAGCCCGGTCGGAGACATTCGCCGCCATTGGCAGCGGCGACTCGGAAAAGGCAAGCGCCGTCGCCCGCTCGCAGGCCGGACCGGCATTCAACGGCGTGCTGAACGCGTTGAAGAAGATCACCGAAATCCGTGTTCAGGATTCCCGGCAACGGTACATTGAGGCCGAAAATGAATACAATGCAGCCCTCAAGATCGATATTGTCTTTGTGGTTGTCGGCGTCCTGCTGTCGGCGGCATTGACGAGGGCTGTCCATCATTCGATCACGGTTCCGCTGGGCGAGATGATCAAGGTGATGGGGCGGATCGCCGAGAACGACACCTCGGTGACCGTCAGCGGCTGCGACCTGCCGACGGAGATCGGCCAGGTGGCGCGGGCCGTCGAAGTCTTCCGGGTCAACACCATCGAGCGCCTGCGCATGGCGCAGAACGAGAGGGACGCTCAGGCGGCGCGCGAGGCTCGCGCTCAAACCATCGAAGGGCTGATCGGCGAATTCGACCGGGTGATCTCGGAGGTGTTGAGTGTCGGGGCGGGTGCCGCCACCGAATTAGACGCCGCCGCCCAGTCGATGGCGTCGACCGCCGTGCAGACCAACCGCCAGGCCGCCACGGTAGCCGCCGCCAGCGAGGAGGCCTCGGTCAGCGCCCAGACGGTGGCGTCGGCGGCGGAGGAACTGTCCGCCTCGATCACCGAGATCGCCCGGCAGGTCGAGCATTCCAATCAGATCACCCGGACGACCTCCGAGGAAGCCAACCTTGCCTCCGAGACGGTGCGGGGACTGGCCGACAGGTCGAGCAAGATCGGCGAGGTGGTCAGCCTGATCAACGACATCGCCAGCCAGACCAATCTTCTCGCGCTGAACGCCACCATCGAGGCGGCCAGGGCGGGTGAGGCGGGTAAGGGCTTCGCCGTGGTCGCCAACGAGGTTAAGAATCTGGCCAACCAGACCGGCCGCGCCACTGGGGAAATCTCCGCCCAGATCGGCGCCGTGCAGTCGGTGACGCAGGACGTCGTCAACGTCATCGTCCGAATCGTCGCCCGCATCGAGGAGATCAACCAGATTGCCGCCGCCATCGCCGCAGCCGTCGAGGAGCAGGCGGCCGCCACCGCCGAAATCGCCCGCAATGTCGAGCAGACGGCGGCCGGCACGCAGGAAATCTCGGTCAGTATCGTTGGCGTCACGCGGGCGGCCGCGGAAACCGAATCAGCCGCCGGGCAGGTGCTGGAATCGGCGCGTTCACTGAGCCAGGACGCGACCATGCTGAAGGGAGCGGTGGGCATGTTCCTGACCGGGGTGAGGTCGGCATGACACCCCGCCCTTCGTGCCCGCCGGATGATCGCCTCATGACAGATGAAAGCGGTTCAGGAGGTTGCCATGGTGTCGGAATTCTCTGATACGGTGCCACTCGAATTCGACCGCAGGCTGTTGGAACAGAACATTCAGACGGCCGAGGTGCTGGGCACGGCGGTTACCATGCGCGATCACGGCACCGGGGCGCACAACCTTCGGGTCACGTTGTACGCCGGGGCGCTTGGCGAAGAGCTTGGCTTCGACCAGGAAACCCTGCGCAATCTGATTGCGGGAGCTTTCCTCCATGACATCGGCAAGATCGCCATCCCCGATCGGATCCTTCTGAAAGCCGGAAAGCTGTCGGACGATGAGGCCGAGGTGATGCGTGAGCATTGCGGATACGGCGCGCAGTTGATCGAGGAGATGCCGGCGTTTCGCGGAGCCGTTCCGATCGTTCGCCACCACCATGAACGCTACGATGGGACAGGTTATCCTGGCCGCCTGGCGGGCGAGCAGATCCCGATCATCGCCCGCGCCTTCGCCATCGTCGATGTCTTCGACGCCCTGGTGTCGGACCGTCCCTACAAACGGGCGTTCCCATGGGAGGAGGCGGTGAGGATCATCGAAGTGGACACGGGCACGCATTTCGATCCCGGTTTCACGTCGCCGTTTCTCCGCTTGGCCCCGGCGGTCTACCAGAAGTTTGGCAGCCTCTCGGAGGAAGGGCTGAAGCCCCATGCCGCCGAACTGAGGTTCCGGCATTTTGGTATTTGAGGGATTCTCCTCACGGCGCCAATCGGGGCCGCCTCAAATTGCCATCACATAAAACCAAGATTTGTTCAATGATAGAAAATGTGGTGGAAAGCGATGTGCATAAGTACATTGCTTTCCACCCAGTTGGCGACCCGACCGGGAGGATATTTATGGGCCGCTTTATCAAATGGCCTTACCTGCATGCCTGTGAAGGGCGCTATCCGTGCAAGGTCTGATTCGTTTTATTTGCTCAAAATGTGAATGGCCAAAGCAGCTTCCTCGATACCCTGTAGGCCGCCACCATTTTCCTGGATTGCGTGGCGTGCGCCTTGCACTTGGCGCGCCCCGGCTTCGCCGCGCAATTGCGTGACCAGTTCATAGATCTGACCGATGCCGGTGGCACCCAAGGGATGGCCCTTGGATTCAAGTCCCCCCGACGGGTTGATGGGCATGCGTCCGCCAATGGTGAACTCACCGCGTTCGGCCGCCGGACCGCCTTCGCCGAACGTTACGAAGCCAAGGTTCTCGGCCTGGATAATCTCGCCCATGGCGGAGGCATCATGCACTTCCGCAACATCCATGTCCTCAGGCCCCAGACCGGCAATTTCATAGGCCTGTTTAGCTGTCAAATGGCCGATCTGGCGTTCGGGCTGGTCTAGCTGACGATGGGTAAAGCTCCGCATAACGCTGGCTGTCACCTTGATGCAGCGGCTCTTATCGGCGCCGATGCGCTTCAGGCCGTCCTCGGTGCAGATGATGGCTGCAGCGGACCCGTCAGAAAGGGGAGCGCACATGGGCAGCGTCAGCGGATAGGTAATCGGCGCGGCGCCGAGGACTTCGTCGATAGTGAAGGATTTACGGAACTGAGAATAGGGATTATGCACCGAATGTTGATGGTTCTTGGCGCATACGGCGGCAATCTGGCGCTGGGTCGTCCCGTAGGTCGACATGTGGTAACGGCACAACGCCGCATACATGGACATAGCCTTGCTGTAAGGTTCCGTGGATTCCGATCCCTCCGGCGGCACTATTCCCTCGCCCATCTTGATCAGCGTCTGGTAGACCTCTTCGGTGCGCGAGACATCCCATCCGGCGTTGAGCAGAGCGAATGCCTTCGCCTTGTCGGGGATGTTCATCTTCTCTGCGCCGACGGCAAGGGCGACATCGGTTGCTCCCGCCTTGAGGCTTTGCACGGCAAGGTAGAATGCGCTGCTGCCTGATGCGCAGGCGTTCTCAACATTGAATATTGGAATACCCTCGACCCCGATCTTGCTGAAGACAACTTGGCCGGGAATGCCGAATTGCCCCTGCAGGGCACCGTTGGTCATGCTGCCGTAATAGGCGACCCCAATGTCGCTGGCTTGGCAGTTAGCATCCTTAAGGGCCCCTTGCAACGCCTCGCCAGCGAGATCGTGCAGGCTTCGTTCAAAGTGACGGCCGAAGACAGTCATGGCGATGCCAGCAATGTAAATGATGCCCATGGCGGTGTATTCCTTTGCAAAGAAGCCTAAATTTTACGCGTCGCGTTCTGCCAATATCGTTGGCGCAAATCCTTTTTCAGGACCTTGCCGGCCGGACTGCGCGGCAATGTCTCGACGAAATCCACGGATTTGGGAGCCATGACGCTGCCCAGTTTGGATTTGCAGAGCTCCATAAGCTCCTCGGCTGTCACCGTCTGGCCGGCGTTAAGCTCAACCACAGCCTTGACCATCTCGCCCCATATTTCGTCGGGCACGCCAATCACCGCGCAATCCTGCACCGCCGGATGCCCCCAAATGATCTGCTCAACTTCGCTCGAATAAACGTTGAAGCCACCGCTAATGATCATGTCCTTCTTGCGGTCTGTAATGTGCAGATAGCCCTCGGCGTCGATGTGGCCGACATCACCGGTATGAAGCCAACCATCAATGATCGTCTCGGCTGTTTTTTCGGGCTGCTTGTAATAGCCCTTCATCACCAAATCGCCTTTAACGCAAATCTCGCCGGTTTCGCCGCGCGGCAGGATACGGTTGTCGTCATCCATCATCTCAACGCGGATCAGCGGATTGGGAGGACCGACCGAAGACAGGCGTTCGTCCGGTGCGATCTTGCCATCGGCGATATGATGATCAGGGGGCAAGTAGGAGATGGTGCCTGGCGCTTCGGCCTGTCCATATCCGCCCGCCATGATGGGGCCCCAGAGTTGGATCGCCTTCTTCAATTTCTCCACCGACATCGGTGCCGCGCCGTACAACAGATACTTGACGGAGGAAAAATCGACTTGGTCGATTCCGGGAATTTCTAAGAGCCTGTAAATGACCGTCGGCGGCAAGAAAAATTCGGTCACCCGGTGTTTCGCGATGGCGCCCAGCATCAGGCCCGGGTCGGGCTTGGCCACCACCACCACCGTTCCACCCCGCGCCGTGCAGGGAATCGTCAAAGGACCGGCGGCATGAGTCATCGGCGCCGCGACGAGGTTGACCGGCCGTTCACCGGCCGTGTAAGGACAGGCGATCATGATATGCGCGACGAAGGTCTGAACGCTGCGGTGAGTGTTCATCACGCCTTTGGGCATGCCGGTGGTGCCGCCGGTGGGCGTCAGCATTACGACATCATCCATGTTGGAAGCGACTTCGGGGGGCGTGGACGACTGTCCCGCCGTCCACCCTTCAAGCGAGGGCATCGCGCAATCATCGCTATCTATGCAGACCCAATGTTTGATCTTGGGCAGTTTGGACTGCAGTTCGGCGATGATCGCAGCGAAATCGCTCCGAAAGAACATAACCTCGCAATCAAACGAATCTAGAATATAAAGATTCTCCTCCGCCGAATTGCGTGGATTGACTGGAATCCAGGTAAGGTTGGCCCGCCAAATGCCCAGGGTACAGGCCCAGGCGATCACGTCATTTGTCGACCACACCGCCCCCTTGGTTTCCTTGGGCAGTCCAAGCGACAACAGCTTGTTGGCAATGCGGCAGGAAAGCTCGCCGATCTCGGTAAAGCTATATGATCGGTCCCCCTGAATGTAGGCGACGCCGGTCGGATTGATCCCCCAACCGCGATCATAAAAGTCGATGATAGCCACGACGTTCTCTCCTGCCTTTTGTCTTTAAAGCTGCGTCACCGTGGCCCGTGCCAGGCCGCGTTGTTCCAGGAAGCCGAGCAAATAGCGGTGCCCGAACGCCTTGGACGGTGATGCGAACCCAACCTTGTTGGTCTCGCCGTCGAGCAATTTGATCGCCGCCGCCGTTTGCAGGGCGCCGGTCGAGATGTAGGGGGTGACGCCGTGTACCGTGGCGCGCGCGGCGGCCAATTGACCACGCCCGATCGCAACGTCGACGGTGCGCTGCAACGTCGTTCGTTCCCGGGGCGGCATTGATGGCGTTGTGGCAGAGACAAACTGCATGAGGGCCTCGTCCTGCGCGGCGGCGGGCAGGTGCTTGTATTCCGCCTCCCATTGCTGTCCAAGCGCATGGACCATTTTCATCATATCTGTGTCGTAAAAGCCGACACTGGATATGCAGTTGCGGACCCGGGCATCATGTTCAAAATAAACAGGCAAGCTGGTTCCGCCCCAGGGCAGCGCGAATACAGTCTGCATCAATTCCGGGACGGCGATCTGGAAGGTGGCATTGGCAGCGTGCTCGACCAGCTTCTTTTCCCACAAATAGCATTGCCGGGCGCGGTACAACTCGAAAATAGAGGCGGTCGAGCCGACCGTGACCCCGGAAGTCTCGCGTGGCCCGCGGCACAGGGTTGCCGTTTCCAAAGAATCGATGCCGGATGTTTCCAGAACCAACTCGGCCGCAATCTCGGCAAAGTTGTTCATATAGCCGATCGATGGCGAAACAAGCAGACCGGACTGACGGTATAACTCGCCAAATTGATCGCGAACATTGGCAATATATTCCTGCTCGCCAGTCGTATCAATATAGTGGCACCCGGCCTTGAGTGCCGCCTCAACGGCCGTCAGCCCGAATTTGGCGAACGGTCCGACGGTATTGCTGACCACTTTCGCGCCCTTGAAGGCTTTTGTAAGCGCTTCGACGGTGTGTTCGACCTCAATGATCTCATAGGTCGCGGATTCCAGTCGGATGACACGCTGGGTCATCATTTCCCGGACACGCTTCGCATTGCGGGCAACCGCGGTGAAGGGAATGTCCTGGTCGATCAACCAGTCCATGACCAGCATGCCTGTATAACCGCTCGCGCCATACACCACGACGGGGTACTTTGCCATTTCTCTCTCCTTGGGCGTTTGATTTGATCGATTGAATCAAAATTGATTTACATGTGACTTGAACTCAGACGAGCGTATTATCTTCCAGGTGAGGTCACGGTCAGCCGGCCAGAGTGATTCCGCCGTTATCTCTTGGCCTCTGTGGCCATAGATTCAATCGACACACACGTAGTCGATGAAACACGACCACATCGGCCGCCTCGGGCTGATCGCTTGTTCATGGTGAATAAACATTCCCTCATTTCGAATTTTAAACAATTCGACTGTTTCACAGAATCTATCACCCACCATTGGTGCCGAACCGTGCATTTGGTGTCAGGTGCACGACATTTGGGGACAGGGCCTGAGTGTCCACTCGTCGTTCTCAGGGCTGTTCAACGCTGAGATCGCCTGATCGATCGTGGCGTGACGCCGGATGAAAATAGGCGATTCCCCTGATGGCTTTTGTCTGAATCTATAGTGGGCACCCATCTTGGAGGGTTGCCCCGATGCCGAGCACGCTGCTGTCGCTGTTTTCCCAGGTTTCCGATCCCCGTCGCGGCCAGGGGAAGATGTACCCCTTGGCCCCGGTCCTGCTGTTCACGGTGC
>Ga0316222_1001933_pt1 | contig 23434 bp, 14 predicted proteins | sample TBH18011metaG_FD_206008 | JGI IMG/M metagenome (GOLD analysis project Ga0316222, IMG submission 206008) | Freshwater microbial communities from Trout Bog Lake, Wisconsin, USA - TBH18011 | ecosystem: Environmental > Aquatic > Freshwater > Lake > Hypolimnion/Profundal zone | place: USA: Wisconsin... | reverse complement strand
GCCGACGCTCAACCCCGCTGATGATCTCCAACGCCTCGGTCCTTTGCGACACACTTAAATGCGTCGCTAGAATCAAAGCGCAGGTTCACACCAACAAGGCGGTTCTCGCCGGACGGATACACAAGATCGAGAAACGCAGCCTTATCGCTGACGTCAGCGATCTCAGGGTCAATGCCTGGGACGCGGAGGCCACCGCTCCAGGGGGAGGCAAAAATGCGTGACCGGGATATCCAGCCTTGCGCCGTGTTCTTCCGTCTTCCGTCAGGTGTGCAATCACGCCGATGAGGCAATAGCCGACACGATGAGGCTGGATATCATCGCACCGTTGAGCCATGATCTCATCGTTACGATGCCAGATCTGGCGAGCTGGCAAAGCTGCCGACGCTGCAGAGGAGCGCCGCTCCTAAACCACGCCCAGGCAGGCAAAGGAGAAGTCCCGTCATGCCGTTGGTCCAAAGTTGTCCTACCGCGAACATCATGGGCGCCACGCTGCCGCCGATCCCAGCGCCGACAGTTGCGACCAGGACGCAACCAACGCAAGGCGATCACGTTCTGGGCGATGTGATCGGCGCAATGACAACCGCGATGCAGGCAATTTTTGGTGGCGGCGCAATATGGCTGCAACATCTCAGCAGCTACAATCAAATTTTGGAAAGACCTTGGCTGGACCTGTCGAGGCTGGATCTCGGTCACGCTCTCAATGCACCAATCGTCGGACGCAATGATTTCAAGGAGTACGATCAGCACGCTCATATGTTCGGCATATACTCGGCCCGTCTGCAATGGACCTTGTGCGAAATTGTTTGCCTTGGCGATGGTTTGACTGGTCAGGCACGCATTATTGCTGGTGCGACACGTGCCTGGAAATCTGCAGTTATGGCTGCCCTTGATGACCTTTTGAATCACTTGGTGGACGAAACCGCTCTGCATGCCTACATCCGAAATCCAACGGCCATTCGCCACGGCAACATCACGACGCAGCATCGTGCGATATCTTTGGCAGCGGCCATTGCATATACAGGTGCCAACCATGGGATCGGTAAGGCTAGGGTGGCAGAAATATTGGCCAACTACAGCCAACTCCGCCCGTCAGTGGCTGAGATATTGGCTAGGTTCCACGATAGAAAAAAAATATTTAACCCCACAACGACGACGCCCTCCTGGATCTAAAGCCAGAAGCAGCTTTTCTCCTGCTATGCGCTTAATCATTCGGATTGAGGTAAAGGCGTTGAAAATTGATCGCAGCGGCCAGACTGGCGATGCCGCCGATATATTCACTCCGCCACGTTTTGAACCAATCCTCCCACCGCCCCGGTGTCATCAGCATGTTGGCACCAACCGTTACTTGGGATTTAACGAGTATCTTTGCATCTAGGGCAGCGTTCATGGCAGTCCTCCACCCTACCTGCGCTTTAAGGTCGGTTGGGGTCCTGGTTCCGATCGCCCCGAGGAACGCGCCGTCCAGTTGCAGCTCCGGGATCAGAGCGCCCGCCCGCAATCGCGCAATGGTGCGATCGGCCAGAATATCGTCGTCGATAATCGGGTGATCTGGATCGATGAGCTTGGCAATGGTGTTATCCGGCGTCCTGACATCAACCACCATCAGCACACTGCTGCCGACCAAAGCCAGCCACTCCGCCTTTTCAAATGCCGTTTTAATGGCGTTCAAATCAATGAGGAGCTTACTGACAGCATCGTACGTGGCTTCGGGCGCTTTTTTGTGACTGGAGGTGATAAAGCTGACAAAATCACCGACGTCCTCAACTTCCCAGCCCAGGCGCCGACTGGTTTTCCGTGAATCTTTAAAAAAATGTTCAAAAATTTTCAGGCCGGAAAATATACCGGAGTTGCCTTCGTATCTGTATTGCTTGTCGCTTTTTGTTCTTTTCCCGATTTTTCCGTCAACGGCATAGGCCAACTTTTCTTCAAAATTCTGTCTAGAGTTTAAAGAAATATTGTCCATAACAATGACAAGGGAGCCATCAACTTTAATATTCAAGCGTTGTTCAAGCGGTAAGCGTAGATTGTTGGGGGGTATTATAACATCGGGATACTTGCCGATGGCGTAGCTGTCATTGAGCACGATGCATGTCGGCAACACGTCGCTCAGTCCGAGAAGTTGTCTGTGGCGATATACAAATCTCTCGCGAGCCGAGGTAACTTTGACGACTTTTGCTCGGCCCTCAGAGAATTGGCGCTCTTTCGTGCCGGCCATCAATTGCCGGACTGCCGAACTGCCAACATGCGGCAATACATGTGGGGGGAATGAGATCTGTTGTTCGGCGCATAGGCGCGCCAGGGCATTGGCGAGGGTGCCCATGATGTCCGCTTCGATCTCCAGCGCAATATCGTCATTGACATCGCTGCCGTCCGGTCCAACCCGCGTAGGGCGCACCCGCCCTTGGGCTTGCTGAACCAGATGCCACGCCTCGTGCGGCAAGCAGCCGATCTCACCGGGAGCGAGATGAATTTCGTCGCCCTGGGCAAAGGCCTGTGCGCCGACCAGCCCTGGCTGAGGCGAGTTGTGGAACACCTTCACCTGAGCCATCGAGATACCAGACAGTGCCTCCATCGTTGCCCGTAGCCTGCGCGGCAGAGGCGAACTGTGTGTCGAAAAGCGCGTCATCATCAGCTCTCCTTTCCAGTAGACCCGGTCCAGGCTCGTTATCGGAGTGGAATTTCGACCGGCTCGGGCGGCTTAGCGCAGGCGGTATTGCTGTCTCGCCGACCAATCCGCCACAGTGAGCCATCTTCGCTGATCGCCAACGCGACGCCGCGCTTGGCTTGGTCAGTTTGAGAGCGATAAGGCAAAATCTGCAGCCACCGATGTGCTGCATCAACCTGCACCGGTACGAGGCTGGGCTGGAGCGGCGCACCGTTTTGGCAACTGATCCGCCCGACATTACCCCATGCCCATAAGGTTCCGTCCGACTTGATGCCGAAATCCATGTCGGCACCGATGGCGACCGCATCCCAGTTTTTCTCGTCATTAAAAATCACGAGGCCGCGCGGTGAGGAGAACCATTTGGAGCCATCGTAATAGCCGCGCCCCAGTTCAAACAACGACCATAGCCGCCGCTCTTTATCGATGAAATACGCCCCGTTTGCCCCGGCCGTCATGAATCGCCACTCGCCGGGCTTGGACAATTCACCCGGCGCCTGTGCAGCAAAGGCTTGAGAGACGTGGCCGTCTGTGTGAAGAAAATACCCACGACCCGCGCCATTATACCCCGCCGAGACGACTTGACTGGCTTGCGGTCGCCAGATGTCTCGTTGGTGGCCAACTCGGTCTCTGATCGGCAAAACACCGCTATGCTCGACCTCACCGTTCTTCAAAATGAACATCAAATCTTCATCTTTTGTAAAATACAATTTTATAGCATCGGTATTTAAAGTAAATGATTGACAGTAATTGTCACTGATAATTGCATTAACTTTAGTTTCTATTACAGTTTTTTCTTGCGTCATATTGCCGCGTAAATCTTTTTGTGGCTTGTATGTGCTTGTGTGCGTGCCGAGCACATCAACTATCGTCTCACCGACATAAACACCGGTCATGCCTTGGTTGAGCCATTTGCAGACAATCTGTGCCGGTCGGCCAGTTCCACCGCTCTGCACCGAGTACCAGCCCCATGTTGAGTTGTTGGCCAGCACCGCATAGTCGCCCTGGGCTGCGCTGCCGGATGCGGAAATCACCTTGGGCCAGGCGACCGAGATGATGGGGTTTGCCGCGGTTGCGTCCAACTCTTGTACCGAACGATACAGCGTTGTGATCACCCGCCCATGCGGGTCGGACGCACTTGGAACGCGCCGATTGATTTCAGTGCGGATCATCCAGCCCGACTTCGCGTTGGAAGTGCGTGATACCGTCACGTCCAGGAAGTCATCGTATTGCGATGGCATCAATCCATTGATCTTCCACTGCAGCAGCGTGCCCTCAGGGGAGGTCGCCACTGCTGCGACCGCTGACACCGTGACTGCGCCGGGCTTTTCCAGTGCTTGCGCGTTGCTTTGCACAAATTGATCCGGTGTCGCGTTTGGCTGCGCTATCAGCGAGATGGCTTGATAAGGGTTGTCCACGGACAGTGTGATCCGCAACAGGCGATCAAGCACCGGCGCAGGTGGCTTTGCCGGGCCTTCGATACACCCGAAGAGTTCCGGCGACGGGTCCGACAGCGACATCAAATTGCCTGCCGCGTCGGTCACCCACAAGGTGCGGGCCTTCTCCTCCGGTCGCACCATGGCCAGCGTCTGACGTGTGCCGTCTACGTCATGTCCGCAGGACAGCCAAAATGGTTGCCTGCCGGTGGAGTCCAGAGCGTAGTCGTGCTGTTCGACGCCTTCCCGTTTGTCACTGGCCACGAAGACGATGCGCGAACCAAGCGAAACAGGCCTCCCAGTGAGCGGTGCCTTGTCAGCAAACGGGAAATCCGCCTGCTTGATGTTAGCAAAACTGAGGCTGCCGAGACTATCGTTTGAGTCGAGCAATTCCAATCGCCGTACGCCCGCGGTCGATCCGGTTTGGAAGACATACAGCGCGTCATCGTGAAAAACGATCTCCCGCTCGTTGTGCCGCCCGATCAGCATCGACAGCCCAAGTTCCTCAGCCCACTTCCCACCCGTTGTCGTCTCATCCAGATTCAGCGAATGCGCATGGCCACTGCCAGCGATGTAGATGCGCTCTCGGTCGTGCTGACCAAGCGCCGTTGCAGCTTTCTGGGCGACCGTGGCGGCGACGACGATCAGATCCCCAGATGGCTTATACACACCCGGCAGATCCACGGCTTCGCGGCGGACAAACTGATGATCTTTGAATACGTACTCAATGAGCTTTAAGTGGCCATGATCATTCTTCACCACCCCGAAACCACTATGAAGTCGAACCAATTTTAAGCAAGTTTGACCATCCTGTGCGTTGAACTCGCTCTCAAATATGCGGCGAGGTACGTCAATTGTTTGGTTGCCATATTCAAGTGACACGCGCGACGACCAAAGCCCGTTCGCGGCGCAGGCAACAATATATCCGCCAATATTGTCTAACTCGGTCGTAACAAAAACCTCTGAAATCAAATGATTGCCGGAGGCGTTGAACCAGGCCTGATGAAAATACTTCCGAACGGTATATGTCGCAGTTTGGGCGGAATGGCCTTTCTGGGACAGCGTGGCCTCATAGGCTGTTGCACCGCTCGTCGGATTTGGCGCGATAATCAACCTTTTGCCGAAAGATGCATCGAGCGTATTTGCCAAAATTTCTCCGGTCTGGGACGTCCAACTCAGTTTCGGTGGCTCTCCGGATTCACGTTGTGTTGCCGACCATGTAATATTAACGGCACCAAATGGTAGTACTTGCGGCGGATTCGCATTAACATAGAGGTCAGATGCTTTAACAAATATTGTAAGTGGTTTTTCAATCTGGCAATTTACATCGGTGTTTTTGTCATAAATACTGGCGATCAAGTTGAAATGAGACACGTCGGCTACGGTAAATTCCGCTTTGCCCTTTTTGCTCTCATCGCTGCCCAATTCTGTGATGGTGCCATTCGCCCAAATCAGGGTTGCGTCCTCAGCAGCAGATGCATCCCAACTAATGGTGACCTTTGTGCCGGCTTTTACAACATTTGCCGGTTCGCTCGATATAAGAGAGACCGCATTTTGTGCATTTATACACGCATCTTGGGCAAAGCAAGGTACAACAAACAATGAAAGTGCGGCTGCAAAGAGATATTTGACGATATTCATTTGAGCGGTACCTCTCAATAATTGCTGATCGGCGAAACTGATGCGGTTGTCTGTCCGGCGACGGTGCGTCCGAATATTTTCATCGTTACACCGTCAAGCGATGGAGATTGGCGACTGGGTAGTGGCATGCTGGGGTTGGCGTAGAATCAAACGGCCAAACGCCAATTTTTGCGGAATCTGGTTCACTTCTGGCGCGGTTTCCATTGGAGCCACTTGGCGTAGTGCGCCGTTACTCTCAAGGAATATCCATTCGCCGTGCAGGCCGGCAGGTGTTGGCAGTTTGACCGGCCCTTTGCCGGAATCGACCAGCAATGGGCCGACGCGGAAGGAAAACTCCAAATTGGCCATGCGGCGGCGAAGCTCCTCTGCATCGAACTGGTCTGCCCGCGTGGGCAGCAGGCCGGACGCCATCTGGATAGATGTCTGAGGCGCAACAAGCAGGGTAAGATCGATCTCCTGATCCGGCAGCAGCGCCACCGAATTGCTGTCAGGTCCGACAACATAGCCGCCCGAGGATATTCCGCCGACATAACCGACCGGGTGGACCAGCCGTTCAAAGTCTGACCCGACGATATATCCAATCAATCCGTCGGTTGCGGCGCGCAATTCGCCTAGCCACACAGGGTGTGGCACCGTGATTTCCGTCGGTGTCGTTCCTTTTGCATCCAGCGCAAGAGCGGGCCCGAACCGCTCCAACTGCACTGACGCGCCGATAAGTGCTAGGGGCCATCCGATCAATGGGTTTTCGGCTGACGGCAGTGTGGTCTGTTGCGCGGCGTCGGCGATCAAACGTAGCAGGTCGTTCGCCTTCGGGTTGGCAACGGGCGTCGGCGAGATCAACGCTGACACGAAGGCGCGCAAAGTGTCGTTTGGGATGTCGGCGACGCTCATATGCCGCTCGCGGGTCATTGATACCCACTCGGTGGTTATATGTTTTCCTGGCTTCTTCGTTTTCGGATTCGTAACCAGAACATCCTTGCAGACCAACTCGCCGAGTAACTGCCCCCCGCCATCGCAGATCGCCAACGCCTGATCGAGCGCATTGTAGAATATCCAGCCGTAAACCGGATCGCTGGCCGAAATGGGCTGGGGTTGCGCCGAACTGGCAACCGAAGCGGCGTCACCGCGCGCCTTGAAGCGAAAGCCTAGGCGCGCCGCCTGAGTGAGTCGCGGTGGCACGGCCATCGCGCTTTGATCGTTCGGCCAGCGGGAACGCGGATTGACCTTGACGCCATGGGTCCCCTGAAAGTCAGTGCCTCCGAGTACGTCAACCCACTGTCCGAAGCGGTCAACAATCCATAAGTGCTCGATTGTGAAACGCCCCGCCCGAACCGTTGACGGAGTCACCGCACCTGATGCCGTCGGTGGAGACATCCGAGGCAAGCGTGGCCCGTCACCATCTTGCTGCAACAGTTCTGCGACACTTGCGTCCGAGAAAGCACTCGTCGGCTGGTCCCCATACCAGGGCGCAGACGGGTCAGGGACAACGGCCGGTAGAGATGTATCTCGGCCGAGGAAGCGTTGATGGAAGCCGGTCAGAGCCTGTCCCACCAATGCCCCGCCCTTGAGGTCGGCGATCAGGCCGGTCCAGTCCTGGAAGGACCGCAGGTCTCCTTCGAGGTCCGCGTCAATCAATTTCTCAAGTTCATTCAATGGATGGTCAACCAAATTGCCACTTAGCGGCGTCAACAAGCTGCGCTCCCTGATCGCAATGGCTGCGCCGCTTTTTTTCGGACTCGCTTTGCTGAATTGGAAATCTGTCTCATTACGTTGCCAGAGGTCTGGCGGCTCTGAGGGGATCCAATTGACCTGCCAATCCATGAAAATGGGCTGCCATGGCTGCTCGCGCCAGAATTTGACGAAGGTGGGCAACTGCGTGGGTAGGTGCGAGAGGCACTCCCTCCAAACATCGACGCTGTGAGACGTATCGAGGCCGAAGAGCTTGTCGGTCATTTCATCGGCGGTAAATTTTTCCTGCGCCAAGGCCTCGGCAACCAATGATTGCAGCACCGTGATCATTGTTTCGCTGGCGTCGAGTGAATCGAGATCCACGCCGGTGTCGCCGTGTGCACGTGGCAGTGCGATGCGGCACGGCAGGGGCGTCGGCATGGCAGGAACACCCGCACCGTGCATATTCTTTATCACCACAACCGGGTCCGACGGCATCCAAAATCTTGGGGCAGCTTCACTGAAGAGTTCGAAGCGAGACTCCAGCAATGCGCCCACCGCCTCCTCGGCCCGGTGCAGCGCTGTCTCAAGGTCGTGCACCTGTTGGCGGGCGGCGACAATCTCTGCGGCGACCTTGGTGAACTGGCTTTCAGCGTCGGCATCGCGCTTGTTGTGTTTTTGCGCGCGGCAGATCGTCCACCAAGCGCCGTAGAGATCTTGTTGTCTGACCGACAGGATACGCGCTGCGCCGTCAAAGGCCTCTTGCGCGATGTTTAACTCGGCCAGCGCATCGCGTAGGTTCTGGCCGGGAATATCGGCGGAAATTTTTGCCGCAGCCTCTTTCAACGGCGCGACTTTCCAAATCTTGCCGGCATCAATGCTGGCAAACCCACCCTGGTGAATTGCTTGGTGGAGCGGGCGTTTGCTGCGATCCCCGTTCCTATTCAGCAGCGCTTTACGCTGACCGTGCATCAGCGCTTCGAAGGCCTCCCACATGCGCAGATCATCGCTGAAACGTTCAGACAAAGCGGCAGACCTGTCATACAGCAACGCAACCACTGCATCGGCGACTGATTGGCCAAGCCCAATTTCGAGTGATTTTGCCGGTTCGGCGGTGGCGTGGTGACGAGGCGGGGCGCCGGGGTATCCGAGCAATGGCCCCTTGTATCGCTCTGTGTCCCAAAAATAGATCTGGGCCACCATGCCAAAATATAAGCAACGTGCCGACCCGACCGATTGAGCGTCGAGCGATGTCCCTTCGACGTCCCATTCAAGCGCTGCAAAAATATCCTGTGGTGTCGCGTCGGGGAGTTGCGCGCCATCTTTGAACCAAGGCAGCCCGCGGGTGCGCAGAGACTCCACGGCCGAGCGCAGCGGCTCGTTCTGTTCCTCGCGATGCCACCCTATGACGAAGTAACTAAGACTGATCCTGCCTTCCAGCAGAAGCCCATTTCCGGTTGCAGAGGTTTGTGCAACGCCGTCCAGAGTATCGTGCCAGGAGAGAACATTGCGATTCTCCGCCAAGCTCACGGAGAAAGTGGGCGAGCTGGTTTTTTCAGGTCCCAGGACGGTAAATGCGACCCGTTCGGCCGGGGGAGTGACCGCGCTTCCCGTGAGGGGGGTCACTTTGCCGATATGCTTGGCCCTGTAGCTCTTGCTCGCATCGTCGAACACCAAAACGCTCGCCGATTTTTCGTCGTCCACCACAGCACCGCTGTCGATGAACCAGGCGGCGCTTGACACTGGGGACGACTTGCCGTCGCGGACGAACCGAATAACCAGCCATTGGTCAGGCAGCGCGGGGAAGTCAAATTCGTTGACCGTTCGGGACCGGCGCAGTGCCTTTGGAACATCCCAGCTCACATAGACACCGCGGTCATTTTTATCCGGGCGGATAGTGGCCGCATAGATGTTGGAGGCATTGGACTTGCCAGCATTGGCCGCGTCAGGCTTCTGAAAAAAGGCCTGTGGGCCCGGCGGGTCAAATGTATCTGCCAGTTTTCCATAGTCTGCGCATGCGCTGGACCAACGCAATCTCGGCGCGCGCAGGCGACCGCCGGAACTGCTCGGGGCGGCTTCGGTCAGCCGATCTCCGGAGGTCTTGCCATCAATGACAAGAGCCTCAACATTGATCGGAACAAGCAAATATTTCGATATGCTTGTATCAGCGTTGGCCATAGATCGATCCCTCGCGCGCCATTTCTAGGCGGTCGTCCAACTGAACGTCTGAATCACGCCGGTCGTCACAAGCCGTTTCGCCAACTGCGCCGATCCCTTCACATCGTAGATCGAGCACAGCCGTTCGACATCAACGACCCCATTGTTCTTATGCCAAACGGAGCTGTGCTCATGGGGCAATGAGAATTCCAACGACTGTGGCGGTTGCCGAAATGTGACGCCTGAAATTTTTCCGCGCACTAAGCAGAACAAGACATCGCGCGCTAATAGGTCGCGTCGGAGCTCCACGCCTTCACCTTCAAAATGAAGTTCAATTTCAATGTCAGGCCAATTTACAATCAGATGAGATCTGAATATCAGGCCAGACCACAATTCTTCCTTTAAATATTGTGCGTTTCCTTCGGGATTGATAAAGCCAAAATATTTCGACTTCTCTTTGAAATATAGATGGCGGTAGACCAATTCGGAAAGCGCTGCGCGCCGTTCCTGGCGTGTGTTGGCGTTGGTTGAAGGGCGGGTTCCCAACTCCAAAACACCATCAAACAGCGCCTCCATCCAATTCGGATCGACGGCGAAGAAGCGTAATGATTCCGGCGGCAGCAACCGCGCGCTTGGCAAAATATTATGGAGGGGCACGTGTTCCAGCAATGCGAGGCGGCCGATCCATTCTGCCGCTTGTGCGATTCCTCCGGGCCGAATTGGGCTCTCACCCATTGTCGTGCCGAGGCGCTCTTCGTCAATGGCACTCACATGAAGGTCAATATAATTGGCAATACTTCTGGCCTGATCGCGCTTGTCGGTGTCTGGGTTGGCAAAAAAGTCGCGCCATGTCTTCGCGAAATCCGCAGATGACAGTGCCAACAGCCGTCCAAGTTGCCGTGCTGCGGCGATGTGAGGCAACTTGGCCAATGCGGCGGGATCATTGGCGAGCGAAACACGCGAAGGTGCCAGCGGCCCCCGGAGCCAGGCAACATCCGCTTCGCCGCTTTCTACCTGCCGTTCGAGCGGCAGGTAGCCGCTTTCCAGCAATGCCTTTGCCCCCTGAGGGGCAGCCAACTCGCCGAGGTCATTCCCGAATCCTTTGATGGATATTGTCTGGAAAAGCCGTTCTGCCGTGCAGTTCGCCGTGGGGTCAGAGACAAAGCTCCATTTCGACAAGACGACGAAACGGATAGTCGCCGTGTCTTCAGGAATATTGCGGTTAAGTAAATTCCAATGCCCCTCCAACGAAACCAGGAAGATCCGGTTTTGGCCCGGCTGGGCTGTTCGGTTCGCCAGCACTGCGGCCTGATAGCCTTTTCGGCTGTCAGGTTCGCCTGTCTCCAGCCTGCTCGCATGCGTCAGCAGCAGCAGTTCGCCAGCCAGCGGCAGGATGTTCACCACTAGGTCGGCCGGTAGGTCCAGCGACTGCACCAGAGTGGCGGGGTTGGGCGAACGTTCGTCGGACAATTGCGGCAGGCAAAGTCCGTGTAATGGAACTTTGCCCTGCGCCGCCTCGTTTTCGAACGCTTCGGCGGAGGTTACTTGCAAGGCACTTTCGCCACCGGCGCGAACGAATTCGGCTTCGCTCAATACCAGTAATGCCATCCAGGGTGCGTCGTCTTGCGCACCGGCAACTTGTCGTTCCCAAGGGAGCGAGACAGAGTTGAGACCAATATAGGGCAGCTTGCCGACAAAATTCCCGGCAACGCCGTCCGGGGGATAAACGCGGGAGATGTCCGCCGGGTCGATGGTGTATTTAGGGCCGCTGACCGTAAAATCGCGCTCATGGTAATAGTGGTGCTCGCCCTGTGCCGCGACACTCTGCTGAAGCACCAAACGGTACTTCCCAGCTTTCAATCCGGGGCGATACCCGTTCCCGAAATACAAGTGCGCATCGCGGGAGAGTTCGGGGGGCAGGGTCATTGGCTCGCTCCTTCACCCACGGTTGTGTTGGCTGGCAGGAGGAAGCCGAGAGTGGCAAGCGCTGATAGCTCGTCATGCCAAGACCTGCCGAGCAGCGCGACGATATGCTCTGTATCTTCGGTTTCGCCTGCTGCGGATGCGGCGCGCGGAGGCAGCTTTTGGCGCAGATGGTCGGCGGAATCGTGTAAGGCCTCACCAAGCATTTTCCCCGCCGGAGGCCGCATAGACTTAAGTCCAACCAGACATTCGCTGATCACCTTACTGTCCGGCGAGTTTGCGGGCTTTAGATCGGTGTCCCAAAGTGCGGCCGGCACGCCGCTGACATCCTCACTCAACGACCAATCCTGGATATCTAGCGACATGTCAGAGCTGTCGAGGATCGCCACCCGGAGCACACTGCGCATCGCGGCCAGTTTCATGGGCCGGACACCAAGCGCCGTCGTGCGTGAGAATTTGACCACGCTGGTATTCGGCAGCGCAGCAACACCGTTGGCCACCACCAGATGCTGCGCCGAAAGAGACGGGGTGTGCCAGTCCGGACGTTTGCCGAGCTTTTCGAGGAGTATCTCATTGACTGGAACCGCCGTCGAAATCGCCAGTTCCATCTCGCCGCTGCGGACGATCCAAGGTTGCGCGGCATCCTGTGCGGACGCCTCAACAATCGGTCGGTCCGAACGCTTCGCTTCAGCCGCCGCCCCTTTCACCAGGGCCGCCTGAATCAACGCTGGGGCGTTGGACGTGAAGGGTTCACCAGCATTTACCGCCCATGCCAAGCCATCTCGCTTATCGAGCAGGCCACTTCCGAAAGCGGCCCAGTCCTTGATCGCGTCGGGCTTTTTCGGCTGTTCTCCGAAATTAATATTAAACGAGAAAATGCCGAGAACATCCACATCCGCTTTGCCGCCGAATGGAGGTCCCCAGAGCTTGACGTTCGCGGCAACTGTAACGTCGATATTCCGGATGAATGTCTCCTTCTTGACCCGGATTGAAACGCCGGCCTCTGCCTCATAATGCAGCGGTGCCCATTCCATCAGGAAATCGACATATGCAACGAAGGACGCGAAGATGGAGCTGGAATCATAGGTGGCTTCAAGCCGAGCCCCGGCCATCAGCATGGAAGGCGTGATGGCGAAATACATCTCGCCCTTGATCGTCAGTTCCTTTGTGACCGTCCAATTGAGCCCGACACGGGGTACATCTGGATAATGCTCCGGCCGCTTAAAGCGCGGATGATAGCCACCAAGCGTGATAACGTAGTCGCCCTTGTGCTTGCCGCCGAACCAAAGTGCGAGTGCGAAGCCACCAGTCAATCGACAGTCTTTAGACAGTACCCAGGAATTGCCTGTAAGTTCTGCCTGCGCGAGGAACGACCCTTCCCTGGGTTTCAGCACAACCTTCAGGGCAAGCTCGACTGAGCAAATTAAGTCATCCTTTTTGCCGCCTGGGATCGTCTTTTCCAGCTTGGCGAGACCGAGCATGGTGAAGTCGAGCTCATTGCCAAATCGCGCAATTGCCAGTGCGACAGCCTCAACGACCTCGCCTATGATCATTTTGAGGCCGACACAGCCGAAAAACTGACCATCTGCGAACGGCGTGATATCCTGCAGCGCGGCGATTGCACCTTTACCTTCGGGTTTGAGCCCGCCCATCGCCATTTGAACCAGAGGATAGTCCGGAATACCCCGCATTTCCGGGATTTTGAGCTGCCTGTTGACGCCAAGTCCCAAGGCGGCACCAACGATCTTGATGGCTCCGAGCTGCAAGCCCGCGCCACCCGTCACGCTCAGAGCGCCGAAGATGAAGAAGGTCGTCTTTCCTTTCCGGGTGCCGTAGACCCCCAATGCGCCTATAGAGCATTTCGGCACGGTGACGCTCAATTCGCCGGAGTATTCGTCATCAGAAATCCGCAGCAAGCCGCCGGAAACGGCGAGATCGCCAAGCTTCAAACTGGCATCGAGGCCGCCCAGTGTCGCCTTGAGCGAGAGCGGATCATTGAAGGGAATCAGCAGCCCAGCATCGGTCAGTCCCATGCGGAAGGCGGCCATCGCCACATTGCCCGACACTTTGAGCATCAAGCCTGCGTTGGTCCCTTGGGCTCTGCTGACGCCGATGCCCAGCGTGTCGATGTGTAATGGTCCGATATCGGGAATTGACGGCAGCCACACAATATCTGTCGGCTTGCTCTCTCCATCATAGAGTTGGGCGGAAAACTCCGGTTGGCTTTGCGGGTGTCGGTCGTGCTTCTGATAGCGGGCAAGCAGCGACAGGCTCGGCTTTGCTGTTTTCTTGTCATCCGCGCCAGCATCGACCGCGGGGGCCACTGCGTTGAGAATTTTCCCCGCTGGACCACTCGACTTTGCGCTTCCGCCAAATGGGAGGGTGAACTTATCCAGCCGTATGGCGCCTGTAACCTCACCTGCCACAACGGCCACGTCAGCCTGAAGACACTGCAACTTGAACGCGCCATTCTCGAACAATGGCTTATCGATTCCGGCAAGCTCAATGCCGAGTTGGGCTGAGATCACTCGCGGGGAAATCGTGACCTTTCCCTCGATCACCGTGCCGATGGCAACAACGAAGCCGATTGCTGCGTCGTCCGGAACATCAGCGCAAATATTCGCACCAACACCGAGCGCCACCTTCAGCGGCCCAACGCCAAATGGTAGCTCGTATTTTCTCAGAATAATACGGAAGCCATATTCGTTGTTGGGCAAAAAGGCAGGATATATGCCGTCGGACGTGATTTTATTAAAATAATCTTCCGCTGCCGATGCCATTTTCGTCGCCCAGACCGAAACTTGGCCTTTGAGCTGCTGGACAAATGCATCCAGATTGGTCGGTAGGCTTTTTAACTTATATTTTTCCGTTTTGACAGAATCGTCGGCTTTTTCAATAAATCCAAGCCATTCAAAGGCTTCCCCTACGGTAAACATTTCAGGATCGCCAACGCAGCGATCAAGCCAAGCATCACCGTTTTTGATCAAGTTGCCAAAAATTTCTTTTATTTTTTCGGGATGAATTTCAATTTCGTCTCCTGTTTTTTTTTGATTTATCGAATGTCTTGAAAGCTTTTATGGAAAATTTCGGTCGAAATCCTGCTTCGAACCTCGCCCCCGCTGACACCACGAGGAGTTCGAAAGCGCGATCATCGGGCGTCGGCGATGCCGGGGCGGTTTGGGAAATTTCACACGTCAGCGCGATGATGTCGGGCGTAGCCATGCGAATTTGCAGCCCGAAATCGGCTGACAAGCGTATCAGGGGAAGTCGACCATAGGTCGTATAAGTCAATCGCCCCTGCGCAAAACGATCAAAAATTCCAAGGTCGAGGTCCAACCGTTTCGGGTCTGTCGGAGAATCGCATGTCGCGATCAGGCACAGGCCGTTTCCGGGAGTGCCTTTCCCGGCCAAATTGAACCAACGCTCGCCGGAGGGAATCAACGTGTCAGCGACATGCTCCGTCTGGCTGAGAAGCTGATCGAGCAGTCCATAAATAATTCCGACTCGTTTCGGAATGGCAGAAAATTCTTGTAAACAATCTTTAAACCAATCTTCATTTACCGTAGTTGATTCACTTGTTCCATATTTTTTCAATACGCCGAGAAGTAAGCCGATATTTTGTAGTGGTTCATCGAGCTTTACCTCCATCATTCTCTCCCGCTATTGTAAGTTACTGCCGATATATTATTTCATTTCAAAATAAATTGTTTGTTGCGGAATTTTCAAATTGACGTGTTTGGTCTGAAAACGCAATAACTCGACTTTATCAACGCTTCACGTCGCTGGCAACGCCGATCCAGTTTTTCAGCAGCCTGCTAGATGTGCTTCCTCAATCGTGCGTTTTGGCATGGTCGTCGGGAACGCCAAGCGATAGGTTCACGTAACAAGATTGCTTTTTGGCGGTGTCTGGATGAATGGCCTCGAAATTCCTGCAGGCCAAAGCATCAGCGTCCTGCGTGCCGGACATCGTGTTGTCAGCGATTGGCCCAGCCGCCCCGACGCATCGGATAGGGGAGAGGGGAGTGATGGACGAGTTTGACGCGCGTGATGCCGCATCACGTCACCGAATCCTGTCTGTTCGGTCGTTATGCGTCGGCAGGCGCGTTCTGCTGCTCAGTAAAGGCGATGTGCCGCATGCCGACTGGTTGGCGGAAGTCGCGATCGAATGGATCCATCTCACGCCGCCTCCTGTCACAGTGCGGTACCCTGCGGCGCGCTTCGATGTTGTTATCTGTGACGGCCTCGCCGTGAGCTGGGTGCGCGAGGCGCGCCGCGTTCTGGCGGCGGACGGAGTGCTCATCGCGACCGCTGATCCCGCCAAGGAAGCCGCCTTGCGTGATGAGCTGGCATTCCGCTTCATGCATTTCCTGCTGGCCCGGCAATCAAGGTTCAGTGGTGATATCATTCTGCCGGAGCGCGCCAATGGCTTCGGCTCGGTCAACACTCCAGACGGGATGGAGGTGGCCGTCGGATGCGAGGTCGGCGCTGTGTTGTGTTTGGCCTCTGATGTCCCACTGCCGCCGTTCGGGCCGCAGCTTCTGGCAATCCCCGAGGGTGTGCCGCGCGCGGTGGTGGATGAACTGCAAGCCCAGGTGACAGAGCTGCAGGCCAGATTGTCGGAACAGCTGACGCAGGACAGCGAGCGGCAGCGTCAATTGGCCGATGGTGCCGCCCAATTGCGTGCATTGAAGGCGCGCGAGGCGGCATTGATCGCCAGGATCGCCCGGCAGCAATTGCGTCAGCGGCAACCCATCACGCGGCCGAGTATGGCCGAGCGCGTTCAGGCGAGCTGGCAGCGTCTGGGCGTGCTCTATCCCAATGTCTTCGGTCGCCTGAAGCGTCAAAAGCCACGCGCATTGCCACCTCCGGCGGCATCGCTGCCGGTCATACGTACGACGGAGGATCTTGTCGCCACGATGGCGCTGGCCGCACGCCTAAGACTGCCACAGGCGGCGGCTCCCGATGTGTCGGTGATCATTCCCACCTTTGGCCAAGTTGAAGTCACGCTGCGCTGTCTGGAGTCGATTGCCGCGCACCCACCTGCGGCTGGCATCGAAGTGCTGGTGGCCGAGGACGCATCGGGTGATAATCGCGTCGAATTGCTCTCCCGCATCCCTGGCCTTCGGCTACTGAACAACCCGACCAATCTGGGCTTTCTGCGCAACTGCAACGCGGCTGCACGGCAAGCACGCGGAGAGGCCCTGCTGTTTTTGAACAATGACACCGAGCTGCGCCCTGGCGCGATTGACGCGATGCTGGCCACGTTACGCGGCTACAAACAGACCGGGATGGTGGGGGCAAAACTGCTCTTTGCTGACGGTAGGCTTCAGGAAGCGGGTGGCATTGTGTGGAATGATGCCTCTGCCTGGAACTGGGGGCGTGGCGAGGACCCGGACGGCTCCGCCTACACCTATCCGCGCGAAGTGGATTACTGCTCGGGGGCGGCGATCTTGTTGCGGCGCGATCTGTTCGCGGAACTTGGCGGGTTCGACGAGAATTTCGCCCCCGCCTATTATGAGGATACCGATCTCGCCTTTCGCATCCGTCAGCGCGGGCTGAAAGTGGTCTACGAACCGGATGCGGAGATCGTTCATCACGAGGGCGTCTCGCATGGCATCGACACCAGCAGCGGCGTCAAGGCTTATCAGACCATCAACCAGCAACGTTTTCAGCAACGTTGGCGCGATGAACTCGTCTCTCGACACTATCCCAACGCCACTCAGATCTTGCGGGCGCGCGACCGGGCGCAAGGGCGGCAGATCATCTTGTTGGTCGATCACTACCCGCCGGAGCCAGACCGCGATGCAGGGTCGCGGGTGATTGACGGCGTGATCCAAACCTTGCGTGAACAGGGCTGGGTGGTGAAGTTCCGCCCGCAGGACTGCGCCCCGGCCAGCCCCTATGCTGACCGCCTGCGTCGGCAGGGGATTGAGATCATCTCCGGCCCGCACGCTGATTTCGTTGCGTGGATCGCGCGATTTGGTGCTGAGATTGACCATGTGATGCTCAGCCGCCCGCATATTGCTGCCAAATATCTGCCCGACATCATCCGCCATGCGCCGCAGGCAGCGTTGAGTTATTTCGGCCATGATCTGCACCACGCCAGAGAACGGCGGGAGGCCGCGCTGCGCGGTGATGCCGAACTGCATGCTCAGGCCGACCAGACGGAAGAGGTTGAGCGACGCATCTGGGCGAGCGTCGATGGCGCGATTTACCTTTCAGAGGAGGAAGCCAGTGTCGTGCGCGCCAGCTCGCCGGGGGCGGTGGCGGCGGCGGTCAGCCCTTACCGCATTTTGGACTTCCCCCGCCGCGATGCCCCGCCGCCCGGGCTTGAGATCCTGTTCGTCGCCGGTTTTGCTCACCCGCCGAATGTTGACGCCGCGCACTGGCTTGTCGGCGAGATTTTGCCATTGGTGCGACAGGCATTGCCGCAGGCCCGACTTACCCTCGCCGGGTCGAACCCCACCCAAGCGGTGCGTGCGCTTGCTGGCCCTGCGGTCGAGGTGACGGGTTCGATCAGCGATGCTGAGTTGGCCGCATGCTATGCCCGCGCGCGCGTCGCAGTGGTGCCATTGCGCTTCGGTGCCGGGGTGAAGGGCAAAGTGGCTGAAGCGCTCAGCTTCGGTCTGCCGCTCGTCACCACGCCGACCGGCGCACAAGGCTTGCCGGAGTTGGCCGATATTTGCCGGGTGGTCAGCACGTCCGCCGATATGGCGGCCAGTCTGATCACGTTGCTGACCGATGCGTCCGCTTGGTGCAAAATGTCGGCAGCGCAGACGGCCTACGCGCAGACGATGTTCAGCGCCGAGAACATGCGGCGCACATTATTGCAGGCACTGGCGGAGGTGGCCGATCAGGCGCGCCGATCTGGACGTGCCGGACCAGCCTGAACCAATCGACTCACCTGTCGCCACACCGGCAGAGCGAACGTGTCGTGGCCAAATTTCAGCAGCGGATAGAGCCACGCCAGACGATCCGGTAGGCGCAGCATCAGGTAATGCTGACGCCGAGCGGTGAACAGCGAGCGGATGACCACGCGCAGCTTGTCGCCCCAGCGCCGATGCACGTCCAGGCGCAACCGGGTGATATCCTGGATATGGCGCCCACGCGGACAGCCGCGCTGCATCGTCGCCGCATCCAAAATGCGCTGCCATGCACTGTCGGCGTGGCGAATAGCGGCGGAGGATGCGGCGGCCAGCGCACTGAGCGGCGTCGTCTGGCCGAGCGCAATCTCCAGCAGGCGTATGCCGAGCAGCAGATAACCCAAGGCGTGCTGATCGGCTGCGCGCTGTCGCAGCGTGGGCCAATCCAGGTCAGGATGTGCTGCGATGAAGGCAGACAAGTCGGCGAGCCATTTCAGCCGGGTCCATTCCTCCTTGCCGCCATGCAGGCAAAGCAGCAGCGCCTCGTCTTCCGGGGCCAAGGTGACGAACGTGAAGCTGCCTTTGGAGATTGGAGCTGCACGCTGCCAGAGCGCGGGCATATCGATGGTCACGGCTAGGCTGCGTGGTGTCATTGCCCAGTGCGGCTCAATCGCGCTGGCGTCGTCGCGATGGAAAAAGATAAACTCGCAATTGTTGCGCAACTCGGCGGCAAATTGCGTAGGCGTGAGCCGGTGATCGGCGTCATATCCGCACGAGTCGAGGACTGCGAGTGCAGTTGGCATGCGGTCTAGTGGTACCAGGAAATCGATATCTCGGCTGGGCCGGGCGGCGAGGTCATCCAGGCAGCGCAGGCAGAGCCATGGCCCCTTGAGCGGCATGAACGGCACGTCGGCCCGCTGCATCGCAGCCGCTATTTTGCCTGTGCGACGGAGCGAGGCGAGGTTGGCCTGTCCGGCGTGGCGTGTATGTGCATCAAGCTGCGCGCGGATCACTGGCGGCACCATGTCCACCGGTGCTGCGGCCAGGGCGCGGGAGGCGATGCCGGCGAGATTATGTTCGAGCACCAGCGTCAGAAACAGGATCGCGTCCGGGCGCGGTCCTGCCTGGGCCGCGTCGAGCGCCTGCTGATCTCCCGTTGTGACGGCTGAGATACAGGCGGCCAGAAGTTGGATCGCGATGTGACCAGATGCTGTGTGTTCAGGCATCGACGTCGGCGAGGCGACCGGCCAGCCGGTAGCAGTCTGACGCCGCCTCGGCGAGGCCCAAGCGCAGCAGGCAATGGCCCTTCTCTGCCCAGGCGTGCCGACCAAAGATGCGGCGATCATAGGAGATTGGTGCGACCAGATGATCCGGGTCGATGCGGGCGAGGCGGTCGAATGCCATGGCGGCTTCTTCGCAGCGGTTGGCAGCGACCAGCGCCTTGGCGCGCAACCAGAGGAGCATGAGGTTGTCGGAGAATAATTCCTCAGCGGCCTCAATGTCGGCCAACACGTCTTGCCCGCGCGCTAGGTCGTGTTTGATCAGCTCGATGGCGCACATCGCATCGGCAGGGTCGATACTGGCTGCTGCACCTGCCAGCCGGGCACCTTCGCGCCAATGCGCCTGCGCCTCATCAAGGGCGCCGCGATCACGCCGCACCGTGCCTAAATGCCAATGCAGATAGGCGCGCCCCGGATTTGAAGCGATCTGCGCACGCAGAAGCGATTCGTTGCGGTCGAGCTTATGGGTTTGCGGCCCGTCATAGCCGACATGGCGGAACGTCACTGCGCTCTCGCCGATATAGCCGCCCGAATCTGCGATGCGCTTGTACAGGGCAGGGCGGACAGTTTCATGAATGACGCCTGTGAAGCGGATATCGGTCGCTCGACGGAACAGTCGATATTCGCGATAGGCGGTGAAGCCGGTGCGCGGAAAGAAGCGAACCGTTGCGGCCAGCATCTCCGGTGCGTTCAGAGCGGCGCGGAGTGAGGCGGAGTCAATCGGGTCGAGCCGTTCGTCAGCGTCGATATAAAGCATCCAGTCGCCGCGCGCCCGATCCAGCACGGCGTTGCGCGCTGCGGCAAAATCTCCGCGCCAAGGGAAGTCGAACACATCCGCGCCAAAGGATCTCGCAATCTCGGCGCTGCCGTCATCAGAGCCGGTATCGGCAATGACAATCTCGTCAACCAATGGTGCGATCGAACGTAGGCAATCAGGCAGAAAACCTGCCTCATTGCGGACAATCATCACCGCTGACAGAAACAAGCGCTGATCGGCAGGCCCGGCAGAGGATGCGCTAACGGCGCCTTCGATCAGCCGTTGCCACCGTAGTTTTGCGCCTCGGCGACCGACATGCCCGCCAGGGTAAACGATGCCACGGCCGGGACGGAATAGGCGGTCGTTACCAGCAGCTTACGCAGTGAATCACGGCGAGAAATCTCAACGCGCTGCAGCAAGGGGAGGGCATCGTTGTTATCGTCGGTCATGATTAATTCCTCAGTTAGAATTACATTTAGCACAGTATTTCTGGAAATTTCGGAATACGCAAACGAAATTGCATCGATTTTTAACGCTGGGACATGAAATTTGACGGTAACGTCGTTCCAAAAAGCCGCAAAAGGCGGTCAGTGCAGTGTTCCAGCGCCCCCAGGCGGACAATACTGGTGCGGGCTTGGTCGATTGAAGCGCTGAAATCGGCGATCCAGTCGCGCCGTCCAGATTCCGGCGGGGTCGCTTCGGCCATCACCCGACGCACCATGTCGAGTTTGCCGCAGGGCAGAATCTCGGTGTCCGGCTGGTCGTGGGTTGGCTCGATGTAGATGACATGAGCCAGCCGAGCTGGGCGGATCAGCCAATCGCGCCCGAGATGCAGCGGGTCTACGGCAATCAGTCGGCCTTCTTCGGGGTTACGCACGAAGGGGGCCGTCGCCTGTAACGATGCGACGTCAGGCAGTAGCCGGAGACTGCCTTCGCGGACAAAAAAGCGGCGCGGAAACGTAACGGCGCTGCGGTTGTTGAGCAGCACCAGTTCGTCGCCGAGGATTTCCACCCCGAGCGAGAGCAGATGCAGGATCAGCGTCGTCTTGCCCGCCCGCTTTGGGCCGACGAGCAGAAACAGCCCGTCTTGCGCCATGCCGCTGGCGGCATGGATACGGATATGGTCCGGCAGAGCGGATAAAGCGGTGCGATGCATGCGCTGATACAGCGTGCCGAGGATCGTATCGATGCTCTCTTCCACCACCGGTTCGCCGCTGTCGTCACTCAGCGTGCACCGCTCCCCTTGCACCTCCAGATGAGCCCAGTGCCGATGGATAAGCGGATATTCCTGTTGTGCGCGATGGCCGATATAGCGCAGCCGCTCCATCACCGATGGTGCGGTGCCGGTGATGTCAAATTCGCAGGCAAGAATTCTGATCCGCTCGTTGAGCCTCAACGAATCAGACCCTCGCTGCGCAATGTCATCAGGCAGCGCTGCACATCGGCGACGGGGGCGGTGGGGATCTGAAACGCCTGGCGCAGCAACTCTGGCAGGTCGGACATTCGGTTCTGTCCGTTGCACAGCTCCAGCAGAATGGCGGCGGTGGCATTCAGGTAATGCACCCGACCGCGATCATGCTGGTGGACGACGTAGCCGTCGGAGACTTCGTTGATTTCCAGCCCATTTGCGGCAAGTGGGTATTCGCCGACAGATTCGGGCATATCGGACTCCAGCCTGGGGATATTGGGAATAGAAATCACCATTCAGCCCGAATAGGCAAGCCACAACTCAGCGGCATCTGTCGGCATCATATGTGGTGCGGATGGAAGTTGATTGCGCGTGCTGAGACCTGATGACGCCAAGCACGCTCAACCGCACCCGGCGCTGTGCAGGCCTCGGCACACCGCACACGTGGTAGCTCTGCATCCAGACGGCCGCTTCGGCGATCGGGGCGAAGCAGTTCTCATCCATTTCAATAGTTTTTTGATTGCGGCGTCGATTTATTTTACCCTCGCCAAGGCAGTTTTTTTTGATTATTCTTGGTTCGCCTGAAGAGAATTCATCCAAAAAATGTGAGAGGCTTCATGGACCTTATTCTCGGAGAAATCCGCTTATTTCCCTACAAAGCCATTCCGGCAGGATGGTTTCCCTGTGATGGGCGTTCCCTTCGAGTAAGGGAATACCAGGCATTATTTAGCATCCTTTCTGATACGTATGGCGGTGACGGCAAGTTGACTTTCTCACTGCCGGATTTGCGCGGCGTAACGCCGGTTGGTGTGCGTCGCTCGACGCCTTTGAAGCGAGGCGACCGTGGTGGGGCCAGCACAGTCACGCTCACCACGCCGCAGCTTCCCGCGCACGCGCACAGTTTCCTCGCGTCCAGTGAGCCGGGCACCGTGGGCAACGTGACGGGTGCCGTTTATGCCCACGTTGAAAAACCCACAGCGGTGAATATTTACGGTCCACCATCAAACCCACCGGTTCCTCTGGAAGCTACCACGTTGACATCTGTCGGCGGCGGCAATGCGCATAACAATATGCAGCCCTATATCGCGCTGGTTTACTGCATCGCAGTTGCGCAGGCTGACTATCCGAAACAGTCCGAACCTCTGGAAGAGTGAGGCGAATATGTCTGGATACCTTGGCGAAATTCGTATTTTTGCTGGCCAATACGAGCCGGAGAACTGGATGTTCTGCGATGGGCGACCGCTGAAGGCGAATGACAACCCCCCTCTGGCATCCGTGCTCGGTGCCGAGAGCGAGACATTCCACCTGCCTGATTTGCGGGGGCGGCTGGTGGTGGGGGCTGATATCGCGCCAACGGCGTCCGCTTATCGTGTCGGCGACACGGGCGGCACCGACCTGATGGTGGTGTCGGCAAACGAACAGCCCGCGCACACCCACACCATCTACGCATCCTCCCAACCCGCAAATTCTGCCAGCCCATCGCATGAGCTGACACTCGCGACCGTACCTTCGAATATGTTCCTCTATGTCGATACGACAGCGGGGAGTTGGACGACGACGACACATTTCTCCTCGCTCGCCATCGGTGCTGCGGGCGGCTCCCAGCCGCATGAGAACATGATGCCGTCGATTGCCCTGA
>Ga0316222_1001930_pt1 | contig 23441 bp, 15 predicted proteins | sample TBH18011metaG_FD_206008 | JGI IMG/M metagenome (GOLD analysis project Ga0316222, IMG submission 206008) | Freshwater microbial communities from Trout Bog Lake, Wisconsin, USA - TBH18011 | ecosystem: Environmental > Aquatic > Freshwater > Lake > Hypolimnion/Profundal zone | place: USA: Wisconsin... | reverse complement strand
GCTCGATCAGGCACTCAAAGAATGGGAAATGCTTGGCTTAGCCGCAGCCAAGCTAATTCGAGCTAATTGACTTCGAGATGTGCGGAAAGTCAGATCTGACCTGACCTTATCCATACTTTCGCCGTTCCTTCCTGCCCCTCCACGTGGACATGCGGTGGTTCAGTGCCTTCATTGGAATAGAAGAAATACCTGAATGGACCTTCGCGAAGAACCGTAGGGCACATATCGCACCACATAGGCAATATTATGCTATATATTGCCCTGCGCAAGAAGGAATGACAACCTCCACCATGGCCTACCCTTTACCCAACATCCCCTCCAGCCGGGCCTCGCCCTCGGACGTCGCCTCCGCCAGCAGCGTCTGGCCCGCCTGGAGCAGTTCAGTGCACCGGGCCCTCATCCCCGCCTTGTAGGCTTCGTCTGTGATGTCCTTCAGGTTGATGAGCACGTTCCAGAGCCCGCCCCGCAGCCCCGCGAAGGCCATCGTGAACCCCACCATGGCGTCCGTGATCGAGGCGGGATTGCCGTGGCGCATGGCCGCGGCCGCCGCCTCCATGGCCTCGAAACAGGCCTGGGCCGAGGCCAGCGGGACGTCCACCGCGATCTTGAGGCCCCGCTGCATGGCCTCCAGCCGGCAGGCCTTCTCCGCCGGCGTGCCCGCGGGCAGGCGCCGGGCCTCCATGTAGGCGTTGAAGGCGTTGGTGTCCTCGTCCACGGCCAGCACCAGGGCGTCCTTGGCCGCCTGCCCCCGGCGGGCGGCCTCCAGCAGGGCCGCCTCGGCCTGGGCGTCCGCGGCCTTGCCCTGGGTCAGGTTGGCCACCATCGAGGCCAGCGCGGCCCCCAGCGCCCCGGCCAGGGCCGCGATGGACCCGCCGCCCGGCGCCGGCGTTTCCCGGGACACCTCGTCCACGAAGGCCCTCCCCGTCATGGCCATGAGGCCCTTGGGGTGGCTCGGGGGCAGGCCGAGCACCTTCCTCTCGAGGTCGAAGGGAGCCACGTCCCCCAGCCCCATGGAGAAGGCGGCGTTCTCCAGCACGTCGGCCACCGGAATGAAGGGACTCTTGCCCTGGGCCCTCAGGTAGTGCTGCCCGGCCTGGTGGAGGGCCTGGAAGGGCACGAGGCCGACGATCTCGCTGCCGGTGACCACCAGCCCGCGCGCCAGGGCCAGGCGCCGGGTGGCCTCCAGGACATCCACGGGGCTGGTGACCTTGTAGTCGGTGAGATTGATGGAGAGCTGGGCCCGCTTGTAGCCGTCGACGTACCAGCCGATGGCCTTGCAGTGCCGGAACAGCCCGCCCCGGTGCGCCTTCCGGCCCACGACCCCCCTGGTGGCGTCGATGTCGTTGAGGGCAAGGAGGTGCGCCAGGTCGTAGCCGTGGGCTTCCAGACAGTGGCGGGCGGTCTCCTCGAAGGTCGCGCCGTCGAACCCGCAGTTTCCGCAGGGAAAGCAGCCTTCGCGGTAGAACAGGAGCTCGCCCGAGCTGTAGAAGGCGTCGGTCTGGCCCCGGCGGGCCACGCGGCCCTTCTCCCGCAGCTCGAAGGCGATGTCGGTGGCGTGGTTCTTGTCGCGGCTGTTGAGGGTGACGTTGTAGGCAATGAGGAATTCCCGGGCGCCGGTGATGAGCGCCCCGCTCCGGGCGTTGAAGACGGCCGGGCCGAAATCGGGCGCCCAGGCCGGATCCTTGAGCTTGTCCTCCAGGCCTTCGTACTCGCCCTTGCGGACCACGGCCAGGTTGCGCCGCTCGGGACGGCTGGCGGCGGCCTCGTAGAGATAGGTGGGGATGGCCAGCTCGCGGCCCACCCGGTCCCCCAGCCTCCGGGCCAGGTCGGCGCACTCGGCCAGGGAGATCCCCTCCACCGGCACGAAGGGGCACACGTCCGTGGCCCCCATGCGCGGGTGGGCGCCGTGGTGCCCGGTCATGTCCAGCACCTGCGCCGCGGTCTTCACGGCCTGGAAGGCGGCCTCCAGGACGGCCTCCGGGGCGCCCACGAAGGTCACCACCGTGCGGTGGGTGTCGGGGCCCGGGTCCACGTCCAGGAGCCGGACCCCCGCCACGGCCTCGATGGCGTCGGTGATCTGGCGGATTTTCGCCGGATCCCGGCCTTCGGAAAAATTGGGGACGCACTCGACCACTTGATGAGCCATGGCAACCTCGCGGCAGATGAGCCATCCCCAATGTGCCCTGGAACCGCCCCGGGGGCCAACAGGGTTGTGACGGCGCCCCTGGACTTTGCGACCAGATCTCGCTATCCTGGGGTATCGTCCTAGGAAGGCGCGCACCGGTCTGCGCCCTATCACCTGCGGGTTCTCAGTTCGAATCATCAAGCAACGCCCCGACCGGGTCCCGCGTCAGATCCGAGTCGATCGCGTGGGTGGGCCCTTCAAGGAGCACCCATGTCATTCGACACCCTCGGCCTCATGCCCGAGTTGCTGCGCGCCGTGCGCGAAAAAGGCTACGAAATCCCGACCCCCGTGCAGGCCCAGGCCATCCCCCTGGTGCTCGCCGGCCGCGATCTCCTCGCCGGAGCCCAGACGGGCACCGGCAAGACCGCCGGCTTCGTCCTCCCCATCCTCCAGCTGCTGGCGCCTTCGGCCAACACCAGCACGTCGCCGGCGCGCCACGCCACGCGCTGCCTCATCCTCACCCCCACCCGCGAGCTGTGCATGCAGGTGGAGGAGAGCGTGCGCCTCTACGGCAAGCACATCCCCCTGCGTTCCACCACCGTGTTCGGCGGCGTGAACATCAATCCCCAGATCAAGGCCCTCCGGGCCGGCGTCGAGATCCTCGTCGCCACCCCGGGCCGGCTCCTGGACCTCTACGGCCAGGGCGCCGTCAACTTCTCCCAGCTGCAGTTCCTGGTGCTGGACGAGGCGGACCGCATGCTGGACATGGGCTTCATCCGCGACATCAAGAAGATCCTCGCCCTGCTCCCCACCAAGCGGCAGAGCCTGCTCTTCTCCGCCACCTTCAGCGACGAGATCCGCCAGCTGGTGGCGGGCATGCTGAACAACCCCGCCTCCGTGGACGTCGCGCCCCGCAACGCCGCGGCCGAGCTGGTCGAGCAACTGGTCCACCCCGTCGACCGCGAGCGCAAGCGCGCCCTCCTCTCCCACCTCATCCGCACCCAGAAGCTCGAGCAGGTGCTGGTCTTCACCCGCACCAAGCACGGCGCCAACCGGCTGTCGGAGCAGCTCGAGACGGACGGCATCACCTCCAGCGCCATCCACGGCAACAAGAGCCAGCCCCAGCGCATCAAGGCCCTGGCCGACTTCAAGGAGGGCAAGATCCGCGTCCTCGTGGCCACGGACATCGCCGCCCGCGGCCTGGACATCGACCAGCTGCCCCACGTCGTGAACTACGAGCTGCCCCAGGTGGCCGAGGACTACGTCCACCGCATCGGCCGCACGGGCCGCGCGGGCGTCGAAGGCAAGGCCCTCAGCCTGGTCTGCGTCGACGAGGCCCGGCTGCTCAAGGACATCGAGCGCCTCCTGAAGCGGCCCCTGCCCGCCGAGATCATCTCCGGCTTCGCGCCCGATCCGTCCATTAAGGCCGAGCCCATCATCACCGGCCGGCAGGGCGGCGGCATGAGCCGCGGCGGCCCCCGTCCGGGCGGCAGCCGGCCCAGCTCCGGCGGCGCGTCCCGCCGGCCTTCCGGTCCCTCCGCGCGCAGCGGGGCGTCCGCCCGGGGCAAGTAGCCCCTTCGCCCGCGGGCCTCAGGGGGACGACCCTGAAGCCTTCCCTCCGGGCAGCACAAGATGGAGGGTCCCGATCACCACGGGACCCTTCCTTGGTTGCTCGCTGAAGGGCAGGGCCGCAGCCAGGTGCCGGGCCGGCCCCACGGGAGGGCGTGCCGGGTCCCGAGGAGCGCGGCGCGCAGGTAGAGGACGTCCGTGGGGCGACGCCCGAAGCACGCCTCCCTTGACTGTCATGGGTCCACGCCTGTCCACATGGTAGACATCCCGCCGAGCCTTGCCAGTCCACCCTCAGCGTTTCACGGCCACCAGCAAATCCACCCCCCCGGGACGGCGGATGCCGCCCATCCCGGCCGCCTCCAGCCACGCCGCGTACTCCGCCTCCGTGTAGACATTTCCGGACCGGGTGCCCACCAGCATGTTCAGCGCGAACAGGGCCGCCTCCCGCGGTCCGGTGCGGTCCGGTTCCAGCAGGAAATCCCGGATGACCACCCGGCCGCCGGGCCGGAGGGCCCGGCCCACCCGGACGAGCAGGTCCTGGTTCTCCGCCTCGTCCAGCATGTGGCAGACGGCCGACAGCAGCACCAGGTCGAAGCCTTCGCCCAGTGCGTCCTCGGTCAGGTTGCCGGGCCGCACCGTGATGCGGTCCTGGAGGCCCGCCGCCTGGATGTGGCGCAGGGTGATCGGCAGGACCCCGGGCTGGTCCAGCACCACGGCCTCCAGCGCCGGCGCCGCCTGGGCGAAGGCGATGGAGAAGAAGCCGCTGCCGCCGCCCACGTCCAGCATCCGGGCCACGCCGCCCAGGTCCACCGCCCGCGCCACCCCCGGGGCCACCAGCCGGGCCCGGGCATCCATGGCGGCGATGAACGCCTCGGTCCAGCCCTCGTCCCGGGCCGTGGGCCCCGGGATCCGGGCCGTGCCCGCCTTCACGCAGGCCGTGAGCGTGCCCCAGGTCTCCCAGCGGTTCACGGTATGCATGAGGCCCTCGCGGGCCCTGCCCAGCCCGGCGCCGCCCGGGGTGCACTGGAACCGGCCGTCCGCCTTCTCCAGGGCGCCCAGGGCCACCAGGGCATGGAGGAGCATGCCCATGGCCCGCGGCTCCGTGCCCGTTCGCCCGGCGACTTCCGCCACCGTGGCCGGCGGCTCCACCGCCCCGAAGACCCCCAACTCCAGCCCCGTCATCAGGATCCGGCTGTCCTGGAAGCCCCGGAGGGTTTCCGTCAAGGCTTCAAAGGATCGTGCCGTGGCCATGGCCCACCTCCCTGCGCGAACGGTAGCACATTCCATCCGGTGCCTGGAACCGGCTCCCGCGCCGCGGCACCCCTGCTCCCGGAGGGTCCTGCATGGCCCAGAGCGTCCGGCAGGCATCCCATCGGGTGGGTCCCATCCGCGTCCAGGCGCTCTCCCCGACCCTGGTCCGATTGGAAGGCCAAGGACCCCGAGGCTTCGAGGACCGGCCGACGTTCCACGTGGTGGAGAGGTCCTGGCCCGGGGCGCGTCTGGTGCGCGAGGACTCCGAACTGGGCACCCGTCTGCGTGGCCATCACTGGACGGTCTGGGTTCCCCGCGAGGCCCGGGAACTCCGGGAGGTGCGGATCACGGACGGCGAGGGCCGCCCCCTGGTGAGCCTGGACACGCCCCTGTCCAGTTCCGTCCCGCTGCCCTCCCCCGGGGAGCACCCACAGGCCTGGGTCCTGGGTGACCACCCGCGGTTGGTGCCGCCCCCCTGGGGGGCTACGCCCGCCCCGCGGGTCGACGCCATGGCCGCGACCAGCGGCTGGGATCTGGCCAACGATGCCCCGGATCTCTATGTCTTCCTGCCCCGGGGCGACTACAACCACCTGCGGACCGAAGTGCTCAGGCTTACCGGCCGGACGCCAATGCCGCCCCTCTATCTGTTCGGCGGCTTCCACAGCCGGTACTTCCCCTACACCGGCGAGGGCGCCCTGTCCGTGATCCGGGAATACCGGGAGCGGCGGTTTCCCCTGGACGTGTTCATGGTGGACACCGACTGGCGGGAGGGCGCCAGCTACGGCTACCGGATCCAGGCGCGGCTCTTCCCGGATTTCCAGCGTTTCCTGGATCGGGCCCACGCGCTGGGCGTGCGCATCGGCCTCAACGACCACCCCAAGGCCATGACCCAGAATGCCCTGGATCCGCAGGAGATGGAGTACCGCTACAGCAACCTGGCCCGGCTCCTCTGGCTGGGGGCGGATTTCTGGTGGTTCGACCGCAACTGGGATGTGTGCCTGACCGGCCCGCTGCCGGTGCTCTGCAAGGAAGTCTGGGGCATGCAGGTCTTCCAGGACATGACCCGGAAGGCCATGCCGGATCGCCGCCCGCTCATCATGGCCAACGTCGACGGCATCGACGACGGCGTCTTCCTCTGGCCTCCGGATGTGGCCAGCCACCGGTTCCCCTTCCAGTGGACCGGGGACACCCTCATGGGCTGGGAGGAGATGCGGCGGGGCGTCGAGAACGCCCTGAAGGCCGGGGTGCACGCCCTCGTCCCCTACCTCAGCGAGGACATCGGCACCCACGAGGGCATCCCCTCCGCCGAGTTCTACCTCCGCCACTACCAGTACGCCGTCTTCTCGGCGGTGGTGCGCCCCCACGCCTCGCGCAGCATCTACTTCCGGCGCGAACCCTGGACCTTCGGCCCGGAGGTGGAGGCCCTGGCGCGGGAGTATCTGGACCTCCGCTATCGGTTGCTGCCCTGCCTCTACGCCGCCGCCCGGTGCCAGTACGACACCGGCCTGCCCCTCCTGCGCAGGCTGGATCTGCTGTTCCCGGACTGCCCCGGGGCCGCGGCCAACGACCAGTACCTGCTCGGGGACGACCTGCTGGTGGCGCCCATCCTGGCCGGGGAACCCAACAATCCCACCGTGCCCGCGGCCTGGCTCAGGACCCCGGAGGGGACGCCGGGCCTCCTGCTGGAAGCCTATGCCAACGAGAACCTGCTCGGCGCGCCCGTGTTCCGGCGGGTGGAACCACGGCTGGACGTTCGCTGGCGGAGCGCCCTCGCTTCGGACCCCCGGCTCCCGGGCCACGGGTTTTCCGTCCGGTGGTCGGGGACCCTCACGCCGGCCCGGGCGGTCCAGGTCGGCCTGCGGATGGAGGCCGCGGCTCGGCTCTTCATGGACGGCCAGCCCGTCTTCGATCACTGGACCCAGGACCAGTGGCTGCACAGCACCTGCAACCACGGCCTGAACGCCCTGATCCTGGAGCCGGGCCGGACCTACGGCCTGCGGGTGGAGGCGCGCCACGGCCCGGGCGACGGCCTCTGCCAGCTGTTCTACCGCCCCATGGGCCTGGATGTGCCCGACCAGGCCAGGCCCGTGTGGGTGCCCCCCGGCACCTGGCTCGACCTCTGGACGGGACGGCACCATGAGGGTCCCCGCATGCTCCCGGTGACCGCCCCGGCCGGAAGGATCCCCCTCTTCGTCCGGGCCGGCAGCCTGTTCCCCCTGGCCCCGCCGATGCAGCACACGGAGGAGGGCCCCTGGGATCCCGTCACCCTGGACGTCTATCCCCATCCCCGGCGGGTGGCCCGGCGGGAACTGTACGAGGACGACCACTGGTCCAACGCCTACCAGGACGGCGTCTGCGCCCGCACCCCCCTCGCCGCGCGGATGGAACCCCGCCGACGGCAGATCACCGTGCGCATCGGCCGCAGCCAGGGACGCTGCCCGGCCGCGCCGTCCGAACGCGCCTGGGTGGTCCGCGTCCACCGCCCGCCCGATTGCCGGGCCTTCACCCGGGTGGAGGTCGACGGGGAGGCCTGCCCGGACTGGGACCTGGAACCCGGGGGCCAGCCCCCCGTGCCCTTCCAGGACCACGGCCCGGCCCTGGACGGCCCGGTGCTGGTGGTCCGGCTGCCGCCCGCGCCCGTGACCCGGCCCCGCACCGTGCGGATCGCATACCGCTGACCGGCCCCGGAGGGGCCGGGCCGGGACCGGTGGCCGGCGCCGGTCCGTTCCACGTGGAACATCCCCCGGTCAGCGCCGGAGGCGGAACCCCGTGACGATGTCCTTCAGCTTCTCGGCGACCCTGGCCAGATCCTCGGCGGTGCGGGCCACCTCGGTGACCGTCGCGGCCAGTTCCGTCGTGGAGGCGGCGTTCTGGTCGAGGCGCGCCGCGGTCTGGTCCATGAGCAGGCCCACCCCGGTGCTGGTCTTGGCCTGCTCCCCGCTCAGCGCGCCGATCTCGTGGATGCGGGTGGAGACCTCCGTGATCCGGCGGCGGATGGCCTCCAGGTGCTCCTGGGTCACCCCGACGCTGGCCACGCCTCCCGAGACGGCCTCCTGGGTCTGGCCGATGATCTGTTCGATCTCCTTGGCCGCCAGGGCGCTGCGCTCGGCCAGCTTGCGGACCTCCTCGGCCACCACGGCGAAGCCCTTGCCCTGGGCGCCGGCCTTGGCCGCCTCGATGGCCGCGTTGAGGCTCAGCAGGTTGGTCTGCCGGGCGATCTCCTGGATGACCTGCACCGCCTTCACGATGCGGGTGGTGGCCCCGAGGATCTCCTGCATCTCCTTGGCGGTGCCCTGGCCCGCCTGGGCCCCCTGGGCGGTGTCGCGCACGGCCTGTTCCGCCTCGGTGCCGGTGCGGTTGCTCTGCTCGGCCATGGCGCCGACATTGGCGTTCAGGAGCTGGAGGTTCTTCTGGACGGTGCGGCCGGCCTCGTGGAGGCCTTCGCTGACCTTGGCCGAATCCTCCACCGTGCGCGACATCTGCTCAGCGCTGGCCGCCAGTTCCGTGCTGCCGGAAGCCACCTGGGCCGAGGCCTGCTCGACGTTCTGCATGGCCTGGTTCAGCTTGCTCACCATCGTATTGAACGTCTCGGCCAGCTCGCCGATCTCGTCCTGGTTCAGGATCGGCGCCTGCACCGTCAGGTCGCCCTGGGCCATCTGGGTGATCGATCCCGACAGGGCGCCGAGGGGCACGAGGATGCTCCTGCGCACGAAGTAGGACACGATCGCGCCGATCGCGGCCAGCACCGCCAGGCCGAACAGCCCCGCCCAGAAACGGTTCACCAGCACGGCGTGGCGGAGTTCCGACGTGGAGATGGAGACGCCGAAGGCCCCCACCAGCTCGCCGTTCTTGCGGTCCTTGAAGCTGTCCATGCCGCTGGCCGTGTGACAGCTGGTGCATTCGTCCTGGAGCTTGGCGGGGGCGAGGACGTACATCTGGGGCTTGCCGTCGGCATCCTCGTACTGGGTGGTCAGGGCATTCAGGGCGGGATCGCGCCGGAAGGCCTCCAGCGAGGACCGCTCGAAGTCCGCCGCGGCCCCCGTGCCCTTGATCTGCCCGGGCAGGGCCCGGTGGAACACCATGCCCCGGGTCTTGCAGTAGTCCTCCGCGGAGGAATGGATCATGAAGCGGGAGGTGCTGGCCAGGGACGTGAGGTTCTCGTTGAAGGCCTGCTCGGCCTTGTCGGTCTGGGCAGCGCTCACGGCCCAGATCACCACGGTCATGACGAGCGCCAAGGCGGCCCCAACCGGGGCGAGGAACCTGACGGTCAAACTCATTTTCACCGGAAACTCCAGAGGGCAGGATGGGGGACACGCGTCGCTTTCGGGAATTTTAACTCGATTTCGGAAACACAAGGACTTTTCCCTCCGGGGATTTAGGATGTTTCTTGAAGCGGTCTCGGAGGACACGGATGGCCCTGATGGAATGGCGTGCGGAGCTCGAGACCCACCATGCCTTGATTGACGAACAGCACCAGGCGCTCATCGCCTGCTTCAACCACCTCCACGCCGCCATGGACAAGGGCCGGGCCCGGGAGGAGGTGAGGCGCACCCTGATGTTCCTCACCAACTACACCGTCCAGCATTTCCGCATGGAAGAGGACCTGATGGAGCAGCAGGGCTATCCGGACACCCCGAAGCACAAGCGCTGGCACCACGACCTGGTGGTGCAGCTGTCCGGACTGATGGACCGCTACGTCACCCACGGCCCGGCGGCCCTGACCGCCTCCACCCTGGATTTCCTGGCCGGGTGGCTCACCGAGCACATCCAGGGGGAGGATATCCGCCTCGCCGAATTCCTGCGCAGCCGGTGACTTGCCCGTGGCCCTACTTGCCCTGGGCGGTTCCGCTCAGGTAGGGGCGGTAGGTCAGGGCGAGGAGATGGTCGGCATGGCAGGCACGCTGGAGGTGGGCCTGCGCCTGCCCGGCCAGGGCGGCCCCGCCGCCCCCGCGCGCCCGCTGCAGGCAGAGCATGCCCGTAAGCGCCTCCCGCTGCGCGCTGGCCGGAACCTGCGCCAGTGCGTCCTCGGCCTGCTTCAGGGAGGCTTCGCGCTTCGCGCCGCGCAGCCCCCCGGCCCTGGCCAGCGCGAGCTCCGCCTCCAGCAGCCTCGGCTCGGGGGACTGCGGGCAGATGACGCGCGCCATGGCCACCGCGCGCGCCGCTTCCGCCAGCGCCCCGGGCGCGCCGGGCTGGAGCAGCGCCACCCGGGCCTTCAGCAGGAGGCTGTCCTGCCTGCGCCCGTTGATCCGGAGGGCCTGGTCCGCCGCCCGCGCGGCCTGGGTCAGCGCGTCGCCGTCCGCATGGCCGCGGGCGGCCCCGTAGGCCGCCACCTCGAACCAGGTCTCGCCGCATTTCTGGAACTGGTCCGGGTCGCTGGGATTGAACGCGAAGGCCCGCCGGTGGTGGGCCAGGGCCTCCCGGAAGGCGGGCATGGGATCGGCGCCCCTGCCCCGGTCCCACAGGCCCCGCACCGTGGCCACATCCCCCAGGCCCGCGTGACTGCGGGCGAAGGCAGGATTGACCGCCAAGGCACGCCGGAAGGCATCCTCGGCTTCCTGGAGGCTCCGCGCCGGATCGAGCCCCGCCCGGAGTTCCATTTCCGCCTTGAACCGGCACAGGGTACCCAGGTTGTTCAGGCTGGTCACATGCCTCGGATTGAGCGCCAGCGCCTCCCGGTAGGCCTCCTGCCCCTTGGCCATCAGCGGCAGCGGGTCCTCCCCGGCCAGGGCCTTCTGGGTCGCGAGCCGGCGGTAGCAGATGCCCTGGTTGATCCGGGCCGCCGAAAAGGACGGGTTCAGCCGGCTGGAGGCCAGGAACGCGGCCAGGGCCTCCTCCAGCGCCCCGGTGGCGTCCCGGCCCCCGTCCTGGATCACCTCCGCCTTCGAGAGCAGGGCGTTGCCCTGGTTGTTGAGGGAGATGGCGTCCCGCGGGCGCAGCGCGATGGCCCGCTGCCCGATGGCGAGCGCCTGTTCCAGGGCGGGCAGGGGATCCTGGCCGAGGGAGGCCTGGCGGTCGGCCTGGAACCGGTAGGTCCTGGCCAGCAGCAGCGCCGCTTCCGGATGGACCGGGTTGCAGCGCAGCGCCTCGCGGCCGTGCGCGATGGCCTCGGCCACCAGCGGTTCGGGGGCCAGACCCCGGTCCATGGCGGCGTCGGCCCGGATGCAATACAGCCGGGCCATCCGCACGTGGGCTTCCGCGGAATCCGGGTCCACGCCCAGGGCCCGGTCCAGGGCCTCATGGGCGGCCCGGGCCTCGGCCTGCATGGGCCGCCCGCGGCGCTGGGCGCCGTCCATGACCTGGGTGCGGGCATCCCCCTCCAGCAGATAGGCCTCCACATCGCTCCGGGCGAGGTCCTCGGTCTCCAGGGCGGCGGCCAGGCCCCGGCCCGAGGCCTGGTCCGCGGCCTCGTCGTCGCCCCGCTCCCTCGACACCCGGCCCCGGGCCAATTCGACCTGGGCCACGAGCTTGTGCGCCTCCACCAGCCACGGGTCCCCGGCGAGCGCCAGCCGGGCCAGGGCCAGGGCCTCGTCGTAGCGCGCCTCCAGGAAGGCGATGCGCCCCTCCTGGACCCGGGAGGCCCCGGTGCCGCTGAGCCGGAGGAAATACAGGGCCGGCTGCCCGTGCAGCGCCCACAACTCGGCCAGCCGGGTGGCTTTCGCTTCCTTGCCGGCCAACCCTTCCGCCTCACGGCGCGCGTCCTCCAACACGCTCGCGTGGGCCAGGCCCAGCGCCGCCGCGCTTTCGGGGCCCTGGTTCCCGGCCCGCCACGCCGTCTCCAGGTGCGCCAGCGCCTGCCGCGACTCGCCCAGGGCGAGGCAGGCCCGCCCCAGGGCGAAATGGCCGGGGCCCGTGGTCGCCGGCCCCAGGCGGATCATCTCCTGCTCAAGGCGCGCCATCCAGGCCCTCAGCCCCGCCTTCTCCGGGCGCAGGTCGTGGCGCGGCAGCCGCTGGGCCAGCCGGAAGGAGCCCTCCATCCGCTCGGACTCCAGCCCGAACCGCTGGGCCAGCTGGGCCTGGGTGCGGGCCTGCCACTGGGCCCGGGCCGCCCAGGCCCCGAGGGTCAGGAGCGCCGCCGAAGCGCAGGCCACCACCGCGGACAGCGCCCGGTTGCGCAGGATCACCCGGCGGGCGCGATTCCGCCAGCCGGCGGGCCGGGCCAGGAGCGGCTCCCCGTCCAGGTAGCGCTGCAGATCATCCGCGAGCAGCCGGGCGCTGTCGTAGCGCAGATGGGGCTCCTTCTCCAGGCACTTCAGGAGGATCGTCTCCAGATCCTCCGGCAGGTTGGGATCCAGGGACCGCGGCCGCGGCGGCTCCTCATTCAGCACTTTCGTGAGCAGCTGGTGGAGGGCATCCGCCCGGAAGGGCGCCCGCCCAAGCAGCACCGAGAAGAGCGTCGCGCCCAGGGCATAGACATCCGTCCGGCGGTCCAGGTGCTCCGTGTCGCCCCGGGCCTGCTCCGGCGCCATGTATTCGGGCGTGCCCATGAGCGTTCCCGCCACGGTGAGGCCCTGGCTCTCCTGCACCCCGGCCAGGCCGAAATCCAGCACCACCGGCCACCACCCCTCCTCGCGATGCTCCATGAGGATGTTGGGCGGCTTCAGATCCCGGTGGATCAGCCCCAGCCGGTGGGCGGCGTGGACCGCCTCCGCCACGTCCTTGAGGGCCCGGACCTTCTGTTCGAGGCCCAGCTCGCCGCGCACCTTGTCGATGGGCAGGCCGTCGACGAGTTCCATGGCGATATAGGGGTGGCCCGCCACCTCGCCCACCTCGTAGATGCGGCAGACATGGGGGTGGCCGACCCGGGCCTGGGCCTGGGCCTCCTGCACGAAGCGCTTCAGGGCGGCCGGGTTGGGGTTGTCCAGCAGCTTGATGGCCACCGGCCGCTTGAGACGCGGATCCCGGGCCCGGAACACCCGGGCCATGCCGCCCTGGGCGAGGTATTCGATCTCCTCGTAGCGGTCCCAGGCGGGGACCGGGAAGGCCCTGGAAGCCGCTTCCACCCGCAGGGCACTGGAGGGCGCCTGGGCCAGCCCGGCCAGGGTCGGGAATACGCCCGAGGGAGCCAGTTCCTCCGCCAGGGTCCGGAGTTGCTCGGGCTGGAGCAGGCCCTCGGCCAGGAGCGCGTCCAGCACCTCTCCATACTGGGACCAGAGCACCGTCTCCGACTCCCCCCGCGACAGGCTGGCCCGGGACCGGGCCACGTCCTCATCCTTCACCAGGCCCTTGCGGAGGGCCAGGTCCAGGAGGGAGGCTTCGAATTCCGGCATGGCCGGTCAGGAGCGGAAACGGGAGCGTTGCGCCATGGGGGATCCGGAAAGCCCCATTGTGCCCGGAAAGGCTTCCCGGGCACGCATCGAAAGACCCGCTGCGCAATGACGAACGGGCCGAGCCTCGCCAGGCTCATGCATCCACACCATGGAGCAGGCGATCCAACGCGAGCAGGTCTTCAATGAAGCAGAGCGTTTCCCCCCGCTGGGCCAGGTGCTCGTCCCGCGGCAGCAGGGCGAACACCTTCATGCCGGCCGCCAGACCGGCCTGGACCCCGGCCAGGCTGTCCTCCACGACCGCGCAGGATTCCGGAGGCACGCCGAGCGCCTCGGCCGCATGGAGGAACAGGCCCGGGTCCGGCTTGGCGGACCCGACCTCATAGGCCGAGAAGACGCGGGGACCGAAGTGGTGCCGCAGCCCGACCAGCCCCAGGGTCAGCTCGACCTTCTCGCGGGGACCGTTGGTCGCCACGCAGAAGGGGATCCGCAGGCGGCCCAGGAGCTCGGCCGCGCCAGGCATGGCGTTCAGGCCCTGGCGGAACCGTTCGGCCTGGGCGTGGCGAATCCGCCGGGTGAACGCTGCGGCGAAGGCCGGCGAGGCGTCCCCCAGTTGCCCGGCGACCCAGGCGACATTCTCCGCCATGACAGTGCCGCGAAACTGCCGGTCGACCTGTTCCCGCGACACGTCGAGTCCCTCCGCGCGCACCAGCTGATGCAGCACGTCGAGCCCAGGCTCCTCGCTGTCGACCAGGGTGCCGTCGCAGTCAAAGATGATCGCCGCAATATCCGTTCGCACGCCCGCCCTGGGAAGCCAGCTTCCAGGATACCCGCCTAGTCGAGCCCGAGCCACGCCTCAAGCCGCGCCGACAGCCCTTCCGCGCCCTCCGGGAAGGTGCAGACCTGCTCGGCCCCCGCCGTGGCGGCCAGTTTCCGGGCCAGGGGGTTGTCGACCTTGACCACCTGGACGATGGGACACCGGTGCTCGCCCCGGGCCCGGTCGAGGATGCGGATGGTGTCCTCGGGCCCGTACCCGGCCACCCCATCCCGGACGAACACCAGATGGATGCTGCCCTCCTCGAAGGCCTCCACGATGTCCTCGATGGACTCGACGCAGACGACCTGGGCATAGCCCTCTCCGGCCAGGAGGTCGACGAGCCTGGTCCGGACGGGGCCCGGATCGATCACCAGCATGAGCTTCCTCAGCTTCTTCCGGACCCGCTTGAGGGCATCCAGGCGCAGGGGCGCGGTGGAGCCGGAACCGGGGTCTCCGGGCAGGGCCGGCAGCGACTCGAGTTCCAGGGCCTGGTGGGTCCGGGTCCAGACGTCCAGGAAGTTCCGGTCGGCATGCATCAGGCCCCTGAACTGGAAGTGCAGGCGCGGACGGTCCGGATGCGGCGTGACCCCCTTCATGACCGCGCCGGCCTCGATGGTGTCCTCCGCCAGCCCGGCGATCACCAGGCTGTGGCACTCCTGGTCCCTCCGGGGGAGGGCCGGCTCCGCGCCGGCCGAAGCGGCACGATCCAGCCACATGCTGAACCCGGTCCGCGAGATTTCGATCAGGGTGCCGGCGAGGGCCGGCCCCTCCCGCTGGACCTTCACCCGCACCCGGACGGCGTGGGACGGATCCACTTCGACCCGCACCGCCGCACGGCGATTGGACCGGTCCAGCCGGGGCGGCACCGCGAAGGCGAACCGGTCGTCGGGCATCCGCCGCAGCACCTTGGAGATCCCCTCCCACCGGTTCCCGTGGGCGCCGAAGACCAGCCGCACCGGATCCCGCACGAACAGCGCCTGGGGGGGCACCTTGGGGATCTCGATGATGACCTGGGTGTCCCCGTCCTCAAGGCCCCGCACGTAGCCGTTCAGCTCCACCTGGTGGACCGTCAGGATGTCCAGGGCCTGCTGCTGCGCCTGGAGCAGCCGGAGATAGCCAATCCCGATGGATTGGCCGGGCTCCGGAGCAGCGGCGGCACCTTCCAAGTTGGCTTCCATTGCATGGAATCATACCAAACCGGGGAGGACGGGGACGCTGATAAAAAACAACCCCCAGTCATCTCGGCTGGGGGTTCCTCTGGTGCCCGGAGACGGATTTGAACCGCCGACACATGGATTTTCAGTCCATTGCTCTACCAACTGAGCTATCCGGGCCTAGCAGTTGATCGTATCAGAGGTGCCCGCATTTTCAAGTGCGAAACGCGCGAGGGTCGGGCATCCTTGAAGGTTCGGAGTGACGGGTTATGGCTACGACCAGCAGAAACAAAGTGATCCAGGTGCAGAAACCGGCGCAGAGCCTGACGGCCTTCCAGCAGAAAGTGGCGTCCGGCGACGACATCAAGGAGGGCTACCTGAAGCCCCTGCTCATCGCGGCCGGCTCCGTGCTGGTCGTGATGGTCGGCGTCTTCAGCATCCGGGCCATCCGCGCCAGCGGCATCGAGAAGTTCGAGACGTCCCTGGCCGAGCTCCAGACCGAGGTCTCCGGCGACGGCATGGCGCCGGTGCCGCCCGCGGAACTGGAACGCCGCATGCGCGAACGTCTCCCCCGCCTGGAAGCCCTGGCCCAGGCCGCGCCCGGCTCCCGCCGGGAGGTCGCGGAGGGACTGGTGGCCACCTGGCGCCTCGAACTGGACGGCAAGGGCGCCGTGACGGCCACGCCGAAGGATTCCTGGGGCACCCTGCGCCGCGCCGACCGCGAACTCGCGCTCGGCAAGGGCACGGAGGCCCTGGCCACCCTGACCCCCCTGCGCGGGGACGCCACCCCCGACCAGGCCTGGGCCAGCCTCTACTGGTCCACCCTGCTCAACGCCGACCTGCTCCAGGGCGACCGCGCCAAGGCCTGGCAGGACTATGCGGACTACAAGGCCCGTTTCAAGGATCAGGCCGATCCCGCGCTGGAACACCTCCTCGCGGGCGTCTGAGCCGGCGCCGGCCTCAGGGTTGCCCCATGCGCATGTACGACCTCATCTACACCAAGAAGATGGGCGGTCGGCTCACCCCTGAGCAGATCGGCTTCTGGGTGCGCGGGGCCGCGGACGGCACCGTGGCCGACGAGCAGAGCGCCGCGCTGCTCATGGCCATCTGCTGGCAGGGCATGGACACGGCCGAGACCCTGGCCCTCACCCTGGCCATGCGGGATTCGGGCGCGCGGGTGGACCTCTCGGCGGTGCCCGGCCTGAAGGTGGACAAGCATTCCACCGGCGGCGTGGGCGACAAGACCACCCTCGTCCTCGGTCCGGTCGTCGCGGCCTGCGGGGTGCCCTGCGCCATGTTCAGCGGCCGGGGCCTCGGGCATACCGGCGGGACGGTGGACAAGTATTCGGCCATCCCGGGCCTTGCGGTGTCCCTGCCTCCGGAAGCCTTCCTGCGTAGCCTGCGCCTGACGGGGTTCGCCAACAGCGCCCAGACCGGCGACATCTGTCCGGCCGACCGCAAGCTCTATGCGCTGCGGGACCTCACGGCCACCGTCGAATCCATCCCCCTCATCACCGCCAGCATCATGTCGAAGAAGCTGGCCGGCGGGGCGGATGCCCTCGTGCTGGACGTGAAGTGCGGCGCCGGGGCCTTCATGAAGACCCTGGAGGACGCCCGCACCCTGGCCCGGAGCATGGTCGCCGTCGGCCAGGCCCACGGCCTGAAGGTCAAGGCCCTCCTCACGCGGATGGAGGAGCCCCTCGGCCAGGCCATCGGCAACGCCCTGGAGGTCATGGAGTCCGTCGACATCCTCAAGGGCCGCCACGGCGATTCGGATCTGGCCCGGATGAGCCTGCGGCTGGCCGCGGAGATGGTCCTGCTGGGCGGGGGCGCCGCGGACCTGCCGGCAGCCGAGGCCCGGGTGGCCGACAGCGTCCGCAGCGGCGCGGCCATGGACCGGTTCCGCGCGTGGGTGGCCTGCAACGGCGGGGACCCGGCGGCCCTGGACGACTTCTCCAGGCTGCCGGGCCATCGCGAGTCCATCCACGTGGTGGCGCCACGCGCCGGCACCATCCACGCCATCGACAGCCGGGCCCTGGGGATCCTGGCCATGGAACTGGGCGCGGGCCGCGCCTCCCGGGACGATGTCCTCGACCTGGGCGCGGGCATCACGGTCCACGCGAAGGTCGGCCAGACCGTGGCCGCCGGCGACCGGCTGCTCACCCTCCACGTCAACGGCCGCCGGGGCAACCCGCTCCCCGAGGACTGGCTCACCCTGCGCCCCGAGCCCTGCCCGGCCCGGCCCTGGCTGCTCGAGACGATCGGGTAGCCTACTTCAGGGCCGCCTCGAGGGCCTCCCTCAGCTCCGCGCTGCCCGGCGCCACCTTGCTGGGGAAGGCCTTGAGGACCTTGCCGTCCCTGCCCACCAGGTACTTGTGGAAATTCCAGGCGGGCTCGCCCTGGTCCCGCGTCAGGAAGGCGTAGACCGGGGACTGGTTCGGACCCTAGACGACCCCGGGCCGCACACGGGCCTTCCTCGTTCATACTGTTCCCTGAGGTGGTTATGGCCCGGGATTTCCAGGAATTTCTGAAACAGCTTGAAGCGGCGGGAGAACTCAAGCGGATCGGCGTGGAAGTGGATCCCTTCCTCGAAGCCGGCGCCATCGCCGACCGGGTCGCCAAGGCGGACGACGGAGGCCCCGCCCTGCGCTTCGATCGGGTCAAGGGTTCCGGGATGCCGGTCGTGATGAACGCCTTCGGCAGCTACCGGCGCATGTGCCTGGCCCTGGGGGTGGACCAGGAACCCAGGGGCCTGGACGCCGTGGCCGACCGGATCGAGAAGCTGATCCAGGAGGCCATGCCCAAGCCCGGCTCCAGCTTCCTGGACAAGCTGGCCAAGCTGCCCATGCTGGCGGAGGTTTCGGCCTGGATGCCGAAGACGGTCCGCAAGGCCCTCTGCCAGGAGGTGGTCCTCAAGGGCGAGGAAGCCAGGCTCTCCATGCTGCCGGTGCTCACCACCTGGCCCGAGGACGGCGGCCCCTTCATCACCCTGGGCCTCAGCCACACCCGCTTCAAGGACGGGCGGCGGAACATGGGCCTCTACCGCCTGCAGGTCTTCGACGACCACACCCTGGGCTTCCACACCCAGCTGCACCACGACGGCGCCCGCGCGCGGCACGGCTATCGGGACGGCGAGCGCATGCCCGTGGCCGTGAGCTTCGGCGGCGACCCCGCCCTCACCTACGCCGCCACCGCCCCGCTGCCGCCCTTCCTCTCCGAGATCATGTTCACCGGCTTCCTGCGGGGCGAAGGGGTGGAGATGGTCAAGTGCGTCACCCACGACCTCGAAGTGCCCGCGGCTTCCGAGCTCGTCATCGAAGGGTGGGTGGATCCCGCCGAGCTGCGCCGGGAGGGCCCCTTCGGCGACCACACCGGCTACTATTCCCTGGCCGACGACTATCCCGTGCTGCACGTGGAGGCGATCACCCACCGCCGCAACCCCGTCTATCCGGCCACCATCGTCGGGCGTCCCCCCCAGGAGGACAAGTACCTGGGGCTGGCCACCGAGCGCATCTTCCTGCCCCTGCTTCGCATGGTGCTGCCCGAGGTGGTGGACATGCACCTGCCCGCGGCCGGCGGCTTCCACAACCTCGCCATCCTCTCCATCCGGAAGGCCTACCCCGGCCATCCCCAGAAGGTCATGAACGCCATCTGGGGCACCGGCCAGATGATGTTCACCAAGGGAATCGTGATCGTGGACGAGGACATCGATCCCCATGACGCCTCGGAGGTGCTGTTCCGGGTCACCTCCAACGTCGATCCGAAGCGGGACCTGCTCTTCACGGAAGGGCCGCTGGACGTCCTGGACCACAGCGCCGACCGGTTCGCCTTCGGCAGCAAGGTGGGCATCGATGCCACCCGCAAGAGCGCCCGCCTGGACGGTTTCCCCCGGGAATGGCCCCGGGATCTGGCCTTTCCCCCGGACCTCCTGGAGCGTCTGGCCCGCCGCTGGCCGGAATATGGGCTTTGAAGCCAGTTTCCCGGGAATATAGGCACAATAAGATCCGCGGGTAGGCGATATTGAAGGTCCCTCCGGATGGAGGCCGCCAGCCCCGGTTCGTTTCGGAGGTATCGATGTCTCAGCTTGCCACCTGGATCCGGTCCGTGCGCATCGGGGCCAAGTTCAGCGGACTCCTCGCGGTCCAGATCGCCCTGCTGGCGGCCCTCACCGCGGCGAGCTGGGTCGCCCTCGAGAACGCCCAGGGGGACATCGCGAGGGTGGGCCAATCCCAGGCCAAGGCGCGGGTGCTCGCGGAAATCCTCAACGACACCAACACCCTCCGGATCGTCCACGTCTCCATGATCGCGGCTGCCCGCAACGAGGCCTACCTCACCAAGCGGAGCAAGCGCCTCGAGCAGGTGGAGGCCCACCTCGCCCTCCTCTGGCCCAGGGTCGAGGCCCTGCCCTGGTCGCCGGAGGAACGTCCGCTGCTGGACGACGGCACGGCCCAGATGAAGGCGTATCTGGCGGGCTTCCCGGGCCTGCTCGCCCAGGCCCGGACCGCGGCCCGGCCCGAGGCCGATCCCCAGCTCATGGAAGGGCACGTGGAGGCGCAGCGCCTGGGCCGGGAGCGGATCGAGAAACTGTTCGGCCTCCTCCAGGAGAAGACCGCCGCCGCCGTGGCCGGCAACCAGCGGCTCGGAGACCGGATCAAGGGCACCCTCGCCCTCGTCTCCCTGGTCGCCGCGGCCCTGGGGTTCCTGCTCATCAGCGGCCTCAGGCGCCAGATCGGCGGGGCCGTCCGGGAGATCGAGGCCACCATGGCCGCCGTCAGCCAGGGGGACCTCACCCGGATGCCCCGGGTGGACACCGGCGACGAACTGGGCGACATCGGGGGGCATCTGGGCCAGCTCATCACCAACCTCAAGGTGGATGTCGCGGCCATTGCCCGCTTCAGCGAGCAGGCCTCCAGTGAAGCGACTGAACTGGCCTCCACCGCCGAAGCCCTCAAGGACACCACGCATGGGATCAGCAAGGGCGCGGAAACCCAGCGGGTGGCCATGGAGCAGTCCCGCGCGCGGCTGGCCCAAATGGTCGAAAGCATCCACCAGATGCAGTCCAATGTCCGGGCTGCCGAACGCGCGTCCGAGGAAGGGCTCGCCATGAGCGGGACAGGGCTCGCCCGCGCCGACCAGGCCACCCAGGCCATGGCGGCCATCGAGTCCAGCTCGGCCAAGGTGGGCCGGATCACCACCGTCATCGCCGAGCTCGCCCGGCAGACCAACCTGCTCTCCCTGAACGCCGCCATCGAGGCCGCCAAGGCGGGCGCCCAGGGCAAGGGCTTCGCGGTCGTGGCCGACGAGATCCGCAAGCTGGCCGAGCGCAGCGGCGCGGCCGCCAAGGAGATCGCCGGCCTCATCGAGGAAAGCGGCCTGCGCGTCCAGGAGGGCGCGGCCTCCGCCCAGGGGGTCCGCGAGCTCCTCGTGGCCATCGAAGCCAACATCAAGGGCAACACGGAAGGCATGCGGCGGATCCTGGCCGGCATGGAGGACCAGACCCAGGGCAGCTCGGAACTGGTGAAGGCCGTCGCGCTCACGGCCCAGCTCTCGAACGAGAACGCCTCGGCCACCACGGAGCTGGCCTACAACATCCAGGAGACCTCCACCACCATCGAGGAGGTCGCCCAGCTCAGCCAGAAACTCCAGGGCATCTCGCGCAAGTTCACCGTCTGAGGCTGGTTTTCAGGCCCGGCAGCTCCGGATCCACTCGGAGGCGCCGGGCCTGTTCGCAACGGGGCGCCCAGGGTGTGCTCCCGGGCTGGAAGGCGGGTGGCCGGGGCCCCCCCATCGGGGCCTGGCCGGGCAACGGAATGACCAAAGGTGGAGCCTGCACTGCTTCGAAGGGTGGCTTGCCCTGGGGCGCCTGGAAGCACCGGTGGCGGGGCCACGCCGGGAAACTGCACAGCAATTATTGTTTATTAATACCGCATGTCAAGCCGTGCGTTCCTACTCCCGCGGTTCCACGATGATCGCCGGTTCCGGGGTGGGGCAGCCGAAGGTGCACAACCCGCACCCGGTGCAGAAATCGGCCACCACTTCGGGATGGGCCTGCCCGTCCTCGCCCGCTTCCGTCATCCGGATCGCCACCTCGGGGTAGGGGCAGCGGTCCACGCAGGTCCGGCAGGCCTGGGCCGCCCGGGAACCGTGCGCGTAGGTGACGCACAGGCGCGGCTTGACCCGCGCCATGCCCATCCTCACCGCCGGCGGGCCCTCCAGATCCCGGCCGCCGGCCTTGCGCCGGGGCCACACCAGGGCCCCCTCGGGACAGGCGGTGATGCAGGGCAGGCTGGTGCAGAGGAAGCAGGGCATGCTGCGGGGCGCGATGGTGGGCGTGCCCGCGGCCAGGATCGACTGGGCGCCGGCCGGGACGATGGAGGCCTGGGGACACGCCTGGGCGCACTTGTCGCAGCGGGTGCAGGCCACGAGGAACGCGAACTCCTCCAGGGCCCCCGGAGGACGCAGAAGCGCGGGGCCGGTGCCGGTGACCACTTCCGCGACCCGTTCGGCGACGAAGCCCGCCATGAGGGTCCCCAGGGACTTGAAGAAATCCCCGCGGTCGTGGTGCTCGTCCAGCTTCTTGCTCATAGCTCCAGCAGTCTCAGGATGGGCATGAGGACGCCCCATAGGATCGGGTCGAACCCGAGGGTGAGGACCCCGGCACGGCCCTCCTCGCACACGGCCAGGTGGGCCAGGAGGTGGGGGCTCACCGCCACGTCCCGGGAGGTGGGGGGATGCTCGGCCCAGAGGACGTTGTCCGGCGGGTTCAGCGGCGCCAGCACCTGGCCCTCGGCCGCGCGGAGGTGGAGGATGAGCAGATCGCCGTGGAAGGCGGGCACCCGGACCTCGATGATGCGGCCGCGGGGGATCTGGGGGACCACCTCGAAGGCCGCCCGGTAGCCGAGCTTGTCGATGGCGGGATCCTCGCCCTTGAAGATGGCGGCCGTCTGCTCCATGAGGCCGTCCACGCCCCGGTCGCCCAGGTGGGCCACCGAACGCAGGAGGGTGCCCGCCACTTCGCCCAGGCCGCCGACCAGACGCGGCAGGATGGCCAGGACCTGCTCCAGGGAGGGACGGGCCCGCAGGGCGGTGACCCCCTTTGGCCAGGTCCCCGCCAGGGGCATGGTGGCCAGCGTGGGTTCGGCCGTGGCGCGCAGATCAAGGATGCGCCCCGCGAAGCCCATCAGGAAGGCCGGGTCGTCCGGGGTCTCCGCCAGGATCAGGAGGTCGATCCCCTCCAGGAGACTCGGCGAGGGCGAGAACATCACCAGGTCGCCCAGCTCCTCGTCCATGGTCATGGTGCCGTGGGAGAGGGGCAGCACGGAGCATTCCCGGGGTTCGAGGGTATCCACCAGCTCGCGCCCGATGAGGGTGCCCGCGCCGATGACGGCAATCTTCAACATGGATCCATCCAGAAAAGCTCTCGCTTGGTTGACGTTCAGACCCGCACGGCCACGGCTTCGGCCTGCTGGTGGCCCCGGAGGGCGGCGGTGATCTCGTTGGACAGGAACTGTCGCACCTGTTCGCCGGCGCGCCCCGTGAAGCGGGCGGGATCCAGCAGGGCGGCCAGTTCCGGCTCGGTCATGGCCCAGGCGGGATCGGCGGCCAGGAGGGCCAGGAGGGTGTTGGGCCGGCCCTCCTCCTTGATCCGCCGGCCGGCTTCCATGGCCGCCACGCGGAACCGCTCGTGGAGGTCCTGGCGGTCGCCGCCGCGCTTCACGGCTTCCATGAGCAGCACTTCGGCGGCCATGAAGGGCAGTTCCCCCTGGAGCCGCGCCTCGATCATCCTCGGGTAGACCACCAGGCCCGAAGTGACGTTGCGCAGGAGCACGAGGATGGCGTCCACGGCCAGCAGGCCCTGGCTCACGGTGAGGCGGCGGTGGGCGGAATCGTCCAGGGTCCGCTCCATCCACTGGGTGGCGCTGGTCTGGTAGGTGCTCGGCATGAGCCCGAGCACGAACCGGGCGAGGCTGTTGATGCGCTCGCTGCGCATGGGATTGCGCTTGTAGGGCATGGCGCTGGAGCCGATCTGCTGCTTCTCGAAGGGCTCTTCCACTTCCTTCAGGTGCTGCAGCAACCGCAGGTCGCAGGCGAACTTCGAAGCCGAGGCCGCGATGCCGCAGAGCACCTGGCCCATGCGGTCCTCCAGCTTGCGGGTCGCGGTCTGGCCGCTGACGGGGATGGCGGGGTGGCCCACCTTGGCGCAGAACAGGCGTTCCAGGGCCTCGACCTTCGCGCCGTCGCCGTCGAAGAGTTGCAGGAAG
>Ga0316222_1001928_pt1 | contig 23446 bp, 22 predicted proteins | sample TBH18011metaG_FD_206008 | JGI IMG/M metagenome (GOLD analysis project Ga0316222, IMG submission 206008) | Freshwater microbial communities from Trout Bog Lake, Wisconsin, USA - TBH18011 | ecosystem: Environmental > Aquatic > Freshwater > Lake > Hypolimnion/Profundal zone | place: USA: Wisconsin... | reverse complement strand
CCACCACGACCACTTCAAAATGGGGATAAGCGACCTGCTGCAACGAGGCTAGACAGTCGCTCAAGACTGCCGCACCGTTAAAATTAACGATCAAGATGGAAACCAAGGGCCATTCCCGCTCGGAAATTGTTTGGGAGGGTGTCGAGGTCATCGTGGTCGGGGGGGCGATAAAACGTTTTTTATTGGTCGGACGTCTCGCTATTTTTCAGAATTTCACACCCATTTAATCGACAAGTCAAGTTCTGCAATCAATCGGAATCAATCCGGTGAACGCAGGCCTTTTTTACGTTGTTTTCTTTGTTTTCATCAGTCTGGCTGGCTTCCGCATTCACGCAACCGAAATCTGCTGGTCGAACATTCCCAATCAGCCTAGACATGGGATCTGGCATTTTATTTCTGCTTGCTATCTGGTTGGAATGTTGTTTTTTGGACGCGCAAAATTTATCCTAAATGGAACCCATCGTCAGCATCATTTGTGTTTGTCATAATGACAAAAAGTGGTTTAAACGCTTTTTCCAATCCGTGCAGGATCAAACTATTTCAAACCGCTTGGAAATCATCATGGTGGACAACGCTTCGGCTGACGGTTCACCCGAACTTTTGACCAAAGAAATCGCGGCCTTCCCGCAGAGTTTGCTGGTTCAGACCGGGGGCGATTATGGTTACGGGGTTGGATGCAACCGTGGCGCGGCAAACGCCCGTGGAAAATACCTGTTTTTTGTCAATCCGGACATCTGGTTTGAACCGGACTGCCTGCAACAATTGGTGCACCATGCCGAATGCTCCACGGCCACAGTTTTTACGCTTAAAGAACTACCCTACCTAGGCGATCTGCCAGCCGGTGGATTTTTTGGTCACGGCCAAGGAGCCGCCGGCTTTGACGTTTTTGGCTGTCTCGTCGGCCCGCGGCCCAATGAAAAGTTAAAACAGGTTTTTGCCGTGGGCAGTTTTTATTTCATCCGCAAAAAGTTGTTTGACCAACTGGGCGGATTTGACCGGGAGTTTTATTTATACAATGAAGAAATGGATTTGTCCTGGCGGGCGCGCATCGCCGGCGAAATGGTGGAATCAATTCCTTGCGCACGGCTCCATCATGCTTCCATTTGCCCCGCTACGCCGCGCCCGGCACGAACGAATGTGGATCGTCGTTTTTATGCCAACCGCAGCCAGCTTTTGACCATTCTAAAAAATGCCCAAGGCTTACTGCTTTTCACCGCTTTAACCTATACCATGCTGATCACGGCAGAAAGCGTTGCCGGAGCCGTGGCCGGGCGTCAACCGGCTTTTATTTACTGGTCGCTATTCAAACCCGTGGCGGATTGCTGGCGATTGCGGTTTTACCTGCGCGCCCAGCGGAAACAAATTAACGCTTATCGGAAATATGGAGACTGGTGGTTTATTCGTAATTTTCTGCGTTTTGACTTTAGCCATTGGCACGATATCAAACGGCTCATAAAACCAATTGCACTTTTATTCATGCTTTCTGGGCATGGCCAGTTTTAACTTGACTGTTTCTGCTCCAGATTAGAAATTTTCTTACAAAATAAGAAAATTGGTTTTAATCCAGTCTTGCTCGCGCAGGTGGAATGCCTGAACAGTCAAGTTTACGGTTCTAAAATGATTAAGACCGACCATATTTAAACGCATTAAATAATTTGAGACCTCTGATAAAGGCCGGTTGAGTTGTTTGTTTTAATGTCACTGACAATTTTCAATGTAAAAAATGATTGCCGCCCTGAATGCGGACCTGCTTTTGCACCCCACATCCGGTCAATTTCGCCCATTGAAGGGCGGTTTGAGCATGGATTTTCATATCGCGCTCAAATTGGCCAGCCGTTTCAGGTTCCAACACACGCATTTGAACTCCAGTTCCAACCGGTTGCGTTCGCGGCCCACATACCGCACCCGCCGGTAGCCCGCACTCCGCTTCCACCAGCCAAACACTTTCTCAATCTTGCACCGGATCGAACTAAACAGACGGTTCATTCGCACATCCGAGTCCTTCAGCGTTTCTCCACGGCTGGGCTTGCGCAAAATCCCGTTGGCCACACCGTGTTCCCCGCACCATTGGCTGCGCGCCTGACTCCAATAGGCTTTGTCGGCCATGACCATTTCCTCGTCGCCCTTGACCACGCTTTCAAATTCCTGGCTGTCATGCACGTTGGCGCTGGTCAAGGTGACCGCGCGAATCAACGTGTGGGTTTCATCCACCGCAACGTGCGCCTTGTAGCCATAGACCGGCTGACCTTGTTTGACGGTATAACCCGCGTCGCCGTCGCCGCCGCCGGTTTTATCTCCCTTGGCAGGCGCGCGGCGCGCGGCCTGCAACAACGTCGCATCCACCAGCGTGCAGGTCTTCAAAATCAAGCCTTTGGTTTGCAACTGCCGGTTGACCAGTCCCAGCAGGTTTTCGTGCAGGCCGTGTTCGCGCAGCCGCTGGCGGAAACGCACCAGTGTCGTTTCATCCGGCACAACGTCCTGCAAACCCAAACCGACAAAGCGCCGCCAACTCAACCGGTCGCTGACCAATTCCTCACACTGCGGGTCGGACAAACCATAGCAGTGCTGGAGCAGGCTCATCTTGAAGAGTGCCAGCGGCGCACACGGCGGACGCCCCGTCGTCGCCGGATACATCGCCTGCAACGCCTTTTCAACCGGCTTCCAATCCAATGTCCGATCCAGCCGCTCCAGAAACTCGTTCGTCGGCGTGGCAATCATCAGGCTGTCCAGCAATCCCATCTGTGCATTGGTCGTCGTTTGCATGTCTCTCTGACGCATCATCAAATCATCCGTTCAAAAACGTTTTGCAGAGGTCTCAATTTGAAACAAACTGATTAGTTATTTTACAGAGATTCTTAAAGACATGAGGGAAAAATCATGAAAAAGTCAACGGAAATTCGGACTGTAAAACAGCCGAAAGATCCACGCTTGAATATGCTTGTGCTTGCTCTGGCCTGCCTTCCCGCCATATGGCTGGCCAGCTTTATTTCGCAGTATGCAGTAAATACGTTTCATTCTGACCAATGGTGTGACACTTTGCCAACAGTTGCGAACTTTCTGAACGGCACACTTCATTTCTCTGATTTAACCCATCAGAATGGCGAACATCGCTCAGTGATACCAAAATTGTTGACGCTTGGCTTGGGAATTCTGACGCATTGGAACATCCTAGCTGAAACTTGGGTTATGTTCGCGTTGGCGGCGATCACCCTGTTTAATATTTGGAATTTATGCAAATTGACAGAGGGGAATATATGGTTGCTGCCAATTGCCAGCCTGTTGTTGTTCTCACCTTTGGGATATGAAAATTGGATGTTAAGCTATCAAACCTGCTTCTGGTTACCGATGGCTTGCTTTACGGGCGCATTATGGTTGGCGATGTTACCATGGCGTTTCATCACCACAGGCGCGTTGTCCGTGGTGGCAACTTTTTCCATCGCGAGCGGGTTTACTTGCTGGCTGATTGCGCTGCCGATGTTGTGGGTTTACGGCGGAGAAAAAAAGGCTCCAAAGTTGGCGATTTGGTTGGCCGTATTGGTGGCCTGTGTGTTTGCATATCTCTGGGGTTATACCCATGCAGCATCTACAGCCGGTCTTAACCCTTTGCTGGAGCATCCCGGTAATGCAATTCTGTTTTTCGTATCGTATTTCGGGAACCCCTTTGCACAAGGATTGCCGTTCAGAGATTACATGGCGGAACGGGTCATCGGCGGCGTGTTGTTCGCAATTTTTCTGGTGTTGGCAGGAGCCGCATGGCGACAAAAGAGAATCGGTGCGTGCCTGCCTTGGTTCATGCTCGCCAGCGCGTCCATGCTGACCGCCGCCATGACTACTGTTGGTCGCTCAAACGTGCCGAGTCAGCCGAGCCGTTATATTCCGTTTGCGGTGCTGTTCACGATAGCGGTGCTATTCCTTAGTCGAAACAAGTCTATCACTATCGCTATCGCCGCCAGCCTCATTACGCTAAACATTGTTGGCGCGCTGGCTTGCACTCCAAACTGGATTTCACAGCAGCATTTTTTTGCCATGAATAAATCATTGGTTCAATTAGTTGACGTGGTGGACGAGACCAAATTGCTTCCAGACTCAATCATTGTGAATCTAGATGATGTCAACAAAACCATAGCCCGAATTAATGCGCTTGATAAGCATGGATACATTCTTCCGCCCGTATTGCACACCAACACCATTTTGCTAATATCTGATGGAAATGTGCATCCTGAATGTGGCCTATCGCATTTCGGAAAAACGCAAGACGGCCAGTTGGCGATGGCTGGCATCGGCCAGCTTGAGGGTCGCTGTGCAGACATGATTTTGCTTACCCAAAACGGTCAGATTTTTAGTGTGGCCTACGTCAATCCGGCGACGAAAGAATGGGCAAAGATATTCACGCCAACCGAATTGCACGAACAACCGCAGGCATGGGCGTTTGACGCAGAGAAACAGGTCGCTTATTTACTACCGTTGCAACCATGAATAAATCAGCATCATTCGACATCGGTTCATTGGCCAGAAGTTAAAAGGTTTTCCGGCGTATGCACTCCGTTTTAGGCGGGAAATAGGCATTCCATCCGACATTGTTTCGCACCCCGTCCCAAATGCCTCGGAAAACGGCATTGAGTTTTGCCCGGCGACCCTCTTCCAAAATAATGATCCGTCCGGATTCCAACAACAACCATACGGCGTCGCGCAGAACCCAGCGCGGTGCCAAACTAAAATAACGCCGATAGAGCACCACCCGATTGCGCATGATATAATAATAACGCCAGGCAGCGTGGATTCGAAAGGACAGGCGGAATCCCAGCAGGTTTCGGGTTTGTTTTGTGCCCAGTTCATGTTTCAAAACAACGGTGGTTGCGCTTAGAATTTTGAACCCGCACTTTTGCAGCCGCAGGCAAAAATCTGCGTCCACATAATCTATGAACAGCGCGTCATCATAAAATCCGACGCTTTTAAATATTCCGGCCTTGACCAAGTTGCCGGAGGCCATGGACGCCGTTACGAATGTAAACAATGGCTCTTCCGAACGCGTTGGTGGAGCTGGCTCGGTCGTCAGAGCCGACCATTTTCCGGGGACAATCATTCCCGTCTGTTCTGCTGCCGGGCATTGGCGGTAAGCCCGGAATAATCCCTCAAAAAAATGTTCCGGAATCGAGCTGTCCTGATCGAACGTGGCCACCCACTGGCAACCCGTCTGCAGAGCTTGGCGGATGCCGAGGTTAAGCGCCGTGGCGATACCCAGGTTGGCTCCGTTGCGGATCAGTTGAACCCCGGCCAGTGCTCCGGCGGCGGCGACCACTTGGGCGGACGCCCCATCAGAACCATTGTCCACCACGATGACCAGCGGCACCTGGGCCAGAAAGCGGCGAAGGTTTTCCAACACGCCAACCTCCGGCCGGTATGTGACCACGACCGCTGATATCAATGGCAGTTTGTCGGGGGGGGGGTGCATTGTTGCTCTGGCCAATTTGGCTTGGCTAAAAGTGGCATTTATTTATGGCAAATCAACACAGCCTCTTCACCACATTCAGGGTTGTGGCGCATCCACCAGGCTTCTTTATACTGGAGCAACAGGCTGCGAAGTCCCCGGATGAAATTAAAATGGGCTTTCATTTCGTAGAAATAACCCGTTTTTGCCTTGGCTTGCATGAATCCATAACTTATGCCGAACAACCCGTCGGCATGAGCGGCCGAAGAACTGGTTTTCATGGCACCAAACCCCGCTCTGCGGGCGCATAGTTGCAAAGCCGGCAGTGAAAAAACTTGAAGATGTCGGGGCGCATCCAATCCATACCAGCAATCTTGAAATTTTTCGTGGCCGAAGCTTCGAATGTTTGGAGTTGTTACGACCAGCCGGCCACCCGGTTTCAAGACGCGCCGAATTTCAGTTAGTAAAGCTACCGGATCAGGAACGTGTTCGATGACATGGCTCATGGTGATGGCATCAAACGAATCGTCAGTAAATCGCGCGCCAGACAAGTCGGTATTCAAAAAAGTGGAACCTTCACCCGCCCGCTTTTTTGCATTTTCAATTGCTTTGGCATCGAAATCTATGCCGGTTACTGACCACCCGCGATTATGCATGCGGTGCAAAAAATCACCGCTGCCACACCCCACATCCAGCAACCGGCCGGGTTCCGCGTCATCTAAAAACATATGAAGCATCTGCTGCCGGGCTTGGTTCAAACCAAGCAATGCGGATGGAATGCGGGTTGCAATCCGGTATCCAGCATAAACGAATGAATGCATCCGCTCCGAAAACTTTTGCTTGGGATCATTGCATTCATGAGTAAAGTAATTGAGATAAAACAGCGGGATGTCAGATTCGACCGGACCGGGATCTAGCCAGCTCAAACCGCAATCCGCATTCGAACATCGTCTCAAAGGCCAGTTGCCCGGAACAGCGGACATCCGATCTTGCATTTTTGAATGCAAAATGTCGCCTGTGCCGCCACATAGCGGACAAGAAGGACGTGATACGGTGCGAATTTCCATGGTCAGCACATTGCTATGTTTTACCACTTGCCCGCAAGCCATTTTTTTAAAATCTGTTCCCAAGCCGGGCAAAATGTTCCCGGTGGTAAAATCTGATTTTTTTGGTGAAAATGTGGCGACATGCCGGTCACAAAAGAACCGCTGGAACCATGGCTGGTTCCAGTGGTTGGCAATTGAATCATGGTGGCTCTGCCGCCGGCAGTGGCCGGTGCCAGGTTACACCACCATGAGCGAGGTGCCGGGCTCCAGTCGCTGGTGCCGGCGGTGCCCACCGCGTTAGCCTGGACAATGCAGACCTGTCCGGGCGGCAGGTTGGGAAAAGTCACATAAGACGTCGAGGTTTCGATTTCCTGCACCACCATCGTCAGGGCGGCGGCATACATCAACTGCCACCGATGAACAAAATGAATTTACCCTTGAATGAAACCAGGACTGACCCCTTACAAAAATGCTATCTGCCGGGCCGGGATTTTCCGCTTGACGGTGTCATCCCCGAGGCGCAAAGTCCCGATCACCATGAAAACTCCGCTGCGTCTTTTCCATGTGCTGTTTGTTTTAGCTTTTTGTTTCAGTTGCGCCAAGACTGCACCGATGGCCACCAATGAATCCGGTTATCAACTGACGATTGAACTGCGGGACGGCTCGCGCGTCATCGGGAAAACCCCGAATGATAACCTGGGCTTCCACTCCACCACGCTGGGCGACCTGAAACTTTCCTGGGCCGCCATCCGGGCCATCGATTATACCGCCAACGCCGATACCGCCCGGCTGACGGCGACCAACGGCGACGGCATCAATGTCAAGCCAGCCGCCGGCACTGTGCGGGTGGAAACCAGCTATGGCAAAAGTGAAATCCCGATGAAACTGATCCAGAGTATTAAAGTCTCGGCGGTCGCCAAGCCGGGTCAATTGCCGGAGGGCTTGGTTGCTTATTACCCATTAAATGGAAATGCAAATGACGCCAGCGGCAATAATTATAACGGTCGCATCGTCGGGGCGACTCCTTGCCAAGACAGGTTCGGAAAAGCGAATTCGGCTTTTAGTTTCAACGGCGTAGATAATTACATTAGTTTCGAATCGGTTCCGCTGAAACAAATTGATAATTGCTCCCTGTCGGCTTGGATAAATCCCGTGTCAATTGACCAGAACTCAATGGCCGTGTGCATGGGTTATGACGATGGAAGTGTTGGCAACGGATTTGAGTTTGGAGTCTCCGGCGGGAACAGTCCTGGAAATCATTTATATGGAATTCTTGGCACTGTGGCGTGGATTGACAGCGGATACGTTTTCCCATCCCCCAATGTCTGGTATCATGTTGTCATGCTGCGGACAGACGGCGTCACAAAATTTTATGTGAACGGAATCCAGACGGTGAACACAGAATCAAGAAGCCCGCTTACTCCAAGTGCTTTTACAATAGGCTCTGCAACTGGCATTCGGTTTTTTAATGGGATGATTGACGATGTTCGCATTTACAACCGCGCGCTTTCGGCGGCGGAAATTCAGGCGATTTACACGGAACAAAGATAACGGCAAACCGCCGCCCGCCTCTTCGGCGGGTTGGTGCGCAAGCTGGAGAAGAGCGTTGCTTCAACTGTTGCATGCTTGCCGCAATTGAATTGCCTTGAGAGGCAATGACCACCCCGGTAAGCTGCTTACGTTTCGTTTGCCCCGGATTTTTTTATCAATTATGCCCCCAAAGACTTTGCTGGTTGCGCGCGCCAAGGGTTGGAATTCCGCCCTGACCATTGCCGGTTTGCTCGCGCTCATGCTCGGGCTGCTTTTTTACCGGAGTTTCATTCCGCAAGAAGTGGCCTTTTCCAACGACGGCCCGCTGGGAGGACTGGTCGCGGAACAAAACCAGCTGCCGCAAATTTTTACCGGGCTGTGGGCTGATCTTAATTCAACCGGCTCGGGCGGCGGCGCGGCCACGCCTTCCATCAGTTCATTGCTGCGCACTGGCATCGGACCATTGGGTTATGCCAAGTTTTTTCCGCCGGTCGCCATTTTTATTTTGGGTCTGGGCGCATGGGCATTTTTCCGGGCGCTGAAACTCACGCCGCTGGCGGCTCTGCTGGGGGCGCTGGCAACCATGCTCAACGGCACTTTTTTCGGCAATGCCTGCTGGGGCGTCGCCGCGCATGAAATCGGTATCGGGATGGGATTTTTCGCCCTCGCGCTGGCAATGGCCAGCACCTCAGAAACCCCCCGGCTGATCTGCTGGGCGCGCTTGGCGCTGGCCGGCTTGTGCGTTGGGGTCAATGTCATGGAGGCAGCAGACATCGGCGCAATGATCAGTCTGTTGGTCGCCCTGTTCCTATTTTACAAATCCTTCACTGAATCACAGGGAAGCCCGGTTGTGCGAATTGTCCGCAGCACCGGCCTAGTGGCCATCGTGGCGGTTTTTGCCGGCTTTATCGCCTGTCAGACCGTCATTGGGCTGGTCCAGTCAGAGATTGTAGGCATTGCCGGAACCAGTCAGGACGCCGAAACGAAGGCGCAACACTGGGACTGGGCCACGCAATGGAGCCTGCCGAAAAAAGAAACCCTGGGAATTATGGTGCCAGGACTGTTCGGCTACAAGATGGACACGCCGAAGGACATGATCCCACAATTCCAAGATGCTTATCAGGGTGGCATCTACTGGGGCGGCGAGGGGCGGGATCCGGCGTTGGACCGGTTTCTCGACGCCGGCAGCCAGGGCACACCGCCGGCGGGCTTTATGCGCTTCACCGGCGACGGAAGATACTGCGGCATTTTGGTGGTTCTCATCGCCGCCTGGTCCGTCACCCAGTCTTTCCGGCGGCGAAACTCCCCGTTCGCCACCGAGCAGAAACGGCTCATCTGGTTCTGGACGGCGGTGCTGGCCGTGTCGTTGCTGCTGGCGTGGGGACGTTTTGCGCCCATGTTCTATGGCCTGCTCTACCACTTGCCTTATTTTTCAACCATCCGCAATCCGAACAAATTCATGTTTTTCTTTTCATGGTCGCTGGTGGTTTTATTTGCCTATGGCATCCACGCGCTGGATCGGCTTTACCTCAATCGGGCCGCAGCGAAATCCTCCGGTCTGGTGTCTCAACTTACTAACTGGTGGGCCAAGGCGGATCGCTTTGATCGTCAATGGCTCTGGGCTTGCCTCGGCCTGCTGGGCGCCAGCGCACTGGCGTGGCTGGTTTATGCCGGACAAAAACCCGGACTCGTCCAATACTTGCAAAACGTCGGCTTCCCGGACATTGATCCCACCCATGCGAATTCCGCACCCGCCATCGCCGCGTTCAGCCTCGCGCAGGCGGGCTGGTTTCTGCTGCTGTTCGCCACGGCCATCGCGCTGGTGATGCTGACCATCGCCGGCTATTTTGCCGGGCCGCGCGCCAAGCTCGGCGCGGCGCTGCTGGGCGCGTTCTTGCTTTTCGATCTCGTGCGCGCGGATCTGCCTTACGTCATCCATTGGGATTACAAGCTGAAATACGAGATCGGCTCGCTGAACCCCGTCGAGGATTTCCTGCGGAACAAACCTTACGAACATCGCGTGGCCGGGCTTCCGTTTCGCGCACCGGAGGGCTTGGAACTGCTGGACGAACTTTACCGCATCGAATGGACGCAGCATCACTTCTATTATTACAACATCCAGAGCCTCGATATCGTCCAAATGCCCCGTATGCCGGCCAATCTCAAGGCCTACCTCGAGGCGCTCTCCCCGCACGGCACGCCGGAATCCGTCCCGCTCTTCGCCCGGCACTGGGCGCTGACCAACACACGCTACCTTCTCGGTGCCGCCGGCTATCTGGACGTGCTGAACCAGCAGCTTGATCCGGCACAACATCGTTTCCGCATCGCCCAGCGTTTTGAAATCGGGCCCAAGCCCGGCATTCTTCAGGCGCAACAGTTCGAAGAGCTCACCGCCATTCCCAATGACAACGGTCGCTACGCGCTCTTTGAATTCACCGGCGCGCTGCCCCGCGCCAAACTTTATTCCAACTGGCAGGTCAACACCAATGACGCGGAGGTTTTGAAAACGCTCGCTGATTTGAATTTCGATCCGGCGAAAACCGTCCTGATTGACACGCCATCAAAAGATCTGCCGTCCACCGCAGCGACAAATGACAATGCCGGCACGGTGGAATTCTCCAGTTACGCCCCGAAGCACATCGTCTTCGCCGCGACCAACAACGCGCCGGCCGTGCTGCTGCTCAATGACCAATACGATCCCGGCTGGAGCGTGACGGTAGATGGCCGGCCCGCCGAACTGATGCGCTGCAATTACCTCATGCGCGGTGTTTATCTGCCGGCTGGCGCACACATGGTTGTGTTCAACTTCACCCTGCCGCACAAGCTGCTTTACGTCACGCTGTCGGCGATGCTGCTGGGAATTTTGCTCGGCGCCTATTTGCTCGGCGCCGGGCGCAAACCGATTACAAGCCCGTCGGGTGATCCAAAAATTCCCACGGCACGCTGAACTTTTTCGCCAGCTCCGCCGCCAGTGCCTTCACGCCGAAAGTTTCCGTGGCGTAATGGCCGGCGAAGAAAACATTCAGCCCCAGGTCCTCCGCCAGCGCAAAAGTCCAGTGCGGGCCTTCGCCGGTGATGAAGGTGTCCACGTCCTCGTCCGCCGCCTGCTGCAAATCCGCGCCCGCGCCGCCGGTGACGACGCCGATGCGTTCGCAAATTTCTTTTCCGCCGGGCAATAGGTGCGGCTTCACGCCGGTCACGCGCGCCAGTTTTTCCGCCAATTCGGAACGGGAAATTCTGGTGGCCGATTTGAAACCGATGCTCTGCCCGTGGCTGAAGAAGAACGGCTTTAAGTTTTTCAATCCCAGCGCGGCGCAAAGCTGCGCGTTGTTGCCGAGCTTCGGGTGCGCGTCCAGCGGCAGGTGGGAGCTGTAAACGGCGAGATTGTTTTCCACCAGCAGCCGCAGGAGTTCGTAATTTTTCCCCGTCCACGGCTGACGCGAATTCCAGAACAGCCCGTGATGCACGAGGAGCAGATCCGCCTTCGCCGCCACCGCCAGTTTCACCGTGGCGAGGCTAGCGTCCACGGTGGCGGCGATGCGCGTGACGCTGCCGGAATTTTCTACCTGCAGGCCGTTCACCGCGCCGTCGTAGTCACCGGTCGCGCGCGTATGCAAAATCTGGTCGCAATGTCTGACGATGGCGGCAAGCTGATTTTTCGGCATGCGCGATGAAACCCAAATTGCCGCCAAACCGCAAGCGCGCAATCAGCCGTGGTAGCCGGCGGCTGGTGTGTGTGCGGTGTGTGTCAAGGTTGACGGCAATCTAGCACCGGTGCCATTTCTGATAAATTAAATCTAGCTGTTGCCCCCAATCCGTTCGTGCGGCAAAATTTAGCCTCATGGTTCGTCCCCAAAATGAGCTGGGCTCCCTGCGTTTCAGTCGCCTTGAAAAAGAGCGGCTGCTGCTGGCGCTGCTGTTTTCCCTGCTCATGCATCTCGTGGTCTGGGGCGGCTATGAGGCGGAGAAAAAAAACGGCTGGCTGAAAAAGCTGTTCCCGCCCGCGCACCACAAGCTGGTCATGCTCCCGCCCAAGCCGGTGGAACCGCCCATTGATCCGACGGTGTTTGTGGACGTGTCGCAGGCGTCCGCCGACGCGCCCAAATCGGCGAAGTATTATTCCGACAAAAATTCCCGCGCCGCGAATCCTGACGCCAGCGTTGATTCCAACCAGCCCAAGATCACCGGCAAGCAGCACGACGTGCCCAAAATCAATGACACGCCGCGACCAACCAAGGCCAAGCCCGTCACGCCCACACCGCCCGCACCGCCGCAAAAGCCCGTCGAGGATAAGCCGCAGGAATCCAAGCCCGCCACCGCGCTGAATCCCGGCGCGTTGCAGCCGGGCAAGCCCACCGAGACCGCCAAGCCCGATGAAAAAGTAACGCCACCCGAACGGCCGCGCACCCTCCGCCAGGCGCTCGCGCAATCAAATCAATTGCCCGGCTTGCAGATGCAGCAGGACGGCGGCGTGAAGCGGCACGCGCTGTCTTCGTCGCTGGACGCGATGGCCACGCCGTTCGGCGCGTATGATCGCGCGATTGTCGAGGCCATCAGCCAGCGCTGGTATGATCTGCTGGACAGCCAGCAGTTCGCCGACAGCCGCACCGGCAAGGTGACGGTTGATTTTCACCTAAATCCCGACGGCTCGGTGACGGAGCTGAAAATTTCCGGCAACAGCGTCGGCGACCTGCTTGGCTACGTCTGCCAAAACGCCATCGAGGAGGCCGCGCCGTTCGCCAAATGGCCGTCGGACATGCGCCGCATGGTGGGCGCGAATTTCCGCGAAATCACTTTCACCTTCTATTACTATTGAATTAACTTGGTTTGCCAAATTTATGGAAAATGCTGTTTATGTTTTGCTCGGCCTGACCTCGGTGGTGTGCGTCGGCGTGATTTTCTGGCGCGGCTGGATGCTGCGCTGGAACTCCGTCGTCCCGCCGCAAATCGCCAACGCTTTGGCGGAATGCCGTTCGCGCGAGGACATGAAAGCCGTCCGCAGCCTGTGCGAAAAAAATCCCTCGCCGCTCGGCCGCCTCATCCGGCTGGCCGCCGACCGGCTGGACTGGCCGAAGGACGACAACATGGATGCGCTCGAAACCGCCGCGCGCCACGAGGTCGTTCATCTCGAACGCGGGCTGGTGGTGCTGGAGGTCATCGTCGGCATCGCGCCGCTGCTCGGCCTCGTCGGCACCATCGCGGGCATGATGACGGTGTTTGGCGACCTCGGCCAGACCGGCCTGAGCGACGCGGCGAAACTCGCCACTGGCATCGCGCTCATCCTGCGCGCGACGCTGGCGGGACTGCTCATCGCGATTCCCTCGCTGATTTTCTGGAGCTACTTCAGCAAAAAGGTCGAGGTGCTCGCGGTGGAAATGGAGACGCTGTGCGATGATTTCATCCGCCGGCAATACCGGAAATGAAAAACATTCAACACTCAACATTCAACGTTCAACGCCCAACTGCCCGTTGGACGGCGAGTCCGGCTCCCGTGAAATGTTCGGCGTTGAATGTTGGTGGTTGAATGTTTCCTCTTTTTGAGCATGAAATTTTCCGTCCGCAAACGCCGCACCGCGCCCGCCGTCATCATCGTCGCGCTGATTGACGTGCTGGTGGTGCTGCTGATTTTCCTGATGGTGACGACGACGTTCAAGCAGCAGCCGCTGCTCAAGCTGGCGCTGCCGGAATCCGCCACGGCGCAGAAAGCCGGCGCGGAGGAGCATCCGCCGCTGCTGGTGAGTATCGAGGCCAACGGCGTTTACCGATTTGGCGACAAAAATCTGCCGATGACGTTCGAGCAGTTGCGGTCGGCGGTGCTGGCGGCGGCGGCCAAGATGCCGGACGCCAAGCTGGCCATCCGCGCCGACAAGCTTGCGCCGTGGAACAGCATCGTGGCCGTGATGGACCTGGCCAAGGAGGCGAAGATCAAAAACCTCAGCGCCTTCACCAAGGACGCAGCCAAGCCGGGAAATTAAATTAGGAAAGCAGGAAAGCAGGAAAGCAGGAATTATTTTTCCTGTCCTCCTGCTTTCCTTGTTCAAATCTTGGCGTCCTGACGGCTCAATCCACTTTGAGGCGCATATAGATTGCCCGCATCGGCGGCGTGCTGGGATAGGTGGCCAGCAGGTCGGGAATCCGCATGATCATCCACGGCTGCCGGTAGTTGTTCCCGTTCTTGGTGAAGACGAGGTCGTCGGCCAGGAACGTGGCGGAATGTTTGATTTCGTTCTTGTCGTTCATCAGCAGCAGAATGTCGCCGTAGATGCCCGGCGCGGAAATCTGGTAATAATTTTTCTGAATGAACTGGGCGGCAAAGGTCGGGTCGTTGAACCGGTTGTCGGGCGTCTCGCTGCTGAAGTTGAACGTGGTCCAGTGACAGTCCATGGTCGGCTCCCCGGCCTGCGGCGGGAGCGGGAAGGTGTAAAGCCGGTCGCGCGCGAACTTGGGCAGGAGGTAAAAGAGGCTGAGGTTGCCGCCTTCGGGCAGGCGTTTGAGCGCTTCCATGAGCGGGCGGATGTCGGTGAAGCGGACGTTGGGAATGCCACCCCAGTAGGCGGCCAGCTTGTCAATGTCTGTGTCCGGGTGGATGGCGAGGCCGGCGAACACGGCAGACTGCCGCGACATCGCGCGGGACAGCGCCACGCGGCGTTCGTTAGTCGGAATCTGGTTGAGCAGGAACTGGTAGTCGGCCAGTTGTTGTGCACCGCCATTCGGATACACCAGCCGTTTGAGCAGCGCTACGTCGGCGGGATCAATGCGTTCGTCCGCGTAAATGGACTCGATGGTGTTGGCGGGGAAAATATAGGGGTAATCGAGATAGACATTCACGCCCGCGCCGGCCAGTGTGGGGTAAAGTTTCGCGCGCGCCGCCGCGTCGAGCGAAAATAAAAAGTCGGCCGTCGGGGTGAGCTGCGTGCCGGTGGCGGTCGCCGTAAACGCGCCGGGCGCGAGCGCGGCGGCGGCCTGCGCGCTGGTCAGGCCGTTCTTCACCAGCCGCGCCTTCACGGCGTCGGGGGGCAGGCCGTTAAAAACCCACACCTGCGGCGACGGGTCGGCGACCTCCGCCGTGAGATACTCCACCGGCCGTTCGAGCGAGATGTCACGCGTGACCAACTCGCCCCACGCGCCGACATGGACCGAGCGGCTCTTGTCCTTGGGATCCACCGCGAACGTCTCGGCCAGCTTCGGCCGGCTGACGACGGCGAACTTGTAGGTGAGGAACGCCGCGCCGGCAATCAGGGCGAGGATGAAAACAATCAGGCCGGCCAGCGTGAACTGGAAGACGTTGGCCGCCGACGCGGACTCGAGTTGGCGGGAACGGCTCATGGCAAAAAGGCCGGCGGGACCGCCGCCGGCTGAATAAGAACCCAAGGTTGAATCATGTTTGTCCGCAAAGGACGGAGACAGGGTAGCAGAGGTTTCGCCAAAGGCAAAAGATTTGTAACTGATCGGTTACTTGTCGCAAAAAGGGCGCTGGAATTTTTTATCAGCCCAGCCCGCCGGCGTCCCCGCCGCGCCGGATGAAAAAGATGCCGCAGCCGGCGAGGGTCGCCAGCGAAACGACCGCGCCGAAATTAAACCGGCGGTCTTCATACACGAGCCTCACCTGATGCGCGCCCGCCGGAATCACGACGGCCTGAAAGGTATAATTCGCCCGCCAGAGCCGCACGGGCTGGCCGTCCACATAGGCGTGCCACGGGTGATAATAGGTCTGCGCCGCCACCAGCATCGTCGGCACCGGCGTCGCGACGGTCGCCTCAATGTGCTGCGCGCCATAGCTGGCCGACAAAATCCGCGCGGTGCCGGCGTTGGTGGCGAGGACGAACGCGCGGGCTTCCGGCGGCAGATACACTTCGGTGCGAGGCGAAAAACTTGCGTTGGTCAGGGCGGTCAACGTGGCGTAATCGCCAGCAAAAATTGGCTGCTGGCCGATGGTGAGGCGCGACAGAAAAGTCGTCCGCGGCGACCACGCCAGCTGGTTGCTCCCGTTTTGGAGAACAGCGGCTACGCCGAGAAAATCCAGCAGCGGCGCGGCAGCCTTACGGTCGTCGAGAAAATTATAGAACAGCGCGGCGTGGTCGCTCAGGCAGAGCGGGTAAAAACCGTCGCACTTGGCGACGCCGTCGAGCAGGTTGCAGTTGCTGACGAGCGCGAACCGGCGGACGAGATAATCGGTGGCGGTATCCGGCAGGACCGTATGGTTGAATCTTTCGCGGACAGCCGCCGGGATGAGGACGCGTGCCACACCGGCCGGCGGCAAGGGCTGCGAACGCGGCAGGTTGGGTTCGTAAACCGTGCGGCTGACGGTCGGCGGCGGCGGCATCTGCCAGTTCAAATCCAGCCAAAGCAACAAGAGCGGCAAAAGCTGGCACAGCCGGCGCGGCGTGACGCCGGTAATTTTTTCCGACCACAACCACGTCAACAGAACAGCCACGAGAAAACCGGCGCGCGTGACGCCGTTGAAAATCATGGCCGTCCGGTCTCTGCCCGGCGGCTCAAATTTCCAGATCCAGCCGGTGATTCCCAGCGTCACCGCTAGTGCCGCACCGCCGAGCAGCCACAGCGTTCGGTTCGTTTTGCGCGTCGAAAAATTTTTCTCCGACAGGGCGAACGCCGCCAGCAGCGGCAGGAGCAGCGATGGCAGAATTAGGAATTTCACCGGGAAACGCACCATTCCGATGACGCCGGCATGGCGCGCCAGCCAGCCGTATGCCGGCGTTGCTTCGCCGGCGGCCAGCACGCCACACAGCAGCACCAGCGCCGCCAGCAGCCAGGTTCGCGCGCACTGCCGCCACACGGCCAGCAGCGCCAGCACCACGGTGGCCGCGCCGGCGTAGTAGGAATTGATCCACGACTGGCCGGCCTGCATGAAGACGCCCGCAAAGGAATGGCAATGGAACAGCGGGACAAAATAATTTGCCCAACCGGCCGCCGGCATCGGCCACACGGCGGCGGAAATTTCCTGTTGCCGGCGCGAATAATCCAGCAGGTCGAAGAACGGCAGCAGTTGCGCGGCGGACAGGCCGCTGACGAGCGCCACCACCGCGCCGAGGCGCAGAACAATTTTGCCGCGCGAAATTTCTCCGCGCAAAAAATCCAGCAAGCCGAGGCCAGCCACCAGCATCCACGTCAGCAAAACCGGTTCCGCCGCGCCGGAAAGCATCTGCATCGCGCCGGCCAGCGCGGCCAAAATCATGGTGCGTCCGCCTTCGCGTCCGGCGCGCTGGGCGAGCCACACCACCCATGGCATCCAGCCCAATCCGGCGACGGTCGCCGGCCAGACGAGGCTGCACAGCATGACGCCGTTGAACGCAAACGCGATGCCCGCGAATGCCGCCGCCCGGCGATTTTGCACCCAACTTTGTGCCAACACGAACATTCCCAAGCCGCCCCAAAACAAATGCAGCAGGCAGAAAACGCCCAGCGACCACGACAACGGTAGCAGCAGGTAAAACAGCGCCGGCGGATACAGCACCTGCGAATTCCATTGCGCCAGAAACGGCGCGCCGCAATTGCTTAACGGATTCCACAGCGGCACTTCCCCGCGCCAGAAGCTTTCGCGAAAATAGTGGGCGATGGGATAGGAAAAAATCCCGAAGTCGCGATACTCAAATGTCTGCCAGCCCAGCCAGACCTGCGGCCAGGACGCCAGCACCAACAGCGCCAGCAGCCCGGCGAACCGGCGCGGCGTGAGCCATTGGTCGTCGCCGGCGGCGGGAGCTTTTGCCGACGACGAAGTTGGTGACAGCATCGCCGCAGTCTGCCAAAACGATTTTCCTGCCCAAGCCAAAAAATCAGAAAGCAGGAATCAGCCTCCTGAATTCCTGCTTTCTTTATAAATTTCCGACTTGGCGCACTCGGCGTCTTGGCGGTTGAATTTATTTCAACAATTCTTCCGCGATCTGCACCGCGTTGAGCGCCGCGCCCTTGAGCAACTGGTCGCCGCTGACCCAGAAACACAGACCGTTATCGAGCGCACAGTCCAGGCGAATGCGGCCGACTTCGCAGTTGTATTGCTCCGTCGTGTTGAGCGGCATCGGATACTTTTTGTTCTCCGGCTCGTCCACCACGTCGAGGCCGGGCGCCTTTTTCAAAACGGCGCGCGCGGCCTCCACGGAAACCGGCTTTTCAAATTCTGCGCTCACGGCGATGGAATGCGAGCGATACACCGGCACGCGCACGCACGTCACGCTCGCGCGGAACGCCGGGTGGTGCATGATCTTGCGGCCTTCGTTTTCCATCTTCATTTCTTCCTTCGTGTAGCCGCTCGGCAAAAAGGAATCCACATGGGGCAGCACATTGAACGCGATCTGGTGCGGATAAACTTCCAGCGTCACCGGCTGCTTGTGGACGATCTGGCCGACCTGCCGTTCGAGTTCTTCCAACGCCTTCGCGCCGGTGCCGGAAACCGCCTGATAGCTGGAGGCAAAAATGCGCTTCACGCCGAACGCCTGATGCAGCGGATACAGCGCCATCAGCGTGATGGCCGTGGTGCAGTTCGGGTTGGCGATGATGCCCTTGTGTTTCTTCACGTCGGCGGCGTTGATTTCCGGCACCACGAGCGGCACGTCCGGGTCTTGCCGGAACACGCTGGAATTGTCCACCACCACGCAGCCGGCCTTGACCGCGATGGGCGCGAACTCCCGCGAAATGCTCCCGCCCGCGCTGAACAGCGCGATGTCAATGCCCGCAAATGAATCCTTCGTCAGTTCCTTGACGGTGATGTCCTGCCCTTTGAACTTGAGTTTCTTGCCCACCGAGCGGGCGGACGCGAGCAAGGTGAGCTTGCCCACGGGAAAATTCCTTTTTTCGAGGGTCTTGATCATCTCGATGCCGACGGCGCCAGTGGCGCCGACAACTGCGACGTGCGGATTGCGATTCATAATTGGCCGGACAATTTATCAGAAAACCGCCAACCGTCAATCGCGCGGCGGGCAAAACTTTGACGCGAATTTCACGAATAACCGCCAAGCCGCTGAAATCTTTGACGATGATAAATCACGGAATCACCGCCCGATAAAAACCTTGGCTGGAGTTTGTCGTTGTGCCCGGAATCGTCGTCCACGATGAGGATCCGCAGCGTGTTGTTTGGCACAGGCAGAAGCTAAATCAAAGCACGGCGTGCAAAAAGAAATTTCGCGGCTCGTGGGGACGCGGGACTGACCCATTTTCAAAATCCATAATCTTGACTTTTATGCGTGAGCAGGTGCTTCATATTCAGCAAATGGCCTTCAACAGTTGTGCATGAATGACAAGATTCAAAATTGTTACCGCACTTTGGATTTAGAGAACGGGGCTTCCTTGGAAGAGGTCAAGCAGGCTCGGCGTGATCTTGCCAAAGTCTGGCATCCCGATAGATTTCCAAACGATCCCAAAATGCAGCGCAAGGCTAACGAAAAGCTGAAAGATATAAATCATGCCTATGAAGAGCTTGAAACTTTACTAGCTGTTTCAGAACCGCCACCGCCTCCACGACAAGGCAACCCAAAGAAATATCCACCACGCCATACAACTACACCACCGCCGCAGGCTCATTCAAAAAGCAGAAGCGAGAACACAAAGAAAAAACCAGAGGCGCCGCCAAAACAAAAATCTCCTTGGAAAAATAAAATCGTCTATTTCATTTATTTGGTTTTATTTTTATTCGTTGTTGCTCGCGCGGTATCCGGCTTGCATAGCTTTCTGCATAGAGAAAAACCTCATTCGCAGCCGGTTCAAACTGCACAAGTCGAATCCATAAAAAACCCGCCAGCGCTCACAACAAAGGAACTTCAAGTAAAAGCTGAAATGGGCGATGCTGAAGCCCAATACAAGCTGGGTAAATGCTATTACAATGGAAATGAGGTAACAAAGGATGATGTGGAGGCGGTGAAATGGTGGCGTAAAGCTGCTGCACAAAATAATGCCGATGCTGAATGTAATTTGGGCGTAAGCTATAAATATGGCGAAGGTGTGATAAAGGACGAGGTAGAAGCACTAAAGTGGTATCGTAAAGCCGCTGAACAAAACGAACGCCACGCTGAATGCAATTTAGGCATCGCCTACGACTTAGGCCAAGGTGTGGCGCAAGACCAGGTAGAAGCGGTGAGGTGGTATCGTAAATCAGCAGATCAGAATTTTGCCGAAGCCCAATATAATTTGGGCATCCACTACAGAGACGGCCAAGGCGTAGCACAGGATTTTGTTGAGGCTGAAAAGTGGCTACGAAAATCCGCTGAACAGAACAATGCCGATGCTAAATCAGCTTTAGATGATTTGCTGCGTCTTTTTGAATGGAACACAACGGAAATTGATGTGGCGAAAAACGGAAATACTCCGGTGGCTTTTTACTGGCTAATGCGCGATCCGGCAATCCGTGAATCTGCCTCAACTCTCCCACTGGAATTGTTGGCTAAAAACCCGTTAAACTATTTAGGCAAGGTGGTCAAACTGACTGGAACGGTGGTTGATGTTCGGGATTATCCTGCCGGTAGTGAAATGGCCGTGGGCGGCAAAGAAACGTCGGTGATCATGATTCAATGTATAGACCAGACGTTGGTGTGTAGCTATTGCATGAAATTCAGCGGAAACATGAAAGTGGGCGACTCTGTAAATCTTTTCGGCTATTCGGTTGGAAAAACTCAGGATGAACTGGTTTTGGTCGGAAACGATTACGACATCCTTAAATAGGGTTTCCGCCCGGAGATTTTATTCGATAAATAACAATTGTCCGTGATGAAAACACCGTGTCGGTGTGGCTATGATTATTGGAAGAAATTAAATTCTAAAATCGGGCTTTTCCGGTTGGTCAAGGTTTAAGCTCTCTGATTAAGTCAATGATTTGGCTGACCATGTGGATTTTTGCACATAGGTATCCGACTATTAAAACTGCCAAAAAAACGCTAACCATTCCAAACCGCTCTCCCAAATCAGCCAGCCGCCAATAGGTCTGCAAAGTGTGTTCCGATTCTCGCTTTTGACGGGTATCTTCCCGCTCTCTTTTGCGTTCGCTGCAAACCGCCATTGCAGCCTTTTGCTGCAACCCTGTGGCAAAATCTTTATCGTATTCAATATCCGCGTCTGATTTGGTTCTATAAAGTTCAACCCATTCGGCGTATGTCTTTGGATTTGCCATAGCGAAGATTTTACCAAAAGCAGCAAACTATTCCCACTATCGATGCTCTTTCTAGCTTGATTTCAATATCCAAGCATTTTGCAAGTATCAATATGTCGGCGGTTAAGATGTTTTCCAAGAGTTCAATTTCTTTTTCGTTCATATATTAGCAATTATGTGTTACCGATTTCCGACTGCCCCAATAATAAAACAGATAATCCATGTTGCAATTCCTAATCCAAATGCAATCCATAGCCACATCTTTGCTTTGTTTGAGCAATCGATGGCTCCCTGAATGTCTCCAGCCTGTATCTTGCCATTGACTTGTGCGGCATAAACCAATGCTGGAATACCGAAAGGGAGACAACAGAAAAGGGTGACAAGGATTGCACCCACCAAATAATTTTGGATGCTTGCGGGAGGCGGCTGGGTTTCGGGGCGTTGCAAAATATCCCCGCACCGCACGCACTTATAGCTGTTATCGTCGTTTCTGGTTCCGCATTTTGTGCAATACATTTTTTCTCCTGTTGGTTGAACTACTTCCGGGTCAAGCCGACCGCACACAAAATCAGACCGCTAATGATTCCACCCACGACAAGGCCAATCAATGCTCCTAACGCGGCACCCATTCCACCCTGCCAGACAAGTCCGACTATGGTTCCAAGAACAGCGGCAGCAATGCTAAAGACCGCCTGAAACACGTTGTCTTTTTTCCTGACGTTAGGAACAAACCCCACTTTGTCTACCATGACATCGTATGTGATACCGCTTGCAATTACGGTGGGCTGATTGGCGGGCGCATGGCGTAAAGGACTGCCGCACCTCACGCACTTGAAATTGTTCTGAAGGTTTTTCTCACCGCAGTTGGAGCAGAAAATCGTTTCAATGCCTGCTGGATTTTCAATTGCTGGCGGTGTTCCGGTGGCGCGGATGCCGCTGTAAAGCAACAAATCCCCGCCACAATGCGGGCATGGCACGGTTGCGCCCTGGTTTTCTTCGGAAAACTCAACATGGCCACCACAATTCCGGCACGTCATTTTGCAATATGCGGGGCTGCTCATGCCAAACACAACTACCTTTACCGAGTGTCAGCGTCAACATGAAAACTACAAATGTTGAAAGTTGACGCTTTCGTTGCCTTTGCAGATAATTTGGCGTCATGTCAGCCAAAATCCTTAAATTATCGAAGTTATTTGTTTTAATTTGTGGAGGATGGTGGTCGTTTATGAGTGGGGCGATTTCAATTCCATTTGCTTTTGGGGCTTTTTTTTCGAATGGACATCAAAAAAGAAACTTCGCAGGTCTTGCCTTTGTCGCGCTATGGGTTTTTGCAATCGGAGTGGCTCGGAAGAATTACCAAATTTTGGAAGTTCAAAAACCCAAAAAAGACCGCGCCATGCTTACGGAGATGATTGACCTCATTAGATATGACAGTTCACAGTCCCCTGTAATAAATGTGTGTGGTGGAAATTCAAAGCAGTTTGACCCGATCGGGGCATTGATAAAATTCTCTAACGACATCCAAACAGAAGACCACCTCAAATGGTTTTGTGATGAATTTGAAAATAATGGATATAAACACCCGTTTGAAAATTTTGAACCATTCACGGAAGACCTTTTGCAAGGCCAATGGCTTACGGCCTTGAGAGAGGCTAGACTCGCTCAACAAGAGATTAAAACAGAACAAGAAGCCCTTCAGTTCCTTGCTACGGAATGGAGAGGTAAAAAAATATGGCCAGATAAAACCCTGAATGCAGCAGAGAGGACGCAGCAGAACATGTTTAAGAAGGCCGCTTTGCATCAAGGTATGGCGGACACGAAGTGAAGCGCCTCACCATTATGGTTTCGCTGGTTTTTTGGCAGCGGTTTCAGTTGAGGGCGTGGCGACGACCGCACTCCGCCCGCGTTCTTCAAACCCAAACTGCCTTTGGCCGCACGGCTGGAAATTAAAAAAGCGGCCTCCGTTGTCCGTCTTCGTCTTTGAATCCCGCCGTCGCTTTGCTATGGCGAGGCAGGTTGACGCGACAGGCCGGAGGCCGCTTGGCTTTTGCAGAATTGATTTTACGGATGCGGGGTCGCGGCGGGCGCGGGTGTCGGCGCGGGCGGGGTGGTTGTGCTGCTGTGGCCGCCGCCGGTGTCCACGATGACGCGGGCGCGTTTCCACGCCTCGATGAACCGTTTGCCGGCATCCGTGCCGTCGAATTGCAAGGGCGTGTCACTCCGTGCGCGCCGGTCGAGGTTCGACTTCCCAACGGCGGGCAGAGGACTGCCCCGCCCTACCGTCATGGTTTTGGCTCTATTTGGCTGTCTTTGTGCAAAACTTACGATTTATTGGGGTTTTAAGCCGAA
>Ga0316222_1001923_pt1 | contig 23493 bp, 20 predicted proteins | sample TBH18011metaG_FD_206008 | JGI IMG/M metagenome (GOLD analysis project Ga0316222, IMG submission 206008) | Freshwater microbial communities from Trout Bog Lake, Wisconsin, USA - TBH18011 | ecosystem: Environmental > Aquatic > Freshwater > Lake > Hypolimnion/Profundal zone | place: USA: Wisconsin... | reverse complement strand
ACATCCCCCCCACCCCCTGGCCCGGAAAAGCCCATTATTCAAGCCCACCCATCCGGTAGGTGGCTCTTTTTCAATAACTTGCAAATCATCCTACTAACTAATTAGTAACACCTCACCCTACAAAAACGTCGTAAATCAGTCCTTTTTTGCCCGTTTCTGGGTCAAAATTGCCTGTTTTTGTCTGTTTTCGGTCGGCAAGGTCTCTGCTTCAGTCGCGCTCCGCTAAGCTAATCTGCGCTCTCTGAAAAAGCTCCGCAGCAACTCAGCCGACTCCTCGCCGAGAATTCCCTGCTCCAGTTCCATCTGGTGGTTAAGCTGGGGATGGTTCAGCACTGAGAGCACTGAACCGGCTGCGCCAGCCTTGGGATCGGCAGCGGCAAATACAAGGCGGTCGAGCCGGGCATGGATCAAGGCTCCAGCACACATGGCACAGGGCTCCAGCGTGGCATAGAGTGTGCAACCCATGAGCCGGTAGTTGCCCAACGCCGTGGCGGCAGCGCGTAAAGCCACAATCTCGGCGTGGGCGGTGGGGTCAAGGTCGCGCAGAACTCTGTTCTGCCCGCTCGCCACAATCGCGCCTTCGCAGACAACAACAGCGCCGATGGGCACCTCGCCGGACTCGCCGGCCAGTCGCGCCTGGACGAGAGCGGCTTCCATGGCTTCGCGGTCGTCCATCATGCCTCTGGTGCTGCTGCTGCGGGCTGCTGCTGGGTCATGCAGTGGAGCGTGCCGAGGCCCCAAACAAGGTCAACGGCGTGGACGCCGATGACTTCGCGTCCGGGAAAGACCTCTGCCAGAATGCCGAGCGCGATGCGGTCGTTGGGGTCGTTGAAGGTGGGAACCAGAACAAGGCCGTTGGCGATGTAGAAATTTGCGTAGCTGGCGGGAAGGCGCTGGCCGCGGAAGACGACCGGACGCGGCATCGGCAACTCAACCACTGTGAACTGCTTCCCGTCCGGGGTGCGTGCGGCCTTCAGGCGGGCGAGATTTTCGGCGAGCGGCTCGTGGTTGGGGTCGCTGGCATTGGGCTCCACAACGGTCGCAATGGTGGCAGCAGCGACAAAGCGGGTGATGTCGTCCACGTGGCCGTGGGTGTCGTCGCCCGCCGTGCCTCGGCCCAGCCAGATGACCTGATCGATGCCGAGATAGCGGTGGAATACCTCTTCCAGTTGGGCGCGGCTGATGCCGGGATTGCGCTGCTGCACCTCGCTCAGCAGGCACTCCTCGGTGGTAAGCAGGATGCCTTGGCCGTTGGTGTCAATGGAGCCGCCTTCAAGGACAATCCTGCGCGAGGAGCCGTCCTGCAACCGCACCACTGGCTGCCACTCTCGCAGGCCGAGTAGCTCGGTGACGCGGCCGGGAATCTGGTCGTCGAGTTGCCAGTCAGGGTACTTGGCCCAGGCGTTGAACTGCCAGTTGGTGATGGATACCTGGCCCGCGGCGTTGCGGATGAAGATCGGGCCGGAGTCGCGGGTCCAAACCCGATTGGTGGGCCAGACGTGGAAGAGGACAAAGTCGAGATTGGCGCCTGCGCGTTCCAGAATGCTAGTGGCGCGCTGCTGGGCCCGGGCGTCATCAACCAGAATGTGTACCTGCTCGTGCGCGGACAGCATACGCACAATCTCCGCATAAACCCAGGGAATGGGCTGGAACTTGCCCGGCCAGTCCTCAGGATTGTGCGGCCATGCAAGCCAGGTGGCCTGGCGGCGCTCCCACTCGGCAGGCATGCGGTAGCCCAGTTCTAGCGGTGTAGCTTCGGGCATGATTACTTGGCGTCTCCGTCCTGTGTCCAGGTGTTTACGGGGTCAAGAAAGCGCTTGGTGATGGGCGCATAGGCGTCGATGCGGCGGTCGCGCAGAAAGGGCCAGTTGCGGCGGGTATCTTCCATCAGCGCCAGGTCGATCTCGCCCAACAGAATCTCTTCCTTATCGTGCGAGGCCTTGGCGATGATGCGGCCAAAGGGATCGGCCAGAAAGCTGCCGCCCCAGAATTCAAGTCCCACGCCGTCCACACGATTGCCCAGGATGTCTCCGTGCTCCTGGCCGACACGATTCACCCCGGCAACATAGACGCCGTTGGCAATCGCATGCGCCCGCTGAATAGTCTGCCACGCGTCATATTGCGCAGCGCCAAACTCGGCCTTCTCCGCCGGGTGCCAGCCGATGGCAGTTGGATAGAAGAGGACTTCAGCACCTTGAAGCGCGGTAAGGCGGGCGCCTTCGGGGTACCACTGGTCCCAGCAAACAAGCGTGCCCACGCGGCCAAAAGCCGTATCCACGGCCTGAAAACCGAGGTCACCAGGGGTAAAGTAGTACTTCTCGTAGTAGAGCGGATCGTCCGGAATATGCATCTTGCGATAGACCCCGGCGAAGTTGCCATCCGCGTTGAGCGTGACGGCTGTGTTGTGATAAAGCCCTGGCGCGCGCCGCTCAAATAGTGAGGCAATAATGGCGACGCGAGCTTCGCGAGCCACCTTTGCCAGCTTGTCTGTGGATGGCCCCGGAATGGTTTCAGCCAGGTCAAAGAGATGCGTATCCTCTCGCTGGCAAAAATATTGCGTGCGAAAGAGTTCAGGCAGGCAGACGATATTGGCGCCCAGCCGGGCCGCCTCATGAATGTTGCTCACCGCCGAGGCAAAGTTCGCCTCCGGGTCAGCGCCCATGCGCATCTGCACAAGTCCTACGACGTATTTGCGCTTATCGATCATTGTTAGCCGGCCAATCCCCTCAATGGCCTTCCGAGCCATGCAGCAAGGCCAACCCCGGCTGGCGGGATTGGCCTGAACCGTTCATAAAAAGTGACCGCTACTCTTCCAGGATCAGCACAGCGGCTGCGATGGTGGTAGTCCAAAGCCCGCGCTTGTCGCCCACGGCAGACTGCGTCACATTGCTGGTGCGAACGATCTTGTTGGAGATACGGTAAATCTCCTTCTTCTCGTCCCAGCTCTTGTCTGGATCAAAATCCACATCCAGGGTGGTGGCCAGCATCTCGGCGGCCAGTTCCTCGGCGTATTCGCCAGCCTGATCCTCAGTCTCGCCAAAGCTGTGGTGCTCGCTCAAGTAGCCATAGGTGTTGCGGTCAGCGGGAATGGCGACGCCTATGCTGGCTACGACCAGCCGGTGCGCTTCGCGCGTTGAGTTCTCAGCGATAACCGCGAACACAACCTCACCGTGATTCAGGTATTTGAGGCCTTCTTTGCGGGTGATTACCTTGCATTGCGGCGGAAAGATGGAAGAGACACGCACCAGGTTCTGCGAGGCGATTCCTGCATCCCGAAGGGCCAGCTCAAAGGAGGTGAGGCGCTCCTTGTGTTTGCCGACGCCTTTGGTGAAGAAGATTTTCTTCGGGACCATGCTTTTTCCCAATTTCTATGTAGCCTCCGTAGGTTTGAAAATTGTGTTATTTGAACAACGTTCCCGCATGAGTTTATCGCATCCAGGCGGCCCAGGGCAGATTTTCTGGGATTTTCATCGCAGGTTCATGCGCTGGGCCGAGCGGCCTGCCCGATGCCGCCTTTCACCCCTCTTCCGGTGTGAGAGCCGCAACACACATAATTACCGCAGTTAAATCAAATTGAGAGAGCGCGCCATATGCAAGCGAATGGCGCGCTGGGGGGCTCACAGGCTGCCATTGCCACCCGTAATTTGCAGGTGTTAGCCTCTAGCTTGATTGTGCCTGGAAGGGGATACCCAAAAAATCATGCAAAACACTTACAACGGGCTGGAATTGCCGAAGAACGGCCAGCCGATTGAATACAACAATGGGCAATTTGAAGTGCCCGACAATCCCATCATTCCCTACATTGAAGGCGACGGCACCGGCCGCGACATCTGGAAGGCCTCGCAAAGGGTCTTTGATGCCGCAGTGGAGAAGGCTTACGGCGGCAAACGCGCCATTCGCTGGTTTGAGATTTTTGCCGGCGAAAAGGCCTTCCGCCAGTTCTCAACCTGGCTGCCCGACGACTCAGTAGCCGCGGCCCGCGATCTGCGCGTCTCCATCAAGGGACCGCTGACCACCCCGGTGGGCGGGGGCATCCGCTCACTCAATGTGGCCCTGCGCCAGCTTTTGGACCTCTACGCCTGCGTTCGGCCCGTGAAGTACTACCAGGGCGTACCCAGCCCCGTGAAGAATCCAGAGAAAGTCGATATCGTAATCTTCCGCGAGAATACCGAGGACGTGTACTCCGGAATCGAATTCAAGCAGGGCAGCGCGGACGCCGCCCGGCTGATCGAATTCATCAACGAAGACCTGCTCAAGGGCGGCAAGAAGAAGGTCCGTTCCGACTCCGGAGTGGGTATCAAGCCGATCTCAATCTTCGCTACCAAGCGGCTGGTACGTTATGCCATTCGCCAGGCGCTGGAAATGGGCCGCAAGACCGTAACGCTGGTCCACAAGGGCAATATCCAGAAGTTTACCGAGGGCGCCTTTCGCGAATGGGGTTACGAGGTCGCGGTAGAGGAGTTCCGAAGCCAGACAGTGACAGAGCGCGAAAGCTGGATTCTGGGCAACCAGGATGCAAATCCCAGCCTGACCGCAGAGCAAAATGCAGCGCTGATTGAACCGGGGCTGGACATGGCCTCACAGGCTTATCAGGATGCAGTCGCCGCTGAAGTCAAGGCTGTGCTGAAGTCGATCGGCCAGAGCCATGGCAAGGGTACCTGGAAGTCAAAGGTGCTTGTCAACGACCGTATCGCCGACTCTATCTTCCAGCAAATTATTCTCCGTCCCGAGGACTATAGCGTGCTGGCCACCACCAACCTGAACGGCGACTACATCTCTGACGCAGCAGCGGCGCAGGTGGGTGGTTTGGGCATCGCTCCGGGTGCAAATATCGGCGACGGCTACGCAGTGTTCGAAGCCACGCACGGCACCGCCCCCAAGTATGCCGACAAGGACATGATCAATCCCGGCTCGGTGATCCTTTCAGGCGTTATGCTGCTTGAGTTCATTGGCTGGAAAGAGGCTGCCAAGCTTATCGAGCAGTCGCTGGAAAAGACCATCCTGCAAAAATTTGTGACCTACGACTTCGAGCGTCAGACGGCAGGCGCCACCAAGGTGGGCACGAGCGAGTTTGCCACGCGCATCATTGGCAACATGTAAGCAAAGATCAGTTGATCGACTGACGAACAAGCACAAAACACACGAGGACCTGGTCCTCGAAGCAAGAATCTAAGAGGAGAATCATGCGGAAGAAAGTTAGCATTGTAGGCGCGGGCAACGTGGGAGCCACGGCCGCGCACTGGATTGCGGCCAAGGAATTGGCTGATGTGGTGCTGATCGATGTGGTGGAGGGCGTACCGCAGGGCAAGGCACTGGACTTGCAGGAGGCGCTGCCAATCGAAAAGCGGGATGTGAGCGTTACCGGCTCAAACGATTATGCGGCCACGGCCAACTCCGACATCGTAGTGATCACCGCGGGCATTCCCCGCAAGCCAGGCATGAGCCGCGACGACCTGCTCCACACCAACTACAAGATCATGTCAGACGTTGTAGCGAAGGTGGTCGCGCAGTCGCCCGAGTCGATCCTGATCATCGTCTCGAACCCACTGGATGCGATGGCCCAAACCGCTTATCGCCAGGCTGGCTTCAATCGCGAGCGGGTTATCGGTATGGCCGGCGTCCTGGATTCGGCGCGCTTTCGCACCTTTATCGCAGCTGAGTTGAATGTGAGCGTTGAGAACGTGACGGCGTTTGTTCTCGGCGGCCACGGAGATACGATGGTCCCGCTGCCTCGCTACTCGACGGTTGCAGGAATCCCCATCACAGAACTGATTGCCCCTGACAGGCTGGAAGCACTCGTGCAGCGCACCCGCGACGGTGGAGCCGAGATCGTGAAGCATCTCAAGACCGGCAGTGCCTACTACGCTCCTTCAGCAGCCGCTGTCGAGATGGTGGAGGCAATTCTCAAGGATAAGAAGAAAATTCTTCCCTGCGCCGCCTACCTGCAAGGCGAATACGGCATCGAGGGTTACTACATCGGCGTACCGTGCAAGCTGGGCGCAGCGGGACTGGAAAAGATCATTGAGATCAAGCTGACGCCAGAGGAAGACGCCGCGCTGAAAAAGAGCGCTGTTGCGGTGAAGGAACTCTGCGCCGTCATTGGCGTTTAGTTTCGCAGAACCCGAAAGGGGTAGATTCCTGCTTACTGAAACGAGAGCAGGAATCTACCCCTTCTCATTGCGATAATCCTTTGATACCCCCGGCGAACACCAGGCTGCAAGCGGAAATCAATCCATCGACATGCTTAACTGGTGGCGTACGTCAGCGCCACGAATCCAGAAGATTACGTCGGTAGCGATATTCGAGGCGTGATCAGCGATCCGCTCCAGGTTCTTTGCAACCAGGATGCCTTTCATTGCCTGCTGTGTGAAGCGCGGCCTCTCTTCGATGAGCTTGAGCAGGTCGGAGTGCGCGCGACGGTTCATGCGGTCGATCTCGTCGTCCATCTCGCGGACCGTGTCGGCGAGGCGGGCGTCGCCATCCAGCAGCGCCTGTATGGCTGTACGGATCATGCGGCTAGCATACTCGCCCATTGCAGCGAAATCCACGGGCAGCTCAATCTCTTCCGCAGCCAGTATCTCCTTGGTCCGGCGGGCGATGCCCATGGACTGGTCCCCGATCCGCTCAAGGTCGCCATTGATCTTGATCACAGCGAGGATGAAGCGGAGATCGATGGCCATGGGCTGCTCTTTGGCGAGTAGCTCATAAGCCATCTCGTCCAACTCCCGCTGCGCGGTGTTGATGGCGGTCTCGTTCTGCTTCACATACTTGCAAAGGCCTTTGTCGCGCTGCAGGTAAGCGTCCACTGCCGACTCGACCGCCTGCTGCGCAAGAGCAGCCATGGCGAGAAGCTTATCTTTGAGTTCGGCAAGTTGCTGGTGAAAATGAATACGCGGCAAAGCTATTTCTCCCTGATCAACTATTGTGCATCATGCAGTGTTACAGGAGGACTAAATTCGGGAAATGCACCAGAATGGTCACACCCCTTGGGAAGGCTCCCATCAAAGTTGGACGCGCCAGAAGGTGAAAGGGCGGCACCTGGCGAGACCGATCGGAGTCTACGACCTTGAGAGCCTGCTTACAGAGCATTATGCGGCAAACTATTGAGCGGCCTATACGGCATGCGCTCGATTTTGCCCAGCAGGAAGATATAAGCTGCGATTCCAAACATGAGATAGACGGCCGAAACGCCAAAGGCCCAAGCGTAAGAATGGAACGCCGTTACCAGGTATCCGGTGATGATAGGTGCGGAGATTCCAGAGAGCTGGTTCGAGAAGTTGACGATTCCGCCGACTTTTCCAACGTCGTTGCGGCTGGCAATCAGCGAGGGGAGCGACCAGCCAACCGGCGCTGCCGCAGCCAAACCGCCAATCGAAATGCTGATCCAGATGAGAGCCGTGGTGGCGTTGTGGGCATGAGCTGCTCCCAAGATTCCAAGGCCAAAGGCTGTGCCGCCGATGAGGATAATTCTTCGAACCAAGCTCGAATTCCAGCCGCGCTGAACAAGGAAATCTACTAGCCATCCGCCGACAAGAATGTCAGTGAATGTGGCAAAGATCCACGGGACGCTTGTATAAAGAAACGAATGGAGCAGATCGATGTGCAACGCAAAGGACAGATAGCTCGGCAGCCAGGTGAGCAACAGATAGAAAACATAGTTATAGGAACCGAAGCCGATTGCGAGGCCAAGCACCTTGCGCTGCATCAAGAGACTGCCCAGCGAACTGCTTACGTCATCAACAGGCTTCTTGACATCGGAGGTTGCGCTGGTTTCTTCGATGTAGTGCCTCTCAAGATCAGTTAGCTTGGCATCTTCCTCCGGATCTTTGTAGACTTTCCAGAAATAAACGAAATAGGCCACGCTGATGACGCCGGTGAGGGCGAAGCTCCAGCGCCATCCGGACCATAAAAGCACGACACCAATAATGGGAACGCCAATGGCCGAAGCAAATTTCGCGCCGGCGTCAAACATGGCGGTGGCCAGGCTGCGCTCCTTTGGCGGGAACCATAGTCCAATGGCCTTTGCATTCGCTGGAAATGTTGGAGCCTCTCCCACTCCCAGCAAAAGCCTGGCCCCAAATAGGCCAGCTAGATTGGGGCTGATCGCAGCACCAAAGGAGGCGACGCTCCAAAGAAAGATTCCAAACCTGCCAATGCGCTTGACTCCGAGCTTGTCAAGCATGACGCCAATCGGCAACTGGCATAGAGCGTAGGTCCAGTTATAGGCGCCCGACAGATAGCCAAAGGCAATATTCGAAATCCCGAAGGCAGTAATCAGAGAGGCGTGAGATACAGAGAGGTTTACACGGTCAAAGTAGTTGACCAGCACACCAAGCCCAAGCAACCACGCGATACGCCAGCGACGCTGTGGCACATTTGTGCCTCTACCGATCTCGTGAGTTGCCAATGCTTCCCTCTTTTCAGTGCCCTTGTATTACATCATTTTCTAGCGTGCCAATTGGATCGATGGTAATTCGAATCCGGTCTCCGCTGGTAAGGGTAAAGGAATCTGGAGGCACTATTCCTGTCCCTGTCATCAGGAAGGCACCGAAAGGAAAGCTATTGTCGCGATACAGGTATTCCACGAGCGAGACAGGCTCTCGCTTCAACTCAGCGAGAGTTGTTGCACCTGAGAACTCCACACTGCCATTGCGCACTATGTCCACTCGAATGGGAGTCGAGGCTGGAAGTGGATCGCCGCAGACCAGGATACAAGGTCCCAACGCGCAACTGCGGTCATAAACCTTGGCCTGGGGAAGGTAGAGCGGATTCTCCCCCTCGATGTCGCGCGAGCTCATGTCGTTGCCGACGGTATAGCCGATGATGTGACCATGCTGATTAATGAGCAGCGTGAGTTCAGGCTCAGGGACTGACCACTTTGCGTCGGTGCGAATACGGACGTGAGTCCCAGGTCCAGCAACGCGGTTAGCAGTGGCCTTGAAGAACAATTCCGGGCGATCTGCCGAATAAACGCGATCGTAGAAGTCGCCGCCGCCCGCTGATTTCGACTCTTCCATGCGCGCACTGCGACTGCGGAAATAGGTGACGCCCGCAGCCCACACTTCCTGATTGCCTATAGGCGCCAGAATTTGCGCGGGAGAAACTCCGTCTGTGGTTCTTCCGCTGTTGACGATTGAGAGCAGGTACGCATGCAAATCATCATGTGTAACGAGCTTATCCCAAGACGAGTCGGGAATGAGATAGTAGCTGCCACCATGCTCAACGTAGTGGCCGTCAGCGGTGCGATAGAGCTTCATGAGCGCTTCTCCAATTGCAAGATGATCATGTCAGCGTCATAGACACAGCCGCCCCAGACGCCTCCGCTGGCTTGCACCAGCGCTGCCCAGAGGCGCGTATCTTCCGGCAGTTGCGGATGGGGTTGCAAGTCAGCACGCGACTTGCGTTCTGCAAGACGGCTTGCGCCTTGCTCCGCACCGAACATTTCATTGGCATCTCCAACGAGTTGCAGAGTGCCGGTGAGCGCTTCGCGATCGATTATGATTTCGATTTGGTCGCCTTCCTGAACCTTGCCAATAGGCCCGCCTGCGAGTGCCTCGGGAGAGATGTGCCCGATGCAGGCCCCGGTGGATACGCCGCTGAAGCGTGCATCGGTCAACACTGCCACATGCTTGCAATGGGGAAGCTGCTTGAGCGCGGCGGTGATTTGATATATCTCCTGCATGCCCGCACCCGCAGGACCGCCACAGATCAGAACAACAACATCGCCCTGTGCCACCTGTCCGCTCTTGATGGCCTGGATCGCGGCTGCTTCCGTGACAAACACTCTAGCGGGACCAAGATGTCGGTAGATGTTCTTTTCATCAACGAGCGAGGGGTCAATGGCCGTACTCTTGATGACGGCTCCCTCGGGTGCAAGGTTACCAACCGGAAAGCATATGGTGGAAGTCAGGCCTCTTGACCGTGCGCGGTCAGGCGACATGATCACATCGTCAGGGTCGATGCCGTCCTGCGCTTTGAGCGTCTGGCGCAGCTGATAACGCCGTGAACTCTGCTGCCACCAATCAAGGCTGGCATCAAGTGTTTCTCCAGAGACAGTCTTGACGCTGGTGTCGAGTAGCCCTGCAGTTCGCAGGTGAAGCATCACCTCCGGTACGCCGCCAGCAAGAAAAACCTGCACCGTGGCGAAGTTGCCAGGGCCATTGGGCAGCGCATCGACGAGTCGCGGAACCTTGCGATTGACCTCAGCCCAGTCAGAGGCGGCAGGGCGCTGCAGCCCAGCAGCATGCGCAATGGCAGGAATATGCAATAGGAGGTTGGTCGAACCGCCGAACGTAGCATGAAGCACCATTGCATTCCGGATTGCTGATTGTGTCAAAATGTCTATCGCACCAAGGCCTAATTGATGCAGTCGCAGGATTGCACGCGCCGAGCGCCGAGCACTATCCAACCAGACAGGTTGTCCAGAGGGCGCGAGCGCCGTGTGAGGCAAGGCGAGTCCGAGAGCCTCAGCAACCACCTGTGCTGTTGCAGCGGTGCCAAGGAACTGGCATCCGCCACCCGGAGATGCACAGGTGCGACAGCCAACCTCAGCCGCGTACTCAAGTGTTATTTGATTCTGAGCAAAGCGTGCGCCGATAGTTTGTACTTTTCCCGCATCTTCTCCCGACTCCGGCAGCAACGTAACACCTCCGGGAACAAGAATGGCAGGCGTGGCTCCCGAAGATGCCAGCGCCATCATCATGGCGGGCAACCCCTTGTCGCAGGTGGCGATGCCGATTACGCCTTTCTTAGTGGGCAGAGAGCGCATGAGACGGCGGAGAACAATCGCTGCATCATTTCGAAAGGGGAGCGAATCCAACATGCCTGCGGTGCCTTGCGTACGGCCGTCGCAGGGGTCGGTGCAAGCTCCGGCGAAAGGCACCGTGCGAAGAGCTTTCAACTCACGTGATGCTTCGGCAACGAGCAGGCCTACTTCCCAGTGGCCAGTATGAAATCCAAGAGCAATAGCCTCGCCCGATTCAGCGCGCAGGCCGCCATGCGTGCTGAGAATGAGGAACTCGGGATCGAGGAGGCGATCGGGAGCCCAGCCCATGCCTACATTCTGGCTCATGCCGAAGAGATTTCCGGATGGCTCAGTGAGCAACATCTCTGCAGAGAGAGGCAGAAGACCTTCAGGACCAGGTGCATGCGTGGCTACGCAGAGAAGCGCGGGGTCCACCGTCTCCAAAACTGACACAAGTGGAATGTTTGCGATGGGAGTGCCCTTTCCAACGCAAGTATATAGAGGAACCCCCAATAGAAGTAATTGTGCGGTAAGATGCTATAAAGCTTGTGTGCCCGATGAACAGGTTCAGCTTACGGCGAAGCGTCAAAGGGGCTTGCATCGCCGCTGGTTTTATCTTATGCCTGCGGTTTTCGTCACCTATAGCCTCGCCTATCTTGACCGGGCAAATTACGGGTTTGGCGCGGCAGCGGGGATGGCTGTGTCCCTGCACATCAGTAACGCCCGCGCGGCTTTTCTAGGATCCCTCTTCTTCCTCGGCTATTTCCTTTTTCAGGTTCGAGGCGCGGCATACGCTCGACGCAAGAGCGCCACACGGCTGGTGTTTTTTGCGCTGGTGAGTTGGGGCACACTGGCGGCCTTGACAGGCGTGATCAAGGTATTCTGGTTGCTGGCCTTGGACCGGATGTTGCTGGGTGTAGCGGAGAGCCTGATTCTGCCGGCGATGCTGATTCTATTGTCAGACTGGTTCACGCGAGCAGAGCGCTCGCGCGCAAATGCGATCCTTATCCTCGGGAACCCCGTCACGGTGATGTGGATGTCAGCCGTCACTGGCTACCTGATCAAGGCTGCGGGATGGCAGATGGCGTTTGTTCTGGAGGGAATCCCTTCAGTTCTGTGGGCCTTTGTGTGGGTGTTTGTCATGCACGACGGCCCGCAAGACGCAAAATGGCTCGACAAGGATTGCAGCGACCAACTTATGGAGGAGTTAGCGCATGAGCAGGAGACGCTTCCGCGATTGGCAAACCTTGCAGCAACTCTGCGAGTGCCCGGCGTGCTGCTGTTATGTGCCCAGTTCTTCTGCTGGAGCATTGGAGTTTACGGCCTTGTCCTGTGGCTTCCCACAATGATCCGGGCGGGCTCGGCACGGGGAATAGAGACAGTCGGCCTGTTGAATGCCGCTCCGTTTCTACTGGCCGTGGTGCTGATGATGGGGGTTGCGCACTTCTCTGACCGCTCACTGAACCGGCAGCGCTATATATGGCCGTTTCTTATGCTGTCAGGGGTTGCGCTGCTGGTCTCATACCTGACAGCAGGCTACAGTTTCTGGGTTGCGTACGCATTTTTGATTTTGGCTGGAGGCGCCATGTACGCGCCCTATGGTCCATTCTTCTCGATCGTGCCAGAGATGCTACCCAAGAACGTGGCTGGGGAGGTGATTGCCCTTGTGAATAGCTGTGGGGCGCTGGGCGGGTTTACCGGCACATGGCTTGTGGGTGGACTGCAGGCGCTCACCGGCAACTCGCGCGCCGGGTATTTTGTCATGTCGATGTCTCTGATGCTGGCTGGCGGAATCATCTACTGTTTGCGGCCGGCCAGATCTAAAGAGCTTCGCGTGTGAGCACACCCTCGATCAGCCGCATGATACCAAGCGGATTTTCATCTTTCAATTCATCAGGCAATGCCGCCCGGGGGAAGTCCTGGTAGCAGACAGGCCGCGCGAAGCGAAAGATAGCCTGACTGCCGACGGACGTTGCGCGGCTGTCGCTGGTGGCAGGAAAGGGTCCACCGTGCACCATGGCATGACAGACTTCCACCCCAGTTGGAAAGCCGTTGACCACGAGCCTTCCTGCCTTGCGTTCGAGGATGGAAACAAGTTCGGCGAAGTCAGCAATGTCGGCATCGGTTCCCTGCAAAGTGGCGGTGAGTTGACCTTCCAGCGATTGTGCCAGCGCGATCAATTCTTCCCTGTTTGCATAGCGAACGATAAGCGTACTCGGTCCAAATATTTCTTTTGCCAGTTCAGCGTCGCGCAATAGATCGCTGCCAGTCGTTTGAAACAGAACTGGCCCCGCGAACGAGCCGCTTTGGCCGCTTGGGGATACCGCACGCGAAATCAACTTGATTCCGCCGTCTGCCTGGCGATGCCTTACGCCCGATGTATAGCTTCTGCAGATACTCTCAGTAAGCATTGGAGAGGCCGAAGCCCCTCCCACTAGCGCCTTGAGGCTGTCTATCAAAGCCTCTGCATCTTCATTCAGCGGCAGGAATACCAGTCCGGGCTTAGTGCAGAACTGTCCGACGCCCATGGTGAATGAGCCAAAGAGACCACTGGCAATTTGCGTGCCGCGGGTGTGGAGAGCCTCAGGAAGTACAAAAAATGGATTGGTAGCGCTCATCTCCATGTAGCAAGGGATGGGTTCAGGACGTGCTGCAGCTATTTGCATCAGGGACTTGCCGGCAGACAACGATCCTGTAAAGCCAACAGCCTTGACTTTAGGGTGTTGAACTAGCGCTGCGCCCAGTTGAGAACCTGCACCAAAGATCAATGCAAAGACGCCGGCAGGCAGGCCATACTCCTTCACGCTGCGGCTAATGACCTTACCAACCATCTCGCTAGTTCCAGGATGCGCGGAATGAGCCTTGACGATGACGGGATTGCCAGCGGCTAGAGCTGAAGCGGTGTCTCCACCCGCGACGGAGAATGCAAGTGGAAAATTGCTGGAGCCAAAAACAGCAACCGGTCCAAGCGGCCGAAGCATGGAGCGGATGTCTGCCCTTGGAAATGGCGTGCGCTGCGGCAGCGCGGGATCAATGCGCGCCGAGGCCCACGACCCCTCTTCGACGACCTGGGCAAAAAGCCGGAGTTGGCCAGTTGTGCGTGCAAGCTCACCGCGCAGACGCGACTCCGGTAGCGCTGTCTCACAATGGGCTCGCTCCACTAGTTCAGTTGCAATGGACTCGATTCCTTCGGCAATATTTCGCAAAAAGCTGCCCTTTTCCCGACCGGAAAGCTTGCTGTAAATGGCGAATGCCTCATCGGCAAGATTGGCCGCGAGTGCGACCTCTTCAAGGGAAGCGTAGTGAAAAACCGGGTCGAGGTGAGTTCCGGTTGCGGGGTTGATGCCCGTAAAGGCTGCTCCTGTTCCCTGCCGTGACTCACCGCCAATGATTGACTGCCCAAGCAACATGATTCACCATGCTTCCAAGTTGATGCCGCAGAGGTAGAGTCTTGCGGTGCGTCCGGCGGAGTAAAGCCGGGACAACTTGACATTAGCTCACCTTCCTCCATATTTCAAATGAGCGGAATCATGCCCTGGCCTTTCGATCCGCAAAGTTCGGATTTTGCTCGGGCGTTTATGCGCAGAGGCGGATGCGGTATATTTATATCCGTTTGCAAGACGCCTTCAGGCAACTGCGCTGGGCATTCCCGTTGCCAAGCTGGAGCACATTTGAGAGCTCCACTTATCGCATTTGAAGAAAAGGAATCCAAACTTTCCATGAAGATTCGCAATGTTCGTACCCGAGTCGCGCAATGGTCCGGAGAGACAACGCCGTTGCCGCCGCACTTTTGTACCAACCCGATGGACCTGCTAGCGTTACCGCAGGCCTCGATGAAGACATTCACCTTTCACGGCTGGCTGATTGTGGAAGTGGAGTCGGACGATGGGTTGGTCGGCATTGGCAACGCCGCGCTGGCGCCGATAGTTACCAAGCAGGTAATCGATGAATATCTGAAGCCGTTGCTGATCGGCGCAGACCCCTGGAATATCGAGTTCCTTTGGCAGCACATGTATCGCAAGACCATGGCCTTTGGTCGCAAAGGCATTGGCATGACGGCTATCAGCGCAGTAGACATTGCGCTGTGGGACCTGCTGGGCAAGGCAGCCAAGCAACCGGTATACCGTTTGCTTGGTGGAAGAACCAAGGAGCGCATTCCCGTATATGCAAGCCGCTTGTATGCAACCGACCTGGAGACCTTGGCGACCGAGGCTACGCGCTATAAGAGCGAAGGCTATAAAGCCATGAAGCTGCGTTTCGGCTGGGGACCCACGGATGGAGCCGCGGGCATGCAACACAATGTAGATCTGGTGCGTACGGTGCGGCAGACGGTGGGCGACGGCATCGATGTGATGGCTGACGCTTACATGGGCTGGACGCTGGATTATGCCAAACGCATGCTGCCATTGCTGGAGCCCTTCAATTTGCGCTGGCTGGAAGAACCGGTGATTCCAGACGATCTGCGCGGCTATGCCGAACTTAAGGCGTATCGGACAATCCCGATAGCAGGCGGCGAACACGAGTTTACGATCTATGGATTTCGTGAGTTGCTGGAAGCACATGCACTCGACTACATCCAGTTCGACACGAACAGGGTGGGCGGCATCAGCCAGGCACGCAAGATTTCCGCGTTGGCCGAAGCGTTCTCGGTCCCGGTTATCCCCCACGCGGGGCAGATGCACAACTTCCACGTGGTAATGGCGAGCCTGAATTCACCAATGGCCGAGTTCTTTCCGCCCGTGGATGTGGAGGTAGGCAACGAGTTGTTCTGGTATATCTTCGACGGCGAGCCCAAGCCCAAGGACGGTTTCATCGATCTGGATGACAACGTCCCCGGACTCGGAATCACGATCAATGAAGAACGGCTGTCGAAGTTCAAGGTGATCGAGTAACCGCGATCCCCTGGAGCTGCGTTCAGCAAGACGCCGCTCTTCAGACTATCTCCATCGTCCACTTGCCTCCATCGGTGGGCGCAACCGACGTGAGGAGTACACGGTAGATAACTGCTCCCCAGGTGTGCCGCAGTCCTTCATCTTTCACTTCGATCTTCTCAAATGTAGGCACAGCCAGCGATGCATCATATTTGAGCGCCACGTCGCGCAGCTGCTTGTCCGCGGTACTCAGAAGCACGGCGCCCTTTTCGCCCTGCGAGGGAACGCGGGGTGTGATAAACGAGAGGGCGACAGGGACCTTGCGCTGCAACTGAAAATCCTCAGTGAGCAGAATGCGGCCAACCTTCCTGTCCAGCGCGATGTTGCGAATCCAGCGTTTGATTCCAGCATCGTCCGGGTATGCGGTCGCCAAATTCATTGAGAGGCCCGCGTGAAGTTCATCGCAGGAATACTGAATTTCGTTGGCACGATACCTGGGCAGCAAACCGGCCTGCATTACACCGCCTACCGTCGGCAGATTATGGTAGGCAGACTGCATCGTCCATATGCTGTAGCGTTCGGCGCTGAACGTCTTTGCGGTGTAAGCTTCAACACCGACATCAATAAAGACGGGTTCCCCATCGTGAAAGACGATGAAGCTGCCTGAGTCGTTATGCCCATGACTGCGGAGATTTGCCGCAGCCTGTACCGCCAGATAGAAGCCGTCGCTTGAGCCCGTTTTTGCTCTTGCCGTCATTAGAGCAAGCGCCGGGTACCATGCGTCACGCTCCAGAGCATCTGCTTTCTCAGCGTTTTGAACCTTGGCCGTAGCCAGAAGGTCGGGTATTGCGCGCGCCAAACGTCCAAGCCCTCCTGAGCCAATGGCTCCCGCCGGTTGCATGTAGAAAGCACCAAACGCCTCAATCTGTTTGTCTGCCACTGCGGAGCCGATGCGATAGGCGAGTTCAGGAGACGGCGCATCCTTTGCGTGCGCGTCGCCATAGTTTACGTAGTAGTCACCAGCGATATGAACATCCGCGATGTAGTGCCCCATCTTTCGGATGAATGGATTCATGAGTACATTCGCTGCTCCACCAGTGGCCGACGCGAGCGTAACGCAACAGTCGAAGTAGGACGCAGCTGACACACCCCAATAGGCCGGTCCTTCCTCGCAACCTCCATCGGGGGAGTAATCCGCAAGATAGCGGTCAAGACTTTTGCATATCTTCGTCATTGCCGCGAGGCGTTTGGCGGAGTCCAGTTCCAGAAGCAGATTGGTCACCATCCAGTTTGAATTGATCCACGGATTCCAGTTGTTGAGGTGACCTTTGCCTTCAACGCCTCCCCACATCCACCAGAAGTCATCCCGCTCCAATGCAGGATCGAGGATGCGCCGCTTTGCTTCAGCTTGTATTCGCTGCTTGATAAGAGGGGATATTTGATCGAGGCGCGCACCGAGGAGGTAGTAAATCCAGGCGAGAACCGACGATGTCTCTGCCGCAAACAAATCGACAACAGGCTCCGTGCTATCTGGCAATCCCGAGCCAATGCCTTCTCTCTGCAGGTAAACACAAGCAGGGATACCCCAGAACGTTTCTTCGCAGATGAGCCAAATACCGGTGACGATCTCATCAAGGAAGCGACCTTTGCCCTCAACGCACTCGCCCAGAACCAGATCACCAAGCCGTTGCCTCCGACCAAAGTAGAGGCTCTCATAGTGCGACCGATTACCTGTGCGCTTGAACTCAAGAAAGACCTGAGCCGGCAGCGAAACCCACTCTGTTCCCAGGATTGCCTCCGCGCGCTTCACAACTGCACTGCCAACATCCTTTGGAATGCTCTGCCAGGCATCTCGCTCGTCGACTTTTGGATACGGATGCCATGCGGACACGGAGGCTAAGAACTGCGCCAGAAAGGCCGGCGTAAATGTGGAAGTTAGCAGGTTCTTAGGTGGATCATTTTGGTTCGCGGATTTGTTCTCAGTTGCTGCGCCGTTCTGCTGCGTCGCAAATGAGAACGGCAGGTGAGCTTCACTAATGAGCGCAGCGGCACCCGCAATCAACTGCCTACGGTTGACGGACGGCATGATATATCTCCTCTCTTGCATTGGAATTGCATGAAACATTCATGCGACTGATTCCACTTTCTTCAGACCTGGAGCGAGCAGAAGCATGATGAGCAGGGCCAATGGATACACGCTGGCGGCAATGGCAAACAGGCTTGCATAGCTGTGTGTGAACTGCAATATGTAGCCCGCGCTGGTGGCAAACAGAATGGCGCCTACAGATCCAACCATGCCACCGATACCCGTCACCGAGCCCACAACACTGCTTGGAAACATGTCAGACGGAGTTGCAAGGATATTGGCCGACCAGCCGCAATGCGCAGCCGCCGCGAGACTGAGGAGCGCAATGGCCGCCCACTCCGAATGGAGGTAGTTCACCAGAAAGACAGGAATAACCAAGCAGGCGCAGAAGAGCATGGTGGCCAAGCGAGCATTTGTGGGCGAGATTCCAATGCGACGCAAAGGCGATGGCAACCAGCCTCCGCCTATACTGCCTATGGCCGAGGCGTTATAGACGATGATCAGCGGCAGTCCCAGATGGGAAAGATCAAGATGAAATTTGGTACTGAAATAAGAGGGCAACCAGAATAAATAGAACCACCAGATTGGATCGGTAAGCCCTTTGCCGACCGCAAAGGCCCATGTCTGACGGTAACCCAGCAAGTCAACCCACGGCGTAGCGGGCCCCGTCTGCCTTGGCGCTTCTTCGCTAATATACCGCAGTTCGGCGCCCTTGATCCTGGGGTGTTCGGTGGGTCTTCGGTAGTTCAGGAACCACCACAGAATCCACATGGTGCTGAAAGCGCCGGTAATTAGAAATGCGGCGTGCCAACCATAGCGCAGTGTGACCCAAGGCACCAAGAGCGGGGCCAGGATGGGGCCAACATTGGACCCGCAGTTAAAGATGCCTATCGCCAGCGACCGCTCTCTCTGGGGAAACCACTCAGCTACGGCTTTAATAGCTGCCGGGAAGTTGCCGGACTCGCCAATCCCAAGACAGAATCGTGCAATGCCAAACTCGAATATGCTGTTGGCCAACGCGTGGCCCATTGCAGACAGGCTCCAAGCAGCCATGATGACCATATATCCGATGCGTGTGCCTACCCTATCAACAAACCGCCCGGCCATCAGTAGGCCCAAGGCATAGGCGACCTGAAAGGAGTCCACTATATATCCGTAGCTCACTTCGGTCATGCCAATGCTGTGCTCGAGGGTGGGCTTGAGAATTCCGATCACCTGGCGATCCATGTAATTGATAGAAGTTGCAACAAAAAGCAGCGCACAGATTGTCCATCGCACATGCCCTACCTGGTGGATCAACGATGATTCCTTGTCGGTCTGGGCGCCTGAAGCCGCCTTACTATCCATGTTCTTCTCCTCGCAGCTGTTATGTCTTCTGACATCTGCACAGCCCAGTTCGCACGCAAGATCGAACGCATACCCTTTTGCTAGGTCGCCAAGCGCCTGCAATCTGGTAAACACGATGCAGCCCGCGATACGCGCACGATGAAAGCCCTAGGTTACCCTGGACTGCCATGAAACCACTGTAGAGGGTACACAGGCAAGGTTTTTGACATGGACCGATAGCGAGGAATAGTGTGGGGGCGAATCGCGAAGTATTATCAAAGTTGGGTTGGCAAGCTCTTTTTGTGTTTACCGCTTGTCGTTCTGTTGCGCTTGTTAGCGAGTGAGCAGGGGACCGCGCAGTACGAGGAGGCGATTCATGATTTCGTGGACAGGGATTTCAACATTGAACCTTGCCGACGGATTGCAGCCTGGAGTCTGATTCTTACCAAACAGAATTTATTGCAGGCGCTTCGCCCTGTAGGAGAAAAATTGAGCCCTGATATGAAGTTCACTCGGCGTACTCTTGCCAAAGGACTTGCGGCAAGCGGAACTTTGGCAGGACTATCCCACCTGCTTTACTCGGAAAGCAACGAAATTCAGGCTGCCCCGGAAAAATCCGCCTGGAAGCAGGTTCATCCCGGCGTGTGGCGGGCTACTATTGGCGTTCCGGAGCGGTTTACCCCAGTCTCTAGCCGCATAGTACCTCCCCAGACTGCGGCATTTGAGATGCTTACGCGCGTAGATGCCATTCCACTGCCAGCGATAGAGGGTCAGCGAACAGCACGCGGATGCATGGTCCAGTTGCCGTTGCGAGCGGGCGAGCAAATCTATGGGCTCGGGCTCCAGTTCATGTCGTTTGCGCAACGCGGGAAGAAGAAGGTGACACGCGTAAACGCTGATCCGAAGTTCGATACAGGCGATTCTCACGCTCCGGTTCCTTTCTATGTGACAACGAAAGGAATCGGAATTCTGATCGACACCGCGCGTTACGCGACTTTCTATTTTGGCGATGCGCGACAAAGGCCAACCAACCCGGTAAATGGGATCGCTGGGGCCAACCCAGACCCGAATTACACGCATAATTTGCAAGATGGCGATGACGGCCAGATTACAGTAGATGTACCCAACGCTACAGGCGTAGATGTCTACCTTTTTGCAGGGCCTGATATGCTGGGCGCGGTGAAGCGGTACAACGTGTTTTCCGGCGGGGGCCATGTGCCGCCAGAGTGGGGGCTTGGCTTCTGGTACCGGCCTGAAGCACGAGCATCAGAGCAAAGTACATTGACCCTTGCAAAGGAATTTCGCGATCGCAAAATTCCCTGCGATGTAATCGGTCTGGAAGCTGGATGGCAGACACACGCTTACTCCTGCACATTTGTATGGAATAGTGAGCGCTTTCCAGACCCAGCAGGCTTTGTGCGTTCCGCGACGGATTTGAAATACAAAGTGAATCTCTGGGAGCACGCTTTTACGCATCCAGCATCGCCGCTTTTTCCTAAAATTGCTCAGAATTCCGGAAGCTATGGTGTGTGGGGTGGACTTGTGCCCGATTTTGCCGGAGAACCGGCGCGCGAGGCGTTTGGGGAATATCACGGCAAGACGCTTATCGACCTGGGCATAAGCGGATTCAAGATTGATGAGTGCGACAATTCTGACTACACGGGTGGATGGTCCTTCCCGGAGTGCAGTGCGTTCCCTTCAGGCGTTGACGGCGAGCAGATGCACAGCGTGTTCGGCCTTCGCTACCAGATGACAATCTGGGAGCAATTCCGCAAGAGGCAGCAGCAGACATATGGCCTGGTCCGTTCAAGCGGCGCTCTGGCTACCCCTTACCCATTCGTTCTTTACAGTGACCTCTATAACCATCGTGACTTTATTCGCGCACTGGTGAATTCGGGTTTCAGCGGCCTGTTGTGGTGCCCGGAGGTTCGTGACGCAGTGAACGAGGAAGATCTGATTCGCAGGCTGCAAAGCGTAGTGTTTTCCCCTCTGGCCATGGTCAATGGATGGTACATCAAGAGTCCGCCATGGAAGCAGTTAAACCGGAAGAAGAACAATGCAAATGAATTGCTAGAGAATTGGGAGAATCTTGAGGCGCGCTGCCGCGAGATTATTGGCTGGAGAATGCAGTTGGTGCCTTACCTAACGTCGGCTTTCCATCGCTATGCCGAAGATGGCACGCCGCCCTTCCGGGCCCTGGTGCTTGATGCTCCGCAGGAAGCGAGGCTACAAGGCGTCGATGACCAATATATGATTGGCGACCGCATGATGGTGGCGCCCATGTTTGCAGGTGAACCTAATCGCAGTCTAGTACTGCCGAATGGCTCTTGGCATGACTTCTGGACCGGCGAAGCACTGCAAGGAGGCACGGTACTATCAGTCCCCGCTTCCAATGAGCGAATACCCGTCTACGTCAAGAGCGGTAGCATCCTGCCCTGGGCGGATATAGGCCTGTATGCTGGCGCACCTGAAACGCGGCGCATCACAGCTCGGGTATATGGAGACGGTTCCCTGCCCTGTTTGCTCAAGAGTGGCGAAAGCACTCTCTACCTGAGCTGGAGAAATGAAAATGGGCATGTGGACGGAAAGCCAGGCAATTTCGACGTTTACGCCTGGAAGCATATCGGGTGAGGATTGCTGACAAACGCCGCAGATATATCGCATGCAAAGTACTAGCGGAGGTCAGGGTAGACCCGGTAGGCCTCAACAGTCGCAGTGAGAGGAGTCCCTGTTACATGCGGCACTTTGAGGAGGACTTCAAAGAAAGGAAATTTGTCTGTGCTCAGCTTCTTGCGAAAGTTGGACAACTGATCTTCGGAAAGAAGAAAATTGCCTCCCGCTTCCGTCCCTTCTGAAGATGTTCCCTCGATAAGGAGGATTTTGCCGTTGTGGTCCGGCTTGGGCAGGTAGGCCACAACACAGTATCCAACAGTCTCTGTAGGTGTGTAGATCGCCTGTTTGACCTTGCCCTCAGAATGCGTATCTCTTAACCGGCCGGGTTTTGAGGAGATTTAGTTCATCCCCGTCCTCGTCGTGGCAGTGGGAATGTGGGAATCGGTTTTATCGATTTCCAAGGTTTGTGGGAAGGGCGGAAAACAGCATCATCGTTTTCCGAGCTTTCCATAAACCGCCATTTCCACGGCCGGCCTCGATCACCGCGGACTCTCAGGCGGCGATCTTCGTCGTTCGATCCGTCCAATCCTGCTCGAACTCGATCGGGCTGACGTAGTTCAGCGTCGAGTGCATGCGTGTTCGGTTATACCAGAGCAACCAAGAGATGGTTTCATCCTTGGCCTCGCGGATGGTTGCAAAGCGCTGGCCATGCAATCGCTCCACCTTCAGCGAACCGAACAGTGTCTCCGAGCAGGCGTTGTCCCAGCAGTCCCCCTTGCGGCTCATCGACGGCGTGATGCCATGCTCGTTGAGTACCTCGCTGAAGTCGGCGCTGGCGTACTGGCTGCCGCGATCACTATGGAAGATAAGCCCGGCCAGCTTGCCTGGATTGCGCCTGAACCAGGCCATCTGCAAAGCATCGATCACCAGGTTGCGCTGCATATCCGGCCGCATCGACCAGCCCACCACCTTGCGGCTGAACAGATCGATCACTACCGCCAGAAACAACCAGCCTTCCTCCGTCGGGATATAGGTGAAATCGCCTACCCACGCCTGGTTGGGCGCGGCAGGGCTGAAGTTGCGATTCAGCAGATTCGGCGCAATCGGCAAGTTGTGGCGACTGTCGGTCGTAGTGACGCGGAAACGCCGCTTGCCGCGGGCATGAATACCGTGCTTCTGCATCAGTCGCTGCACCCGCTGCTTGCCCACGCGAACGCCTTGCGCCCGCAGTTGCCGCCAGATACGCGGCCAACCGTAAGCCCCGCGGTTCTCTGCATAGGCCGCGCTGATGTGAACCAGCAACGCTTCGTCGCTGAGATGGCGCCGCCGGGCGATCTCCCTGCGGCGCGCCAGATGTTGGTGGTAACCGGAAACGCTGACCCCGAGAACACGGCACTGCACCCGGATCGGCCAGATCCGCTTGTGGCGTTGAATAAAGGCATACTTCACTTCTGGCCCTTTGCGAAGAATGCCGTCGCTTTTCCCAGGATGTCACGCTCCATCGTGACCCGCGCCAGCTCGGCACGCAGGCAGCTGATCTCCATCTGCTCGGCCGTCACCTGCTGCCTGCCGCTGGCGCCCTTTAGCCTTCCAGCTCGATGCAACTTGATCCAGTTGCCCAAGGTCTGCTCGACCACTCCAAGGCTGCGTGCTGCCGCCGCCATCGTCTGGCCCGACTCCACAAGCCGAACCGCCTCTCGCTTGAACTCCAGCGTGTAACGTCCCCGCTTCGCCTTCGTCATCTTCCTGTCCCTTTCGCTATTAAACCAGCGAACTAAGGGATACGTTTTGCGGGGGCAAGGTCACTCAGTCCCTCAGCCCCAAAGTCCCTCAGTCCCTGGTTTCTCAGACCT
>Ga0316222_1001916_pt1 | contig 23573 bp, 14 predicted proteins | sample TBH18011metaG_FD_206008 | JGI IMG/M metagenome (GOLD analysis project Ga0316222, IMG submission 206008) | Freshwater microbial communities from Trout Bog Lake, Wisconsin, USA - TBH18011 | ecosystem: Environmental > Aquatic > Freshwater > Lake > Hypolimnion/Profundal zone | place: USA: Wisconsin... | reverse complement strand
ACCAATCCAGCGGCTGGATTACGCCCATCAGCTGGGAACGTTTCCTCCCTCTCCCCGGGGAGAGGGCCGGGGTGAGGGCGAGCAATCATACCAAATTCAGTTTTCACTCGTTTACCCTTTTGAATTTAGACGGGCTATAAGACAAAAATTCGGGCGCTGCGAAAGCCGGTTGCCCGGCCCCCGCAGCGCCCTTTCCTGAACCTGAACCTTACTTACCTGCTCTATCTCCCGGTTGAACTGCCGGGAAAACACCACAATTCGTTCGCGTTGGTCTCGCCCATCTTCTCCGCCCACGCGGTCAGCTTCATCAGGCTCGCCGAACCGTCGAACGAACTGTAAATCGCCACTGTGCCGTGCCGCGCGCTGGTGTTCTCATCGGGGCTGCTTGCCCCGTCGTTGAACAGCGTCTCTTCCTCCTGCGGCGTGTTGTCGGCACATTCCCAGAAGGCCACGCCGGCGGAGGGCAGGGTCGTCTGTTTCACGCACGGATACTGCCCGCGCGCATAGCCGCAGACCGCCCCGTTCATGACGTAGCTGGAGACCTGCTGGCCGCGCAGCTTGAATTGGGGGCTGTTCGTGTTGTCGCTCGGGCAAAAATACAGTTTGGGCGCCAGCAGCGTCTGCCAGAACGTGCCCGTCTGCTCCTGGAACTGCGCGGGCCCGCTGGCCTGGGCGTTGCGGGTGTACAACCAGCCTGCCGGGGTCGCGCTTTCCTCGCCGGATGCCCAGTTCGCCCACGGCATGCCATCGCTGTTGTCCCCGGTGTAGATGTTCAGGGCGATGTCGATCTGCCGCAGATTATTCAGGTCCGCCGCGCGATAGCCGCTCTGCTTCGCCTTCGCCATGGCCGGCATCAGCAATGCCGCCAGAATCGCGATGATGGCGATCACCACCAGCAGTTCGATCAGCGTGAATCCTTGCTGCCGTATCTCCCGGTCCGCCGCCCGGTTCGGTCCTTTGGGTCCTTTGGTTGTCATTGAATGTTTTGTGGTTGTCTGCGGTTGCGGTTTTTGCGGTTCGGTTGCCGTTCCGTTGTCCGGCCACCGGGAAGACGCCGGTCGCGTCTGTTTTTGTCTGTCAGCGCCGCGCGTAGTAATAGCGGTCATGAAAAGCCCGGTCCGCGCGGAAATACCACGCGCCCGGCACCCACACATTGCCATGGGGGCGATATGCCCAATACCCGGCCGTCCAGACATAGTTGGCTCCGGGACAGGCCGGCACAGCGGCCACATACGCCATCGGGGCCGGGGCCACCGGGACCATCACCACCGGCCGGCTGACGACCACCGGGACCGGCAAACAGACCGAGAGACGGAACCCCGCGTTGGCTGACATCGCCGCCGCACTGACCATCGCCGCCAGGAGAATCATTTTGGTTTTCATAATTCCATTTTGCCTTTCATCCCCCTATACGGCCCCCGGTGGAACATCTTGCACGAAGTTATGAATATTTTTGAAGACCGTGAAAACGACCGGAAGACGGGGAATAAACGCAGAGAGGCAGCGGGGTGCGGAGTCTCGCAGAGAAAACCCGTCAGCGAGGGCGGGGCAGAATTGAGCGGATGGCCTGGGGCAGCCCGGCCGCGCCCGGCCAATCACTCAACTCTCTGCGGATCTCTGCGCTTCTCGGCGGTCTCTGCGTTGATGCTCTTTCCAAGCCAACCGGATCGGCAACGATGCGCCGCTATTCAAGACGGATCACCGAAGCCTCCAGCGCCCGGCCGCACGACGGCACAATCCCTTCGCGCATCAGTTGCCCGCCCGTCCGCGTCTGGCCTTCCAGCGCCAGCGCCGCCCGGCCCGGGGCCGGGTTCAATTCATGGATCACATACGACCGCGCCGGGTCCAGCCCTTGCGGCTTCACCGGCAGAACCGGGCCGTCCTTCAGTTGAAACACGAACAGCACCGCCCGCTTTTGGTCATCCGCCACATAATCGAGCGCCCCGCGCCCGCCGGCATGCGGATCCTCCACGCGGTACAGGTCACCCAATTGCGTCACCTCCCGGATCTGCTTGTAGGCGCTGATCGCGCCCGCGCAAACCGCCCGGTCGGCCGCCGAAAGTTTGTTCAGGTCCAGGTCCATCCCGAACCGCGCGCTCATCGCCACGCTGCACGCGAAATGCACCGGCCGGTCGCCCCACCGCGTCACATGGCTGCACATCGCCATCGCCGGAAAGAACCATGAATAATCCCATTGCATCGGCACGCGCATCACCGGGTCCGTGTTGTCGCTCGGCCAGAACTCGTGAAAATATTTCAGCGCCCCGTAATCCACCCGCCCGCCGCCGCCGGAACACAGCATCAGCTCCGTGCCGGGAAACGTCTGCGCCGTCCGGTCCATCAGCCGGTAGAGCGCGTTCACGTAATCGATCCACAAATGCGACTGCCGGTCGCGCGCCAGCCACGCGGAACCCGGCTGCGTAACGAACCGGTTGCAATCCCACTTCGCGTAGCCGATGTCCGGCACGCCCAAAATGCCCCGGATGGTCTGCCATTCGAACGCCTGCACCTCCGGTCGCGTCAGGTCCAGGATAAGCTGGTGGCGCTGCAAATCCGGCGTCCGGCCCGGCTGCCCGATCGCCCAGTCCGGGTGTTGCTCATACAGTTCGCTCGCCGGATTCACCATCTCCGGCTCGATCCAGATGCCGAACTGCACGCCCTGCTGCTTCGCCGCCGCCGCCAAGGGGGCCAGGCCGTCCGGCAACCGTTGCCGGTTCGGCGCCCAGTCGCCGAGCCCGGCCCGGTCGTTGATGCGCGGATGTTTGTTGCCGAACCAGCCGTCATCCAGCAGGAATTGTTCCGTGCCGATCGCTTTCGCCGGGCCGAACAATCCGGCGATGCGGTTGAAATCAAAGTTGAACCCCGTGGCCTCCCAATTGTTCAGCAGCACGCGGCGCGGCCGGTGGCCATCGCGCAAACCGTAATCCCGCGCCCACCGGTGCAGCTTGCGGCTCATGTCGCCCAAGCCTTGGTCGCTCCAGGCCCAGATCATGTGCGGCGTCGCGAAGGTCTGGCCGGGGGCGAGCTGGTACGCGGAAGCGAAGGGATTCACCCCGCACAGTGCGCGCACGCTTTCGCCGTTGTCATCAAAGGCGCATTGAAAACTGCCGGACCACGCCAGCGTTCCCGCCAGCACGCGCCCGGCGGTTTCCGCCGGCGGTCCGTCCAGCGACAGCACGAAGCATGAGTTCTGATATTGGTCCGCGCGCACGCCCAGTTTGGAATCCAGCACCTTCATCCCCGGCGTCAGCTGCTCCGTGATGGGCGCGAGCATCTCCTTCGCCCAATCGCCGAAGAAATGCGTCAGCCACACTTTCCCCGCCGGCAGCCGCACCGCCGTGGAGGCCATCCGCTCCAGCGTCACCGGGGCGGATTCCTGATGCGTGATCTCCGTCCACTGCTCCACCACATCCCGCGCCGGGTCCGCGCAGAAACACAGCGCCACTTGCAACGGATACTGCGGATCATGCAATTCAAGGCGCACCGCCTCGCGACCGGCCGGCAGATTCGAGCGCGTGATGCCGCCGAAGACCAGCGTGGTGGACGTGTTGCCATCCGCGTGCGTGATCTCCAGGGCCGGTTCCCACAGATAACCGTCGCCCGCCGGCGGGAATGCCTCGTCCATGCGCTTCAGCTTTTCACTCTGCGTTCCCGTCCCCACCGCCCGCTGGTAAAGCCGTCCGTCCGCCCCGGTCTCGAAGTTCAGCGCAAAACTCTTCGTGCGGATGGCAAAGGTCTGCACCGGGAGATTGGTGACGGATGGGGCCGTGACCGGCTGAGCGGTCGCGATCAAGGGGAACACCAGAAGGGACGCCAGCAGTTTTTTCATAGTTGTGCGGATAGAGTGGAGCTTGGATCAAACCGGCGGACTGATGACATTCACCGGCTGCCATTTCACAAAAGCGGATTCGCGCAGGTACACGGGCTCCAGCGCTTCGCTCGCATCGGCCGGCCGGCCGTGCGCGATCCGGGCCACCGTGGCCGCCGCCGGATACATCACGATGCCGCCCGCGCGGCCGGCATCCGGACCGAGAAAGATCTCGCCCGGACGATTCGGCAACTCCGCCGCCGGCACCAGTTTCAGCGGCACCACCTCGCGCCGTTCGGTCGCCGAAATGTCCCATGTGGCCAGATAAAATTCCCCGCGCTGCGCGTCGATCAACAGGTTCACCCGGCCGAAGATTCCCGCCGCCTGCGCCTGCGTGGTCAGCGCTGCCACGGCGTCCACGCCCGCGAGCCGGACCGGCCGCGCCAGTTGCCAGCCCTGCGCCACCGAGACGGCCACGCGGATGCCGGTGTAACTGCCCGGTCCCAGCCCCACGGCCATGGTTTCAATCTCCGCGCGCGTCACCCCGGCCGCCGCCAGCACTTGTTCGATCAGCGTAAAGGCGTTCGTCGCCCGGGCGCCGGTCTCCCGGGCCTCGGCCAGCACCTGCCCGTCGCGGGCCAATGCCACGCTCCGTTCCGCCGCGGAAAATTCAAGCGCCAGGATGGTCATACGATATTTTACGTTCGGACTCGCCGGTGATCTCGATCCGCACCCGCCGCCAGCGGACGCCGGACGCCGCCGTTTCCGGCAGCCGCTCCGCCCATTCCAGCACCGCCACGCCATCGGGCGTGAGATATTCGAGAACGCCCGCCGACAGAATTTGGGCCGGGGTCTCCAGCCGGTAAAGGTCCAGATGCGCGAGCTTCAGCCGGCCGCCCGGATATTCGTTCACCAGCGTGAAGGTGGGCGAATGCACCCGGCCCGGAATCCCGAGCCCGCGCGCGAAGCCCCGCACCCACGCCGTCTTGCCCGCGCCCAGGTCGCCCGAGAGCGCGATCACCAGTCCCGGCTCCGCGGCGCGGCCCCAGGCTTCGCCCAGCGCCTCCGTCTCTGCGGGACTGTGTGTGATCAAGGTCGGCATGACACCTGGCGGCGGATTTACAGCAGATGCCCCAGCTTCTCCCGCTTCGTTTTCAGATACCGTTCGTTGTGCGGATTGGGTTTGATCTTGATGGGGACCTGCTGCGTGATTTTCAGGCCATAGCCTGCGAGCCCCACGATCTTGCGCGGGTTGTTCGTCAGCAGGCGGATGGTCTTCAGGCCGAGGTCGCACAGGATTTGCGCGCCCAGACCGTATTCGCGCAGGTCCATCTTGTAGCCCAGCTTCTCGTTGGCTTCGACGGTGTCGTAGCCCTGCTCCTGCAGCTTGTACGCTTTCAGTTTCGGCGCCAGCCCGATACCCCGGCCCTCCTGCCGCATGTAGAGGATCACGCCGCGACCTGCCGCCGCCACCTGCTGCATGGCGCGGTGCAATTGCGGCCCGCAATCGCAGCGGCGCGACCCGAACACATCGCCCGTCAGACATTCGCTGTGCACCCGCACCAGCACATTCTTCTTTCCCGCCACCTCGCCGCGCACCAGCGCCAGGTGATGCTCGCCATCCACGCGGGAACGGTACAGGTGCAGATCGAAATCGCCGTAATCCGTCGGCATCTTCACGATCTCCACCGGCTCCACCAGCTTCTCGCGGGTGCGGCGGTATTCGATCAGCGAGGCGATGGTGCAGATTTTCAGCTTATGCTTTTTGGCGAACCGCTGGAGCTGCGGCAGCCGCGCCATGGTGCCGTCATCATTGAGGATCTCGCACAGCACGCCGACCGGGCGCAAACCCGCCAGCCGCACCAGGTCCACCGTGGCTTCCGTGTGGCCCGCGCGCTGGAGCACGCCGCCGGATTTCGTGCGCAAAGGAAAGATATGGCCCGGCTGCACCAGGTCGTCCGGCAGCGCGGTGGGCGAGGCCATGATCTGGATGGTCGCCGCGCGGTCCGCCGCGCTGATGCCGGTGGAGATGCCTTTGGCCGCGTCCACGCTGACCTGGAAATCCGTCCGCTGGCTCTCGCGGTTCTGCCGCACCATGCGGTCGATCCCCAGCTGCTGGAGCCGTTCCGCCGTGGTGGACACGCAGATGAGGCCGCGCCCGTAGCGCGCCATGAAATTGATCGTCTTGGCGGTGGCATGCTGGCCCGCGAGGATGAGGTCGCCCTCGTTCTCGCGGTCGGCATCGTCCACCACAATGACAATGCGGCCGCGGCGGATATCGGCCAGCACGGATTCGATCGGATCAAACTTGGTTTTCATCAACCACAGCAGCTTACCCGATGGCGCGAAAATGACAATGTCCGGGACCGACCCGGCTTTGGCCAAGGTAGCGGCAGGCATCCCTGCCTGCCGTAGAGGGCGGCATCCTGCCGCCCGGGAAAGGCGACCAATCTTCCGGACCGTGGAAAATGGCGGGAGAACCTTGGCGGACGGAGTTCTTTCCGCCGGGCTGGAAGCCCCGGCTCTACGGCAGGCAGGGATGCCTGCCGCCACCGGTCATTCGCCCAGCAGATGGTCGGGCCGGACCGCGTCGTCGCCCACATGGTGGCTCGGTTCCGCCTTGAGCGAGAACGAGACGGCGACCCCGTAGTTCACGGGGCCCGTGGCGTTATCGATCACGCGGAAGGTGACGGCCGCCGTCCAGCTTCGCAGGTCGCGGTAGACCGAGTAATCCTGCTCCTGCAGTTTGCCCGTCTTCGCATCGAAGTCATGGTTGAACCGCACGCCCCAGTTGTCATCCATCCGGTAGAAGAGGGTGCTGGTGAAGTAATCATCCCCCGGCTCGCCCGCCGCCGGGAAGTTGTCCCGCAGATACCAGTGGCCGATCCCCCAGCTCCACCGGTTGCCCGGGGTGAACTGGATCTGGTGGAAGGCCATGTTCAGCTGCCGGTCGCTCACGTTGTAGCGCAGCTGCGATTGCAGCGCCAGCCAGGAGCGCGGCCGGAAATTCAGCGAGGAATACAGGTCGTTGAACGTGGATTGCCCGTCCGTGGGCCGCAGCCGCCAGTCCATCAGCACATTCCAGTCCACCAGGTTCTCGATCTCGCCATGGCGTTTCGTCTGCAGCGTGTTCCGCAGGCCGTAGCGGATGACATTCTGCGAGTCCACGGAATCGATGCTGCTGTAATCCGGGTAATTCAGCGGCGCAAGCATCAGGCCCGGCTGTTCCGCGTCGAACTGCGGCAATTGCGCCAGCGGGACTTCGGGGTTCGGCACATACACATAATTCGCCGAGGGCTCCATCACATGCCGCAGGCCGTCCACCTGCAGGAACTCATTCGTCGCATCCGCCCACAGCCGCGACACCTTGAACGACACTTCCACGCCGGTGTTGAACACCGTGCGCTCCGTCTGGCCGAACTCGGTGTTCGGCTTGTCCGTGGCCCCGTAATACGTCCACCGTCCGCCCGCCCGGGGCGCGACATTCAGCCAGTCGAAAAAAGTCCACGGAATGGTCACCTGCTCATACGTGTCGAACCGCGCGGCGGAGTAATTGTTCGTGTTGCGGTTGTTCGCCAGGTTGTTCGTGTCCGCGAAAAACTTCTCGTAATATCCGCCGGAGCTCTGGCTGTCGAAATACACCGGGGTATCCAATATCTGCTGCCGGAAGCCGGTCAGGCGCACCTCGGGCAGCCGCTCGACCTGGTCGAAGAAACTGTTCACTTCCGGCGTGCTGTAGGCATCGAGGCTCCAGTTGTCCCAATACTTGTTCACTTCCACGAAGGTGTTCGGCTGCGGATTCGCGGTGTAATCGCCTTCGAAGTAATCATGCAGCATCAGCGGGTCGGACTGGTAATTCACCTGCGCCTTGACGTTCAGGTTGGTGGCCGGCGTCGCCTGCCAGTCCATCAGGAAGCGTTCCCGGTTGCGCGGCATGGTTTCCGGCACCGGCAGGTTGTTCGTGCTGGTGTTCGGCCGGTTATCGTTCACGTAGTAATATTTGACGTCAAACTCGCCCCATTCGCCCAGATGCAGGTTCACATCCGGCCCCACGCCCGGCCCGCGTTTCGCCCGGTAATCCGCGTGGATCTTGCCGTCCGCCGCCTCGTCCGCGAACCACTCGTAGGTGCCGAGCAAATACGGCCCGTATTCACTCCGGAAACCGGGCTTGAAGGTCAGGTGATTCGCGTGCTTGCCCAGGCTGCGGTGATAATACGGAAAATAGAAGACCGGCACCCGGCCCAGCAGCACGACCGCGTTCCACATGTCCACATACTGGCCTGGCACGACCACCACCCGGTGCGCCCGGACGCGATAGGCGGGGTCCGCCACGTCATCGCCCGTCACATAGGCGTCGGTGGCCACATAAACTTTGTTGGACTTGCTGTTATCGCCCCGCACGTCCGCTCCGCCGACGAAAACCGGCGGTTTGCCCGCGCGAAAACTCTCGGTGGCCATCAGGCGGGTCTTGAAATTATATTCCACATGCTCGCCCACCCAGAGCAAGCCCTCGGACTCGATCCGCACATTGCCATCGGCCTTCACCTGACCCGTCAGGATGTTCACCTTCAAGTTATCCGCCGAGATGGTCGCATTTTTTCCCTGGACCACTACGCCGTTGGTGCCGCCGTAAGTATTATCCCCTAGATATTCAATCTGGCCCTCCACGGAACCCGGAATGAAATGGCTCAAAGCCATTACCGACAACCGGTCGGCCTCCTGCGCCCCGGCCAAGCAGGGGCAAAACAATACGGCCGAAAGCAGCGCGATGGCGGAAAAAGGTTTCATCAAGCGGGGCCAATTAAACAGAATGCACCCCCCCTGCCAAGCGACTTTTCACCCCGACCGCCCGATTTCCCGCCCCGTCCTGCCGGGGAGGTGGGGTGTTTGCTGTTGGTTGGCGGATGTTTTGGCCCCGTTTTTCCCCCATAAACCGCTTGCCTCCCTTCCCCGGCGCGCGGAAAATGTCCCGATGAAAGGGATTTTACCCCCAGCGCTTGAACCAGTTTGCCCATGACCTCCCCTGAAGAACTCGACCGCCTGCGCCGGCTCCGTGAGGATGGCACCCTCACCGAGGAGGATTATCATCTCATCCTCGGACAGCTCGACGAAGCCGAACCCGACGGAGCGGTGGCCACGGAATCCGCCGGGACCGAACCCGCCGGCATCCGCTACGCCGGTTTCACCGTGCGGCTGGGCGCCTTGCTTCTGGATGCGCTCTTCACTTACACCTGCATCCAGCTGCTCATCCAGCTCGTGCTGCTGTTTGCCCCGCACAACCGCCTGATCACCCTCTGTTTCCTGACCCCCAACTTCCTGTTCCTCGCCCTGTACAACATCTGGCTGGTGCAACGCTTCGGCGGCACCCCGGGCAAGCTTTTCCTCCGCATCGGCCTCACCCGCCTGGACGGCGCCCGGGTTGGCTGGCGGGAAGCTATCTTGCGCGAACTGCCCGACCTCGCCTTCTTCCTGGCCATCTACCTCGGCCAGTGGTGGCCCCTGTGGAACCTTACCGATGCCGGTTACCATGCCCTCCAGCTGCTGCCCGCCGCCGACCGCAGCCACCAACTCGCCGCGCTCGAACCCGGCTGGCTTCCGTACGTGGAAAACCTCTGCCTCGTCTGGGTCCTCAACGAATTCATCGTCCTCTTTACCAACACCAAACGCCGCGGCCTTCAGGATTACCTCGCCGGCACGGTGGTCGTCCACCTGCCGCCCGGCAACTCCCGCCTGTCCGTCTGAAAATCAGACCGCGAACAGACTAATCCAGAGGGCAAAGCCGCTGCTTTGCCGCAGCCCCGCCATCCTCCGGTATGCCGCTCTGTGCCCCAGCTCCCAGAGAGCGCCACGCGGTCGGAAGAAATTCGCATTTATTCCTCGACGTCGTTTATATTTATGGCTTATAAAACAATCGGTTTGAATGCAATTAATCAGATGCTTTAATAGAAATCCAAATCAGTTATAGAATATAAACCCTCGTCTTGAAAGCCACCGGGTGAAAAAACATCGGCCTGCGAGAAGACATAAATAAATATTATGAATTATGAAACCAACGAATCGAATGTTGGCAATCTCCCCTCCCAAGTCTTCATTGATCTGCTGGTCAAAGAAATCCGCGCCGGGCGGGGAATCATTCCCTATACCGGGGCGGGCGTGTCGGCCCGGTCCGGCCTGATGGTGGGTGCCGACTTTGTTGAATATCTGACTTGGGTCATTTATTTGTGCGTCCGGGGGACAAAAAACAATGCCATTGATATCCACAACATGCGCTCAGACGGCTGGCCCGCCCGCCCGACGGCCACGCAGGTCGATACCATGAACCGGCTCTGGGTGAAGAAAATCTTCAAAAAAATTTGCCGCGACAAACACCGGCTGACAATCAAGGAGGAAAACCAGCGTCTGGAAATCGACGAGCATGGTTCCCCCCGCCCGGATGAACTGAATGACCCCGCCCATCCCAACTGGCTCCGCCCTCTGACACCCCGAATTCTCACCGCCGGAACCAAGTTGGCGGAAAATGATGAAAAAATCCGATGTTTTCTGCGGACCGTCAAAGATGCCGACCCCTACTTCTCAGCTCCGTTTTACCCGAATGAATCACCCTATTCCCAAGAGTCCGTTGAGGAGACGGCCATCCGCTCGCTGCATGATTGGCGGGCCATGCTGAACTTTCTCGCCCGGATCCAGGTCCGGCGGGTGGGCGATGAGCCGGGCAAGCCGCATCCCGTGCTGGGCGAGCACGATGCCAGCGTAATTGACAGCTTCAACCAATACATCACCCGCGGTCACAAACCCAACCTGACCCATTCCATGCTGGCCCATCTGGCCGCCCCCATGCGGACCAGAATATTGTTCACCACCAATTTTGATTCGTTGCATGAGGAAGCGTTTCACAATCTTGGGATGCATCCGGAACGGCTGTCCGTCTCCGTCGGCCAGGGATTGCAATCCGTGGAAACCATCCGGGCCAAAAATTGCATCGTCAAACTGCATGGGTCCTTCACCGGCACCCGCGCGGACTTTTCACTGGATGAAGTGCCCGGCCAAAAGGAGTTGGAACGCTTCTTCCAGTGTGTGACCGGACACCGCCCGGGTGAGCGCCAGGCCTCGGACAGGGACAGCCGGTGGATCCCCAGCCACCTGCTGGTCATCGGCAATGCGTTGCAAGACGCGCGGTGCGTGCAATTCATCAAACACCTGTTGGAGTTTGATGATCAGACAAAAATTTTCCTGGTTGGTTTCAATGGCAACGATCTCCTGAATTATCGGAAGCTCTTCGCGGGGCATTGTGCCGATAATCCAGACAATCCTGACAATCCCGGCAGCCGCGTCCATATCACCCTTTCCGACCGGTCGGATTTGCTGCTCTTGGAACTTTATCAGGCCCTGACCCTGACCCTTCCAAAAGGCGGGTTCAATTTTCATTATTCCCATGATGTGCCGCCGCATCTTTGGCGCGAATCGAATGATCATAGCAACACGCGGCCGCTGGCACCGGCGGCGGAAATATCGGTCAAACGAATCATCGCCTGCGTCACCGCTTCATCCATAAACCCGCCGGCCGGAAAACAAAATCCCGGCTGTCTCGCGGTTTTGACCCCTTGCCAAGGGTGGCTGCCCAAATCCGTCACACCCACGTCAAAAAAGTTGGCCATGGCAGCCGGTACGCCGGCAAATCCCGGTCTGTCCGACATTGACAGGGACAGGCTGAAAAGTCTCATCAACGACTATTCCAATTCCAAAGAATTCACGGATATCATTAATTTGGACGATTTGAAACGGGCCGATGGTTGCGAACTGGTGAATCTGGCGATTATGCTCAAGACTCAGTTGATGGTGAGCAAAAATGCCCGGAATCCATTCGCGGAAGACAAGGCATCCGTCCGCCAGCTTGAGGAAGACTTAAGAAGGGAATTCTTATCCGCCAATGTGATTCTCAGCGAGGAAAACACCATCATCACCGGCATCGGCTGTCTCGTGCGCGAGGTCTTCCGAAGACTCAACAATTCACACCGCAAACAGACGATCTGGCTGGAAATGGAGGATTACACCGATGTCATGGCCTTGGCGCACCGGATCTTTCAGGTCATCGCCCTCCGCCGGGGACTTTTCCAGTTGGAGAATGCCGTGCTCATTCCCGGAGGTTTGGTGGAGGCAAGAGCGGGCATCTTGAATAACTTTAAAAATGACCGCCGCAATCCCGCCATGCGGAATGAACTCAGGAAAATCTGGGACGAGGTGATGTCAACCACCGGCAAGTATTTGGGGAAAAACCTGAATGAATATGTGATTTGCCTGTATGGCCGGAACGTTCCCGGCTCCTGCGCCGGCTGGAAATGCAAGCTGTGGGAGGAGGCGGACTATGCGGAATTGCACGTAGTTTTGGAACTGCTGTCCCACCACGGTCTGAACCTGCTGTATGCTCCGCTGGATATTCAACGGATGAAAAATTTCAATTCCAAGCTGGATGAGGTTAGGGAAAAAACAGCATCACCGGAGGCGGAAAAACTTTCGGAAATCGGCAAACCGAAATCGGATTTTAATGTCAAGAGCAGAAATTGTGATGTTGACTACCTGACCTTGGCCGGCGTCAAGCCCCTGGTTGTTTCACCCGACAATATCCGGGAGCAACCAGGCAATCTCCAGCAGACCGGCGTGGTCGAACGGGTTCGGAGCGCCATCCGTTCCATCCTCCCGCCTTCCGCAGCGGAAAAAACCGGTCACCTGCTTACCCTCCTCAAGTGCAAGCAAAAATTCCTGTTTGCCACCAGCCTGTTCCGGATGGCACGGCCGCCAAGCGTCTTCCTGACCACTCCGGTCTTCGCCAGCAGCCTCAACCACCACCACGCCTGTTTGGACAACGATTGGTTGCGCCATCAGATTTCGCGCACTTGGCTGGTTGGGCTGAAGAAGGAAGGCCTCATCTGGCGGAAGCCGGGCGGCAATTCCTGGATGTATCTCGACGGTCTTTGGGGCCTGCGCTGGCAATTGGACCGGCAACCCCAGTTGGACTGGTTTCACACCCCGCAAAAGGAAAACCAGAATGACCGGGTTCAATTTATGCGGGCGCGATATCATGCCGGTATCGCCCAATGGTATTTTCGCGCATTCTGCTCGACCAATCATGGAATCCCCCTGCTGGAAGCCATGTATCATTCGTACCACTGCATCAAGTTTATCGACGTGGCGGAGCCCGAATCCAGTTCCCAAGTGTCCCCCGATAATATTTTGGACTGCCAGGACTACCGTGGCCAGTTGTTCGTCCGCGCCCTCGGAGAGTGGGTCAAGATTGTCAAAATCGGTCGGCCGGCGCTTGAATTCTGGTTTGATCGCGTGGCGGTGGAAGGTTGGTTTGGCGAGAAGGTACTTACCAAAATACTCAGAGAGGTGGAGGCAAAGATCGCCCTCCTGAGCAAACCTTACCGTTGGCGAAGCGAAGCTTTGTTTAAAAAACTCAAGTGTGAGTTAAATGCTTGCCGTGACAATTACTTGGACCAGCCGTCCTTTCCACCCGTCTTGCTGACAGAGCCAGACCCCGGGACGCAACTAAAAGCCGAAACCATGGGTATCACCGTGTTTTTGGAAAAATTTGAGTCTGGCCTTTTGCAAAACCAAAAGTTGGACCGCCCGCTGAAAGAGCTCGGTGAAAAGATCATAGGCCTGCTTGGTCACATAACCCTTGAGCCCCCGGGGTTCGACTCCTGCCTGGTCGAGTTGCAAAAATGGGTGTTAAAAACAAATAATGCCGGCTATGTGGCTGGCGCAGCCAGCCTGTTGAAAGAACTCTGCTACGCCTATTTCCGCCGGGCAAAGCTCCTGGAATTCGACTATGTGCTTAACAACCAAAAATTTCCCCTCATTCCCTCGGCGCCAGCGGCCAGGAAATGCTGGCTTTCCGTTTCCGTGCTGGCCAAGCTGACTGTCACGGCCTGCCGGTTTTGCTCCCCCGATTTGCTCGAATTTGAAATGAACATCCGCATCGTCGCGCTGGGCTATCAGGCCATCGCCATGGCGCGCTTGGGCCGGTTCTTCCAAGCCCACCGGCAATTGAACGAAGCCCATGCGCTGCTCCTGCAACTGTCCCGGAAAGGTGATCAGCCGGCTTTCGCCGTCCTCGAACTGCGCCGGGCCGAAGTCCGCGTTTTGGAAGCGGAACAGGTGGCGCTGCTGCTCCGGGCAGCCACTCCGCCCGGGAAGCAAGGCAAGGGCGGCGGAAAGACCGACACGTTCCCGCATTTTAATGACGACCCCTTTGATCAGACGGTGCTCAAACTCGTCTTTGCTGAAAACAAAAGTACGGGCGCCATGAAGCTCGAAAATTTGATTGATCAGCCGGGTTCCGCCCCCCAGATTTTTGCCTGGCAGTTGGCGGACCTGTATTTTCCCGGCGAGCCGCCCGCCACCACAATGAACCCGATAGCGGTCCAAAAACAACTCCAGCAGATCCATCTCCGGCAATTGCTGGTTTCCAAACTGGATGATGCCTGGAACTCCATCGAATTCGCCGAAAGCCTGCTTTCCGGCCATAGCCGCACTTCCCTCTGGTGGGCCCGGCTGTGCTCCCTGAAGTTGCGCTTCTTTGCCAGCCATACGCGGGCCTCCGTGGGCTCCTGGCAATTGCTGGCGGAACGGCGGAAGCAGGATTTGGGCGGTGAGTTTCTGCGATGGTTGCGCCTTGGTTTCGCCAATGTCGGCGACAACCGCTTCCGCAAAACCCGGCTGGCTTGGTATTACCTGCATGCCAAGGCCAACTGGATGAAATTCCCCCATGATGACCGGGACACCGTGATGCTGTTGGCACCGGATGACGAAGACACCCAGTTGCTGGCCAGCACCCTGCAAGTAAAAATCTCCCCCCAAAAAACCAAGCAGGAATACTTTGTGAAAAAATGTGCCCGCCAGCTTTCCGTCCTGGTTGGCCGGATTTACTTTGTCAAAAAAGTCCGGATGTCTGAGGACTTCAAAGCCAACGAAGGCCTGAACTGGAAAAATTTCAAAACCAACTTGGCGAAACGGGGCGAACCTTCAAAAAAACTCCCGAGGAAGAGTGTCATGGCAAAAAAAGCAAAAGCCCGAAGGGGTTCAAAAACAACGAAAACCTGAACCGGAAGAGGCAAAACCAAGTTGGAAAAAGTACCCCATCCTCTCCCGAACATGATATTCATCCGGACCATGAGAACCATGACGCTCGGTCTCACTCTCCTTACCGCCATGTCCATCCAAGCCAACGACCTCACCCCCGGCCTCCTCCTCGTCTGCAACAAAGGCGACCACACCCTCGGCCTCGTCGATCCCGTCGCCGGGCGCATGATCGCCACCGTTCCGGAAGACGGCATCACCGGGCACGAAGTCGCCGCTTCCCCCGATGGCCGCCTCGCTTACGTCCCCATCTACAGCAACACCGGCGTCGGCCGCCCCGGCACCGACGGCCGGCTTATCCGCGTCATCGACCTGGCCAGCCGCGCCGTCATCGCCACCATCGATTTGGGCAAGGGACTCCGGCCCCACTGCGCCGTCATGGGACCGCAAAACCGGCTGCTCTACGTCACCACCGAACTGGCCGAGGCCATCACCGTGATCGACCCCAAAACCTTGCAAGTGACCGGCACCATTCCCACGGGCCGGCCGGAATCCCACATGCTGGCCATCACGCGCGACGGCCGGCGCGGCTACACCGCCAACGTCGGTTCCGGCACGGTCTCCGTCCTCGACCTCGCCGCCCAAAAGCTGCTCACCGTCATTCCCGTCTGCCCGGTCACCCAGCGCATCGCCCTTTCCGTGGATGACCGGTGGGTCTTCACCTCGGACCAGACCCAGCCGCGCCTGGCCGTCATCGATACGCAGACCAACGGCCTCCGCCGCTGGATTCCGCTCCCGGGCATCGGCTACGGCAGCGCCCCCACGCCGGACGGCCGCGCGCTCATCGTCGTTCTCGGCCGCGCCAACCAGGTCGCCATCATCGACCTTGCGACCATGGCGGTCACGCAAACCATCGACCTGCCGAAAGGCCCGCAGGAAGTCCTCGTCCGCCCGGACGGGGCCGAAGCTTATGTGTCCTGCGCCACCGCCAAACAGATCGCCGTCATTGATGTGAAAACTTGGAAAGTGAAGCAGCTCATCGAGGCCGGCCCGGGCGCCGATGGGCTGGCTTGGGCGGCGGGAAGGTGATGGGGAAAAATTTACCCTGCTTTATTATATCAAATCGCCAATGGGTTTGGTTGCTGACAAAAGCACCGACCCGCCAAGGACGGAGGCCGGAAAGAGAAAGCTGGTTCGGTTGCTCGCCCTCACCCCGGCCCTCTCCCCGAGGAGAGGGAGAAACGTTCCCGGCTGTCGGTCGCATTTCAGTCGCTGGATAGGTCGGACAGCGGGAATTATTTAATGAAGTGTGCCAGGTAAAAACCCTCTCCCGGGGGAGAGGGCAGGGTGAGGGCGAGCGTTAAAACCAATTAAACTTTAAACTTCCCCCGAAATCAGCATCCATCAGTTTACTACAACGTCCACTCGCTCCGGTACTTCGCCCGCACGAATTGCTCGGCCTCCGGCGCGTTCGTGGCCCGCATGGCCGGGCCGTCCCATGCCAGCGGTTTACGCGTGCGCAGGGCGACCACGCCGGCTTGCGCGATCTCCGTCAGAAACCCGCCCGTCGCGAACGGCGAAAAAGTGGCGGGCCCGCCGCCGCAGGCGTTCACCCACTCCGCCAGATGGCCCGCGCTGCGCGGCAAGGTTTCCGCGATGGCCTTGGTCGCCGCATGACGCAAGATGCCCGACACCTTCTTTTCGCCCGCGAGCTGGATGTAGTCCGATCCCGTGTGCGGCTCGCCGTAGGTGAACCCGTGTTCGCCCAGGATCAGCACGCCGGAATCCGGCACTTCCCCGAAATGCGCGAGCAACCCTTTCGGCAGCGCCGCGGCGTCCGGCAGCCGCCCGCCGTCATACCACCACAGGGTCACCGGCGGCTGGCCGTTCCGCGCCGCGAAATCAAAGCGGATGCGGACCTGCTTCGGATAACCGTCCGTGAAATCCCCGGGGATGTCCGCCGCGATGGCGGTCGGATAATCCAGCTGCAACGCGCGCACCGGCAGGTTCAGCCCGTGGCAACCCCAGTCGGCCATCGAACCGCCGCCGAAGTCGTACCACGCGCGCCAGGCTTTCGGATGGTACAGGCCTTTTTTGTATTCATGAAAGGCCGCCGGGCCGATCCAGTTTTGCCAGTGCAATGTCGCCGGCACGGGATCCGACCCGGTGGGATTCCACTGGCCCGCCTGAAAGGATTCGCTCGGAGCCACCCACACATGCACTTCGCGCACGGCGCCGATGGCCCCGGCCTGGATGACTTCGATGCCCCGGCGCAGATTCGCGGAGGCGCTGCCCTGGTTGCCCATCTGCGTGAGCAGCTTTGGAAATTGTCCCGCCAAGGTCCGCAGCTCCCGCGCTTCGCCCACGCTGTGCGCGAGCGGTTTTTCGCAAAACACATGCTTGCCCGCCTTCAGCGCGGCGACCGCGACGGGCGCATGCCAGTGATCCGGCGTCGCGATCACGACGGCGTCCAAATCCTGCGCCAGCAGCTCCCGGTAATCCAGGAACGTCTTCGGCCTGAACCCTTTGCCGGCCGCCACCCGCCTGGCCGTCGCCAGATGGTCGTCATCCGTGTCGCAGAGCGCCACCACATTGGCCGCGCAGCCCAGCATCTCCTTCAACCGGCTGCCGCCCATCCCGCCGATGCCCACAAACCCGACATCCAGCCGCCCGTTCACGCCGCGCGCCCGGAGCAGGTTCGGAAAGCCCAGCGCCCCGGCCCCGGCCGCGAGCCCGGCCGCCTGCAAAAAACGTCGGCGCGACCAGGCCGGACGGGTGGAACCGGCCGGAATGTGCGCCGTTTGGGTAGCGATATCAGTCATGCTGCTAGGAACGGCTGACGCGCCGCCCGGCCCCATGGTTTCAAAAATCGCCCCCCACCGCGACAACGAATTGGCCCGGGTGCCAAACCCGGCGGTATCCGGACCGGAGGTTTTGGCCACTGAAAGGTTTCAACCGGGTAATTTTAGGCCGCAAACTTGGACTCCATCCACGGCCTCCCCCTGATGCAACGATTTAACGATGTAACAAGGCAACGCCCCCTGTGGCCGTCACGCCGTGACTCACCATTTTACGGGATAGACGCCACCGGTTTCCTTCCCTACGCTAACCGCCATCACCCTATGAACCCGCTCCCCGCCCTGACACTTTTGCTGGCCGCCGGCCTCACCCTGCGCGCCGCGCCCGCCGCGCCGGCCGATGAACGCGAACCGCAGATCATCGCCGCCGCCCAAGCCGCGCCCGCCCCCCGTTTCAACGGCCCCGCCATGCTCGGCATCCACCCCGGCACGCCGCTCAGCACCGCGCTGGCCGTCACCGGCGAAGCGCCGCTCACGTTCACGGCCGGCAACCTGCCCGCCGGCCTCGCCCTCGATTCCGCGTCGGGCATTCTTTCCGGGACGCTCACCAACGCGGGTGAATACACGATTCAAGTCACCGCCCAAAATGCCCGCGGCCAAGCCCACGGCACGGTCAAGCTTATCGCCGGCGACCGCCTCGCGCTCACCCCGCCGCTCGGCTGGAACAGTTACGATGCGTTCGGTGATTCCGTCACGGAAGCCGAAACCCGCGCCAATGCCGATTGGCTGAAGGCGCATCTCCAGCCGGTGGGCTGGGACACGGTGGTCATCGACTTTCGCTGGTATGATTCGCTGCCCACCGGCGATGACCGGCAGTTGAACAAAACCCGCGTCGGCGCCGTCCTGGCCGCCGATGCCTTCGGCCGCCTGCTGCCCGCCCCGGATCGCTTTCCCTCGGCGGTCAATGCCGCCGGGACCAATACCGGATTCAAGGCGCTCGCGGATGACTTGCACGCGCAGGGTCTGAGATTCGGCATTCACGTCATGCGCGGCATTCCCCGCCAGGCGGTGCGCGCGCGCACGCCGATTCTTGATTCCTCCTTCACCGCCGCCGAGGCTGCGGATACGAATGACCAATGCTCCTGGTGTCCCGACATGTTCGGCGTGAACAACAATGCCGCCGGCCAGGCCTGGTATGATTCGTGCGCGCGGCTCTGGTCCGCATGGGGCGTCGATTACATCAAGGTGGACGACCTCTCGCAGCCTTATCACACCGCCGAGATCGAGATGGTCAGCCGCGCCATCCGGAATTACGGCCACTCCATCGTCTTCAGCACGTCGCCCGGGGAAACGCCCGTGGAACAGGCCGGGCACATCGCCGCGCAGGCGAATCTCTGGCGCATTTCCGGTGATTTCTGGGATCGCTGGTCCAAGCTGGATAATCAGTTCAAACTCTTCGCCCGCTGGCAAGGGGTCGGCGCGCCCGGCCACTGGCCGGATGGCGACATGATTCCCTTCGGCCAACTGGCCATCCGCTCCGGCATCGATGGCAAAAGCCATTGGACGCATTTCACCCGTGCGGAACAACTCACCCTGATGACGCTCTGGGCGCTGGCGCCTTCGCCGCTCATGCTGGGGATGAATATGCCGGACAACGATGCCTGGACCACGGCGCTGCTCACGAACCCCGAAGTCATCGCCATCGACCAGGACCCCGCCGGCAACACGGCCGTGCTCCGCACCAATGTCACCGCCACCGGCGACGTCTGGACCAAAACGCTCGCGGACGGGTCCACCGCCGTGGGGTTGTTCAACCGTCAGGCCGCGCCGGTCACCATCGAACTTCCCTGGGCCAACCTCGGATTCAAAGCGGCGCCGCACGTGCGCGACCTGTGGCTGCGCCGTGATTGGCCGGACAGCCAGACGGTTACGGTCACCCTGCCGGCGCATTCGGCCGCGTTGCTGCAAGTCACGGCGGCGCATCGTTGATGGCGGTCGTGGTGGGGGATTTGACCGCAAAAACAGGCGAGGCAATATTGGTGTGATTGCTCGCCCTCACCCCGGCCCTCTCCGCGGGGAGAGGGAGAAACGCTCCCAGCTATTTTGAAAGAACCCGGTCGCTGGATTGGTCGGACGGGTGGACGGATGGATTAAAGCGTGCCAGGTGAAAGACCCTCTCCTCGGGGGAGAGGGCCGGGGTGAGGGCGAGCGTTAAAACCAATTTTGCCCGCCAGATTCATTTTAAATCCGCGTCCCTTCCTAAAATCGGAGGCGAGTGTGACCGGAACGCTTGGTAACGCGGAGGCCATAGGCTTGGCGGAGCCCGGCGGTCTGCGACCGCCGAAACGCATACCCAAGGCTCCCGATCGGCAATGACCATGCGAAGATAGCCTGATCATTGAGCCAATCGCTCCCGGGCACCGCTCAGCTCAATTTGCCATACCGGCGGATTTGGGGCCAGATGAGGGCGACGGCGAGGACGACGGCCAAGGTGCCGAAGCCGCCGACCACGGTGGAGATCATCGTGCCGGTGGCGTTGGTGAGGGCGATGGCGGGGCCGAAGACCCAGGCGGTGAAGCCGGATTCGGCGCCGCCGAGTTCGTTCGAGGTGCCGATGAAGAGGCTGTTCACGGCGGAAACACGGCCGCGTTTTTCATCGGGCGTGAGCAGTTGCACGAGGGTCTGGCGGACGACGACGCTGACGTTGTCCACGGCGCCGCAAACGGCGAGCAAACCGAACGCGAGCCAGAACCACACGGCATCCGCCGCGGGGATGAAGCGGCCGAGGCAGGCCTGGTTCACCAGGCCGAACAGGATGGTGGCCACGCCGAACCAGGCCACGCAGGTGAGCATGGTGCGCCCGGCTTTCTGGAGGGGCGGGCGATGGGCGATGACGAAGGCGCAGAGCACGGCGCCGATGGGCATGGCGGCGCGGAGCAGGCCGAGGCCATGCGGGCCGGCGCGAAGGATGTCCTTCGCGAAGACGGGCAGGAGGGTGACGGAGCCGCCGAGGAGGACGGCGAACATGTCCAGCGTCAGGGTGCCGAGGATGATCTTGTTCGTGTAGACGAATTGAAAGCCTTGGACGAGGGTCTTGAACGAGACGGGTTCGCGCGCGACGACGGGGTGGACGTGGCGGATAGAGGAAACGAGGCTGAGGCAGATGAGGGCGGCGAGGGCATTGAAGGCGTAAATGATCCAACAGGTGCCGTGGGTGAGCCAGATGACGAGGCCGGCGGTGGCGGGGCCGAGCACGGCGGAGAGCTGGAAGGCGCCGCTGTTGAAGGTGACGGCGCGGGCGAGCTGGTCGCGCGGGACAAGCCGGGTGATGAAGGCGGCGCTGGCCGGCCAGAGGAAGGTGCGACCGACGGCGATCATCAGGAGCAGGGAATAGACAAAAACGGGGAACAACGCATTTTTTGGTCCGGTAAATGCGGAAACGAAGGTGAGGCCGAGGCTGGCGAGGCCGAGCCAGCCGGTGGTGGCGACGATGATTTTTTTGCGGTCGTAGGTGTCGGCCACATGGCCGGCATGGAGGGTGCAAAGGATCATGGGCACCATCATGGAGACGCCGACCATGGTGAGGGCGAGGAGGGAGTTGGTGCGCTCATAGAGTTCCCAGTCGATGGTGACGACGATCATCTGCTGGCCGAAGGAGGCGATGAAGCGGGCGAGCAGGTAGCGCACGAAGTCGGCGTTGCGGAACACGGCGTAGGGGTGTTCTTCGCGGGACTGGGCGGATGGATTGGGTGCGGACATCAAAGGTGCGCACAAGGTAGCGCAAAAATGGCGGGCGTCCAGCGGGGTGTTGCGTTGCCTGCGGCGGGGGGATTTTTCAGCCACGGATTTCCCCGGAGGGAACACGGATGGGAAGGTGCGGGGGTTTTGAAAGAAGCGGGCAGCGGTCCCTGCCCTCTTCCAAGGGGGATTGATGAGGAGACGCTCGGCGGCTTCGCTTGCGGGATCAGGAGGTGAGCGGTGTTACTGTGGTGGCACGAGGGTGGCCTGATCCGGATCGCTTTTCAGCGCTTGATCCACTTCCGGCATCGTGTTGCGCAAATCAGTGTCAATGTGGCCGGCCGCCCGGAATGCCAATTCGCGCATCAAGTGTTCTTTGGTTGATTGCGCATAGGTCAGCAACGCCGGGAGCAACGGTTTGGCCCCGGGACCGAGGCGCTGCAAGGTTTCCACGGCCATGAGATGTTTGAGGCCTTCCGTGTCGGGATAAAGCCGCGAGTCGTCGTGCTGGCTGCCCAGACCGGCAGCCAGTTCGGCCGAAATCTTCGGATCCTGAACGCCTTGGTATTTCGCCAAGGCACAGGCCGCCCCGAATCGGATGTCGGGATTCTCATGGTTCAGCAAATCCTGCACGGAGGTGACGAACGGGGCCGCGGTTTCCGGGTTGTGTTGCAGCGTGATGGCAATGGCTTCGGGCAGGTAGCGCTGCAATTGTTGGTCGGCCTTGGCCGGGTCATGGCTCCGCACCAATAAATCCGCCAAGGCGGGAATGTCCTGGGCATCAAACAAGTCGTGAAGCGAGGCCAGCGCCAGGGAGCTTGCCTCATTGTCGGCGAATAGGATTTTGCGCAACAGCGGGACCGCGCCGGTAGGCGGTTCGCCTTGCAGCGAATCCAGCGCGTGGGGCGGAATCTGGGTCGGGTGCAAATGGTTTTCCAAAAGAAAGGCAGGGATGTTCGTGACCTTGGGCCGGACAATCATTCCCAACGCGGCGATCGCCTGTTGGCGGGCCTCGGAATCCTTCCCTTGGACGGCTTGCGCCAGAACCGGGAAGGCCTCGGCCCGGTTGGAACCAAAACGAAGAATCGCCTGCGCGACCTGGTCCGACGGATAGCTCCACGTTCCGGCTGCCGCCGGCTTCGTAACGTGCAAGGCGGCTTGCAATTCGGCGGCCAGGTCAGGATGGGGTGTATGATACGCGTAAAGGCCGGCTCCGCCACCGGCCACGCCCACGATGATCACGGCGGCAATCACCGCCGTTTTTGCTTTGGTCCAGGCCATGGTTTTCAATGCTCCTTGGATGAGGGTTAAGGTGGAACCGCCGGCGGCCGCGCCTTTGGCCACGGCCACGGATTTGGCCAGTCCCGCCGGGGCGGCTTGCACGGAATGGGCGGAGACGGCGCCGGCGATGGCGGCGGCGGACAGCGCGATGCCCCGGCGGGTGAAAAATTTCCGCAGCTTGTCCACGGCGCGGGCGGTGCGTTTGTGGGCGGTGGCCTCCTGAATGCCCAGCAGCGCGGCGGCTTCCGGGCCGGTTTTGTTTTCGTAAAACCGGAGCGCCAGCAAGGTGCGGTCGCTTTCACCCAGTTGCGACATGGCGGCTTCCAGGTGCGGGGCGAGCCGGCACCAGTCGGCGGCGGTGTCCGCGGCTTCGGTCAGGGTGGATTGCATATAAGCCTCCTGTTCGCGTAGGTGGCGGCGGATGTTGGTGCGCTGCACGCACGCGGCGGTGTGACGGGTGGTTTCATACAGCCAGCCGGTGAGCACGGTGCGGGGGCGCAGCCCGGCGGCTTTGCGGGCGAGAATGACGAAGACGGCCTGGGTCACATCCTGCGCGTCGCTGTCGTTGTCGGTGCACCGGCGGGCGACGGAATAAACGAGCTTGAGGTGCCGCTCCACCAGCTCGGTGAAAGCGGCTTCGGAATGATTCCGGCCGAATTCCCGTACCAAATCCATGTCAGACGCATCGGTCATCTGATCAATTATCTCCGCCGATGGCAAAAGTGGACAAACTATTTTTGAATTTATTGGGCGGGGTGACCGGGCGCGGGGAAATTGAAACGAGGAGGGAGAATTGAGGAGAGAGGATGGACTGGAACGCGGAGGCAATCGGTCTGGCGGGGTTCGGCGGTCACAGACCGCCGCTACAG
>Ga0316222_1001915_pt1 | contig 23578 bp, 14 predicted proteins | sample TBH18011metaG_FD_206008 | JGI IMG/M metagenome (GOLD analysis project Ga0316222, IMG submission 206008) | Freshwater microbial communities from Trout Bog Lake, Wisconsin, USA - TBH18011 | ecosystem: Environmental > Aquatic > Freshwater > Lake > Hypolimnion/Profundal zone | place: USA: Wisconsin... | reverse complement strand
CAGCCGGTAAAAGCTGGCGTCGGTGCCATAGGCCAAGAGCCGCAGCGGGTCACGAATCAGGCGCTCGGCCGGCAGGAGGCCAGCCAGTTCGGCCACCAAAAGGTCGGGCTTGCAATCGGCGGTCATCAGGCTACCTCGCGGCGGGAAGGCGATGGCCAATGGTTAGTGTTTTTTACCGCATAGGTAAAGCGGTAAATTTACTTAACCAATCATGCTGCGCCCCGCCGTCCCTTGGCCACCAGGCCCGAGCCATCGCGGCGGCGCAACGAGGTCTCGCGGCGTTGGTCGGCGCGCTGGACTTCTCGCAAAGCCTCGACGATGGAAGCGAGATGGGCCTCGGCACTGGCTCGGGCCGCCGCCGCGTCACCGGCCTCCAAGGCGCGAAACAAGGCCTGATGTTGGCGCATGAAGCCGTCGCGTACGCCGCGGCGCAAATACAGGTCCTGGCGGTCGAAGAACACCCCCTGGCGCTGCATCTCGAACAACCGGGCCATGATGTGAACCATCACCACATTGTGGGTGGCGCGATAGACGCCCAGATGGAACTCGGCATCGGCGGCGGCCTCCGCTGCGGAATCGTTGCCGGCATGGGCCGCCTCCATCTTGGCCAAGGCTGCCCGCAGAAGGGCAATATCCTCCGGGGTGGCGCGTTGGGCGGCGAAGGCCGAGGCCTGACCGGCCAACAGGCGACGGAATTCCAGGTAATCATAGGCGCTGTCGGAATGGGCGCGCAGCAGGCTGGCGAAGGTCTCACTGCTCATGGCTAACCTCCTCTCCGGCAATCCGTCGCAGCGATGCTTCCAGGCGGGCATCGGCCTCGGCGATCTCTTGAAGCGCCTCGCGGGTGAAATGGATATGGGCCTCGGACGAGGCTCGCGCCGCCAGCGGGTCTCCCGCCATCACCGCGTCATGGACCGCCCGATGCTGATTGAGCAGCAATTCCCGCACGCCACGCCGTTGGAACAGACGGGCGCGGTTGTAGAACACCTCGTTGCGCAGCATGTCGGACAGCGCCCGCATGAAATGCAGCATCACCATGTTGTGCGAGGCCTCATAGACCGCGATATGGAAATCCGCGTCGGTTTCCGCCTCTTCAGTGGGATCCTCCTGCTGATGGGCGGCTTCCATCTTGGCAAAGCTGGCATCGACCATGTCGCGGTCGATATCGGTGCCCCGCAGCGCCGCCAGATAGCTGGCCGCCCCTTCAACGATGCCCCGGAATTCTAGGTAATCGGCGGTGTAGCCAGGCTGTTGCCGCAGCATCTCGGCCAAGGGCCGGGTGAAATCGTCGTCCAGCAACGCCGCCACATGGGTGGCGCCGCCCCGCCCGGAATAGAGCAATCCCTTATCGATCAGCTTGCCCAGCGCTTCGCGGAGCGTCGGGCGCGACACGTCGAACTTCAACGCCAATTCCCGTTCGGGCAACAGCCGCTCGCCGGGGCGCAGCGATCCTTCCAGAATTAGGGTCTCAAGACGTTCAACGACGGTGTCGGCAAGCTTGGTGGGACGGATCGAGGCGGGCACTTTGATACCGGACGAAATTGCTTGGAAAGATCAGTTAACCAAGGGATGGCATTGCGGTCAACCCACGGGCTGTTGATCGCCGTAAGCTGCTCGTTTCATCGGCGTGATGACCCCGTCAGCGGCCGCGCGCGCAAATCGCATTCGACCAAATTAAAGCTATGTATTTGCCACATGATATGGGTTTCATTGACCATCCGGACATTTCATCAGAGAATTCCTGGCGACGTATTTCTTCCCCGCATCCCACAAAAGCACTTGCTTGATCGGCATTCCGACCAGATGGAGAGGCTCCGTGCGCAATATCGCCCATTATCGCCCCATGCTTCTTTTGCTCGCCTTGAGTGGATGCGTCGAACCCAATCCCGCACTGTATTACCGCCAGCCGGTGGCGGTGGACGACCGGGCGAAAGTCGCCGAGGTGCTAGCCGCCGGCAAGCCGGCGCAGATTTTTGCCCTCGCGATCAACCTGGAAAAGCAGAACCGCGCCGATCTGTCCGCCCAGCTCTACCAGGCGTTGGTCAGCCGCTTTCCCGGTGATTATTACGCCGGCAAAGCGGCGGAGAAACTGGCATCCGCCCAACCTGCTCCGGCACCGGAACCCCCGGCCAATCGCAAGAAGGCCAAGATCAGCCACCCAGGCGGCACGGCCGCTGTCTCGGCAACCGGCCACAAAAAGGGCCGCACCCTGTCCGGGGTGGTGGCCACCGGCCAAGCGGCCAATAACGGGCGGGTTTGCGCTCGGCGGGTCTATGCCGACGATCTGGAGGACGATATCGACTGCGTCAATATCGACGCGATGGGCGGATATATGTTTGAAAATCTGAGGGATAAATTGCCACCGCTGACCCTCAGGGCGGAATGGACCGTCAAAGGCTATCGGGTGCATTTGTTCACCGTCGCCGTTGATCGTGGCGGCAACGTCACCGCCAATGTCACTCCGATCACCGACATGGTGACACGGGTCAGCGCCGCCGATTCGACCGGGGCCACCGACGATGAGTCCGTCTTCAACGCACCGCCCAGCAAAAAGCTAGACACCATCGTCGCCGGAACCAAAACCATGCTGGGGCCGCAGGCCCCCGCCAACCCCTTCACCGATCACCTTGACCCCAGCAACCCGGCCGATCCCTACGACCGCTACCTGGAAAACACCCGGATCGCCGTGAAGAACGGCACGGTGACCGTCGCCGATGCCAAAGGCGCGCCATTGGCCGCCGCGCCATTCGGCGCCATCGCCAGCAACACCGTCAAAGGCGATGATCAGATCGTGACGCCAGCGAAAATGAAGGCGGCGGAAGTGGCGCGCGCGGACTTGCTGGCGGCATCCGGTTCAATCACCGTCTCCCCCAACAAGGCCATCACCGGCCAGCAAACCACCTTCACCGTAACCGGCGGCATTTTGCCCGAGGGCACTGCCTTCCGATTGGAGGGCTGCGGCGATTGGAAGGAGCTGCCGGGCGGAACCACCAGCAAACGCCAATTCTCCTGCGTTGGGCCAACCGAGGCGGTGAACGCCAGCGGACTCATCAAAGACAAGCCCTATGGCACGACCTTGTACGGCTTTCACGTCGTCTTCAGCAGCGGCCGATCCGACCCGCCCAGCAAGCCCCCCGCGCCCGTCACGCCCGTCGCGCCCCCCGCGCCCATCGCACAAGCGGGCCAGCCGGCACTTCCCGGCACCATGATTTTGACGGACCCGTTCCACGCTTTGACCAAGTTCAAGTTCCCCGACGCTCCGGCGTCGTTCTCCAAGAACAAGATCATGGAAACCATGGGCATCACCCAGGTCGTGATGGTCTTCAGGTCCGAGACCGTGACCAAATTGCCGGACGGCACCTCGGGAGGGCCGATCCGAATCACCTTGCAGGAACCGGCCAGCACCGAGCGCGAAGCGGCGGTCGGAATCCGGATCGATTCCGCCTCAAGTAACGGCCTTTACGGGGAATTGGTCCCGGTGAAGGACGGAGGAATGTGTCACCTCAGCGGCGCCAACTCCCAGTCGATGCCGGACTGCGCCGCCCTGGGCATCAATTTCGACAAAAAGGCCGGGCCCCTGACCTTCACCAGAACCCAACTATACCCACTGGGACTCACCAACGTCCCGCCGACCAAGATCGTCGAACTGACGTTGTCGTTTCCGCCTTATTAAGCCATGCCGCCCCACGATGTGGGAAACGGGGCGGCTTCGGCGCCCTGCGAGGGCTTTTAGGAAATCACCCACCGCAGCCGGCGTTGCAAACCCTGAGGCTGCCGTCGCACTGGCCCCCGGCCGCCGCCTTGTTGATCAGATAGCCGGCGGTGGCCCGCGACGAGGCTTGGCCAGACAGGATGCTGCCGAGCATGCCGCCACCGCCGCCACCCATCAAGGCGCCCGTCACGCCGCCGACCAGTTCTTCCTCGTCGTCGTTGGATGCCTGCTCCTGACAGGCTGCGTACATGGCCGAACAGCTGGCATTGCAATTGGCGATTGCCTGTTCCCGATAGGAGGTCTGTGGCGGCATCGGCGGCGCCATCTGGGGCGGCATCGCCGCCGTGCGTTGCGGCGGGGCGGAGGTCCCCGCCTCCATCTTGTTGATGGCCTTTTCGGTATAGGGACTATCGGGATAACGATCGATCAACGTCGTGTAGAGCTTGGACGCCAGGTCTGTGCGGCCCCGCTGCTCCATGGTGATCGCCAGCGCATAGATCTGCGCCGGCTTGCCGCTGCTTATGGTCTTGTTGAAGCGAGCCAAATCCTCGGAGGGCAAGGATTGCTCCGCTGATGGAGCCGCCATTTGGGGCGCAGGCGCCGGAACCGACGGCGGGGGTGGGGGGGGCGCGTATGCGGATTTCACGGCCTTTCTCGGCGCGGCCTCGGCGGCGGGCGCAGCGCCGGTCAGTGATCCACGCTGAAGGGCTAACCTTTGGAACGTACCATCGGGATGCCGCAGCAAAAGGGAGACCCCCGTCCCTATCCGCCCTTGCATGCGGGACACGAACGTGGCGACCGACTGCCCCGCCATCGGCTCCGAATCAACCTCCAGGATGACATCCATCGGGGCGATCCCAGCCCTGTCTGCCGGCGTCCCCGGCAGGATTTGGATCACGACGAACTCGTCATTGATGACCCCCGCCTGCACCCCGACGCCGCCCATCGCCGGTCCCTCGGCATCCGCCGCCAGGGCGTCGCGACACAGCGCGGGGAAGCCCACCGCAACCATCATCATCATTGCGATTGCTAAGTTGCGCATTCCACCCCCCGCATAAAACTTTTGTCCATGTGGACGCATGGATGGGGCGCCGTCAAGCGGCAAACTCGGACGGCAACTGCTCCGATGGCTCGGTCAGCTTGATTCGTAGGGCACCACGTTGCGATTATTTTCATCGATCGAGATGCGGCCGCCGATCATTGGGAAAGCGCGCTGGTGACAATCGGTGCGCTCGCAAACCCGGCAATTGATCCCGATCGGGGTCGCCGCCGCCGGATCGGCCAGATCCAGCCCGCTGGCATAGACCAGATCGTGGGCGTGAACGGCCTCGCAGCCCAGACCGATGGCGTAACGGCGGTCGGGACGGGAATAGGCCCCTCCCCGCCGCGCCACCGCGCGGGCGATGCAAATATAGGACGTCCCCTCCGGCATACGGGCGAACTGGGTGAGAATGCGGCCGGGCTGGGTGAAGGCCTCGTGGACGTTGAGCAATGGACAGGCACCGCCGAAGCGGGTGAAGTGGAAACTGGTGGCACTGTGCCGCTTGGTGATGTTACCGGCCATATCGACGCGGACAAAGTAGAACGGCACCCCCCGCGCCCCCGGTCGTTGCAGGGTGCTGAGGCGGTGGCAAACCTGTTCGAAACTGGCGCCGAAGCGCACTTGCAGCAATTGAATGTCGTGGCGGGTCAGACGGGCCTGCTCGGCGAACAGGCGATAGGGCATCATCAACGCCCCGGCCAGGTAATTGGCCATGCCCACCCGGCAAATGGCGCGGGCGTCCTCGCTGGGTAGCTTGGCCTGGGTCACCAGCGCCTCAATGGCGTCGCGAAATTCCAAGATGCCGATGCGGTGGGCCATGTGGAAGCTGCGGCTGGGCTGGTCCAGCCAGGCCGACAGGGTCAGGGTACGACTGGCCTCGTCGAAGGAGCGCAACGCGGGCGGATCGCCCTCGGCGACGGTGTGGACATGAATTCCATGGCGTTGACGCAGCGTCTCGGCCAATTGGCGGGGCAGATCCTCACCGCGATAGCCCTCGGCCAAGGCCAAGCGCTCGGCCGCCTCGTCCAGCGAATCGAAATAGTTGTTGTTGGCATAGAAAAAGTCGCGCACCGCCTCGTAGGGGAAATTGGGCGCGGACGGCGGTACCGACAGGTTTTCAGACAGCCATTGCAGCCGCTCATTGACCTGGATGTAGGAGCGATAGAGCGCCAGCATTCGCCGCACCAATTCGGGCGAGGAATCAGCGGCGGTCCGCAGCTCGGAAACCCGCATCGGCTCGGCGCCGAACACCGGGTCGGCCAGGGCTTCGCGCAAATCGCCGACCAGACGGGCATCCTCGTCATCGACCAGACTGGCCAATTCCACGTCGAAGGTCTTGGCGATGCGCAGCAGGACCGGCACGGTCAGCGGGCGCTGGTTGTTTTCGATCTGGTTGAGATAGCTGGGTGACACGTCCAGCAGCCCAGCCAAAGCCGCCTGACTGAGCTTCCGCGCGTCGCGCAACCGCCGCAGCTTATAGCCGAGAAACAGCTTTTTGATCATCGCCGCCTTCGCAATCTTTGCAAAATAAGTATGCATTGTTGCGAAGATCTTCGCAACCGCGCCCTTTTCCGCCAAGTGACGGTTGCGAGCCTACCGCCGCCTGTGAATAAGTGGGCGCGGCAAAAATGTGGGATGGCGGGCGCGACTGCGGGATGGCCGCGCCGAAGCATATTCACCCTCGGGAGAGAACGATGTCCGACCTTAAAGAAGCGGCCCTGGCCTATCACAAGTTTCCCCAGCCCGGTAAGCTGGCGATCGTCGCCACCAAGCCGATGGCCACCCAGCGCGACCTGGCATTGGCCTATTCGCCGGGCGTCGCCGACGCCTGCGAGGCCATCGCCGCCGATCCCGCCACCGCCGCCGATTACACCTCCCGCGCCAATCTGGTGGCGGTGATCTCCAATGGCACCGCCGTTCTGGGCCTAGGCGACATTGGCGCCCTGGCCGGCAAGCCGGTGATGGAGGGCAAGGCCGTCCTGTTCAAGAAGTTCGCCGGCATCGATGTGTTCGATATCGAGGTCAACGAGCACGACCCCAAGGTGCTGATCGAGGTGATCGCCCGCCTGGAGCCGACCTTCGGCGGCATCAATTTGGAGGACATCAAGGCGCCGGAATGCTTCGAGGTCGAAGAAGCGCTCAAGAAGCGCATGAAGATCCCGGTATTCCACGACGACCAGCACGGCACCGCAGTGATCGTCTGCGCCGCCGTGACCAATGCGCTGCGCCTGGTCGGCAAGCAGATCGACCGCCTCAAGGTGGTGACCATCGGCGGCGGCGCCGCCGGCATCGCCTGCCTTAACCTGCTGCACAGCCTTGGCCTCAAGCGCGAGAATGTCACCCTGGTTGACAGCAAGGGCGTGATCTACAAGGGCCGCAAGGAAGGCATGAACGCCTTCAAGGAGATGTACGCCCAGGACACCAACGCCCGTACCCTCGACGACGCCATTGAGGGCGCCGACATGTTCCTCGGTCTGGCCACCGCCGGACTGTTGACCCAGGACATGGTCAAGAAGATGGCCGATAAGCCGCTGATCCTGGCGCTGTCCAATCCCGAGCCGGAAATCCGTCCCGAGTTGGCCCGCGCCGTTCGCCCCGACGCCATCCTTGCCACCGGGCGCTCGGATTATCCCAACCAGATCAACAACGTGCTGTGCTTCCCCTACCTCTTCCGCGGCGCCCTTGATTGCGGCGCCACCACCATCAACGAGGAGATGAAGCTGGCCGCGGTCAAGGCCATCGCCGATTTGGCCATGGCCGAGCCCTCCGACGTGGTGGCCTCGGCCTATCGCGGCGAGGAATTGCGCTTCGGCCCCGATTACATCGTGCCCAAGCCCTTCGACCCCCGCCTGATTGTCGAAGTCTCCTCGGCGGTGGCCAAGGCGGCGATGGATTCCGGCGTCGCCGCCCGCCCCATCGCCGATTTCGCCGCCTATCGCGAGAAGCTGACCGGCTACGTGTTCCGCTCTGGTCTGGCCATGAAGCCGGTGTTCGATCAGGCCAAAGCAGCGCCGAAGCGGGTGGTCTACGCCGAAGGCGAGGACGAGCGAGTGCTGCGCGCGGCCCAAGCGGTGCTGGACGAGAAAATGGCCAAGCCGATCCTGATCGGCCGCGAAAACGTCATCGCCCAGCGCATCGAGCATCTTGGCCTGCGCATGAAGCCAGGCGTTGACGTCGAGGTGATCGAGATCATCCGCGATCCCCGCTACCATGAATACGCCGATGGCTATCGCCGGCTGATGCGCCGCCGTGGCGTGTCGCCCGATTACGCCGCCACCGTGGTGCGCACCCGCTCCTCGGTGTTCGCCGCCATGATGGTGGCGCGCGGCGCCGCCGATTCCTTGGTGTGCGGCACCGCCGGCCGTTACAAAAGTCACTTCACCCATATGATCGACATTTTCGGGCTGAAGGCCGGCGTCAAGACGGCGGCGGCGATGAACCTGCTGATCCTGGAAAAGGGCACCTTCTTCGTCTGCGACACCTTCGTCAACGAGGACCCCACCGCCGAGCAAATCTCCGACATCGCCTTGCTGGCGGCCGAGGAGGTCAAGCGCTTCGGCATGGAACCCAAGGTCGCCCTGCTCTCGCACTCCAATTTCGGCAGCGCCAATTCCGCCTCGGCGCTGAAGATGCGCGCCGCCCTCGATTTGATCGAAGCACGCGCCCCCGAACTCGAAGTGGACGGCGAAATGAATTCCGACGCCGCCCTCTCCGACGAAATCCGCCGCCACCTCCAGCCTGAATCGAGGCTGCGTGGTCAGGCCAATCTGCCGACGCTCGACGCCGCCAACATCGCCTTCAACATGCTGAAGGTTCTGGGTGACGGCCTGTCGGTGGGCCCCATCCTGCTGGGTGCCGGCCGCCCCGCCCATGTGGTGTCCGACACCATCACCGTGCGCGGCTTGGTCAACATCACCGCCCTGGCGGTGGTCGATGCCCAGAACGATAAATCAGCGGCCGGGGCCAATGCCCGCGCCAAGTTCCTAGCCGAGGCGATGGCGCCCTAAACCCACGCCAAAGCCCGGATAAGGACGCCGCCGGTTGCCCCTCCGGCGGCGTTTTTTATGATTCCCGGTTTTTTTGCATGGCCGCATGTGAAGGACGGAGGATGTCCTTTGTTGCACCGCCACAAAAGAACGTCATAGTGGGGCCGGTTCCCCGAGGAGTGTGCGCCGATGCCGTCGACCACCGTGATCGTCAGTTTCCCCCGCACCGGCACCCGCATCGCCAAGGTCATCGACCTGTTGCGCGCTTGCGGCTTCACCGTCAAGGACGGCACCTCGGCCTCCCGCTCCCATTGGTACGATCTGGAAGCTGCTGGCGAGGACGTCTCGTCTTTGGAAAAATCATTGAGCGTCAGCGGGTTCGAGTTCGATCTTAAAGTCGCGTAAGACTTGAGAGGCTGAACCTGTATCGCTGCGCCCCCCTCGTTGTCACCCCGCGAAGGCGGGGGGCCATGTTGGCGGCGGCACCGCTAGGCCTGACGGATATTGTGCGTGTGCCCCACCATGGATACTCGCCTTCGCGCATGGGCGCTGACTTAAAGGCGTCCACGTCTCGCCAGTTGGCCACGCCATGAGAGCAAAACGGATAGACACCGATGCCGCTTCGCGGCCAACGGATTAAAACGGATCGGTTTCTTATCCCTTTTCGTCCGTTGGCGATCCGTTTTCATCCGTTTTGCTCTCCCCCCGCCCGGGCGAATGGGGATGTTGGACCAAATATTACCCCAAATTAGCGCCTATGCGTCTTCGCGGGTATGACGACTTTTCTGTTGCTGCATAGAGATACATTTTCAAAAATGAGGAAACATCATGGCCGAGTCTTGTCCGGCGGCATGCGGGCGATTGATACCAACGTCCTGGTCCGCACCCTGACCCGCGATCATTCCGAGCAATCCGCCAGAGTCCGAACCGCAGTTGACACTTCGTCGGCACCACGGTCTTTTTAGAAGCCGAATGGGTGCTTCGCGCCGTCAATGGGATTTCACCCAAGGAGATTTGTCGGGCGCTCCGAGCTTGCTAGCCGAGCCGATCGACCGAGCCGAGGCGGCCCGGTGCGAGGCGCTGCTGACCTTTGATCGTCAATTCATCAAGGCAGCGGCGAGCAATCCGGTCGGGGTCGCGGAGCCGGAATAAGCATTGAGAGGAGGGGATCGCCCACGCTTCACCGTGAACGATCCCCCGCCCCTACCCTTTACGCCAGCACCACCAGCAAATCCTTGGCGTCGATCTGGCTGCCCGGTCCCACCAGCACTTCGGCGACCACGCCGTTGCGGCTGGCGTGGATGGCGGTTTCCATCTTCATCGCTTCGATGGTCACCAGCACGTCGCCCGACTTGATCTCCTGACCGGCTTTGACCGCGACGGTCGAGATCGAGCCGGGCATCGGCGAGCCGACATGGTTCTCGTTACCCTCTTCCGCCTTGCGCCGGGCGATGGTCTTGGCGGTGACCGAGCGGTTGGGCACGCGGACGGTGCGCGGCTGGCCGTTGATCTCGAAGAACACCTTGACCATGCCTTCGTCGTCGGCCTCGGCGATGGTCTGCAGGATGATCACCAGACCCTTGCCCTTCTCGATATCGAAGTGCAATTCGTCGCCCGGCTTCATGCCGTAGAAGAACGCCCCGGTCGGCAGGCAGGACACCGGACCATATTTGCGCACGGTGGCGGCGAATTCGGTGAACACCTTGGGATACATCAGGTACGAGGCCAGCTCGTTGTCGTTGATGCGCCGCCCTGCCTTCTTTTCTGCCTCGGTCTTGGTGGCTTCCAGATCGCACGGCGCCAGCATCGAGGCCGGCCGCACCGTATAGGGCTTGGTCCCCTTCAGCGCTTTGGCTTGAAGATCGGCCGGCCAGCCGCCCATGGGCTGGCCCAGATCGCCGCGCAGCATCTCGATGGTCGAGGACGGGAAGGCCATGTCCTTGTCGGGATTGAGCACGTCATGGGCGGTGAGATCCTGACTGACCATCATCAGGGCCAAATCGCCAACCACCTTGGAGGACGGCGTCACCTTGATAATGTCGCCGAACAGGTCGTTGGCGGAACGATAGGCCTTGGCCACCTCGTGCCAGCGGGTTTCCAGCCCCATCGAGCGAGCCTGCTCCTTGAGGTTGGTGAACTGGCCGCCGGGCATTTCGTGGAGATAGACTTCCGAGGCCGGACCCTTGAGGTCGCTTTCGAAGGCGGCATATTGGGTGCGCACCGCCTCCCAATAGAACGAAATCTGCCGTACCGCTTCAGGATCAATGCCGGGATCGCGATCGGTATGGGCCAGCGCCTCGACGATCGAGCCCAGGCAAGGCTGCGAGGTGTTGCCGGACATGGCGTCCATCGCCGCATCGACGGCATCGACGCCAGCATCGATGGCCGCCAGCACCGTCGCTCCGGCGATGCCCGAGGTATCGTGGGTGTGGAAGTGGATCGGCAGGCCGACCTCTTCCTTCAGCGCCTTGAACAGAATACGCGCCGGGGCCGGCTTCAACAGGCCGGCCATGTCCTTGATGCCGAGGATATGGCAGCCGGCCTTTTCCACCTGCTTGGCCAGGTTGATGTAATAGGCCAGATCGTACTTGCAGCGATTGGGATCGAGGATGTCGCCGGTGTAGCAGACCGCGCCCTCGGCCAGCTTGCCGGATTCGCACACCGCATCAATGGAGACGCGCATGTTCTCGACCCAGTTGAGGCAATCGAAGATGCGGAACAGATCCATGCCGGCGGCGGCGGCGCGGGCGACGAAATGCTGGACCACGTTGTCGGGATAATTGGTGTAACCGACACCATTGGCGCCGCGCAGCAGCATCTGGGTCAGGATGTTGGGGGCCTTTTCCCGAATCAGGGCCAGGCGGTCCCAGGGATCCTCGGACAGGAAGCGCATCGCCACGTCGAAGGTGGCGCCGCCCCAACATTCCAGCGACAAGAGCTGCGGCAGGGCGGCAGCATAGGTGCTCGCCACGGCGGCAATGTCGTAGGTGCGCATGCGGGTGGCCAGCAACGACTGGTGGGCGTCGCGCATGGTGGTGTCGGTGATCAGCACCTGCGGCTGCTCGCGCATCCACTCGGCGAAGCCCTTGGCCCCCAGCTTCTCCAGCAATTGGCGGCTACCGGGCCGAATGGAGGTGCCGAAATCCGGCGGCACCGGAGTGCGAGCGTTGGCCGGCGGCTTGGCCCGGCCACGGGTTTCGGGGTGGCCGTTGATGGTGACGTCGGCCAGCCAGCTCAGAATCTTGGTGGCGCGGTCGCGCTGCTTGCCCAGGTTGAACAGCTCGGGCGTCTCGTCGATGAACTTGGTGGTGTAGTCGTCGGCGATGAACTTGGGATGCTCAAGCAGGTTCTCAAGGAAGGCCAGATTGGTGGCGACGCCACGAATGCGGTACTCGCGCAGCGCCCGATCCATGCGCATCACCACCTCTTCCGGGGTGGCGGCCCAGGCGGTGACCTTCTCCAAAAGCGAATCATAGTGGCGGGTGACCACCGCGCCGGAATAGGCGGTGCCGCCATCGACGCGGATACCGAAGCCCATGGCGCCGCGATAGGCCGAGATGCGGCCGTAATCGGGGATGAAGTTGTTTTCCGGGTTCTCGGTGGTAATACGGCATTGCAGGGCGTGGCCGTTGAGCTTGATCTCGGCCTGGGGCGGAACGACGTCGTCGCTGCTGGTGCCGATATGCTCGCCCTGGGCGATGGCGATCTGCGCCTTGACAATATCCAGGCCGGTGACCACCTCGGTGACGGTGTGCTCGACCTGAATGCGCGGGTTGACCTCGATGAAATAGAACGACCCCGTATCGACATCCATCAGGAATTCGACGGTGCCGGCGTTGACGTAATTGCAGGCGCGGCCGATCTTCAGCGCCGCCTCGCACAGCTTCTCGCGGGTGGCCGGATCGAGATAGGGGGCCGGGGCCCGCTCGATGACCTTCTGATTGCGACGCTGGATCGAGCAATCACGCTCGAACAGGTGCAACAGGGTGCCATGGGTGTCGCCCAGAATCTGGACCTCGATGTGGCGGGCGCGCCGCACCAGCTTTTCCAGATAGACCTCGTCCTTGCCGAAGGCCGCCTTGGCCTCGCGCTTGGCCGAGGTGACGGCATCGATCAGCTTGTCCTCGTTGTCGATCGGGCGCATGCCGCGACCGCCGCCGCCCCAGCTCGCCTTCAACATCACCGGATAACCGACTTCGGCGGCCATGCGCTTGATCTCGGCGGGATCGTCGGGCAAAGGCGGCGTCGCCGGCATCACCGGCACGCCAATCGAGATGGCCAGGTTGCGCGCCGAAACTTTATTACCCAGCGTCCGCATGGTTTCCGGCTTGGGACCGATAAACACGATGCCGGCTTCGGCGCAGGCATCGGCGAATTCGGGGCTCTCCGACAGGAAGCCGTAGCCGGGATGGATGGCATCGACATTGGCTTCCTTGGCGACCCGGATCACCTCGGGGATCGACAGATAGGCCTCCAGCGGCCCCATCCCCTTGCCGACCAGATAGGACTCGTCGGCCTTGAAACGATGGAGGGAAACCTTGTCTTCCTCGGCATAAATGGCGACCGTGCTAAGGCCGAGTTCGGTGGCGGCGCGGAAGACTCGGATGGCGATTTCGGAACGATTGGCCACCATCAACCGGTTGAACTTGCGCATTGCCATAGGACCCGATCCTCCAGGATTTTTAGGTTCGCTTTGCGGGGAGTGTGCCGTGGCCCTCGATTTTTGTCGAGGGGAAACAAGGACCTAGACCGCATATCTAAAATTACGCCAGGGAATAATTTTATTACCCAACCCATTGCAATGCGCATTTTCTACCGGATCACAGATTTATTCCACGCGGTGTGTTATTTCCGTTGACATAGGGGGTAAAATGACGCTTCCATAGTGTGGTTCGTCGCACCCACTCCCAAACACGCGAGACCGCCATGCCCCTGAAGATCGCCCAAGACGTCACCGCTCTGGTCGGCAACACGCCGCTGGTGCGCATCAACCGCATCAAGGACGGCGCTGGCGCCGACATCGTGGCCAAGCTGGAATTTTACAACCCGGCTCACAGCGTCAAGGATCGCATCGGCGTGGCCATGATCGAAGCCGCCGAAAAGGCCGGCAAGATCAACAAGGACACCGTGATCGTCGAGCCGACCAGCGGCAACACCGGCATCGCGCTGGCCTTCGTCGCCGCCGCCAAGGGCTACAAGCTGGTTCTGACCATGCCCGAGACCATGAGCAAGGAACGCCGCGCCCTGCTCCGGGCCTATGGCGCCGAGTTGATCCTCACCCCCGGTGCCGAAGGCATGGGTGGCGCCATCAAGCGGGCCGAGGAATTGGCCGCTTCGGATCCCAAATATTTCCTGCCGCAGCAGTTCAAGAACCCGGCCAATCCCGAGATCCACCGCAAGACCACCGCCGAGGAAATCTGGAACGATACCGACGGCCAGATCGATTTCCTGGTGGCGGGTATCGGCACCGGCGGCACCATCACCGGCGTCGGCGAAGTGATCAAGGCGCGCAAGCCCTCGTTCAAAGCCATCGCCGTCGAGCCGGACGCCTCGCCGGTGTTGTCGGGCGGCCCCAAGGGTCCTCACCCGATCCAGGGCATTGGCGCCGGCTTCGTCCCCGACGTGCTCAACACCCACATTTACGACGAGATCATCCGCGTCCCCAGCCAGGCCGCCTTCGACACCGCGCGCCGCGCCGCGCGTGAAGAAGGCCTGTTGGTCGGCATTTCGTCCGGCGCCGCCCTGTGGGCGGCGATCGAAATCGGCAAACGACCGGAAAACGCCGGCAAGTTGATCGTGGTGATCATCCCTTCCTTCGGCGAGCGTTATCTCAGCACTGCCCTGTTCGCCGACCTGGTCGATTGACCTGGGTTACAGCTTGCTCTTTCAGCATGCCGAGTTAATCTCTCGGCAGTGCCGAAAGAGGAAGGTGCCTTGATGACGAGGAAGAGTTGGTTGCTGGCCGGGATGGCTCTGGCCCTATCCGGTCTGAACGTCGCCACGCTCCGGGCTGAAACGCTCGAAGACGTGCTGGCCACCACCTACAACTCCAACCCCGCCTTGATGGCCGCCCGCGCCAGCCTGCGCGCCACCGACGAAAGCGTACCGCAGGCGCTGTCCGGCTGGCGGCCGACGGTGACCTTATCCGGCGATGCCGGTCGTGGCGCCTATAAAAGCACCCTCAACGGCGCCCAGATGTTGCCCTATTGGCAGCTTCGCGATCCACGCGATTACGCCGTTACCGTCAGCCAACCACTGTTCAATGGCGGCCGCACCATCGCCGCCACCGGCCAGGCCGAGGCCGCCGTGCAAGCCGGGCGCGGCCAATTGGCCGCCACCGAACAGACTGTGCTGCTGAACGCCGCCACCGCCTTTCTCAACGTGGTGCGCGACGAAGCAGTCGTGAATCTCAACATCAACAACGAGCAGGTTCTGCGCCGCCAGCTTGAAGCCACCCAGGAGCGCTTCCGGGTCGGCGAGATCACCCGCACCGACGTCAGCCAAGCCGAGGCCCGCTTGGCTCAGGCCAAGGCCGACCGCATCGGCGCCGAGGGCACACTCCAGGTATCGCGGGCCAACTTCATCGACGTGGTCGGCCGCCCGCCCGAATCGCCCCAACCGCCAGCCGTTGCGGCAGCGGTGCCGGCCTCGTTCGACGCGGTCAAGTCGATCGCCTTGGACAAGAACCCCAACGTGGTTGGCGCCGACTGGACCGCCAAGGCGGCCAAGGAGGGCATCGACGTCGCCTTCAGCGAATTGCTGCCGTCCCTGTCCCTGAACGGCACCGTCAGCCGCGCCCTCGACGCCTCGTTGTCGGGAGCCGAGGCCATCACCGAACAGGCCATGCTGACCCTGTCGGTGCCGCTCTACGAATCCGGCCTCAGCTACGCCAAGCTGCGCGCCCAGAAGCACACTTGGGGCCAGCGCCGGCTGGAAGCCGACCAGGCCCGCCGCGACGCACTCCAGGCCGCCAACCAGGCTTGGGAGACCCTGGCCGCCGCCCGCGCCCGGGTCCAGGCCTATACCGCCCAGATCGCCGCCAACGAGTTGGCCTTGGCCGGAGTCGAGGAAGAAGCCAAGGTTGGCTCGCGCACCGTGCTCGACACCCTCAACGCCGAACAGGAATTGTTCAATTCCCGCGTCAATCTTGTGGTCGCCCGCCATGACGAAATGGTCGCCTCGTTCCAGGTCAAATCGGCCATGGGCCAAATGACCGCCGAAGGCCTGGGCCTAGCGGTCGATCGCTACGACCCCAGCGCCCATTTCGAGGACGTCCGCAGCAAGTGGATCGGCGGCGGCATCGAATAGTCAGTTTTTTTGACACGGCCACCGACGAGGTCATCCCCGCACGCGCCCCCTTCACAACCCGGCCGGCTTGCGGCATAACTAAACCGACCAGTTCAGTTTAGGTGAGGCCTTGATGGCGGAGATTTCCGGCGACCAGACCACCAACCCCAAGGCCGCGCGCACGAAGCGGTTCAAGATCCTGGCCGGGGGATTGGCGGTGGCGTCCGTCGTGGCCGGAATTTGGTGGGCGCTGACCCACAATCACGAGACCACCGACGACGCCTTCATCGACGGCGCGGTCGTCGGCGTGGCGCCCCAGGTCGGCGGAAGGGTGCTGGCAATCCACTTCGCCGACAACGATCCAGTTCATGCTGGCGACCTGCTGGTGGAGATCGATCCCCGCGATTACGAAGCGGTGGCCGCTGCCGCGCGGGCCAGCTTTGCCGCCGCCCGCGCCCGCCGCGACGCCGCCCAAGCCACTCTCGACCTGACCCGGGTGACCTCGGGCGCCGATTACACCCGGGCCGACAGTTTCCTCTCTGGAACCCACCGCCAGGTGGATCAGGCCCGCGCCAATGCCGAAGCGGCCAAGGCCGATGCGGTGCGCGCCGCCGCCGACGTCAAGCGCTACCAGGAATTGTTCGACGGCCACAACGCCTCGCGCCAGCGCCTGGAACAGGCCCAGGCTGAGGCCCGCTCCACCGCCGCGCGCTACAGAGCGGCCGAGCAGCAGGTGGCCACCACCGAAGCCCAGGTCGCTCAAGCCAGCGCCCAACTCAAAAGCGCCAGCACCGCCGCCCAGTTGGTAGCGGAAAAGGTGGCCGAACTGGCCCTAGCCTCCGCCCAGGCCGATCAGGCCGAGGCCGACCTGAGGACCGCCGAGTTGAACCTGTCTTACACCCGCCTCGCAGCCCCCCAGGACGGACGGGTGTCGAAGAAGGGAGTTGAGGTCGGCGACACCGTGCAGAAGGGCCAGACCTTGACTCAGTTGGTGGCCGGACGGCCCTGGGTGGTGGCTAATTTCAAGGAAACCCAACTGACCCGCATGCGGCCGGGCCAGCCGGTCACAATCACCATCGACGCCTATTCCGGGATCAAGCTCAAGGGCCATGTCGATAGCGTTCAGCCAGGAACCGGCTCGCGCTTCGCCCTGCTGCCGGCCGAAAATGCCACGGGCAATTTCGTTAAGGTGGTGCAACGGGTGCCGGTCAAGATCGTCTTGGACAATTCCGATCAGGCGCCGTTCCTGGCGCTGGGCATGTCGGTGGTGCCGGACGTCGATGTCGGCGCCGAGCCCGTACCGCCCAAATGACCGAAGCGGCCGAGAAGGAACGCAATCCCTGGCTGATCGCCCCGGTGGTGGCGCTGGCGGCGTTCATGGAAGTGCTCGATATCTCCATCGCCAACGTGTCGCTGCAGCACATCGCGGGCGATTTGTCGGCCAGCCAGGATGAATCGACCTGGGTGCTGACCTCGTATCTGGTCACCAACGCCATCGTGTTGCCGATCAGCGGCTGGCTATCGACGGTGCTGGGGCGCAAGCGCTTCTTCACCTTCTGCATCATCGGCTTCTCGATCAGTTCGCTGTGCTGCGGCCTGGCCCCCAATCTGGCCCTATTGATCCTGTTCCGGGCCATCCAGGGCTTGACCGGCGGTGGCTTGCAGCCGCTGGCCCAGGCCATCCTGACCGACGCCTTTCCGCCCTCGAAGCGCGGCATGGCCTTCGCCCTTTACGGCATGAGCGTGGTGTTCGCCCCAGCCATCGGCCCGACGCTGGGCGGCTGGCTGACCGATACGGCAAGCTGGCGCTGGGTGTTCCTGATCAATGTCCCGGTGGGGATGATCCTGGTCCCGCTGGTCGCCGCCTTCGTCCACGATCCCGCCCACGCGGTGGCCGACCGGCTAGAGCGTTGGAAGAAAGGCATCCGCATCGACTATGTCGGCTTCGCCCTGTTGGCGCTGGGGCTGGGAGCGTTGCAGGTGATGCTCGATAAGGGCCAGGAGCAGGACTGGTTTGAATCGTCCTTCATCGTCTGGACCACCATCATCTCGGCCTTGGCGCTGGTGGCCTGCGTCATTTGGGAGCTGGGCCAGGACGACCCCATCATCGATCTGCGCCTGTTGAGCCGCCGCAACTTCGCCGCCGGCAACATCCTGATGTTCATGCTGGGGGTGATTCTGCTGGGCTCGACGGTGCTGCTGCCGCTGTTCGTGCAGCAATTGTTCGGCTACACCGCCACCCTGGCCGGGCTGGTGATCACGCCTGGCGGCTTCGCCATCATCTTGTTCATGCCGGTGGTGGGCAAGCTGGTCAACAAGTTCGACGTCCGCTGGATGATCGTGGTCGGGCTGATATTGTGCTCACTGGCGCTGCACAACATGGCCGGCTTCTCGCCCGCCACCGATTACGGCACCTTTGTGTGGGCGCGCATCCTCCAGGCCTTCGGCCTGTCGCTGCTGTTCATCCCGATCAACACCGCCTCGATGGCCGGCCTGCCCCGTGACAAGAGCAACGCTGCCTCGGCGCTGGTCAACCTGTCGCGCAATCTGGGCGGCAGCGTCGGCATCTCGATCACCGTCAGCCAACTGAGCAGTCGCGCGCAAGTCCACCAGAATGCGCTGGCCGCCCACGCCAATCCGCTCTCGCCGGCCTACACCCACGCCATCGACCAAATCTCGGCATCGCTGATGCACCACGGCGCGACCGCCGCCCAAGCACTGCACCAGGCCCAGGGGCTCATCTACGGCCAGATTTTGCGCCAGGCCTCGATGCTGGCCTTCCTCGACAATTTCGACATGCTGGCCGGGGTGTTCATCTGCATGGCCCCGGTGGTGTTCCTGATGAGCCGGCCGCATTTCGGTGACGGCCCGCCGGGCGGGGCGCATTGACGGGCGGGATGTTCGAGGACGCGCTTGGGCACCATCGGGCCGGGCGCCTGAGCGAGGCCGAGGCGCTCTATCGGCGAATCCTCGCAGCCGATCCCCGCCACGCCGACAGCCTGCATCTCTTGGGAATGATCGCCTGCCAGGTCGGACGTCACGATCTGGCGGTGGGGCTGATCGGCGAGGCCATCGCCATCGAATCCGGCGTGGCGGAATACCATTCCAACCTCGGCGTGGCCCTGAAGGAACAGGGCCAATTGGACCAGGCGCTGGCCAGCTTCGACAAAGCCCTGGCCCTCAAGCCCGACTACGCCCATGCCGCCGCCCATCGGCAGGACGCTCTGGCGCGGCGCAATGATCCCGTCTTCCTGACCGATCTTGGCAATACCCTTCAGCGGCAAGGCTCGCTGGACCTGGCGGTGGCGGCCCACCGCCAGGCGATCACGCTCAAGCCGGACTTTGCCGAAGCCCACTATAACCTGGGCCTCTCGTTGGTTGCCCTGGGCCGGCTGAACGAGGCGATCACGGCCTACCGCCAAGCGATCACCCTCAAGCCGGACTTCGCCGAAGCCCACACCAATCTCGGCAATGCGCTCCACGGCCAAGGGCGGCTGGACGAGGCCGCAGACTCCCACCGCCAGGCGGTCGCACTCAAGCCCGACTTCGCCCAGGCCCACAACAATCTGGGCAGCGCCCTGGGTCGCCTTTGCCGCTGGCCTGAGGCGATCATCCATCAGCGACGGGCGACCGAACTGAAGCCCGACAATGCCCAGTTCCACTCCAATCTCGGCGTCAATTATTGCAATTGCGGCCAGCTCGACGAGGCAATCGCCTGCCAGCGCCGCGCCATCGAGATCGCCCCCGATTACGCCGAAGCCCATTACAATCTCGGCCACGCCTTGATGCTGGCCGGGGATTACCCCGCCGGCTGGCCCGAGCTTGAATGGCGCTTTCGCAACGACCGTCAGCCGCGCCCCTTTCCTCAAACCCGCTGGCGCGGTGAGGATTTGCGCGGCCGCACCCTGCTAGTCTGGGGAGAACAGGGCATCGGCGACGAATTGCTGTTCTTCGCCTTCCTGCCGGAATTGCTGGCGCTGGGCGCCCGTCTGGTGGTGGAATGCGCCCCCCGGCTGGTGCCAATGCTGGGCCGCGCCCTGCCCCAAATCACCACACTGGCCCGGAGCGACCCGCCCGATCCGCGCTGCCTCGCCGACGATATCGATTTCCAGATCCCGGCCATCAGTGTCGCCGGCCTGCTGCGTCCAACCCGGAGCAATTTCCGCCCACTTTCTCCCTACCTACGCCCCGATCCCGAACTGGTGGCGGAGTTCCGCCAACGCTACCGCGCCGGAGCCCCGCTGGTGGGCCTATCCTGGTGGAGCGGCAATGATCCGCAGAACAACACCAGCTTCGCCCTGTCGCAATGGCGGCCGATCCTGGAGGTCCCAGGCCTTCGCTTCGTCAGCGTCCAGTACGGCGACCGCCGCGCCGAGATCGAGGCGGTCAACCGGGAACTTCGAATTTCCATCCTCCATGACCACACCGTCGATCCGCTGGTCGATCTCGACCGCACCAGCGCCCAGATCGCCGCCCTGGATTTGACGGTCACGATGCAGAATTCGTCTCTGCACCTAGCGGCCCTGGCCAACCGCCCTGCGTTCCTGCTGGTCCCGTTCATCCCTGATTGGTGGACCGGACTGACCAGCGAAACCAGCCCCTGGGCCCCCGGCGCCACCCTGTTCCGCCAACAAAATCCATATGATTGGCCGGCGACGATCGAGCGGGTGGCGGCGGCATTGCGCCGCTGGGGCGGCAAGTTCGGGCAGCCTGGTCGTTAAGCAAATTCGGTGACAGTGCACTAATTTCCGAGGCCTCACCAAACCCCTTTGGAATTCAGGAATGGCCCAAACTTGCGATCCTCGATCAGGATATGATTGACGATCCATTTGTGTAGGAAATCGGTCAACTCGTCGGCCGACAAACCGGTGCCACTCAGCCGATCACCGAATTCCCGCACTTGGTCCAGTAGGGTCCGATGACGTTGCTGGTGGCCCTCCACCTCGGAATAGCCGTGGCGCCGCAGCAGCCCCTCCTCCTCGGCGAAATGGTACATGGTATAGGCCACCAGCGATTCCACCGCCTCGGCCACCGCCTCGCTTCCGATTTCGACCGCCAATTGGTTGGCCAGGTCGAACAGGCGGCGATGCTGTTTGTCGATGGCCTCGATTCCGACGCTGTAATCGTCGTGCCAGCGCAGCCGCGCCCGCTCGCCGGAGGCCGCCGCCGCCAACAGGCGGGTCCGCAGCTCGAAGGTTTCGAAAAGCTTCAAGCGCACATTGGGGATTTCTCGCAACAGGGCGGCGGGAATGAAATAGACCTCGGCTGGGGTGGTGGCGACGATTGAGGTGAAGGCCGGAACCCCGAATACCGCCATTTCCTCGCCAAAAAAATCGCCCGCCTCCAGGCTTTCCAATTCGGTGGCGCCCAACAGCCGGGCAAAGCGACCGGAACTGACGATGCCGACCAGATCGGCGCAGCCATCGATCGACTCGCCGGCCGCGAAGGGACGATGGGTCATGGCCTTGGCGATGGCGTTCAGCGTCCGGGTGGCCATGATGCCGCCGAACAGCCAGGTTTTGCGCAGGAATTCCCGACTTTCCATCAGCATGGAAATCTCGGCGAACAGATGGTGGCGCTCGACGAAGGACAGATAAAGATCGCAAGGAATTTCCAGCGCTTGAACGAAACTGACCGCCCGATAGGTCTCGGTCGGCGGCAATCCGTGCAGGCCGGTCATCTCGCCCAACAACGCCCCGGCCGACAGCGACGAGCGGAAGTCGGACTCGCCGTCCAGCATCTCCACCTGCCCGGTCAGTAGCAGGAATATGGATTGATGGGGTTGGCCCTCCTTCAACAGGATGGTCTCGGGGTTGAAGGTGCGCACCGGCCCATTGAGCAGGATGTTGAGATGATCGCCCGAGATGGACGGGAAATAGGCGGCGAGGAAATCGGCGGCCGAGCGCCATACGAAATCGCGATGGCTGGGGACCAGCACATCGACAGTGCCGAACGAGGCGCCCGAGCCGATCCGCTTCTGCTCCGAATTCAGCTTGAAGGCGGTGTGGGCCAGGATGATCTTGCCCGATGGATCGTCGCGGAAATCTTCGGAATCGCCATGGATTAGGCCACCGCCAATATCCACCTTCTTGACATCGACCGGCACCAGATACTCGGCGCGCACCCGGTCGGCCCAAGCACGACTGATGCCGGGCTTGGAGGCATCCTCGGTAACCATGGCCTCCAGGGTGCGCATCGCCACCACGTCGGCGAGATGGGCATAGCTGCGCCAGCCCCCCGCCGCCATGGCGCGGAACACCATGACAGTGGTCTCCACCGGATGGGGCGAATAGACCGGCCGGACATCAAGCCCGTCGATATCGTTCCATCGCTCCGGCTCAAGATCGTGGATCTCGAAATACTTCTCGAAGTCGTCTTCCTCGATACCCAACAGCGCCGACAGCTTTTTGGTCACCGAGGCCCGCACCAGCGGCGCCGCGTAATATTTCACCCGATGGTCGCCCTGAATCAGGGTGGTCAGGCCGGCGAAATGATCGTCATGGCAATGGGTGTGGAAAATGCCTTCGATCTCGTTGACGCCAATGCCCAGGGCCGTCAAGGCATGCAACAGATTCGGCCCGGCATCCACCAGATAGATGCGACCCTGAAAGACGATGATCGCCCCCATGCTGGGTCGATGAATGTCCCAGCCATCGCCCTCGCCCGAATGGACCACCGCGAAATATTCCCGGCGGAACTGAAAGGCCCCCAGCGGATAGGGGCATTCATGGCTCTCATAGGGGGGCAGGTTGAGATCGACTTCGACCGAGTCATCGCCATGGCTGATGGTGAATTTGTTCAGCGCAGTACGCCGGATCGTCACTCCGGCGACGATCTCCACGGCGCTTTGGTCCTCAGGCAGCACCAAACCGTCCAACAGGGAGCGGGAATCCTGGATCTTGCCGAAGGCGAAACGCAGCTTCAGCCGCATCATCTCGCGGGCCAGCTCGGGCGACGCCCCCGCCGCCACCATCTCGGCCTCGGAAACCAGACCGTAATTACCGCGATAGATATACCGCATCTGGGATTCGACCAGATCGCGCCGCCCGATCAGCAAGGGCCGGCGGCCGGTGTTGTTGGGATGGTTGGGCAGCAGCATGCCCTGGCGGTACAGCATCTGCAGCACCGGAAACTCGGCCAGATTGCAAAAGGCGCCGTTCTGCAGCGCCACATCCGACAACAGGATGGCGTTGGGTCCGCTTTCGCAGCGCACGCCCTTGACCTCGGCTGGCCTGATCAAGCCGCGCCGCATCAGATGCTTGACGCTATCGGCGGGACAGCCGCACAACAGCCGAAGATCGGCGCCGGAAACCTCGACCCAGACAATGCCGGGACATACTTCGATCTTGCTGATTCCGACCATAGCCCATCCCCGCCCACAGACTTAAGACATAAGGGATCATAGCCTGATCACGCCGGGGCGGCACAGGGGGGAATCACTGGTTCTTCGACGCCTCAAGTGGATTTGAAGATGTCGCCGAGCGGCGCCGCGATCAGGTAGATCATTGTCGCGAAGGTTGTGGTGTTGCGGTAGCCCCTGGCGCGAGCACG
>Ga0316222_1001914_pt1 | contig 23585 bp, 17 predicted proteins | sample TBH18011metaG_FD_206008 | JGI IMG/M metagenome (GOLD analysis project Ga0316222, IMG submission 206008) | Freshwater microbial communities from Trout Bog Lake, Wisconsin, USA - TBH18011 | ecosystem: Environmental > Aquatic > Freshwater > Lake > Hypolimnion/Profundal zone | place: USA: Wisconsin... | reverse complement strand
TTCGTCATTTGGCTGGTAGGCTCTGCGGTGCTGCTGTTCACAGTGGCGGCGATGTTCATGAGCAATCAGGTCCGCGCCCTACGCCGCCTTGCCGCTGGGGCTGAGGCGTTTGGCATGGGGCGCGATCACGGGTCGATCAAGCCCGAGGGCGCCTCCGAAATCCGACAGGCGGCGACGGCTTTCAACCGCATGCAGGAGCGCGTGCGCCGCTTCCTCGGCCAGCGCACCGCCATGCTCGCCGGAGTGTCGCATGATCTGCGAACCCCCCTCACCCGCCTGCGTCTGGCACTCGCCCTGCTGGGCACCAAACCGGAACTGGCGGAGGACGTGGCGGATATGGAGGCCGATATCGCCGAGATGGACCGGATGATCGAAGGCTATCTCGCCTTCGCCCGTGGCGAGGGTTCAGAGAAGGCGCAACCGACGGATGTGTCGGAAATCCTGGAAGATGTCGCCACCAATGCCCGTCGCGCCGGGGCCGATGTCTCGCTCGACCCGTCCGAGGAATTGGTGGTGCTGCTGCGGCAGGATGCGATGCGGCGGGCGATTACCAATCTGGTCAGCAATGCCAGCCGCCACGCCCGCCACGTCTTCCTCGCCCTGCGTCGCCCCGACCCACGCAAATTGGAAATTCTGGTCGATGACGATGGCCCCGGCATACCCGCCGACCAACGCGAAACGGTGTTCCGTGCCTTCGCCTCCGGCAAAAAGGGCGGCACCGGGTTGGGGCTGACGATTGCGCGTGACATCGTGCATGCGCATGGCGGTGAGATCATGTTGGAAGACAGCCCGCAGGGCGGATTGCGGGCGCGGATCGTGTTGCCGATTTGATCCAGATCCTTGATGGATTGGAATTGTCGGCGCATCTGACCGCAAGCTGTGGGTGGTGTTTGGGGAGTTGTGCTGTTGTCGGATGAAACGGACCCTGCTTCGGCAGAGGCTGAAAACGCGCCTGATGTGATGGATCTGGCGCGTGAGAAGCTGCGCGAATTCTTCCGCCTGCCGCGTCTAGGGCGGCGCGGTGCCCGGCTATTAGGCGGCATCGTGCTCGGGCTTTGGCTGGTCTCCGGCATTTATATGGTGCGTCCCGACGAGCAAGGCATGGTGCTGCGCTTCGGCAAATGGATCGACACCACCGAGCCCGGCCTGCATTATCATCTGCCCTACCCGATTGACGTTGTGGCGCTGCCGCGTGTCACACAGGTCAATCAATTGCAGATCGGCCTTGGCGGTCCGATGGCGACGAAGCAATCGGCACAGATGCTCACCGGCGATGAGAACATCCTCGAAGCCAATTACGTGGTGTTCTGGAAGATCAGAGACCCGGCGAAATTCCTCTTCAAGCTCTACGACCCGGAAGACATGGTGCGTATGGCCGCTGAGAGCATGATGCGCGAAGTGGTCTCACGCTTCCCGATTCAGGCCGTGCTGTCCGACAAACGCCAGCAAGTGGCCGATCAGGCGCGGGAGGGGCTGCAACGGCTGCTCGATTCCTACCAGACCGGCATTCAGATCCGCGAAGTGCAATTGCTGCGCGTTGATCCGCCAAATGCGGTGATCGACGCCTTCAACGATGTTCAGCGCGCCCGCGCCGATCAGGAGCGTGCGCGCAACGAGGCCGATGCCTATCGCAACGACATCCTACCCCGCGCCCGAGGTGAGGCGCAGCACATCGTGCAGGAGGCCGAAGCCTATAGAACCCAGGCCATCGACCTCGCCACCGGCGAAACCGCATCCTATCGCGCCTTGCAGGATGTCTATCACACCGCCCCCGAAGTGGTGTCCTGGCGGTTGTATCTGGACAGCATGGACGACGTGTTGCGGCATGCGAAATCGGTGCTGGTCGATGTCTCCGGCAAGGGTGTGGGCGCGGTGCAGCCTTATTTGCCGATGGATTTGCAAAAGCCCGCAGCGCCCGCTGCCGCCCCTGTCGCGGCTGGGGGGGCGAAGTGATGCGCGGTCTTACTTCCAAACTCACCATCGGCGTGCTGGTTTTAGCGGTGATCTCGCTATTCAACGCGCTCTATGTCGTCGATGAAACCCAACAGGCGCTGTTGCTGCGCTTCGGCAAGCCGGTGGGGGTGGATTCCGAGCCGGGCTTGAAAATCAAGGTGCCGTTCATCGACACCGTGATATTCTACGACAACCGCCTGCTGCCGCTGCAACCAGCGGCCGAACAGATCATTCTGGGCGACCAGAAGCGGCTGGATGTGGACACCTATACCCGCTTCCGCATCGCCGACCCGCTGCGCTTTTATCAATCCGTCCGCACGCTGGAGGCAGCGCAGAGCCAGTTGACACAGCTTGTCGGCTCCTCGCTGCGTCGGGTGCTGGGTCAGGTGAAGCTGACCTCGCTGCTCAGTAAGGAGCGCGATCAGGCGATGGCGGCGATCCTGACTGAAGTATCAACGAATGCGCGCTCGCTGGGCATTGAAGTGGCCGATGTGCGCATCCGCCGCGCTGATCTGCCTGCCGAGACGTCACAGGCGATTTATGACCGGATGAAATCCGAACGTCAGCGTGAGGCGAAGGAATTGCGTGCGCAGGGCTTCGAATGGGCACAAGAAATCACCTCGCGCGCCGATCATGAACGCACGGTGCTCCTGGCTGAAGCACAGCAGAAATCCAAGGTTCTGCGCGGCGAGGGCGATGCGGACGCGGCCAAATTGGCGGCAGATGCCTTCGGGGCAGACCCGAAATTCTACGCCTTCACCCGCGCCTTGCAGAGCTACCGCACCGCCCTGTCCGATTCTGCCCCCACTTTGGTCCTCACCCCGGAAAGCGGCTTGCTGCACGTGTTCGCCAACGGGCCAGACATAGGCAAGGCCACAGGTAAGTGAGCGAAGCCGTTATGCGCCCACCCTCGGCCTGGATGCGCATGCTGCTCGCCTTCGGTCCTGGGCTGGTGGTGATGCTGGCCGACACCGATGCGGGCAGCGTGATCACCGCCGCCCAATCCGGTGCGCAATGGGGCTATCGGCTGCTCGGACTGCAATTCGTGCTGATCCCAGTGCTCTACATGGTGCAGGAACTCACCATCCGCCTTGGTCTGGGCACTGGTCGCGGGCATGGTGAGTTGATCGCAACCCATTTTGGCAAGCTCTGGGCAAGACTGAGCATGGCCACCTTGGTGATCTCCTGCCTGGGCGCACTCGTCACCGAGATGAGCGGGCTGGCGGGCATCGGCCAGATGTTCGGCATTCCGGCATGGCAGAGCGTGGGGGCGACGGCTGTGGTGATCTTCACCATGGTGCTCAGCGCCAGCTATCGCGGTGTGGAGAAGGTCGCGATTTTGCTCGGTTTGGGTGAGTTGGGCTTCCTGGTGGTCGCCTGGGCGGCGCATCCGAATGGGGCGGAGATGCTGCAGCAGAGCGTGCATATGCCGCTCGGAAATCGGGATTTTCTCTATCTCGTCGCCGCCAATCTGGGCACCTGCGTGATGCCCTGGACGGTGTTCTATCAGCAATCCGCCATCGTCGATAAAGGCCTGGACCGCAGCGATCTGCGCATGGCGCGCCTGGACACGTTGGGCGGTGCGATTGTCTGTCAGGTGGTGACAGCCTCTGTCCTGATCGCCGCCGCTGTGGCGCTTGGCAGCAAGGCGGTGCCGACCGGCCTGGAAGACGTGCCCGCCATCGGCCATGCTTTCGCAGCCTTGGTGGGCAGTGGCTGGGGCCGCTGGGTGTTCGCAGCGGGCCTTGGTGGCGGCTGTCTGGTGGCCACCATCGTCGTCTGCCTGACCGTGGCCTGGACGCTGGGGGAAGTGACCGGTCAGCAGCACTCACTTGCCGATCATCCCATGCAGGCACCCTGGTTTTACGGCGCGTTCGGTGTGGTGCTGGCAGCCGGTGCAGTGCTGGTGGCCTCTGGCGTTGATCTGGTGGGGCTGTCGATTGCCGTCGGCGTGCTCAACGCCTTCCTGCTGCCGGTGGTGCTGGCTGGTCTGTATCTGCTCGCCCGCCGCGTGTTGCCGGATGGGCTGCGGCTGGCAGGTGCTTATCGTGTGGTGGTGGCGGTGGTGTTCGTACTGACCGGTGGCCTCGGGTTGATTGCGGGCGTGCTTGGCGTGCTCGGCGGACAAGGGTAGAGCAGCGACATGACCCCCTTGGCCTTCTCCCTGTCCTGGTTCGCGCTGTTGGCTGAAGTGGTGGCGGTTGACCTGCTGCTCGGCGGCGACAATGCGCTGTTGATCGCCATGGCCTGCCGCGATCTGCCCGCCGCCTTCCGGCATCGCGCGATGCTGCTGGGTTCATTCGGCGCGGTGATTGCGCGACTGGTGCTGGCGCTGATCGCCTCCACGTTGATCGACATTCCTAGCCTGCGCCTTGTCGGCGGGCTGCTGCTGGCGACGATTGCAATCAATCTGGCCCTGCCGCCCAAGGACGACGATCAGGCCGCGCCGTTTCATGCCGGGTCGCAGATCTTCGGCGTCGGGCTTGTCATCATTGTCTCTGATCTGGTGATGAGCCTGGACAACGTGGTGGCGCTGGCGGCCATCACACGCGGCGATTATCTGCTGTTGGCGCTCGGTCTGGTGTTGTCCATCCCGGCGCTGATGTGGGGCGCTGTGCTGATGACGGCACTGCTCAAACGCCATCCCTGGACGGTGGAGGTGGGTGCCGCATTGCTCGGCTGGATTGCGGGGGATTTCGCGATCAGTGATCGGCTGTATGCCGATTGGCTTTCCAGCCAATCCCCAGCTCTGAGTTTTGCCGTGCCGCTGGCGATGTCGATCTATGTGGTGGCGCAGGCACGGATTTTGGCCCAAGGCCCACGTCGCAAAAAGCCTGTTGTCATCAAAGCTGTGCTACCGGTGGCGGCCAAGCCGGTGGTGGTGAAACCGGCAGAGATCGCGCCACAGCCACCATCTCCTCCGCCAGCACCTGCCCCCGTGCCCACGCCAGAGCCCAAGCCAGTGCGGGCGTTCGCCCCCGCCCCTGCCGACAACACGCCCGTCAAAGGGCCGGAACGTTATGTGCTCTGGGTGTTTGCCGGGCTATTCATCACAATCGCCATCATCCTGATGATCGCGATTTTCGCGGGCAATGGCAGCGACGGCTGAGAGCCGCATTTCACCCCAGCAACACCTGCGCACACGCATCCAAGATCGCCGACGTATCGATGCCATACTCTCGGTAGAGATCGGGGATATCGCCCGCCTGCCCAAAATGATCCGGCCCCAACGCCGTCACACGCTGCCCGCGCACCGCGCCCAGCCACGCCAATGACGCCGGATGGCCGTCCAGCACCGTCACCAAGCCACTGCCCACCGCCATCGGTGCCAGCAGCGCCTCGATATGGCTCTGTGCTGCCTCACCCGCCCGGCGTTTGCGGGATGCGTCGAGCCAGGCTGCATGCAGACGATCCGGGCTGGTGATGGCAAGCAGGCCCGCCCCCGGCTCCTCGACGCGCAATTCCGCAAACGCCTCCCATGCCTCGGGGGCGACCGGCCCCTGATAGGCAATCGCAATTCGCGCCCCTGGTGCGGGCGGCACCGCCCAATGGGCGCCTGCGATCACTGAGGCCGCATCCAGCACCCGCTCCGGCTGTGCGATCTGTCGGGTGGAGAGCCGCAGCCACACCGCCGAGCCATCCGGCTTCTGCATATGCGCAAAGGCATGCCGCAGCAGAATAGCCAATTCATCGACATGCGCAGGCTCGTAACTCGCAAGCCTGTCCGACGACATGCCAATCAGCGGCGTGTTGATCGATTGGTGCTGCCCGCCTTCCGGGGCCAGCGTGATGCCCGAGGGCGTGGAGACCAGCAGGAAGCGAGCGTCCTGATAGCAGGCATAAATCAGCGCATCGAGGCCGCGATTGACGAACGGATCGTAGACGGTGCCAATCGGCAGCACCCGCGCGCCATGCAGCGCATGCGACATCCCCGCTGCCCCCAGCAGCAGGAACAGATTCTGCTCGGCAATCCCAAGCTCGATATGCTGCCCGAGCGGCGTCATACCCCAGCGTTGTGCTGAGGCGAGCTTGGCGTCGCGAAACACGTCGTTGCGCGTATGCCGATCAAACACCCCGCGTCGGTTCACCCAGGGGCCAAGATTGGTCGAGACCGTCACATCCGGGCTGGTGGTGACGATATGCGCCGCCAATTCCTTGAACGGACCTTCCTTGCGGCCAATCTCCGCGAGGATTTCACCAAAACCCGATTGCGTCGCCATCTTCCGCCCGGCGGTGTCCGGCGCAGGCAATGCCTCGGGCACCGCCACAATCGGCGCCGTCAAAGCGCGCCCGGCGGGCGTCAGAGGCTGGGCGAAGGGACGGCTGCTCACGAAGGCTGAAATCTCCTCCGGCGCGGCGTCCAGCCCTTCCCAGAGGTCGAATTCATGGCCGGGGCGAATGCCCATATCGCGGCGGAACTGCTCCATCTGCTCGCGCGTCATCAGCCCGGCATGGTTGTCCTTATGCCCGGCAAATGGCAGCCCCATACCCTTGACGGTGTAGGCGATGAAGCAGGTGGGCTGGTCGCCCGCCGCATCGGCCTCGCGCAGATTCTCGATGAGCGTCTCGATATCGTGCCCGCCCAGATTATTCATCAGGCTGGCCAGATCGGCATCACTCAGCGGATCAATGATCGCCCGCACCAGCGTATCCCGCCCCAGATCAGCCAGAATAGCCGCACGCCACGCCGCACCGCCTTGGAAGGTGAGCGCGGAATACAGGCTGTTCGGACAATCATCGATCCAGGCCCGCAGCGCCTCGCCACCCGGACGGGCGAAGGCCGCTTCCAGCTTGCGGCCATATTTCATCGTGACCACGTTCCAGCCCATATCGCGGAACAGCCCCTCGATACGGCCGAACAGCCGATCCGGCATCACGCTGTCCAGGCTTTGGCGGTTGTAATCGACGATCCACCAGACATTGCGGATGTCGTGCTTCCAGCCTTCCAGCAACGCCTCGTAAATATTGCCCTCGTCCAACTCCGCATCGCCGCAAATCGCGATGTGGCGGCCCTGCGGCAATTGGCGATCCTCCGCCAAGCCGTGCAGGCGCACATAATCGGCCACCAGCGACGAAAAACTCGTCATCGCCACACCGAGGCCGACCGAGCCAGTGGAGAAATCCACCTCCGCCCCATCCTTCACCCGGCTGGGATAAGGCTGCGCGCCGCCGAACTGGCGCAGACCCGCCATTTTCTCCGGCGTCTGGCGTCCATAGAGCAGGTTCATCGCGTGGAACACCGGCCCAGCATGCGGCTTGACCGCCACGCGATCCTGCGGGCGCAGCATGTCGAAATACAGCGCCGTCATGATCGAGATCACCGACGCACAGGACGCCTGATGTCCGCCCACCTTCAGCCCGTCGCGATTGGGCCGCAGATGGTTGGCGTTGTGGATCATCCACGCCGACAACCACAGCAGCTTGCGCTCAATCTGATGCAGCAATTCCACGCGACGCGAGACAGACAGGCCGGGGAACTGGGCGTTCATCGCGCTAGACCCAACCGCGCGCCAGCTTGCGCACCGTCGTGGAAGCGTGGCGTTTGCCCGAGCCCGCATAATCCTCGTGATAGCTCTCGATCTTGCCGGGGTCGTAGAGATAATTGACCATCATCGCCGCACTCTCCTTCACCCCCTTCTCGGAGACGTCGGCGCCGGCATTGATCCGCTCCACCCGTGCGCCGTTGGACAGATGGAAATGCGCCACCGGGTCCAGCGCCTTGCCGCCCCGGCTTTCTGCCAGCAGATAGCGGGCGCAGAGGCGGATCAGGATCGGGTCCAGCACCTTCGCCACCGCCGCATCATGCCGCCAACGCGGCTTGGCAAGGGCGGATTTCAGGGCCGCAGCCCCAGTCTCACCAGGCTGCAACGCGGCCAGAGCCGTCAACTCCTCCTCGACCAGCAAATGCGGGTCTGACGTGGAAATCTGCTTGTCCAACCAGCGGCGGAAGCCTGGGATCGGGCTGAGGGTGGCAAAGGTTTTCAGATTGGGGAATTCCGGCGCGAGTTCGCCCACCACCCGCTTGATCAGGAAATTGCCAAAGCTGATGCCGGACAGCCCGCGCTGGCAATTGCTGATCGAGTAGAAAATAGCCGCATCCGCCTGGGTCGGATCGCCCACCGGCGCATCCTCATCCAGCAGGCGCTGCACTGAATCGGCCAAGCCCTTCACCAACGCCACTTCGACAAAAATCAGCGGCTCATCGGGCATGCGTGGGTGGAAGAAGGCGTAGCATCGACGGTCGCTGTCCAACCGGTTCTTCAAATCGCGCCAGGAGGTGATTTCATGCACCGCCTCATAGCCCACCAATTTTTCGAGCAATGCCGCCGGCGTGTTCCAATCGATGCGATGCAGTTCAAGGAAGCCGTAATCGAACCAATTGGCGAGCAGGAAGCGCAGATCGGCTTCAAGCGCCGCCAGCATCGGGTCGGATTTCGCCAAGCCGAGCAGAGTGTGGCGCATCTCGACGAGGAATTTCATGCCGTCTGGGATCGAGGTGAATTGCGTCAGCAAACGCTGGCGCGGTGGCTCCAGCACGCGACGCAGGGCGGATTTGGCCGCCGCACGCTCCGGGCCGGTGGCAGCCTCGACCGCTTTGGCCGCCTTGGCCAACTCGGCGTCATCGGTGTCGAAACTGGCGGCAATGCGCAGAAATTCGTGCCGACCATCGGCGTCGAGCGATAGATAGGTCTCTGCCAGCTTCGCCGCACGATTGCGGGCCGAAACCTCACCGCCATGCCCGGCGAGGCAGGCACGCATCAGCGTCTCGGTGCTGGTATCTTCCTCCCGCGAGACACTCGCCGCCATGTCACGCCAGACACTGGTGATACGACGAAGAGCACGATCCAGCAGACGGGGGGCTGCGACGGTCGAAGTTTCAGGCATACGGACGCTCCTTTGCAACCAATCTAGGCATAGATGGGGAGGATTGCGAAGTGTTGCACCTCTTCAGACAGTGGCAGGCGGATTGCTTGCCTGTATGGTGAATTTGCCACATGGGTGGCCAGGCAAAGGCGGTTCACGATGGCGTTGGTACTGACAATTGCGCAGCAAAAGGGCGGCTCCGGCAAGACAATGCTGGCGGCCAATCTCGCAGCCTTCTGGGCACCGACCTGCCGCGTTGCCTTGCTTGACATCGACCCGCAACGCAGCCTGTCGCATTGGCACCGGCTGCGCGCGGGGGCGAAAGCGGCGCAGGGGGCGGTTCACCTCAGCGAAGTGGCGGGCTGGCGGATGGCCGCCGAACTCGACCGGCTGCGCGAGGCGCACGACATCGTTATCGTCGATAGCCCGCCGCAAATCGAAACCGAAGCGCGTCTGGCGATCCGTGCCGCCGATCTGGTGCTGGTGCCGGTGCAACCCAGCCTGCCCGATGCCTGGGCTGCCGAGGGCACGTTGAAACTCGCCACCGCAGAACGCCGCCCCTCGCTGGTGGTGCTCAACCGGACAGCGGCGAAATCTGCCCTGCGCACGCAGGTGGAGGCGATGCTGACCAAGGCGGGGGCATCGGTGATGACCGCAACCCTCGGCAACCGCGCCGGTTATGCCAATGCCTTCGGGCGTGGCTTGGGTGTCAGCGAGAGCGCGCCGAAATCACTCGCCGCCGCCGAAATAGCGGCGCTGGCGGCTCAGTTGTGGCCGGCGAGCACGTAGAGGGCATTTCCGCTGATGCGCCGAGGGCGATCAGCGCCGCAGACGCTTGAGATAGCCTTTTAGCCAGTCACGCAGTTTACGGTAGCGTCTGGCCGTCCATTGCGCGGCGACAATGGCGCGGATGATGTCTGGCTGATCCCACGGCACGTTATGCCACGCCGTATTGAGATATGTGCTGCTGGGATTGCGGTGCCACTCATCCGGGAAAACCGCCACGACGCGACTGGGCAGCGGTGACACCGGCGCGACCGTCTGCCCGAGCGACTGCGCCAAGATGCCCGCAAAATCAAACGGCATCCCCTCCACGGCACCAAGCGCCATAACCGGGACAGCGCGCGGATTAAGCTCCATCAGCAATGGCTGCCCACTCTGCGGCTCCTCGATGAAATCGAGCCCATAGGCACCTGATAATTTCAGGTCGGCAGCAAGCCGCCCGGCGACTTCGCTGATCTGGGGATGCTCGATAATGCCCATCACAGAACTCGGGCCGGTGCTGCCCCGCATGCACACGGCAATGAAGGAGATGATCGCAAGCACCTCACCATCGCGGCACAACATGCCGCATTTCAGCACACGGCCCGCCACCCAGGCCTGAATGTGCAGACGCGACACGCCGCGGCGTTGGCGATGGCGCATCACCAAGGGGAACAGGCTTCTGTTCTCTAGACACCAAGACACCGCCGGAAGCAGCCCCAGAGGTCGGGCGATATGGTGCCACGCCGTCACCGCCTCCTCCGTGCTGGCGAAGGGTGCCACGCCGATTCCACCCCAACTGCCGTCACGCTTCAACGCACCCGGGATAAAGGCTGCGGCATGCGCGTCGAATTCAGTGCGGCTGCACACTTCCAGTGTGCGCGGAACCGCCACCCCAATGCGAACGGCGTGGGCCATCAGTTCAGTCTTGCTGGCCAGAAGGCTGTAGCTGGCAGGATCGCCGAGGCTGAATTCAATCAGAGCGGCAAGGTCAGGCTCGGCATGCAGCTTGCGCACGACATCTGCCGAAACGTCATCCGTCGGCAGGATAATGGTCGGGCGACGCTTGCGCAGGATTTTTGCCAGATCGCGGGCCATGGCAAGATCGCTGATCAAATCCAACTGCGAGACACCACGGGCGTGGCGCAGCAGGTTGTTGCGAGTCGTTGCCGCGTAAACGACCAGTCCGGCCCGCGACAATTGTTCAGGAAAACGCCACGCAAAATTGGGCTGCAATGCCACAACCATAACGCTGGATTGCTGCATGTGCGCTGTCGTCAATCCCACTCGCCAATTCTGATGAGAGCCTTATTCACTTACATTTCACTCTGCCCGATATCCGCATGGAATCAATATCGGCTTGGCACCTCACGCCGACGGCAATCACGCGAATTTTTTGAGGTTTACAAGGAAAATGACGATTTATTAATCTGATAATGCAACAATCATAAATGATTTTTTCAGTATTCATCAAAAATCTCAGCGCCGCGGAGTCGGTCAGGATGATGCATTTTCATCGTTGAGCATGATGACACCAAGACAGATTGACAAATCGCCAGCCATTGCGCCCCTATCAGGTTGCCTTGTTCAATCTGACGACACAGATGCTGGACGAGACTTGGTTTGGAACAATCCCTGAGATGGACCTGGAATTCCGCTTCTTACGAATGCGTTGGGACAGTGCGGATACCGATTCCGTCGCTGCCCCCGATGCGCATCGGGCGGATGCCGAGCCAGAGCGGGAGATCGTCCCCATATCAGCCGCTGAACCAATCGAAGCCGCAGCGACGATAAGCCCGGAAATCGCTGTCGAATCGACCATAGCGCACGTCGCTGTTGAGCCAGAGCCAGAGCCTGCCCCCGAGCCTACCCCGCCACCGGCTGCGCCAAGGCCGGTGATGACATTGCTCACCACCCCACCGCCACCACGTCGGCCCGAAATGGCGGCGTCTCAGATGCGCACGATTGGGCAGCAGCAGCGTCGCCTATCACTGTTTGCCGGTGCTGCAACCGCCGTTGGTGCAGCACTGGCGGCTTTTGCGTCGGTGCCTGTGGGGGCGGAGGCCAGTGCTGTGCTTGTCGGTGCTCCGGTGTCGCAGGAAGCCTTACGGACCGAGATCGCTATTCTGCACAGCGCCGACCTCGCCGCTGCCGTCGTCGCGCAGATTGGGGCGGCTGCGCTGCTGCAGTGCGACCCGCTGAACGCCCCGCTTGCGCTGCTGCAAACTGCCTGCCTGGATCGTCCCGGCACCCAGCAGAGCGCTCGCGCCGTGGCGATGATCAACGATGTCATCTCAGTGACACAGGACGACGCAGATTCCGCGTTGCGAATTCAAGTCCGCCACACCAACCCGATGGTGGCGTCGGGCATATTGGCAACCGTGCTGCAACACGAGGGCAACGCCCGCCGCCGGATAATCGGCAACGTGCCGTCCGAGGATAATGGCGTCACCCTGGCAATGGCACGCAAAGCGCTGGCTGATACCGAGCGGGAGATCGCCCGGCTGGCTGTGGCCAGCAATTCGGTCAATCCGGCCCAGGCGCTCGCCGCCAGCACCGCCGAGGCGGCTGGACTGGCAGCGCGCGAGGATGAGCTGACGCTGCAATTGCAGGCCACCCAAGCCGAGTTGGACAAGGCGCGCGAGCTTCTGCAGACCACAGCGCCACGGGTGGTTGAAACCCAGGAAACCACCCAGCGCGACGCGGCGGACGCGGCACAACAGACGCTGCTGCAACTCCGCCTAGAGCGTGCGCATCTGCAATCCGCCTATGCCCCCGGCTATCCGGCGCTGGCGGAGGTCGATCATAAAATCAAGATTGCCGAAGATGACCTGCGCACCCGTCAGGCGAGCACGCAGACAATGGCGCATCAGCAGCCCAACCCGGTCTACAGTGCTCTCACCCTGTCGGTCGCATCACTGATGCCCCGGGCTGAGGGGCTGAGCAGCCAGTTGCGCGACGTCCAGAAGCTGCGTGCGAGCACGGTGCAGCGTGCGGCGGCTTTGGGCAATGTCGCAACGCAACTCAGCGCATTGCAACGCATGCGCGAGCAGCAATATACCGTCGTGCACGAACTGGCCACCAATGCTGCCCAATTGCGCGCCCAGGCAGCCAACACCTCCGCCGGGTTGAGCGGCATAAGCTGGTTCCAGCAATCGCCCGCCGCGCCGGTGCCGGGAACGCTGCGTCTGACGGCTGCGGCCTTGTCTGGAATGCTCGGCTTTTGCGGCGGCTTCATGATGCCGAAAATCGGCAGCCATCGTCGCAAATCTTACCACAGCGCGCGCGAGGCACAGCGCCATCTCGATTTGCCGCGTCTGGCCGATATCGGATTGGATGACCTCGCCGACACAGGCCTGCTGCCGCGTCAGGACATTGTGCGGCTGTTCCGCTGGCTCGATCAGCGTCAGGATGGTGTGCAGGGCATGGTCTATGTGATCGGCACCGACCGGCATGACGGTGCAGCTCAGGTGGCGCGCATCCTGGCGCAGAGCATCGCGGCAACGTTCGGATTGGGCGTGCTGGCCAGCAAAGTCGGCGATAATGGCCAAGAATGGGTGGAGAGCTTCGCCCCCTGGAACGCTCATATCGACCCGCCTTCCCGTCACGCAAGCCGTGCTTTGCCCAAGGAAGGCCCGCCAGCGCCGCATTTGCTCGGCCAACCCGAAGTCACCGGTCCGTTGATCGAGGTTGCTGATGACCGCCAAGCCGGACCGGCACTGATGGTCGTTGCCGCCACGCATTCCGAGGCGAGCGGCTACGATCTAGACCTCGCCGCGCGGTCCGACATGACGGTTTTGGTGCTGCGCGCCGGGCATTCGGATAAGGCTATGATGGGCCGGTTGCGCGATGATCTGGTTGCACGCGCGCTGCGCCCGGCGGGCTTCGTCTTCACCCACGGCAACGCTCGGTGACTGCGCGTACGCTCCCCGATATCAGCCGTCATGTCCCGGCGCTTGATGGCATGCGGGCGGGGGCGGTGCTGTTGGTGATCCTGTCGCATTTCGGCCTGGACAACATCATCCCCGGCGGCTTTGGCGTGACGGTGTTCTTCTGGATCAGCGGCTTCCTGATCACCACGCAATTGACCAACGAATTGGAACAGACGCAGCGCATTGACTATCTGCGCTTCTATCAGCGCCGCGTACTGCGCCTGATGCCGGCAGCTATTGTCTACACCACCATCGCGGGCGTCACCTTTGTGTTGGCAGGCGGAGCCATCACGCCGGGCGGCTGGCTGGCGGCCTATTTCTATGGGGTCAATTACTACGACCTGTTCATCGGCTACCCTCCGCTGGCCTCCGGCGTCGAGAACCCGCTGACTCATCTGTGGTCGCTGGCGGTGGAAGAGCATTATTACATCATTTGGCCGCTCGCTTTGGCGACATTATATCGCCATCGCTGGGCCGTTCGGGCCGTGTTGGCGGTGTGCGTGATTGTCCTGCTGTGGCGTGTGCAGATGTTTCAGTCCTGCTTCACAGCCCCGCCGGAGCCAAGTGCCGGGCCGATGGTCTGCTATCGCATCTACAAAGGCACTGACACGCGGCTGGATTCGATTGCCTGGGGGGCATTGGTGGCGGTTTTGGCGGCCTCCTCCTGGCGCGCGCAGTTGGAGCGGCTGCTGGGGTCGAACCTGCTCCGAGGGCTGTCGATGATGGTGGTGTTGCTGAGCTTCCTTCTGCGCGGTACGGAATTTCGGGAAGTCTGGCGCTATTCACTCCAGGGGATTGCGCTGAGCGTGGCCATCCCGATGGCCTGTTGCGCCGCCACACCGCTGCGCCGCCTGTTGGAAATGCCGGTTCTGGTGCTGATCGGACGGCTAAGCTACTCGCTCTATTTATGGCATTGGGGCGCATTGTGCTTCGCCACCTGGATGGCCCCCGACGATCTTGCCGCCAAGGTGATGTGGGCGACGGGGGTGACGGTGGGCGGAGCGCTGTTCAGCTATTATGGGGTCGAACGACCGATGATCGCATTCCGACGGCGCGTCGGATCGCAGGCTTCGGCCGGATTGGTGCCTGCGGCCTGACGGCAGACAGCCGACGCATGCGCCACTGTGCCGTCACCGCCAAGGCACCGATGATCCAGAACGCCAACCGTTGATCCGGGGTGAACAGACCCGACTCGCTGCGGTCCAAAATGGCGTGAATGCCCATCTGCAGCAGAAACCACAGCGCCCGGCGCTGACCAGATCCAAACAGCGCAACCACGCTCCACCACAACGACGCCAGCGTGACCAAGATCAGCAGAGCGACACCGACCTCACCGAATTGCAGCATCAGGTCGAGATAGCCGCTATGGGCCGCAGGCACCTTCCAGCCCACTTCCGCCCAAATCCGCTGAATTTCCAGCGTATCGGGCAGCCAGAACCCATTATAGCCGTAGCCCAGCAATTCCCGCTGATGGATCGACACCCAGACGGCTTCCCAGATTTCCGTTCGGCCGGTGAGGGTTGAATCCTTGCCGATGATTTCGAACAAGCCGCTGACGCCGACCAATGTGACCAGAATGCCACCGCCAACCACCGCCACGATGGCCGCCAGAATGGCCAGCATCCGCCACGCCCCGCCACGCTCCAATGCCAACAGGCCGAGTGTGGCAATGACGGCGATCAGGCTGAGCAACAGCGAGGTTGTTGAGCGCGACAATACCAGGATGACCAACAACACGCCGATCACCAGCAGATCAGTCCAACGCAGCTTTCCGCGGTCAAGCATGACGAAACTCAGCGCCAGCAAGCCGTCGAGCATCGCGATGCCGAAGCCGTTCTTCTGCGGAAAGAAGCCACGCACCGCGTTGGCATAGTCGCCGACATCCATACCAGCGGCAGGCGAGACGATTGCCACCAGCACGCCGAGCACAGACAGCACCAGCACCGTCCACACCGTCAATTGCATGTAGCGCCGCGCCCCGAACATCACGTAGGCGGCGACGGCGTAAAGCTCCAGGCCGAGCAGCGTGCCGGAGCGGCGGAACGAGATTGCCGGCGCCTGCGACCACAAAGACGACATCATCGCCAGCAGGAAGATCAGCAGAAACGGCCAAAGTGTCGGCAGCAGCCGCAGACAACTCCGCCATTGTGCCAGACAGACGATCAAGCCGCTCAGCAACATGGTGGCGGAGAGCAACGTGTTGGTCGGATCGCTGCTGACGGAGACCGCTGAATCCGGTGTGGCGGTTGGTATGATCGCCCCGATATAGAGAAACACCCCCAGGCAGATCACCGCCTGATGCGCCCCGTGCAGCCAGCGGGCAAAATCAGTTCGGTCAAATGTGCGCAACTGCCCCTCCCGGCTCATCGCAGCCTCGCGCGATGAACCTTAGAAAGGCGCACGGATTCCACTCGGTTGGATGACGTAGCTGAACGAACTGTTGAACGGCACGGCGCGCGAGATCGACTGCGACACCCACAGATCCACCTCGGCGGGTCGGCTGCGCGGGACAAACAGGATGTCGCCCGCCACCAGCGGCACATCGTCATCCATCGACACCGAAGCCGCGAAATTGCGCACATTGATGGTGCGCAACATCGGCTTGTTGGACGGGCTGCGCCGGATCAGCACGATCTCGGTCATTCGCGCCTCTGGATCGAAGCCATGCGCGCGCAGAATCGCCTCCAGCGCGCCGACGCGGCCAGTGAGCGGGTAGACACCGGGTTCACGCACCGAGCCGCCAACATAGACCACCGAACCTGCCGCATCATCCAACGCTATCGTGACAACCGGGGCCGCAAGCATGCGCGAGGCCGCCTTGGCCACCGCCAGTTCAAGCTCCGCAATCGTCAATCCCGCCGCCGTCACTTGCCCAGCCGCCCGCAAGCCAATCGAGCCATCCGGTGCCACCAGCGCCACTTCGTTCAATTCCGGTGTACGCTCATAGAAAACCCGCAGCTTGTCGCCGGGATTGATGCGATAGGCTGGCACCACATCCGTCCATGGAGCCATACCGGACCGGTTCACCTCGGTGGGTGAAATGCTCTGCGTTGTCTCGCAGCCCGCCACACCCATCGCGAGCGCACAGGCCAGCAGCCGCGGCACGCAACGTCGCAACCTCAACACAACATGATTTAACATCATGACATTCAAAGAAATTTTTCCACTATCGGCGGCAGGATAGCGCGTTGTCCGGTAAAGGCGAAGCCTCTGACATGCGCGCCCGCCTGCTCAAGCTGATCGATGGTCTGCTTGGCGACATCACCGCGTGAGACTTCGAAATGCACCACGAGGATATTTGTATCGATCAATCCGCTCAAGCGGCGCACGCCATACGCGGCCACATTGGCCGGGCCGATCACAATCACCGCCCCGAACTCAGCACGCAGTTTGGTCATCTGCTCGGCGACGGCGTCCTGCCGAAGATTGGGGTCGATCAGCGACGACAACTCACCGCCGCCATCGCCCATCATGTCGATCAGCCGGACCGGGCGGCAGAGCAGATGTTGCAGATCGACCGCCAAGTAGCGCGCAAGCAGGTCGCGCTGATCGTTGGCGTCCGTTCCGATCAGTTGGATGATGCCAAGCGATTGCCCACCCTGCGCTTCGTCGATCAGCAGCGAGGCGAGATCGCCAATCGCCGCCGCATTGCCGTCACGCGATGCGGCCTTGAACGGCATGAAGGATGCAAGACAGGGCAACGCCAGCGCGCGGGCGACTTCGGCAGGGGTGGCGAACACCCGGCGTGTGAGGGCCAGCAACAGACCAAGCGCACTTGCCAGAACACCACCGCCGACCAGACCGCCAGCAAATATCACCCGACGCAGGCTGCGACCTTTGCGGGGGGCTGCGGCCTCCTGCAGCACGCGAACGCTGGGGTTGCGCAATCCGCCCGACTCCTCGGCAATCCGATTGCCGGCCTCATGGGTGGTGAGTTGGCGCACAACATCAGCCAGCGCGTTGCGGTGTTCCTGTAATTCCCGCAATTGCAACTCGGCCTGCCGCAATTCACTGGCCCGCTGGGTTTCCGACTGGGCCTGCTGCTCCAATGCGCGATGCTGTTCCGCCAGCGCGCTCTGATCCAGATTGAGCGCGAGAATGCGCTGCGACAATGTTTCCAACAACGGGTTGCGCGTCTGCCGCGTCGAGGTGATCCCGCTGCGATTGGACTCCAGCGTCTGCCGTGTCACCGCGATGCGCTGATCAAGGTCGCGCAACGGCGCATAATCCGGCGCGTAGGTGGTGGCGAGGTGCTGGCGTTCTTGCAACATCCGCGCGAGCATGTTGCGCCCGTCATCATTGGGCGCGGTGTTGGTGGCTTCCTGCTCGCTCATCACTTGCGGCGGTTGGCTGCTGAGCAGCTTGGTGGCGGTGGTCAGTTGCGCCTGATTGGCGGCGAGTTGCTCGCGCACCTGCGCCAAACGCTGGGCAACGCTATCGCGCCGGACGCTGGCAAGCTGCTGTTCCTGAGTGATGTCGATGACGCTGTATTTCGCCCGCACCCGCTGAATTTCGGCCTCGGCCTCGGTCAGCTGGCCTTCATAATTGGCAATTTGCTCGCCAAGGATGCGCGATCCGTCCGCCAGAAAAATCTGGCTGCGTCGCTCCTGATAGGCATCAACCAAAGCCTGCACCGCCGCCACGCTGATCTGCGGTGAAGCGGAGACAAAATCCACCCGGACGATATTCGCATTGGCATCCGCATCGGTGCGCAGTGAGAGCGCAAATTCCTCGACCGCCGAATCAAGTTGGCTCTTCTCATCCGGCGGCGATCCGAACCAGCCGACATGCGCGATATTGGGGAAAATCGTCGCCACCCCCACCTTCTGCAGCGCCAACCGGATGGTGGCTGTGCTTTGCAGAATTTCGACCTCCGAGCGCACCACTTTCAGCATTTCCACCGAAATCACCGAAGGCCCGTAGCCGGATAAGTCCGGTGCCGAGCTGGTCTCACGATTGACCAGCACCATCAGAACGGCTTCGGCCGTGTATTTCGGCTGGCTCATCAGCGCAGCGCCGAGGCCGATCAGCCACGGCACCACCAAAGCCGACAGCAGCAGCCGCCAGCGCAGCGCCACCGTGTGGACAACATCCTCCAGCCGTAGGGCATTTGCCGGAACACTGCCCAGCGCCAGCGCCTCCGCTGCATCCTGATCAAGGGGGGTTCCAGTGGCCGCACTGCGCTCATGCGCCTGCGCCGCATCGCGGTCGCTGGGCTCCGGGGAAGTACCGATCTGAGTTACCACGAACCTCCTTGAAGCGACTGCGGTTGAATCAGTTTGGTCGGTACTTCATTCGTGGCATAGTGCAACAGGAAATCTTGGTGACGCAATCCGCAGTCTCCCTACTGAATGCCGCTTCGAATCCAATTTTGTTTTGCATTGCTTTGAATGACGCACCTTGCACTCAACGCTCATCTTTCACGAAAAATGCAGGGGAAAGCGGCGTGACTGGAACTGGCAGCAGGCGTGAAACATGACGATCAGCCCTCCATCCCCATGGTCGCATTCGGGTGACTAGCACATTTCGCGCAACCTCGCTGCTCGGCATACGCTTCGACCAGCTCGATCCGACCGCAGCCCTGGCGACGATTGAGGCACGCCCTTCCGACGCGGCGTTCGCCTATGTCGTGACCATCAATGCAGATCATTTTGTCCGGCTAGCCGACGCCGATGACGCGCTGCGGGCGGATTATGCGGCGGCGTGGCTCTCGCTGTGCGACAGCCGAGTGTTGCGCAAGCTGGCCAGCCTGCGCGGCTATGATCTCAGCGTCGTCACCGGCTCGGACCTGACGGCGGCGGTTTTCGCGCAGCTCATCACACCACAAACCCCCATCACCATCATCGGCAGCGACGACGCAACCATCGCGGCCCTGCTCGTGCGGTATCCGGGTTTGCGGCTGCATCACCATAATCCGCCGATGGGATTCATCCATCAGCCGGAGGCGGTGACGGCTGCGGTGGAATTCGTCTGCAACCACCCGGCGCGATTTGTGTTTCTGTGCGTCGGCTCACCGCAACAGGAATTGCTCGCCGCCCGCATCGCCGCCACCGGACGCGCACGCGGCGTTGGATTGTGTGTTGGAGCGTCGATCACTTTCCTTGCCGGCACCAAACAGCGTGCGCCACTGTGGATGCAGCGCGCGCATATCGAATGGCTGCACCGGCTGGTGCAGGAACCAGGTCGGATGTGGCGGCGCTATCTGTTGGGTGCGTGGCCCTTGTTGTCGCTGATCCGCCGCTTGCCTCCCGCCTCCTCGACTAGGAGTTGATCCGTTGGCCACTGCTTCCGTGGTGATTTGCACCTTCAATCGCCCGCTCCAACTGCCGATTGCCGTGCAGTCAGTACGCATGCAGGTGTTGCGGCCGGGGGTGTCGGCGGAACTTGTGGTTGTTGACAATTCGCCCGACGCCAATGCGCGGCAGGCTGTTCTGGCTCTGGCCGACGAAGGCGGCTTGCCGCTGCGCTACATCTCCGAACCCCGCCCCAACATCTCGCACGCCCGCAATGCCGGGGTGGCCGGGAGCACGGGGGATTATATTGTCTTCATCGACGACGACGAACGCTGCGCGCCGGGCTGGCTGGATGCGATGATCGACACCGCTGAGCAAAGCGGCGGCGATGTGGTGTTCGGGCCGGTGCTGGCCGAATTCCCCGATGGCCCGCCATCATGGGATCCCAGCGGATGCAGCCTGGAACGGCGGATTGCTCTGCCAACCGGCAGCGAAATCGGCCTGCGTCATGATCCGAAACTCAGCGGCATGTGGATTGGCACCGGCAACTCCGCCATTCGCCGCGCCACCTGCTTTGCCGACGGCACCCCGCCTTTCGAGCCCGCGCTCGGCGGCAGCGGTGGCGAGGATTACGACCTGTTCCTTCGCCTGTCACAACGCGGACGCCGCTTCATCTGGTGCGCAGAAGCTGTGGTCTGGGAGCCAGTGCCCGCCAGCCGTTTGACGACCGAATACCGTCTGCGCCGCGCCTTCGCCACCGGCCAGCATTTCGCCGCGATCACCGTTCGTCGCGCCCGTCATCCGCGGGCCATGGCGGCCTTTGTGCTGATCAAAGCGGCGGTGCAATGGGTGTTGGTGAGCATGCTGGCGCTGCGCGATCAACTGCGCGGTGCGGCTGCTTCTGAGGCGTCTGTCTTCCGACTGGCGATGGTGCGGGGCAAGTTGCTCTGGTGGAAGCTGGGCCTATGAGTCAGATCGGAAAAGGCTCAGTTGCATGAAGACTGCCCTGATCGTCTCAACCCAACCCCGCGGCTTTGCAGCCCGCATGCCCGCCCGATTGCGCGCGGCTGGGTTTCGTGTCCACGCCGCCTGTGTGCGCAACAGCCTGTTGCGCCATAGCGCCGCGCTGGACGAAACGCATATTCTCCGCCAGCGCCGTCTGTCAGCCGATTTGGCCGCGGTGCTGCGCGCAGTGCGCCCGGACGCGCTGATCCCAGCCGACGATATCGCCGCCGCCCGCCTGATGCAGTTACACGCTGAGGCGGATTTGGCCGACCTCATCGCGTCCAGCCTGGGCAATCCGGCAAGCTACGCCACCGCATGCAGCAAATCGGCCCAGATGAAGCTGGCCGCAACGCTGGGCCTGCCGGTTCCGCGCACCGAGCCAGTGGCAGATTTGGCGGCGCTGGACGATCGGCTGCAACATCACTGTCCATTGGTGCTGAAAAGCGACGGCAGCTGGGGTGGTACCGGCGTTGTGGTGATCCGAGATCGCGCCGACGCCGCAGCCGCCTGGGCGGCGGTCTCCACGCGCCCAAGCATCGCGAAAACGGTGGCGGCCTGTCTGCGGGATCGGAGCATTCTGCCCCTGCTGCTGTGGCGGGCATGGCAGACGCCGAACGTGGACACGCAGGAATTGGTGGACGGCCGCCCGGCCAATCGGGCGGTGCTGTGTCGTGATGGCCGGGTTCTGGCCGGGGTCAGCGTTGAGGTTCTGCAGACCAGCTATCCGGGGGGACCGGCGAGCGTGGTGCGGATGATCGATCACGCCGGGATGGCCAGCACAGCGGCGGCAATGGTGACAGCCCTTGGTTTGTCCGGCTATCTCGGCTTTGACTTCATGCTCAACGACGCCACCGGCGAGGCCAAGCTGATTGAAATGAACCCGCGCGCGACGCCGATCACCGGCATGGCCGTCGGCGGCAATGATGGCGCGACACTGGCGGAGGCGTTGTTCCGGGGCGAGGCTGCCACCGTTACCACGCTGCCGCTGACCACCCCCATCGCCCTCTTCCCCGGCGAGTGGGAGCGCGATCCGACCAGCCATTACCTCAACGAGGCTTGGCATGACGTGCCATGGGACGACCCCGGCCTGTTCGATGCCTATGTCGAAGATCTGAGCGCGGTGCAGCGATATCATCGCATCAAGAACGCCCTGCTCTCGTGGCGTCGGGCATGAAGCGACGCGCGCTGCTCGGAAGCATGCTGGCTGGAGCGGTCGCTCCCACCTGCCTGGCCCAAGCCATTCCCACTGACGGCCTGGCTGTGCTTGCGGCCCGCCGTGGGCTGCGCTTGGGCACGATGACGACGCTCTATTTCCTGCAGGATACGCCGGAATTGCTGCCGCTGATCGTGCAAGATGCGGGCCTGGTGGTGCCGGGCTGGGAACTGACCTGGGAGCGTGTGCAGCCTCGGCCCGATCACTTTGAATTCGGCCCAGCCGAGCAGGTGATTGCCATCGCCACCGCCCATCAGTTGCAGCTGCGCGGCCATTGTTTGATCTGGCACGAGGCGCTGCCGCCGCATTTCGACCCCGGACCAGATGCCGCCGCCACGCGCGAGATCATGCGCACCCATATCACCGGCGTCTGTCAGCATTTTGCCGGACAGCTGAAATCCTGGGTGGTGGTCAATGAGCCGATCTACCCGGAACACAACCAGACCGGCAGCCTGCGCAACACGCCGTTCTATCACGCGCTCGGCCCGGATTATATCCGACAGGCACTGGAATGGGCCGCCGCCGCCGATCCTGCGGCGAAGCTGCTGATCAACGAATACGGCATTGAGGCACCCGGCCCGGACAGCGACAAGCGGCGCACCGCCCTGCTCGCCTTGCTGGAAAAGCTGGTCCATCAGGGGGCTCCGCTGCATGCTCTGGGCATTCAGGGCCATCTGCATGCGGGCGAGACACAATTCGACCCCAAGCCGCTGCGCCGATTCATCCAGGATGTGGCAGCACTCGGGTTGGAGGTTCATATCACCGAGCTTGATGTGGTTGACCGTGGCCTGCCCGGCAACATGATCAGACGTGACCGCGAAGTTGCAGCCATGCTGCGGGAGTTTCTCGACGTTGTGCTGACCGAGCCCGCCGTGACCGAGATTTCAACCTGGGGGCTGGATGACCGGCATAGCTGGATGAACGACAATGAATATGCCCGCAGACGCGATGGCCTGCCCGCCCGCGGCCATCTCTATGATCGGCAATTCCACCGCAAGCCCGCCTGGGACGTGATGGCCACGGCCTTGCGCGACCTGCTCTTGCCCTTGCCGCGGAGAGCATTGTGATCAAGCTGCCACCTTGGCTTGCCAAACATCTGCCCGATCAGGCGTTGGCCTTCGATATCAGCGTGATCTTTGGCGGCTTCAGCCTGCAATTGATCACGCAGATGGGCTGGCTGCTGTTGGCGGTGCGCACGCTGGGGCCGGATGGCTACGGCATTTTCGCCAGCCTGACCGGTCTGACCGTGGCGATTGGCTGCTTCGTCGGCTGGGGCAGTGGCGCGTTGCTCACCCGTGGCGTCGCGGCGAATCCGGAGACATTGCGCGATTGGATGGGGCACGGGCTGATCGCCATCGCCATCACGGCGCTGCTGTTTGGTGCCCTGGCAAGCGTTGCTCTGCCGCTGGTGAATTTCGGCCCGGTGGTGGGGCGATACCTGATCGCCGTGCTGGTTGCAGATTTGCTGTTCGGGCGTATGGCGTCGCTGTGTGTGAACATTCACATGGCCACCGGCAATTCCCGCCGTCAGTCGAGTGTCACGGTGATCACCGGCTCCACCCGACTGGCAGCAATCGCGCTGGCGGCGGTGACGCATGACAAGCTGACGCTGACGATCTGGGT
>Ga0316222_1001913_pt1 | contig 23600 bp, 26 predicted proteins | sample TBH18011metaG_FD_206008 | JGI IMG/M metagenome (GOLD analysis project Ga0316222, IMG submission 206008) | Freshwater microbial communities from Trout Bog Lake, Wisconsin, USA - TBH18011 | ecosystem: Environmental > Aquatic > Freshwater > Lake > Hypolimnion/Profundal zone | place: USA: Wisconsin... | reverse complement strand
CTCTGCCGCGTCAACAAGGGGGGACGAGCTCATGGTTACGAAGGCTATCGATTTATCGGATCCACGGGTCGCATTCCGGGTTGAGGAGGCCTTCGCGCTGATCGGGGCCTGCGCCGAAATTGCTACGGACAACGACGTCAAATGCTCCGTCGCCGAATCGCTGACAGAGAATGAGGCAGAGTGCCTGCTGGATGTGCTGGAGATCCCCCATGAATCCGAGGCTGATGCCGAGCGCCAGCTGAATAAGCTGGAGCTGTCTCCCAAATCCAAGGCCGATGCCGACACACGCAAGCGGGCCTACAGCGACTGCGCAGCGGTCGTCCTGGCGTATCGGCAGGCGACCGAGGATGCGGACGTCAATGCAAGCCATGTCCGCGCCATCCTGACGCAAATTGTTAAGCACACTCAGAAGCTCACCAGCCTGCTGTCGGAGAACCCGTTGGCGGAGGCCGCAGGGGTGATCGGCGACATGACACTGGCAAATGCGGCTTCGAAGGCCGCGCGCATTGCCAGGATGGCATTGGAGGACGCCGCCCTCCAGGTGATGGTGACCGAGACGGTCAAGCCGAGGAGGTTTCGACTGTTCCCAAACCTTGAGAGATCCATACTGGCTGGGGCTGTCCAGGCCGGAGCCGCCCGTCGCCGCGGGATTGCAGGCGCAGGGCGCGCCATCGGTGTCACCGACGTCCCGGGGCTGGACACGGTGGTCTCCAATGGACCGCTCAACAAAAAATCCGAGCAGGCAGGAAAGCTACGCAAACTGGCCGAAACGGTGCAGCGGGGGATGGAGGATGCACCGCGCGCCATCTTCGGCAAGAACATGCAGGGCACGGTCGATGAGGTCTTTGAGATTAGCCAGGCCATGTCATCGGTGATCGACCTGCCTGGCGGCCTGCCAGGTATGCTTGCAGCTTCAGCTGACCTCGCGCTTGGCAGGCTACCGGAAGGGAAGAAGGCCGGCACGCTCATCGGGCCGCCACCGAAGCTGGTGCTCGCGCTGGGCTGTGTCGAGCTACTCGATGCCTGGCGGCCCGGGGCGAAGCTTACCAGGGACATAAACAGCCCCATCGCTGATCTGGCTGAACTCCTGCACGTTGCGACAGCCAGACTCACAGGAGCCAAGGGTGCCAAACAAAATGCCGACCTCTCGTCCGCAATTGACCATGCGCTGAAGATTTGCGGTCGCCGCCGCCTGTTTGCCTTCCAGGGCATCAGGCCGCCACTGCCGCCAAGCGAGCCACACCCTGAATTCGACCCGAACGACCATGCATCGGTGCAAAGGGGCGGGACGTTGGTTCCGGGCCAGGAATTCGGCGACGAGCAGCCGATGCCAGGATTTATCGGCCACATCGAGGATAGCGGCAACGACGTGTTCGACGTTGATGAGGAGCCTGCCACACCTCGTTGACAGCCACGAATGCGGACGTTGACAACCGATGTTCGTGCGCACATGCTCCTCCTCGATCACAGGAGGAGCAACTGACCACACGACATCTGCGTTTGCTGGTGATGAGCGACCTTCATCTGGAATTTGAAGGCGTGCGTGGCCCAAGCCGTCCGACCCAGGCGTGGTTTGACCTCCGCGCCGCCCGCCGAGCCTGCCCCGGCCACCCCGAGGTCGGCCCCTACCTCGGCCACCTGCTGGGCAAACCACTCGACCTGGTGGTGATGGCAGGCGATGTTGCCTTGGGCACAAATGGGGTCACCTACGCCGCCCGCGTTTCCCTGTTCCTTCGCGCTCCGGTCGTCTATGTAGCCGGGAATCACGAGTTCTACGGCTGCGAAATGGCAACACTACTCACGGAATTGCGGGCTGCGGCGGCGGCGACTCACGGCTGGGTGACATTCCTTGAGCAGGATACCGTCACATTCGATTTTGGCGGCCAGTGCCTCGCTGTCCTAGGCACGACTCTCTGGACCGATTACCAGGCCAGCGGCAGGAGCGACGCCGATGTCGCCTTCGCAATGCGGGCGGCGATGCAGCTCAGCGACCATTCCAGGGTGAAGCTCAACGGGGAAGTATTTCTTCCCATGCATGCCCGTCGCCTGCATTGGGAGAGCCGTGCGTGGTTGAAGGCTGAGATGGCCCGCATCCGTGCCGAAGGCTGTGCCGACAAGGTGCTGGTCGTTACCCACCACGCTCCGCTGCTCGACGCTTCGCCTGACCACTATCGCGGCACCGAGCTTTCACCGGCCTTCGTTTCCGACATGAGCGCCGACGTCGAGGAGATCGCACCTGATCTCTGGGTGGCCGGTCACACGCACCACAGCGCCGATTTCATGCATGGGCGCACCCGGTTCGTGTCGTCCCAGCGCGGGTACGTGGGCGCTGAAGAGCCTGGCGCGTCGTCATACGTCCCCGCCGTCGTCGAGCTGTAGGTGCTGACGCAGACCATCGGCGTTGCTTGGCTGTGGCGGTGTGGCTGACCTACGGTCCTGGCTGGCGTATCATCTTTGGCTACTAGGCCCGCAGGGCCGGGGGGCATGACCCAGCCCAGCACCGCCGAGCGCCACGTCGGCGGGTTGCTTCGGCCAGCGGCAACAAGCTACCCCGCCACCGCCGTCGCGCCGTCGGCCTATCCTCCGTGCACACTTGGAGGAGCCAACCATGCGCCTGTCGCCCTGTGCCGCCACCACCGCCGTCGTCCGCCATGTCCGCGCCGCCCTGGGGATGGAGGTGGCCCCCGACTACCTGCTTCGGCGCACGATGCTCGCCGAGCTGACCACCGGCGAATTCGACGCCAACGGTGATCGCATGCCCGACCTGGTGACCGACATCGCCTGGGGGCCGATGTTGGCGATGATGGTTCACATTGAGGGCCACGGTTCGCAACTGCTCGCGCTGCTGACGCTGGGGTGCTGCCGCGACGCCGACCACGACCCCGCCGACCCGGATCCGACCGAGGTGCACGTCCAGTCGTTCGTCGCCGGCGGCGACGGTTCCTGGCGCCGCCTGTCGGCCGCCACCGTCCTGGCCAACGGCGCGGTTGTGGCTGGCGAGGATGCCACCCTGGCCACCGCCGCCGCCCTGGTCGCCATCCAGGCTGCGCACGCCGCGTCGGACGTGATGGCGGTGATGCGGCAGGCGGCATAGCGCAAGCACTCGTTACGCGCCGTTACTGTCGCGCCCCGGAGAAGCCATGATCCTGGCGCACCATATTGAAATTGGCGGACGTGTCGCTGGGGAGGTCACCATGTTGAAACTGTTTACCGCCGTTGCGCTGGTCTGCCTGACGCTTTCAGGCTGCGCCGTCTACGAGCCTGCTCCGTACCCAGGAACCGTCTACGCGGCCCCGTATGTCTACGCGCCGCCCGTGGTATACTACGGTGGCGGATATTACGGCGGACACTACGGCGGTGGTCGCGGCTGGCGCTGATCAGCCCAGCTTCGCCACGGGGATGTCGGCCCAGCAGGTCGTGTAGCCTGGCGTCTTGTTGCCCTGGTGCATTTTCCAGCCCGCGTCCTCGGCGATCAGACCGCCGAACCTGAGGGTGTCGCGGCCGAAGCGCTGATTGGTCGCGTCCAGTGCCCCCATCAGCGCTGTCGATTTTGGCGAAGCCGGTGGCGAGAACAGGTCTCGCGGCACGTCCCCCGGCGCCACCAACTCCAACAGGATGACGCCCGCCTTCCGGTAGGCGAACCCATCCTTCCACGCCGCCCCCAACGCCCGCAGCGCCGCCTCGATAATCCTGGGCGTCGAATCGGTGGGGGAGGGGAGCTTCACCGAGACGGCGGCGCTGTGCTGCGGGTCGCCGTGGCGGAAGCGATCGGTGGCGATGAAGGCCTGGACGACGCCGGCGACCAGGCCAGAGCGGCGAACCTTCTCGGCGGCGCGCCCAGCAAAGGTGACGACGGCATCCCGAACGTCGTCGCGGCTCGAGGTGGCTTCGCCAAATGACCGCGAGACGCAGCAGGACTGGCGCGGCTCCGGTTCCGACTCGAGGTCGTGGACGGCGACCCCGCGCAGCTCCATGACTGTGCGCAGGCCCACGTTGCCCAGATTCTTGCGGATCCACCCGTCCTCGGCGTCGCGAAGCTGTTTGGCGTTGCGAATGCCTTTGACCGTGAGCTTGGCTGTGAACGCAGGCCCGACGCCCCAGAGGTCTTTCACCTCGGTCTGCGCCAGCGCACGGTCGAGCCATTCGGGATGGCTGGCCAGGTCGAGAACGCCGCCAGCCTTCGGCGATTTCTTGGCCAGGCGGTTGGCCATCTTCGCCAACGTCTTGGTGGTGGCGATGCCGATCGACACCGGGATGCCCGTCCATCGCCTAACGGTCTCGCGCAGCTCCCGCGCCCACGGCGTGAAGTCGGTCATCGGCATGCCGTCGAGGAGCAAGAACGATTCGTCGATGGAGTAGACCTCGATGGCTGGCACGTGGTCGGCCAGCACACTCATCACCCGGGCGCTCATGTCGCCGTAGAGGGTGTAGTTCGAGCTGAGCATGATCAGCCCGGCTTCCTCGACCAGGTGGCGGATTTTGAATGCCGGTTCCGCCATGCCGATGCCGAGCGCCTTGGCCTCGTTCGACCTGGCGACCGCGCAGCCATCGTTGTTGGACAGGATGACGACGGGCTTGCCCTCGAGGTCGGGCCGGAACACACGCTCACAGCTAACGTAGAAGTTGTTACAGTCAACCAGGCCGATGATGGTCGACATGGCCTACCTTGGGCACAGGGCGGTGATGCTGTAGGTCACGACGCCCCAGATTTGGACACCCTCCTCGGGGTTCACGGGCAGCGGCGGGAACTCAGGGTTCGCGGGCATCAACGTCCAGCCGTCGCCGTCCTTGGCCAGCCGCTTGACCGTCATGCCGCCGTCAAGCGTGGCGACCACGATATCGCCGTCCTGGGGTGGGATGCTGCGGTCAACCACCAGCAGGTCGCCATCCATCACGCCAACGTCTTGCATCGATGGACCGGAAGCGCGGACATAGAAAGTCGCGGCCGGGCGGCGGACGAGCATGGCGGGGAGGTCGAGACGGCTATCGCTGTGGTCATCGGCGGGACTGGGGAACCCTGCCTCGATGTGGGCGGCGTAGATCTGCGGGTGCTGGTCAGAGGCGCTGGTCATCGGCGAAACATAGCGAGAACGCGCGACGGGTTCAAGCTGGCGGCGGCACTCGGCTTGCTGGGGCGGTGGATGTGGTCGGCGCCGTCGGCGCCTCGCTGGCCGCACCTACCCGACTACAGGTCGTCGCCGTCGATCGCCATGGGGCCTTCGGGGACGAAGCCGACCTTCAGGCGCCCTCGCTTCCCCGTGAGCGCGGTCAGGGCGATGGGCGTGGCCAACCTTACCAGGTCGGCGACCTCCCAAAAGCCGATGACCGCGGTGTCGTTGTCCTGGGTGCTGATTGGCCGCAACTGGGGATCCGGATGCCTGCCATCGGGGTTCGCCCGCACCCACGAACGTCGCCGAATAGGTCACGAAGCCAGGGCGGTGGAAGCTCTTGAACTCGCCGCCGTGCAGTTCGGGCCGCGAGCCGTAGATCAGCACGCGGCATCCAGCCCACGGTAGCGGCTCCAAGTCACGCTCGAAGACATCGACGGCGTTCGAGCCAAACGCGACACGGCCATGCTGAGCGCAGGTGGCGATCGCCGACGCCAGGTGGACGCAGGGAACCGGGGCGAGGATGCCTTGGGCCATGGTGAACAACTCCAGGTTCGACGCGCACCCTACACGGCAATCACGCGGGCGGGTAGGGCAGGGGCAGGCCGTGGGTGCGATCGACCAGCTTGCACATCACCGCCGCCACCCGGCATGCCCCCTGGTCGCGGAAGGACATCTCGCCCTCGACCTGAAAATCGATCACGCCCATCATCGTCAGCCGCGTCACAACCACGCCGTCCTCAAGCGAGGCCATCAGGGCGTCCGCGATCGCCAGCCAGCCGGGGTGGATGCCCAATGCCGCATTCCGCAACGCGGGGTACTTCGCCCTCAGCTCGGCGGGCGTCTCCAGGATGGGGGCGAACCGGCTCGTGCTCCAGCCGTCGGACTCGGCGAAGCGCATCGAGAGCTGCTCGGCCATCGCGACTGCGGCGTTGTCGAAGTGGTCTCGGGCGCCATCGAGGTAGACCCGCAGCGTTTCACGCTTCTCCTTGACCTGGACGGCCACCGGGGGATTGGCGAACACGTCGAAGGAGTGGGCCTCCAGGGTGCTGGCCAGGGCGTCGAGGATTGGAAGCCAGCCCGGGCCGCAGTCGATGCACAGGGGCGGCGGATAGATGGCGGGGTGGCGGGCGGACAGGGCCGCCTCGGCTTCGATGTGCATGGTGGGTCTCCAGCTAGGCGGCGGAGAATACCCCAACGCGTCTATGTTGACAACCGACATTGCAGGCGAGGCGCACCGCGCCGGATATGGCAACCCCGACGAAGGAGGCCGAGCAGGGCGGCCCCCAGTCAGATCGTCCGCGGAATCCAGCCCACCACCCAGCCGCCGTCCTTGTCGGCTGCCAGGGCAATTTCGCCGCCCTTCTTGCCGCGATAGGCCGCCCGTAAATAAATCGTCGAGCCGGTTCGTGTCTCCCACATCCGCCATGACGACGTTCCGAACGGCACCGCCCCGAGCTTAGTTGCAGTCTGCATGGCCTTCGTCTTGGCCTGGGCGAGCGGACAGGCGCTGATGTCCCTCCGGTCAACCAACTCGGCCAGGTCGGGGTTGTGCAGCAGGGCAGAGGGGACAGGCGACGCCGCCGCAGGCTCGGCGGCGGGGGCGGGCTCTGGCAACGGCCCGTCGCCCTCAACGATGATGGGCGCCTTGCCTTGGGCTTCCACCTTGGCCGCCGTCACCGAGCTGACCTGGGCCTCGACCACGAACCGTCCATCTGACTGCGGTGTAACCGTGAAGGCGGCGCGGTCAGCGATCAGCAGGGTCGAGACCACACCGGCGGCCGTGGCTCCTGGGCAGACGATACGAAGGCGGCGGGTCATCGGCGGGCAACTCCTTTGTGCTGCGAACACATTACAGCCAGGCGAATCCGCTGGCTAGGGGTGTTGCCGCACAGCGGAGATGTTGACAACCGATCATCGCGGACATATCGTCTCGCCCGACATCGAAAGGCGGACACCATGACTTCCGTTGCGCACTGGTATGCGCGGCTGCCCCCGGCTGGCCGCGAGCAGGTGATTCGTGACTTGGTTTCAGCACTCGACCGCCTGGATTTGGGTTTGCGGATCAGCCGCGAGCTTTGGCAGGCCGGAAAGTCAGCATGCGCGGTGGGCCATGTGGAGGAGGGCGGCGTGGTCGTGAAGTCTGTAGCCTTGGCTCTCTTCGTCGAGAACGCTGACCATGGCATGCTTCGCGCGCTGCGGGATCGGCTGGCCGCGCCGGGGTCGCTCGCCTTCAAAGTTGGCCACGGCGCCATCGACGGTGCCAAAAAATTGGTTCTGGTTGCCTCGCTGGGCGTCGCCCGGCTGGTGGTGCGGGAAATCGATGGCCACCTGACATTCCACGTGGCAGCGTTGGCGGCTGGTGATTCTGGGGGGTGACGGTGGACGATTTCGCGGCCCGTTTGATGCGCCTGCTGGATCACCCGCTGAGCCAGCGTTCGCTCAACCGCCAGCACCTGGGCGCGCTGGGGACGCGGGTGGACATCGAGGTCACCCCTGGCTGGATTGCGGTAGTCGAGCGCCTGTACCGCGAGCTGTCGATACTGCCCGAGAGCCAGTGGCTGGTCATCAGCCGAATCAAAGAGAAGTACGCGAGCCTGGTGATTGACTACGACGCCGACCATGACAGCCGCGCCGCCTGCCTGATCGAAACGGCATCCGCCATCTGCGACCACCGTTGCCAGATTTGCGGCGCTCGAGGCCGCCTCCAAGACGACGGATTCTGGCTGCGGCGGCTGTGCCAGACCCATTGGCTGGACGTCAACGCGCCAGGTGTCGGTGAGCCATGGCCGCCGATCCAAGTGCTGGTTCACCTGCGGGGCGGCGCCATCCTCTCCTTCGGCCAGATCCACGGGTTCGAAGACCAGCCGCTGAGACCGTGGCGCGCCAATAGCCGGGTGTCGCTGAACCGCCAGCTCGACATCAGGGATGCCATCGCCTGCGCCCTGGACCCTGCGGAGACGGCGCGCCAGCTGGATGCCACCATTTTTCATGGCGAAGCCATTCGGCGGCAGTTCGAGCTTGCTGACGCCCGCCCACTGCTGACCCAGGCCGCCACGGGCTTCGGTATGGCCAGCGACCACCTGGCGGCACTCATCGACGAAATGCTGACGGCGCAGAAGTGGCACCGCGCGGCCTGGACGCTGTCGGCCCTGCTGCGGGGGGACTACGATGAGGACGTCGGCTGAGACTCTGGCGTTCGCCTCAAAGCTCGGCCTCGCTCGGCGGTGAGGCGTGGGCGGTGCCTGCGGCACCTTGTCGGCCTATGGCTCATTGACAACGGATACCGCGCCCGGCATCATCTGCCCCGCCACCCGCCGACGAACTCGGTAGGTGGCCAGAGGGGAGAGATTTCATGACTGACCAAGTGCACCGCCTGCTGCGCGAGTTGCTCCACGTCGAGTTCGGCGACGCCCAGGCCGTCGCCGCCGTCGATTTGAAGACGCCCGAGGCGCGCTCTGGGATGGCCGAGTTGCTCCGTGGCGGCTGGGCGCAGCTCTTGGCGCCACGTATCTATGCGGCCGCCAATGGCCTGGAGGTGCTGGCGCTGGCGCAGTACGGCCTGCGCGTCGGCATGCCCGCACCGCACCTGACCGCCGCCGCCATGTGCCGTCAGCACGGGTGGAAGCTGGCCATCCCCGTGCAGGTCGCGCGCTTCCTGCTGGCGCTGGCCCCGCGCCCGGATGCCGCCGACATCACCGAACTCCCTTTTGACCAGCCGAAACAGATGGCCTGGCCGAAGCTGGGCGTCGTCTTGGAGCCGGGCGACAGCCGCCTGTTCGGGCTGACCCCAATTGGTCAGGTGCTGGCCCTGGGCCTGCCGCTGGACGCCAGCGAGGCGGGCTTGGTCGCCATCGGGGAAACGGCGGGGGCGGGAATGCTTGCGGAGCCGCGCCTGCTGGAGTGGCTGCGGCAGGATGTTGCCGCCGCCTTGTTGACCGAGCGCGAGCTGGTGGTCGCCAACGCCATCATCAAGGCGGCCGAGCGGGTCGGCGTGCCTCGTCGGGCGCCGCGCGACTTCGAGCCGCCGGCGGACGCGGTGGCCATCGAAGGGTGGGACGTCTTCGAAAAGGGCGGGCTGGAGTACCTGACGGCGGCGCGGATCAGCGGCCATCCCTACCTGCCCGACGGCGATAACCTGTCCCGCAGCTCGCCGCTGATGTGGATCGACGAACGGCTTGGCTGGGCGCGGACGCGTTCGAGATACTATCGCCTGGTCGGTCAGCGGCTGGGGGACTGAGCATGGCGTGTGTCATCAACATCAACGGGTTCGCGGGCGTGGGAAAGCTGACGGTCGGCAAGGCATTGGTGCGCCAGCTCGGCGATGCCAAGCTGCTCGACAATCACGCCTACATGGACCCCGCGTTCGCTTTGTTCAAAGTCGGCTCGCCGCAGTGGCGCGACTTGGTCGATGACCTGCGCGCCACCGTTTTCGACGCGGCGATCAACGTCGCGCCGGAGGCTTCCCTGGTGCTGACCAACGTGATGTACGACTGCGACGGCCGTCTATATCGGCAGGTCGCCGGAATTGCCGAGCGACGCGCCGTGCCGCTTCTGTCGGTGGCGCTGACCTGCCAGCGGGACGAACACCGCCGGCGGCTGACCAGGCGCAGGACACCGCACAAGCTGACCCGCTGGCGCTCGATGAAGCAACTGCTGGAGATTTTCACGCTGTACAGCCCCGAGCCTGGTGAGCATCGCCACCTGGAGATCGACACCACCGCGCTGTCGGCGGCGGAGACGGCCAGCCAGATCGCGCAGGTCGCCGCCATGCTCGGTCAAATTTCGTCGAACGACGATACTGCCTGAATATCGTCGTTCGACGAAAATCCTTGATTGCTCACGGGTTTCGAAGGTGACCGCCACGCTCGGCTTTCCTGCGCTGTGGAGGCGGGACGGCGCCGCTGGCGCCTTGCCTGCGTCCACCCAACTGCTCACTTTGGCGATATGGCCTGGTGGGCGGAGGTGTGGAAATGGCAAGCAAGGATATAACGGCCCGGCGAATTCTCGTCGTCGATGACAATGCCAACATGCGCCTGCTGATCCGCCGGGGTCTCCGTGACGCCTTCAAGTCCGCCGAGTTCCTCGAATGCACGGATGGCTCCGAGGCGGTCTATATGTTGCGCGGAATGCCCGAAGACAAGCTCCCTGATGTCGTCGTAACCGACCTGGAGATGCAGCCGCTCAGCGGCCTCGAGTTCCTCCGCGAAATCCGGGGCAACAACGACTACGGCGCCAGAGTGAGGATGATTCCCATCATCCTGGTCAGCGATCAGACCGATGTGACTATCATCGACAAGATTCTGGGGGCGGGGGCGAATGCTTTCGTTTCGCGCCCTGTGTCGATGTCGACGTTGGCGGAGCGCATCCGGCAGATCCTCGCATCGCCGCCAACGTTCGTCGGGATCGTCAACGCCCACGGCCCTGGCCAGCACTTCTTCGGTCCCGCCAGCAAGTGGGTCCTACAGCACGTCCACCGCGCGAAGGCCGACGGTCGCAAGGTATTGACCATCCCATCAAGGCCGCGCGCCGCCGTCGCCGCGCCCCAGGACGAAGCCGCCGCCGCCTGATTGTTGGCCATGCCGAATTTTCGTTGATGTTGACAACCGATCTATGGTAGCGTCCCGACCATCGTACAAGGGAGTCCATCGTGTTGCCCGTCTGCGCCCGAACCGCCAAATGGCCAACCGCCCTGAATCAGGGTGGCGGGATACGCCTGTCGCATCGACGGGCATGATGGGCGCGTCCCCGACGCGCTCCAGGTGAGCGCGCGGAGGATGGAATGGCACTCTTGGGTATCGACGACGAAGACGATGACGACGCTTTTATCAGCGGCAAGCAGGGCGCGGTTGAGACGTTCGCGGCCCGGCTCACGCAGGCATCCGGCATCATCTTCGACCGCACCCTGAAAAAGGCGCTGCGTGAGTCAGTCGTCGTGGTGGTGACCGTCCCCGCAGGATGGGAGTCCGCCATTGCCGAGCACGTAGCCGAAGAGCTTGCTCCGCCCAACGCCATTAACGCCGATCACGAACGAATCAGCGATGTCGAAGGCACCGATACCCCGAAGCTGACCAAACACCATCGCTGTGTCAGCTACATCTGGGTGGAGGTGAAGACGACTGTTCGTGGGGAAGAGAGGAGTGTCAAGCCGACCCTAGACTGGTTGCCCACAGTGCTGGCCAAAGGCGTCTCCGTCCTGCTCTACACCTCCGCGCCCGCCGTCCTGCCGTCGATCGCCATTGCGGCGGCCGACGCGAGGCTGGACGCGGGAACCTTCACCTCGGACATCGTCGACGGGGCGGTGCGGAAGCTGACGGGTGCACGCGGTCAGCGCCTGTCCGAGAAAGACTGCCGCTTCATCACGCCCGACGCCCTGCGACTGGCATGGCGACCAAAGATGAAGGCCGACGTGTTCACCAGCCGCCTGGCGCGGATTATCCGCACCCTGACGCCGAAGCTCGAACACGGCCCGGGCCTGGCGGCGCTGGCGGGGATGGACGAGGCGAAGGAATGGGGACGGGGGCTGGCGCGAGACCTGGCCGTCTTCCGGTCGGGGAAACTGGCGTGGTCGGAGGTCGACCGCGGCCTTCTGCTGTCCGGCCCCCCTGGTTGCGGCAAGACGGTGTTTGCGAAGGCTTTGGCGCAGGAATGCAAGGTGCCGCTCATCATCGGCTCACTGCCCGAGTGGCAAGCCTCCAGGGAAGGGTACCTGGGCGACCTGCTGGCGGCCATGCGCGCCTGTTTCGACCAGGCGCGCGCCGCCGCCCCCTGCGTCATGTTCATCGACGAGCTGGACAGCTTCGGTGATCGAACGAAGTTCCCCGAGCGCCACCGCGACTACAGCACCCAGGTCGTGAACGGCTTCCTGGAGCTGCTTGACGGCATCCAGGGGCGGGAGGGCGTGGTCGTCATCTCCGCCTGCAATCACCCAGACCGCATCGACCCGGCCATCGTACGCTCGGGCAGGATCGAGAAGCGCATCGACATCTCCATGCCTGACTTGGAGCAACTGGCCGACATCTTCCGGCTCTACGGCGCCCCCAACCCCAATGAGGCGGCCTGCATTGCCGTGGGTGCTTCGGGAGCCGACGTCGAGCGCTGGTGCCGCGTCGCCCGTCGCCGCGCCCGCGACGAGGCGCGCGAGCTCACGGCCGACGACGTGCTGTCGGAGATCTCGGGGCAAGACAACCGCACGCCCACCGAACTCAGGACGCACGCCGTCCATGAGTGCGGCCACGCCCTGGTTTCGGAGCTGCGCTGGCCGGGCAGCGTGAAGGCGGTATCGGTCCGCAGAGGGAATGGCATCGCTGGCTTTGTCCTGACGGAGAACCAAAGCTTCGCCGTTGCTGGCATCGAAGTGCTGAAATCGGAAATCTGCAAGATGCTCGCTGGGCGCGCCGCCGAGGTGATGTTGCTCGGATCGCCGACGGCCGGGTCTGGCGGAAGTGAGGAAAGCGACCTCGCCAGCGCGACCATGCTGTCGATTACCGCGCTCCTCCAATTCGGCCTATCCGGGAATCGTGCCATGCTTTGGGCCCCGGCGCCCGACGCCTCCGAGCTGAACACCTTCCTGCGCACCCGCCCCGATATTGCCAACGCCGCCCAGGCCCTGCTCGACGAATGCTGGGTGTCCGTCTCCGACCTGCTGCGCACGAACACCGTGACGCTCGAGCGCATGGTTGACAGGCTGGTGGCGGCGGGAGGCGTCCTCACTGGCCAGCAGGTCGCCGAGCTAGTGCGCCCGACGGTCACCGAGGATGCGGAGGTCGTCCAGGAACACCGTCCGCCGCGCACCTGAGGCGCCGACGTCGAGCGCTGGTGCCGCGTCGCCCGCCGCCGTCAGGCTACCAGCCGAGGGTTCGCGCATCTGACCCGCAGCAGGCGATAAATGCGCTGCCACCCGCGCCCGTGCGATTCCCGGCATAGCTGGGCATCGCCGCCGATAATGCCGCGACAGACGGCCAGCTCAACGACGTGAGCCAGCTCGTGGGCGACCAACACCCACAGGATACCCTGCCACGGCCCCGATTCGACGCTGCCGATCTCACCGTCGCGAGCAACGTGGTCGTATTCGCGGAAACTGGCATCAAGGCCGGACACTGGGACGTAGCGCGCCATCGCGAGGGAGATGCAGCCGCCTTTGTATAGCCCCTTGCCGCCGGTGCCGCCCATGCTCCGAATTCGAGACGGACTCCAATCGAACTTCACCACGGGCGGATTCCACTTCGCGGGAACCGTGAGGCCCAGCGACTGGTCTGCCCTGATGACGGCGACCATCTCCTCGACGGCGCCGTGGACGACCGCCTCAGCCTCGGCGCGCCTCTCAGGCGACACTTCAGGGAACACCTCGGGCGGACGCACGGCGGCGGTCATCAGCCCCAGGGCGAACGCGAACTGTCGCTTGGCGCGCCGATGCTCATGGCACTGCACGACGCCACCTTCAACCCGGTCGATGATGAGCACGCCATCCGCCGTGGTCAGCCGCATCCCGCGCCGCAGGCTGCCCGCCAGCGCCAGGCTGCGCTCGGTAACTACCACCTCCAGCCCCCGACGGTGCGCCTCGGCGGCCTCGGTGGTGATGGCCACGGCGGCGGTGAAGTCGGAGGCCAGCGTATCCAGGCGGCCGACCAGGTATCTGATGGGCAACTCGGCGCTGGCCAGCCCGACCGCATGCCGCCACGCCGCCAGCAGCGCCCGGTCGGTCGATGCGTCCATGGTGGCCAGCTTCTCAGCCAGAGCGCGGCCAGCCATGGCGATGTCGTCGATTACTGCCTTGGCCTCGGCGGTCGCCCCGGCTGACGGCCAGGCCGCGCTGTTGACGATGAGCGACAGTTGACGGCACAACAACTCGCGCCTGTCGCCGGGGATGGTCGGCTGATGGGTCATAGCGGCGACATCATCCGATCGATTCCCGGCGAAGTCCAGTTGACATCGGATAGGCCAGACAACCAGGCGCGACGCGCCGGACGAGACTTTGACGCAGAGGAAGCCGAGCGCCGCGTACCCGTTGCAATTTCACCGAAGACATGCGACAGTATGTGATTGGCATACCGTCACAAAGAGACCGCATCTGAGAGTCGCCATAAAGAGCATTATGCGACTGGCGACTGTGTGGCCATTTGCTATCGCATGAGTTCGTCTAGGATATTGTCACTGGTTTTGTCGGCCGCCGCGCCGTCACCCGCATCTTCCTTGGCGGTGGCGAGGTTCTTCTTGGCGATGTCGGTGGCCGCCGTCACGAAGTAGCGCTTGATCGCTTCCCGGGTGTCGTCGGAATACGTCTTGAGCACCGAGAGCTCACGCAGGATGACGCCGATGCCACCGTGCAGCGTCGTGTTGTCTTCGCGCAGTTCGTCGTGCGTGCCGTCAAGCCGAACGAGTGTTTCCGCTCTGGTATCGAGCACACCTTCGATCAGCGCCAGCACATCGGTTTGCGTGGTCGTCGCCGCCGCTGTCAACTGCTCGACCGCCACCAGGATGCGGTCGACCTTCGCCTCGAGCGCCGTCAGCCGTTCCGCCTGGGTCGCCATGGATTCCGCCCTCCTTCAGTGGTTGTCGTTGAAGTGGCCGTCGGTAGCGCCAGATCCAAGCCGACGCAGTGCTCGGCTCCGCTTGGCTGGGCCATGTTGTCGGGCGCTGCGCGCCCTCAGCGCTGGCGGATCCAGTCGCAGGTCTCGTCACTCACCGGCGGCTCGGCAGGCGGCGCCACCTCTTGGGCTTTCGCGGCCTGCTCGGTGGCGTGCAGCTCGGCGATTTCCTCTTCGTAAGCCTCGGCCAGCAGGGCGTCGAGGTCGGGCAGGTCGTCGTCCATGTCAACACTGGCGACCTTCGGGGACTTGGTGGATTTCCTGGCCATGCTGCGGTCTCCCGTGGTGGTGCCTGCTGTCGAAGTAGGTGGGCGACGGTGGAGCGGCTAGCTCACCGCCGAGGCTCGGGGTGGCTCGGCGGTGAGGCTGGGCGGACGCTGCGCGTCCTGGTCAGCGGGTCCTCGGGCCAGCCGACCGTGCCGCCTGCCTGCGTGGATTCGCTTTGCTGATGTTGCGGACTGGGTTCGGCGCCGCCACGCGGACGATGGTGGCCGCCTTCCCCTTCCCCGCCTGCTGGGACGTGCCGTAGCGGGATGGGGTCATTGCGCTGAGGTGGCCGAGCGCGCAGGCCCGCATCTCGGCCCGCTCCTGCTCGGTCATGCCCTCCATGGCGTTGATCTGCCGCTTCAGCTCGGCGGAGAAGGCGTGGCGTAACGCATACGGCGAGATGGACTTGTCGCCCAGTTTTGGAAAGGCGGCCTGGGCCAGGCCGCGGACCTCATGCCCCCACCGGGCGGCGACGGCCTTCAGATCCACGGCGGCGGCGTGTTCGAATCTGACGACGATGCTTCCGCCGTTCCTTTTGGCTAGCCGTGCGAGGAACCGCGACTGGTCGGAATCGGGGGCCACCCAAACCGATCGCCATTCCTGGCCCTTCGACTGCGCGATGTTGCCGGAGGCGTTGCGCTTGAGCTTCACGCCCTCGGTGTGAAGCCGAACGCTGTTGTCCTGCTCCAACTCGACCGTGATGCCATGGCAAAGCTCGAGCGGGCGGCAACCCGATAGGATGCTCACAGCCAGCGGAGCGGCCAGCGGGGTGTCCTTGGCGGCGGCCCAAAGCTTCGACCGCCAGTCGCCCTGGCGGTTGAGCAGATTGAGTGCGGATTTTTGGCCGTTCGACTTCCTTGTCGGGCCGACTTCTGGGTGGCGGGCGATGATGGCCTCGACCTCGAACCACAACGACGACCTGGACATCCTCGTCTGCCTCGGCGTCAGCTTCCGATCCAAGTGCGCCCGCTTGAAATCCGGATCCGGCGGGTATCGTGTCAACACAGACATCGCCGCCTCCAGCCGTTCAAGCTGGTGCCTGGACTGCTCGGTCAGCAGGTCGTCGCCAGCGGCATCCAGCTTGTCGAGCGCACTCTTAGCCACCTCGACCGCATCGCGGATGGCGTACTTCCTGAAGCAGTAGTAGGAATCCTTGGTCCCCGCCGCCAGCTCGGGCAGGCCGACAGTGTGCCAGCCCTCCTGCCCCACCGCCGCCGCCATCCGCACCATGCGAGCCAGCTCCATATCCGTCGAATTTGTCAACATTGGTGTCAACATGGACGCCAGTGTCGACGGTGTGCCGATGGCGCAGGCTGGCATGTCGCCGTCGGTGCCGGTGATGGCTCGCCAGCGCTGGACGGCAGCCTGGCCGATGGCTCGGGACGAGGCGGCCAGCTCAGGCGGCGGCAGGACGTCGATGCGGAGGTGGGCCCGTTCGATTGCGCCCCTGGCGACGGCGACCAGGGCGCGTTCGAGCGTCCCCATGCTCGGCGTCCCGGTGCTCGGTGCCTCCGTGCTCGGTGCCTTCGTGCCGGGCATCTCCATGCCGGGCGTCCGTGGGCTTGTCGATGTCGCCTGGGGCTGTCCAGGCCGCTTCTGGAACGGGTTCGGCTGGCTCTGGCCGCCCTGCTCAGGCGGCCCCTCGGCTCGCCCTGAGGGTGGGTTGGCGGGGCTGTTTGAGGGGGTCTGCGGGGCTGGGTGGAATCGCAAATCCATGGTTTGCCTCCTGGTGAATTTTATGACCGCCTCAAGCAGGTTTTCGGCCACCTAGCCTTCATGTAGACAACAGGCCCCTTCGCAGACAAGGGCATGCATGGACATATCATGCGGCACCAGTTCCCTACCGCCTGCAAGACCCGCCCCGGCACCTGCTTCATCCCACGCCAACCACGATTCCAGGCTGCCGAATGCCCCCTGCCCGCAGATCCGCCCCGCCAGCCTCCCCTTCTCCGCCGACATCCCCTCACAAGCCCGCCAGATGCCTCTACAGCCGCCTTCTGTCTCTCTCCGCCCCCTGTGACCATTTCCCGCCGCCGACAGGGCTACAGACGGCTCCAGCAAGGTTTTCAGCGGACTTCAAGCTTCGGGGGCCTGGTCTGCGTTGCCAGCTGCTGAGTGCCGCGCGCCTGTCCGATGGCTGAGATTCTTGCCGATATCGGAGCGGAAATGATGGCTGTATGGGGGTGGATGGCTGAAAACCTGTTGGAGGCGGCTGGATTCTCTGTTCCGAAAGCTAATACTATCAATGCGTTAGCGACCGTCATTAGCCGCTGTCAGCACATTCGCGGCGCATGCAGAAAAATCGCGCTCACAACACCGTTTTTCGGATTGCCGTTTTCACTAATGGAAACAATGCGATGCGTGGTGTCCTTGGGTGTAATTTTTGCCGTAATTTTTACCGTAATGATTACGGTCAAAAATGCGTAATCGTGACGGTGATGATTACGGGCATGGTGCCGATCACGATGTCCGCCGCCATCATGGCAAAATCACCGTAAACGTTGCCGCGATGCACTTGCCGCGCGGTTTGACGACGGCTATTTCGTGGGTGGCGCCGAGTTCCGGTGGCCTGTTCCTGGGTGGGAGGTGGTCATGGACAGCGAGAAGTTTGCCCGCGTGCTGCGCTGTTGCCCGACCCATGGGAAGGTCGCCGACATCGTCGCCACCGAGCTGGAGATGGTCGAAGCCCTCCGTGATCAGGGGTTGACCTGGGCGCAGGCGGCAATCGGGCTGAAGCGGGCGAAGATCCTTCCGAAGGCGGTCAGCGGTCAGACGCTCCGCGTTTATGCCGCTCGCGCCCGCGCTGGCCAGCAGAGCGGCCAGCCGATGGTTCAGCCCGCCAGGCGCGCAGCGCCGCCAGCAACGGCCCCGGCGAGGAAGCCAACTGCCCCGCTCCCTGTCGCGCCGCCCCGTCGGCCTGTCGAAGTGCCGCCCCCTGCCCCAGCGCCAGCCTCACCCACGCCGACGGCTCCCACCGAGATCGCCGCCGCCCCGGTCAAGCCAGCCGCGACGAGCAATCGGACGCCGGGCGCAATCGACCTCACTGGTTTTGGCCTGATGGAAGACAGGGCGCCGCGAGTTCCCATGGATTTCGGGGCCAATCATCTCAGCCTCCAGCAGTTCATGGCCGCCGACGAACCTGCGGCCATCGCGGACGTTCCCGCCGCCGATCCGCTGGATGAGGAAATCGCCATCGAGCCGGCGCCGGACGAATACGACGTGCCCGACTATCCCGATGCCGACAACTACGACGTCCCCGATGAGCCGCCCCCTGCCCCACCGCCGCCTCAGGCGGCGAAGGACAGGCCCAAGATCGGCAAGCTGTTCTGAACCGACTCCCAAGGAGGATTCCGATGACCGATACCAATTTCACCGCCGACCGCCACACGCTCATTTTCGAGGGCAACGTGGGCCAGGTCGGGAAGTCCACGCTCGCCCACCTGGCCTGCGCCACAGCCGACACGCTCTATGGGGTCGGCACCTATTCCGCGGCCGTCGTGGACGAGAAGTTCCGCGGCGAGAAGCTACGGAGCGGCGCGTGGATCCAGCGGGTAGGCCCCGAGAACGTCTTCACGATGTCGGCAGACGCCAGGGTCGTGCGTAGGAACGGCGGGGCCGCAATGGAGCATCACGACGCGATCGCCGAACTGATGTTGACGTCCAACGTCATCATCGACCGCGGCGCCGGGTCGTCGCGCGGGCAGAACGAGTGGGCCGACGGCTCCAAGCTCCCTGCGGTCCTCGCCTCGGTCGGCACGCGCGTTGACCAGTGCGTGGTGAGTAAGGCGTCCGGTGAAAGTTTGGAGAACGCCCTGGAGCTCATCACCGACCACGGCTCCCTCTACCGTGATCTGGCGCCGAAGCAGTACGCGGTGCTGAATGACGTCAGCAACGAGGGGTTCGCCACCGCTCCGGCGAAGGCGTTCAAGGCGGCCTGCGCGCAGCTGGGTGTGCGGGTGTTCGAACTCCCCTACTGCGTCTCCAAAATGCTGCCACGCGGTCTGGACGCAGGACTGACAGCGCTGGACGTGTTCACGATGAGCGACCCGAAGCTCCGCCGTATCGCCGCCCGGGTGGCCGACCAGTCCGATCCTGACGACGTGCAGGTGGTCGAAGAGGCCCGGAAGGCGGTAGCGGAAACCGCCAAGCTGCGGGAAGCTGCGGGCCTCAAGAATGAGCTGGCATTCCTCCGGGACCATGAGGACCTGGGCGAATTCCTTCTTCTGGCCAGAAATGTCGTTCAGCAGATGCTGTTCGAAGGCCTGGCGGTACAGCAGGCGGCCTGATGCCCATGGCGATGGCTACCAGCCCCGCCGGCGGCTGGTGATGGTGTGGGAGGCCCTGGCTATGCTGGGGCCTCTGCGCATTCCTGGGGCTGGCATCCGGGCGGCAGGTCGCTGAAGGCGGGCATGATAGCGGTTGAGCCGGTTGAATGCCCTGAGAACGAGCGCTTTGTCGTGACGCAGCTAGGATTCGACGCAACGATCAGCCTCCTCGGACGCGGTCGGCTGGTTGACCTTGGTGCCCTGGATCCGGAATGACGGCAATTTGACGGCGTTCGCGCACGGGGCGGATGCCTGAGCCGCCCTACCAGTGGCTGGCCGAGGAGCCGTCGTTCCCCGGCGTCTGCACCAGGCAGGCTAACGGCTACCTGGCGCTGGCGGGCCGCTCCGCCGTCCGCCTCGGTAGCAGCCTCGCCGCCGCGCACGCAGGCTTGGATTACCGTCCTCCTCCAATCAGGAGGTCATCCATGCCCATCATCCGCATCACCTTCGCCGCCGACGACCTGGAACTCGCCCGCGGCATCTGCGACCAGCTGACGGACGCCTTCCCGTTCGCCGACATGAATCCTTGCCTCACCGATTTCCCTGGCCTTCGCTTCCGCGTCGAGCTCGTCGCCGATGGCCAAGCCGTCGCCCCCGATGAGTTGGAAGACGCCGACCTGGCCGTCATCCTCCAGGTGCTGATGGACGCGGGGTTCGTCGAGACTGCCTGCCCGAAGGCCGATGGCGTCGCCGTGGCCCTCGAGGTCAGTCAGGCTCTTTGTCGCCTGAATTTCGCCTTTAGTGACAGCGTGCGCGACCTGTTGGCGGGCTGAGCGCGTGTGCGGCCTCCTTCACCAGCACCAGCAGGAGGCCGCACCACCGCCGCCGAGCTGCGGAGCAGCGCCACATCGTTCGACGCCCAGCCCGCCGAGTGGGGCGGCGAGCCGGGCGTGACGACGGCATCCGTTGCTTCGCTACGGATCCAGCTTTATCCATGTCTGCCCTTGCCTAGCCGCCTTCTGGTTTGCACCTCGCCTTGGGGGGTCACGGTGATCTTCCGCCAGCCGGGGGAGCATCACCATGACGACATCAGATCCTGCGATCACAAGGCCACACCATCGGCAGCGGGGAGCTGACACGGCTTCGGCATATGCTGCCCTGCCTCATCGCCTACTATCGAAGAGCATGGTTAAGCCTCAATCACAGGAGGCACTACCCATGTCTACTCTTCCCTCTGCCACGACCTTCCGCTTCGGCGAGTTCTTCGGCGGCCCTGGTGGCCTGGCCCTGGCCGCCACCCGCATGCTGACGGGCAACACCACAATGGCTCACTCGTGGAGCGTTGACTTCGACCCCAACGCCTGCGCCACCTACCGCACCAACATCTGCCCCGACGCCCCCGACAGCGTCATCCAGGCCGACATTCGCAAGTTGAACATGCGGGCGCTCCCCGCCGTCGATGCGCTTCTCTTCGGCTTCCCGTGCAACGACTTCAGCGCCATCGGCGAGCGCAAGGGCTTCGACGGCGAGTATGGCCCGCTGTATCGGTACCCCTTAGGCTTCCTGGAGACTCGCCAGCCCAAGTTCTTCTTTGCCGAGAACGTCACTGGGCTGGTGTCGGCGAATGAAGGCCGCGCGCTGAAGCAAATCGTCGCCGAGATGGCCGACGCTGGATACCGCGTCACGGTTCACCTCTACCGATTTGAGAAATACGGAGTTCCACAAGCCCGCCACCGCATCGGCTTCGTCGGAATCAGGGAAGACCTGGGGCTGACCTTCCGCGTGCCCGCCCCCAGCGGCCGCCTCATCACCGTCGACGAAGCGCTCCGCGATATCCCTGCCGATGCGGCGAATCACGAGTTCTCCAAGCTGTCGGCCTTGGTCGCCGAGCGCCTTGCCTATATCCCGCCTGGCGGGAATATCTGGGACGTCAACGAGACCCTTCCGCCGCACCTCCGTTATCACATGACTGGTGGCGCGCGGCTCAGCACCATCTACAAGCGCCTCCACGGCGACCGCCCCGCCTACACCGTCACTGGGAGCGGCGGCGGTGGGACGGCCATCTACCATCACAAGGAATGCCGTGCGCTGACCAATCGCGAGAGGGCTCGGCTCCAATCGTTTCCCGACAGCTACGTCTTCAGTGGCGGCCGCGGCGCGGTTCGCAAGCAGATCGGCATGGCCGTCCCGCCCGTCGGTGCCGCCAAGGTCCTCCAAGCTGTCATGGACACCTTCTCGGGCACCCAGTACCCCACCGTGGAGCCGAGCATCGGCGTCTTCTCCAGCACTCGCCCTACGATGCGGCAGGCGGCCTGACCAGCGATGGGCGGCTCCAGGACTGGGAGCCGCCCATGCCCCGCGGACGGCGGCGACGGCCTCGGTCAGCGCGGCGGGGCGACCCAATTGACGGCGAAACCGACCAATCGCCTGGCCGTCGAGCGGCGTAGCCGCGCCGCACCGTTCGACGCCCCGGAACGCCGAGTGGAGACGCTGGCAGTAGATCTGGCCGTCAGCCTGGCGTGACCGGCGACCGGCCCCCTCGGCCTTGCTGGGCGGTGGATATTCCCGCCTCTTCGAGGCGCGGTGGCGGCCGGCTCCGTTGTCAGCATTGGCCCGGCGCATTGCCCGCAAAACATCCCCGTCTGCCCTTGATATGGCGCTCTCAGGTGTGCATTTCCGGTTACGAACTCGGGGGAGGGAACAATGCCCAAGCGCTTGAAGAACGATCAGATGATGGCCATCGGCATGGCGGTCGAGGAAGAAGGCGGCAAGCAGTTCGCCGAGAGAACGCTGGCGCGCTTCGCTTTTCAGCGGGCGGTCACCGACTACGTCAACGCCCCGTCGGAGTGCCCCCGCCCCTCGACAGCCGGAGCGGTGGCCATTCTCAGGGAGTACGTCGGCGCCTATTCCTGGAAGCCCTCGACGTTGGAGCTGGTCACCAAGCTCATCGCCGACGAGGCCGCGTGGATCGATGAGCAGACCAGGCTGGAACACCATGCTTGGCTCGCGGCGAATTATGGGGATATCGACGAAGAGGCTGGGTGTGAAGTCCTGGATCTGATTGATGAGTTCTGGCGCGGTAAATCGGCAGGAACGCAGGTCGCCGACTTGGACGCCGCCATCAGGGTCCTCCAGACCCTGCGGCAGGATATCGGCAGGCTGCACCAGGTCGCCGCCGCCCCAACGCCGCGGCGGCTGTGATCGGGGGGATGGCGATGAAATCCCCATGGGCGGCCGCCATCGAGCGGATCCGGGCGCTGTCCAGCCCCACGCCGTATCGCGTTCGGCGCTGGGGGCGGGCAGGGATTCCCGCCTCCGACATCTATGCTGAGGCCGAGCACCTGAAGGCCAGCGGCCAGACGGTGTCGTCCTACAGCGTCCGGCGCGCACTGGGCGACCGCGGCTCCCTGAACAGGATCGTCACGATCCTGGAGGACTGGCGTGCGGGGAAGCCAGCCGCTGACGTCGCCGCCGTTCACCAGGCAGTCCTCGGGGCCGCCGACAGGTTGGTGGTGCGTTGCGAGCCTGTGACCGAGGCCACCGTCCAGCAGGAACTCGGCGGCACCATCTCCGCCGACGTTCTGACGTTCGCCCGCTTCGAATGGACGGCCAGGCCAAACCCCATCCTGCTCGCCCGCGCCAAGGCCATCCGGGGCAACCCAGCCGCCCTGACAGGTTGGACGGCGGCCAGGGTGCCTCCGACGCCCGCCGAAAAGCGCGTGGCCCGCATCGCCGCCAGGACGGGCCTGAATCCCGCCTGGATCACCGCGCACCCCACGACGGCGGCGATGCTCGCCGCCTGAACCAGAGGAGACCGTAACCATGCAGTCAGCTCTCACCGACGACGAAGTCGCCTACCGCCGGATCCAGCGCGCCCTGGTGACATACCGACGCCAGTCCGAGAAGCGGGCGGCCAAGCCCCGCCGCACGGTCGCCGCAATCCTGATCGGCGCCACCATCCTGGCCGCCGGTCTGCTCACCGCCCAGCCATCGTCGCCGGTCGAGGCAGCCCCGGTCGCCGTCAACCAGGCCCGCCAACACCTCGATAAGGTGCTGGCCGCCACGACCGTCGCCAGAGCCATCATCAAGACCGCCCGCGTCGCCGTCGATGCCGATGGCGACCACACCGACCGCGCGGCCGAGCTGGTTGGTGAGGCGCTCGACCTGGTGTCGGCGGCCAGGCTGGAGGCGGGCCACATTGCCGGGCGCTCTGACGGGGACATTGCCGCCGCGCTGGCTGGCCCACTACTGCCGCTGGCCGACATCCAGGCGCTGTCGGTGGCGCAGGTGCAGATCGAGGCCATCGCCGCCGATATCGAAGCTGTCGCCACCTCCATGACCGATGCCAAGGACGGTGGCTACCGCACGGAGCC
>Ga0316222_1001911_pt1 | contig 23601 bp, 21 predicted proteins | sample TBH18011metaG_FD_206008 | JGI IMG/M metagenome (GOLD analysis project Ga0316222, IMG submission 206008) | Freshwater microbial communities from Trout Bog Lake, Wisconsin, USA - TBH18011 | ecosystem: Environmental > Aquatic > Freshwater > Lake > Hypolimnion/Profundal zone | place: USA: Wisconsin... | reverse complement strand
CTTCGCCGTTCGCGGCCTTTGCGATCTCCCTGTCACCATTTCGGTTGCCACGGCTGGACTAGATCCGGCCAACGCGGCCTTGGCCGAACAGGTCGAGCTGGTGTTGCTCGACACCGCCGCCGGCCACGACCCCGCCCCGGTGGCCTCCAGTCGCGCCACTTCGGCGGCGGACAGCATCGTCCGTCCGGTATTGGCGCTGCCGGCGCCTCCTGCCGCCGAAGCGGCGGCTGGCGAGCACGGCGGGCACGGCGAGGGCAAGAAGGACAAGAAGGAGAAGGGAGAAAAGAAGGAGAAGGGGGAAAAGAAGAAGGAGAAGAAGGAGGAGTGATCCGGGGAGGGGCGAGCTATGCTCATTCGGCGTGAGGGCGCGCTATGCCGGAGGTCGCATCGGCCGTCCCCGTGTGCTACAAAAATCGCTCGCGTCGATTCTGGACCAATGTGAGCAATATGGCCGCCTCTTTCGACCCGCCCCGCTGGGCGGTATCCACGGTTTCGGTGATCGCTCGGAGCGACGCGCATGTTGATCGCATCCTGAGTGAGGCGTTGAGCTTGGTTGGTACAACGCGGTTGGAGCATGTGCGCCTGCCGGGCAGCATTAGCGTGTTTTTTGCCGACGCCAACATCGCCGAGGCTTTTGCCGACTGGGCAATGGACTGGGATCTTGAGCGGTTGGAAGAGGATTGGGCTGCCGAATTGGCCAAGGACGGTCTGACCGCTAAGGACCTGTTTGACGCCGTCAATACCCAGCCCTGGGCCCGCAACGACTGAGGTGACATCATGAAATTGTATTTCAAGGCGGGTTCGTGTTCGCTGTCGCCGCATATCGTGCTGCTCGAGGCCGGGTTGCCGTTCGAGTTGGTCGAGGTCGATCTGGCCACCAAGCGGACCAAGGACGGTGCCGATTATCGCGCCATCAATCCCAAGGGATCGGTCCCAGCGCTGGAACTTGAGGATGGTCAGTTACTCACCGAGGGGGCGGTGATCGTCCAATATCTGGCCGATCGCAAGCCCGCCGCCGGTCTGGTTCCCGCCTCTGGCACGTTGGAGCGGTATCGCCTGCAGGAATGGCTGAATTACATCGCCAGCGAAATCCACAAGAATTTCAGCCCCTTGTTCAATCCCAAGGCGCCGGATGAGTGGAAAGCGGTGGTCAAGGATGTGCTTTTGGCCCAGCGCTTTGCCTTCCTCGCCAACCATCTGGACAGCAACGTTTTTCTGATGGGCGACGCCTTTTCTGTCGCCGACGCTTACCTGTTCACCGTGCTGAACTGGACCAAGCGGGTCGGCATCGATCTGGGGCAGTGGCCGGCCTTGGCCGCTTTTCTCCAGCGCGTGGCGGCTCGGCCGGCGGTGCTGGCTGCGATGAAGGCGGAAGGGCTGATTTAGCGATCCGTGCGGTTACGCCGCCGAAAGGGTCACTTCCCGCACCAGGGTCAGCGCCTCGGAGGCGTTGAGGTCGGGGCGTAGCATCATCACCTGCAGAACGGCGCGTTGGGTCTGGCCGCTGCGGTCGATGCCGGAATCGCGCGCCTCGCGAATGGCGCGGTGAATGACGCGAAGAAGGGCGGGGTCGAAGGTCATGGCAGCGCCTCCTGGGAGGCGGCGCGCAACTCGGCCACGATCACCCGCGCCATTCCTGTGGTCAGGGAGGGATCGGCGGCGGCGAGCACGGCAGCAGCGCGATCACAGGCGGCTGGTCCGCCAAAGCCTTCGCGGCAGGCGGCCTCGTGAGCGTGAGCGACCAGTTGGATTAGGGATGCGTTCTTGACCATGGAGGCCAAGATGCGGCCGCCCGGCTTAATGAATGGTTAGCGGGTCCCCAACCAAAGTCATGCCTTGGCGAGATCAAGGCATGCGCCGGGCGCAACGCGTTGGATCAACGGAAGCCACTTTCGACCAGCAGGCGATGGAACTCGCGCAGGTGCTTTTCGCCCTGCACCGGGTCGGCCACGCTGGCCAGGAACTTCTCTTCGAATTGCGCCTGCTTCAGGTGGCCGATGACGCGGCTTCTGGCCATGGACAGGGACTTGCCTTCGATCAACACTCCCGAGCCGCAGAACTTCACCAGACGGATTGCCCTCAGCGCCAGCGGGTCTTCGGGCTTGTCGATTTTCTCGATGACCCCTTCGTCTTCCAGGTAGCGCGCCATCACCGCGTCGGCGATGTCCCCCAATTCAGTGCGCAATTCGGGGGTCAGGACCCGGGCCGACAGCAGGACGCGGTTGGCCGAAGCCAGTGCGGCCATACGGTCGCGCGGCAGCACGCCACGAACCGGGACCCAGACGTCGATGTGGCGCGCACCACGCACCAGCGCAGCCAGCATATCGATCGGCTTTTTGCCAAGTGCCACGCCGGCCGGCGAGGCCGCGAATTCCAGCAGGTACTGGACCTTGCGGCAGACGTCGCCGAGCGTGGCGAGAATAGCCTCGATCGCCTGGCCGGGCGTCCCGCCGCCATTGAAGAAGCGGACGTAGCGTTGGAACAGCGCGTCGGCCATGGCCGGGCCGCCAACCAAGCTATCGCGGCTGACCACCCTCACCAACAGGGCGTTGAATTCCTCGAATTCCTTGGCCGGCTCGTTGCGTGATAGCGGGTTGGTGCTCTTGGTCTCGCGGCAGACGCGGGACAGCAGCACTTCCTGTGAATCGGGCAGGTGGCCGGCAGCGAACAGTTTGTTGAAATCGGCGAACCAGGGTGGCGCGAATTTGGCCGCCTCGGCTTGGCCAGCGGCCAGGTCGCAGATGTGACTGAGCGCGGCGCCGAGATTGGGCTGGAAACCCAACAGATCTTGGATCACCTGGGCGGACACCACGATGTCCGAGACGATCCCATCAATGATCGGCATCGCCGGCAGCGGGGCATCGGCGGCGGTCGAGGCCTCTTCGGCGGCCCATGCCAGAAGGATCTCCAGTTTGCCGAACCAGCTCCGGGTCTCCAGCAGACGCAGCGAGATCAGCACCAGGCATTGGAAGCGCTTTTCGTCGCCCTCGCCCGGCGCCAAGGCCATCAATCCCGCCAGCGTCAGCTTGCCCGGCGCCTTCTTCGGCACCGCCTGCCGGGCGCGGGCCAGCACCGCCTCCCAGGACTTCTGAAGGAAGTCACGGCGCACCTTGCCGTCTTCTCCGGTGGCGCGGGCTTGCAGCGCCGAGACCTTATCGACCGCTGAAAATAGCAGGCGGTCCTTGTCGCCCAGCCGCTTCAGTTCCGATGCATTGTGCAACAATTCGGTCTGGGTGATGACGATGTCGTCAAGGTATTTGCGCAGCAGCCGGCCAATGGTGAGGCGGGCATTGAGGGCATAGAATTCGTCGATGCCGACGCAGGTGGGCGCCTCGGAAATAGCAGCCAGCGACAAATCTTTTTCGTTTTTTTCGGTGGCGGTCTTTTCGTGAACCACTGTTTCAGTGTGCAGTCCGTCGATGCGCTGGAAGTCGCGCACCACCCGGACGGCAGTGTGGTTGGTGGTTTGTAGCAGGTTGTCGGCGAATTCCTTGGCCTGGCTCTCGTCGGTCGAAATGGTTTCGACCACCCAGTTCTTATCCTTAAGCACCTGCACTTCGAAGGAGGTCGATTTCCCGCTCATGGCGCCACCCTCCGGCGCTTTTCCAACCGAGATCGCGCTTCCGCCATTTGTTCTGGCGACAGGCGGGCGGCCAGGGTGGCGGAGCCGGAACGGGCGCTATCGGCCAGTTTGGGCGGTGCGGCTTCGGCGGCCAGACTGAGCCAAACCCAGGCCTCGACGTCGTCGGCGGCCAAGCCAGTGCCGGTGGCGGCGAGAATGCCGAGATTGAAACAGGCCTCGGCGCTGCCCGACACGGCGGCGCGCCGATACCATTCGGCGGCGGCGGCGATGTCCGGTTCGACGCCCAGCCCCTGTTCGTAGACGTGGCCGAGATTGACCTGCGCGCGGACGTCGCCCTTGTCGGCGGCGCGGCGGAACCAATGGGCTGCAGCCGTCTCGTCCTGTCCGATGCCGATGCCGCCGGCCAGCATCAGGGCGAAATTGAGTTCGGCCTCCACCAGCCCCTGCTCGGCGGCGCGGCGGTAGAAGCCGGCGGCTTCGGTGGGGTCGGCTTCGCCGCCAATGCCCAGGCGCAGCATATTGGCCAGATTGAATTGGGCCTCGGCGGTACCCTGGGCGGCGGCGCGGCGGTACAGCTCCTCGGCTTTGGCCTCGTCGCGTTCGACGCCTTTGCCGCTCTCCAACAGGGTGGCCAGGGTGAATTGGGCGGCGGCGTCGCCCTGCTCGGCGGCCAAGCGGAACCACTTGGCGGCCACTCCGGGATTGGGCGTGCCGCCCCGTCCCAGCAGGATCATGTTGCCCAAGTTGAACTGGGCGGCGGCATCGCCTTGGGCCGCCGCTTTGTGGTACCAGGCCCGCGCCTCGGCATTGCTCTGGGCAACGCCCAGTCCCAGGTCGTAAAGAGTGCCGAGCGCATATTGGCCGGCGGCGTCGCCAGCTTCGGCGGCCAATTGGTACCAGCGCAGGGCCTCGGTGAGGTCGAGCGCGACACCTTTGCCTTCGCGATAGGCGTTGCCCAGCGCCACCTGGGCCGCATGGTCGCCGGCCTTGGCGGCGGCCGCCAGGAGAGCGGGGTCGATTGGGGGTTCCTCGCCGGCGCAAAGCGGATCGGATTCGGCCTCGATCTCGGTGCCTTCCGGTTCGGCGTCCCAATGCACCTTGATGCCGTCGGCGGCCATCCTGCGTAGCGCCTCGACTGCGTCGGCATTGCCCTGGCGCGCCGCCATGGTCAGCCAAGTCACCGCCAGATCGGTGTCCCGCGCCACCTGGTAGCCCAGGCGGTACATGTTGCCCAGATTGAACTGGGCGACCGGATCGCCTTGTTCGGCGGCCGTGCGATTGCGGGTAACCATTGCGGGTTCGGGTGCCATGGGCCGTTCGCCAATTCCAATCGCGCCAATCCAGTCGTGGCGGCTTAAGGATGTCTTATCCTGTCGCGGCTGTCGAGATTGACTCATAAGGTCTGTTTGCTTTGACCTTCCACGCCCATGTATGATTGGGCACGTCCGTTGGTGATGGGGAACGGCAGGATGGCCGGTAACGTCGTTTACGATCGGCTGGTGTTCTATCCCGGCGACGAAATCTTCGTCGAGGGTGACGAGGGCAATTGGGCCTACCTGATCCAGTCCGGCGAGATCGAGATTATCAAGCGCAAGCCCAATGGCAGCGGCGAGGTTCGCTTGGCCTTGCTCGGTACTGGTCGAGTGTTTGGCGAAATGGCCCTGATCGACGAAGTGCCACGCATGGCCTCGGCGCGGGCGACCACCAAGACGACTCTGGTGCTGATCGACAGCGAAACCTTCATGTCCAAAATTCGCAAGGCCGATCCGTTGGTGCGGGAGCTGATCTACAGTTTCACCAGCAACCTTCGCGCGCTCGGCCGCAAACACGTGGAAAATGCCGAGACGGGGTTGGCCAAATCACCTTCCTCCGCCCCGTCGTCGCAGCCTAAACCTCGGTAGGTTAGATGCGGCGTTGCTGGAAGCGATTGTCGAGGGTATTCTGGCCGTTAGCGGGCGGGGAAACGAATAATGTCAGTGGTCGAATAGTGTCGGGTCGAGGCGAATGAGCGGTCAGGATTCCAAGTTTGATGCCAAGGTCGCCGAGTTGGTGGCCCTCTGCCGTCCGCTCGAGGTTCGCCAGATCATGCTGGTGCGGCGGATGACCATGATCGACCCAGAATCGCTCAAATGGGCGACGGCCAAGCAACTCGAGGCGGTGTTCACCGTCATCCTCACCGACGCGCTACAGCGGATCGACCCTGCCGAGCTGGAAATTGCTGCCGATAAGCAGTTCGAACCGATGCTGCCTCCCGGCTCCGACGAGGCCAACGACGATGACCGCTGGCTGCTTTATCGCCTCAGTCGCCCGTTTTTAGCCGCCGCCACCGCCGCTCCAGCCGTTATCGGCCCGGTATTGCCTTCGACCGAGCCGGTGCCGCTGGAAGAAGAGGATGAAGGGACGGTCACGCCCTTCGCCGGCTTTGCCGCGATGTTCGACGACACCATCTGCCGCTATCTGCGGAGGTCGGTGGCTGCGCTGGCGGTCAATCTGGGTTTGCGTCCGCACACCCCGCCGCCGTTCTATCTCACTCCCGCCTTTTCGCAGGCTTTCGAAGACGCGATGCGTCGCATCGTGTTTCGTCAGATGCGCAACAATCGGGTGATCAAGGACCTGGGAGAGAGCCGAGATTGGGCTAAGAGTGGCAATGCCCGCTTGATTTCGATGATCCAGTCGGACGCTCGCGATAACCCTATCCATCACCACTGGGACGCCCGCTGGGACGCCTTCCGCCCAGGAGCGCCTCCGGTCAAGGGCAAGGTGCTGCAACCAGAGGACACCCCTTGGCCGGAATGGGCCGAGCATGGCGCGTCCAACACCTACCTGGCGCCCAAGGAAAAGGATTTGTGGCTGCTGAAGAAGATGCTGCGCTGGAATGCGGATTCCATTACCGAAGGGTGGTCGGAAGTGGCGCAGCTTTACATTCAGGAGTTCAACCCGGCCAACAAGTACGACAAGCTGCGCGACGGCGCCTTCCGTGACGGCCTGGTCAAGTGGATTGACCGACTGCCGGCCCATGCCGGTGAGGCATTGGCGGCCAAGGCCTTTTTCGAGTGCCCTAAATGCGACCGCATCTATCTGCGCAAGGTTGTGCAATCCTTCGGCATGGAACGTGATCAGCGCAAGAGGGTGCCGCTGTTGTGTGACTTCCTCGACAACCTGCCGAAATAGGAAGCGTTCGGCGCCAACGACGAAGGACCCTTGGCGATGAATGAACGCTTGAAGGTCTTCGGCGGTGGTGCGGTGCTGGCCCTAATGGGCTTCCTGATCGCCTATCAATTCGTCGAGCCGGCGACGCCGACCACGCTTCGCTTGGCCACCGGCGGCGCCGGTGGTGCTTACCAGGCGTTTGGCGAGGAATATGCCGGCCTGCTGGCCGAAAATGGCATCACCCTGGAATTGCGCCAGACCAGTGGCTCGGTCGAGAACCTCAAATTGCTGGCCGATCCGGAGGGCGGTATTGATGTCGCCTTCGTCCAGGGCGGCATCGTCGATCAGCCGGTCGAGGGGGTGGAATCGCTGGGCAGCGTCTATTACGAGCCGCTATGGGTGTTCACCCGGGTCTCGACGCGCCCCGTGCGGCTACCTGATCTCGCCGGACGGCGCATCGCCATCGGTCCCGAAGGCAGCGGCACCAGGGCGCTGGCCCTCAGGGTGCTGGCCGAGACCGGCATCACTCCGGCCAAGGCGACCCTGCTGCCCGATGACGCCGCCGCCGCCCACCAGGCCCTCCGGGAGGGCCGCATCGATGCTGTGATGACCATCGGGTCACCGCTATCGCCGCTGGTGCGGGGCATGCTGGCCGACGAGGGGCTGACGCTGATGAGCTTCGATCGTGCCGATGCCTATGTGCTGCGTAACCGCTTCCTCACTGCGCTGCGCCTGCCCCAGGGCGCTGTGGACATTGAGCGCAACATCCCCGCCCGCGACATTACCCTGTTGGCCCCGGCGGCGATCCTGGTGGCCCGTGAAGATCTATCCCCCGCTTTGGCCGGGCTGCTGCTGCGGGCGGCCACCCGTGTTCACGGCGAGGGTGGGCTGTTCGAGAAGCCGGGCGAATTCCCATCGCCACGACGGGTCGAATTGCCGTTGAGCGATGAGGCGGCCCGCTTCTACAAATCGGGGAGCCCCTGGCTGCAACGCTTTTTGCCGTTCTGGGCCGCCGATCTGGTTGATCGCCTCAAGGTGTTGCTGGTTCCGTTGGTGACCCTGCTGCTGCCCTTGTCCAAAATCCTGCCCCCGGCCTATCGCTGGCGCATCCGCTCGCGCATCTACCGTTGGTACCGCGATCTGTTAGACATCGAACTCGCGGCGCGCCAGGCCAATGACCCTGCGGCGCGCGACCGCCTGGTGGCGCGGCTTGATTCCATCGAACGCGACGTCAAACAAATCTCGGTGCCACTGTCCCACGCCGACGCGCTCTACAGTCTGCGCATGCATCTGGGGGTGGTTCGGGATTCGCTGGAGCGGCAGGGGTGGGGCGTCGTCGGTGAGACGCCCCACTAATACCTTTTTCCGCGCATCACTCACGTATCTGTCACCACCCGGCCCTTGCCCATCTCCGCCAACGGGCCTAGCTTCTTTATATGCGGCGATTGCCGACAATGAAGAGGAGCGTCCCCATGGATCTCTCGACGAAATATTTAGGCCTCGCCCTTAAGAATCCCCTGATCGCCTCGGCCTCGACCATTGGCGCCGACATCGACAACATCCGCCGGCTGGAGGATAGCGGCGCCGCCGCCGTTGTTCTGCCCTCGATCTTCCAGGAGGAGGTCGAGAATGAAATGGAGGAGGTCGAGCGCATTCTGTGCGAGGGCAATGCCGAGGCGCTGTCCTATTTCCCGCCCAGCGCGTCGGACAACACCGGGCCGCAGAAATATCTCAACCTAGTCCACAAGGCCCGCGCTGCGGTTGAGATGCCGGTGATCGCCAGCCTCAACGGGGTCAGCGCGACCGGGTGGACCGATTACGCCAAGCAGGTCGAGCAGGCCGGCGCCAGCGCGATCGAGCTCAACGTCTTCTTCCTGCCCACCGATTTGTCGCTGACTGGGCCGGCGGTGGAATTGCGGACCCTTGAGGTGCTGAAATCGGTCAAGGCGGCGGTATCCATCCCGGTTTCGGTCAAACTCAGTCCCTATTTCAGTTCGGTCGGAAACCTGGTGCGGGGCCTCGACGCGGCGGGCGCCGACGGATTCGTCCTGTTCAACCGTTTCTACCAGCCTGACATCGACCTCGACGAAATGAAGCTGGAGCGTGATCTCAAACTCAGCAACAAGGCCGAGATCCGTCTGCCACTATTGTGGATTGGCGCTTTGGCCGGGCAGGTCAAAGGATCGTTGGCGGCCAGCACCGGGGTTCAGAGCGCCGCCGAGGTGGTGAAATACCTGTTCGTCGGCGCAGATGCGGTGATGACCACCTCGGCCCTCTTGCGCCATGGGATCGGCTATATGCGGACCTTGCTGGATGGCCTGGTGGCCGAACTGGAACTGCGCGAGGCGGAGTCCGTGGCTGATATTCGTGGCCGTTTGAGCCGTAAGGCGGTCAAGGACCCCACCGCTTTCGACCGCGCCAATTACATCAAGATCTTGCGGAGCGCGCCCTCCGTTCGGTGAGGGGATGTGGGCAAGACCCCGTCGCGGCGGGGTCTTGCCGGCGCCTGTAATGGGCGGTTATTCACAGAATGACCGGCTGTTGTATTCGTGAAACATCAGTGAAATACCTTTGTAAAAAACTGCCCTCTCGCCAGCGGAATGCGGCTGCCCAACCATTGAGCAGACAGTTACGCCGCAAAGGCCGGAGCGGCTTTGCGCCCTCGCCGAGGTGAGTATCCACAGGCTTATCCACAGATTCTGTGGGTAAGCCTATTGGGAGCATCGACTGCGTCCAGGTCGGCCATGATCTCCGAGCTTTTCGATGTTGTCGCCCGCCTGCCTCCTTCTCGGCCAAAGGTCTGGTGTGCTAAGGTGCCGGCCGCTTGGCAGGGGAGGCGGAAATCCGGCGCGACGAAAGTGGTTGGCGCGACCTGTGGTCCTATGGGCCCCCGGTCAGCGGTTACGACGAGATGCTGGCCGCCGATGGCGGCCCACGCCCCCATTGGCGAGAGTTCATGGATGAACTGGCCACGCTGTCGCGCGAAGGCATGGTGCAGCGCTGGGAGCAGGGCCAGACCCTGCTGCGCGACAATGGCGTTACCTATAATGCCTATGGCGACCCCGCTGGGCGTGACCGCCCCTGGCAGCTTGATCCGCTGCCGCTGGTGCTGCCCCATGCCGAATGGAGCGCGATCAGCGCCGCGATCGCCCAACGTGCCACCCTGCTGGATTCCATTGCCGCCGATCTTTACGGCCGTCGCACCCTGGTGGCCAAGGGTCTGATTCCCGGCCCGTTGCTGCACGCCAATCCCGCCTACCTGCGACCATGCCATGGCTGGGCGCCGCCCGGTGGCCACTACCTGCATGTCTACGCCGCCGATCTGGTGCGCGGGTTGGATGGCCATTGGCGGGTTTTGTCGGATCGTACCGAGGTGCCGGCCGGCGCCGGCTATGCCCTGGAAAACCGCACGGTGGTGTCGCGGGTCCTGTCCGAGCCGTTTCGCGCCGTCCCGGTTGAACGGCTGGGGCCGTTCTTCGAGACGTTGCGCCGGTCGCTTCAGTCGTTGTCGCCCAGGCGCACTGACGAACCTCGGGTGGTTCTGCTGACCCCTGGACCCTACAACGAAACGTATTTCGAGCATTCTTTCCTGGCGCGTCACCTCGGCATAACGCTGGTTCAGGGCGAGGATTTGACGGTGCGCGATTGCGCGGTGTACCTCAAAACCCTGACCGGATTGCAGCAGGTCGATGTCATCCTGCGCCGTACCGCCGGCATGTGGTGCGATCCGCTGGAATTGCGCGGCGATTCCACCCTTGGTGTCGCGGGGCTGGTGCAGGCGGTGCGGGCGGGCAACGTGGCGGTGGTTAACGCGCTCGGCTCCGGTCTGCTCGAGGGCCGTTCGCTGATGGCTTTTCTGCCCCGTATCGCCCGCCAATTGATGGGTGAGGACCTCCTGATGGCCTCGGTCGATACCTGGTGGTGCGGTCAGGAAAGTGATCGCCGGCACGTGCTGGCCAACCTGGATCGTTTGGTGTTGCGACCGGCTTTCCTCAGCCGTGATCGTTCGGTGCTGGGCGCCGGCCTCGGCGAGGTCGAGCGCCATGAATTGGTGCGTCACATCCAAACCCGCCCCTGGGAATGGGTGGCGCAAGAGGTCGGCGGTATGTCGACCACTCCGGTCTGGGCGGAATCCGGCATGTCGGCGCGGCACATGGTCATGCGCGTGTTCGCGGTTGCCGCCGATAAGGGCTGGCAGGTGATGCCCGGCGGTCTGGCTCGGGTGTCCGACGAAAAGGATTTGATGACCGCGCGCCTGCAGACCGGCGGCGGTGGCAGCAAGGACATTTGGGTGCTGTCGGCGCCGGTTCAGCGTTCCGCCATCTCGGCCCGTCAACCGGCGACGCCGGTCAAGCTGATGCGCGGCAATCGCGATCTGCCCAGCCGCGTCGCCGACAACATGTTTTGGCTGGGGCGCTATGTGGAGCGGGCCGAATCGGTCAACCGCCTGCTGCGCGCCGCGCTGCAACGAATTGAGGAGGCGCTCGACCAGGGCGATCCCGCCCGCGCCGGTGAGGTGCTGCGGATCATGGCCCGTCTCGGTCTGCCGCTGCCGACCGAATTGAGCGACGCCAAGAAACCACCGGACCCCGGCGACATCCCAAAATTGCTGGTGCGCCACCATGCCGACGTTGCCCTCAATGGCATGGCCGGAATCATTGAACGATTGATGCGGGTGGCTGCCAACTTGCGTGATCGCCTGTCGATCGACACTTGGCGCGCGTTGCAGCGTCTGCGCACCGAAATTGGCCGGCTCGAACTTGAGCATAGTCGCGGCAGCGTTCCCGGCCTGCTCAATACGGTGGTGTTGATTGTCGAGGCCATTAGCGTCTTGGCCATGGAAAATATGACTCGCGGCCCACTGTGGCTGTTCATGGATGCCGGGCGGCGCATCGAGCGGGCGGTGAATGTTGTCGAAACCCTGTCGGGCGCCCTGGGCGAGGCCGATACCGAAGATTCCGTGCCGATGGATCTGCTGCTTGACGTCTGGGACAGCGTGATGACCTATCGCTCGCGCTACCTGGCCGCCCCGCGACTGGCGGCGGTATTGGATCTGCTGTTATGCGATGAGAGCAATCCGCGTTCGCTTGGCTTCCAGTTTGCCGCCCTGTCGGCCCATATGGATCGTCTGGCACTGGCGGCAGGAGAGACCGGCTTCCTGCGCCAGGAGCAGCGCTTGATGACGGTGTTGTGCGGCATTGTGCGGACCGCCGACATTCCGGTGCTGGCCAACGCCTATGTCGGCGAGGGCTATCACGACGCGGAATCTCTGCTCGAGACCTTCCGGTCGCGCTTGTGGGAGTTGTCCGAGGTGATCTCGCGCGAGTATTTCGTTCACGCCCAGTGGCATCTGCCGCGGCAGCCGATGGAGTTGCTGCAGTGATCTACCGGGTCCGCCATCTCACCACCTATCATTATGGCGAGCCGGTGGTGTTGTCGCATCACGCCGCCCGCTTACAGCCGCGCGACTGCGCCGGCCAGAAGCACCATTCGGCGGTGCTTGATATCTCTCCATCGCCCGAGGTGCTGAACGAAGGCCAACACGATTACTTCGGCAATCCGGTCACCTTCTTCACCATCCAGGAAGCGCACGAGAAGCTGGAGGTCGAGGCCAGCTTTGTGGTCGAAACCTCGCCGGCCCTACTTCTGCCCCAATCGGGTGGCCCTGGGTGGGAGCGGGTAAGGGACGATCTTGCAGAGGGCGGCGGATCGGAACAGGAGCAGGCGCTCGACTTTCTGTTCCCCTCGGCCCAAGTGCCGCTGATCGCCCGCGCCGCCGAATACGCCGAGCCCAGCTTCACCGCCGGACGGTCCCTGTTTGAGGCGGTGCTCGACCTATCGGCCCGCATTCACACCGATTTTGCCTTCGACCCAGTCGCCACCACGGTTGGCACGCCCCTGGCGGAGGTGTTCAAGGAACGCCGCGGCGTGTGCCAGGATTTCGCCCATGTCGGCATCGCCTGCGTCCGTGCCATGGGCTTGGCCGCCCGGTATGTCAGCGGATACATCCGCACCCACGCCCCAGCCGGAAAGGAAAAGCTGGTTGGCGCCGACGCGTCGCACGCCTGGTTGGCGGTGTTCGTGCCGGGCTGGGGGTGGCTCGATCTCGACCCCACCAACAACTGCACCGCCGGGGAGGACCATGTCGTCGTGGCCTGGGGCCGCGATTACGACGATGTCAGTCCGCTCAAGGGCGTGGTGCTTGGGGGCGGCGACCACCGGGTTGAAGTGGCGGTGGATGTCACCGAAATCGGCTAGGTGGAACAGCGGTGTATTGTTTCGCCAGGCGAAGTGCTAGGCTTCGATGATGCGCCATGTTCTTTTCCCCCTGTTGGTCTGCCTAGGCCTCGCTGCCTGTTCCTCGTTTCATACGCCGCTCGACAACGTGCCGCTGCCGTCTATGCCGCATGGCTCTTCGGCGCGGGGGGCGGAGCGTCCGCTCGATGGCCCGGCGGTCAGCCCGAATGCCGAGCCTTTAAGTGGCGGCATTCTGGGGTACCCGGATTGCGACGAGGCGATGGCCAAGTGGTTTGATCGGGTCGATACCAATCATGATGGCGTGATCGATCACGTCGAGTTCCTGGCCGATGCGCGGGCGCAATTCGCTCGGATGGATATTGACCATGACGGGTTCATCACCGCCGACGAGCTGACGACGTACCGCATGCCCTATCAGGGCAGCGGAGAAACCAAGCCTGGCGCCAAGCGTCAGCGCGCCAGCCAGGCGGCGGCGGAAGGCCAGGAGGATCCGGTGATGGCTGCCGATTCCAACCTGGATTTCAAGGTCAGCCTGGCGGAATTCCTTGCTTTGGCCGAAGCCAAGTTCGCCAAGCTGGCGCCCGAGGGCAAGCTGAATCGCGGCGCCATCGACGATATCTGCTGGCCGAGTCCGGCCAAAAGCTAGGGGGCGGGCTCGCTTCACCGCCAATGGCGATGGATGCAGAGAAGGCCTGTAACCGTGTGCACGACTGTGTTATAGACACCGCTTCCGGCGGGCCGGCCCCTTCGGGGCGCGTTACCCATGCGGGCGTGGTGGAACTGGTAGACACACTGGATTTAGGTTCCAGCGGCGCAAGCCATGGGGGTTCAAATCCCTTCGCCCGCACCAGTTTCTCGTACCGCGTCCCGGTGGGAAGCGGCGCCGCCGCCGGATTTCTCGATAGCGACTCCAATTGATCGATTGGCGAAAGACTTATGCAGGTAACCCAGATCGATGCCGACGGCCTGAAGCGTGGATTCAAGGTCGTCATCCCGGCGGACCACCTTGAGATGCGGATGACCGAACGGTTGACCGAAATCGCCCGCACCGTGCAGATCGCCGGCTTCCGGCCCGGCAAGGTGCCGCTGAAGCTGGTGCGCAAGAAGTACGGTCCGGCCGTGCTTGGTGAGGTGATGGAGCAGGCCGTCAACGACGGCACTCAATCGGCCATTACCGAAAACAGCCTGCGTCCGGCGGTGCAGCCCAAGGTCGAGATCACCAGCTACAAGGAAGGCGCCGACCTTGAGATCAAGGTCGAGCTGGAAGTGATGCCCGACATCACGCCGATGGATTTCGCTACCATCACCCTTGAGCGCGAGAAGGCCTCGGTGGCCGACAGCGAGATCGCCGAGGCGATTGATCGCATCACCGCCCAGCATGCGGGCAGTGAGGCCGCCGACAAGCCAGCCGAGAATGGCGATGTGCTGCTCATCGACTTCGTCGGTAAGCAGGGCGGCGTGGCCTTCACCGGCGGCAGCGCCGAGGCTTACGAGCTGAAGCTCGGCAGCAACACCTTCATTCCCGGCTTTGAGGCCCAGTTGGTCGGTGCCAAGGCTGGTGACGACAAGCTGGTCTCGGTCACCTTCCCTGCCGCCTATGGCAATGCCGAATTGGCCGGCAAGGATGCGGAATTCGAGGTTAAGGTGCGCGAAGTGCGCCAGCCCAAGGCCGTCGCGCTCGATGACGAGTTCGTCAAGACGCTGGGTCTCGACTCGGTTGACGCTCTGCGCCAGACGGTTCGCGAGGAATTGGGGCGCGAGTTGGATGGCCTGTCCCGCGCCCGGTTGAAGCGCAAGTTGCTCGACGTGCTCGCCACCAATCACGATTTCCCGGTTCCCGGATCGATGGTTGACCAAGAGTTCGACGCGATCTGGAAGCAGCTCTCCGAGGATCGTGAGGCGGGCCGGTTGGATCCCGTCGATGCCGGCAAGAGCGAAGAGGAATTGAAGGCCGAATATCGTACCCTGTCCGAGCGTCGGGTGCGTCTTGGCCTGTTGCTTGCCGATGTCGGTCGGAACAACCAGATTGCCGTGTCCCAGGAAGACCTGAACCGGGCGTTGATGAACGAAGCTCGGCGCTTCCCCGGCCAGGAGCACATGGTGTTCCAGTATTACCGCAGCAATCCCGAGGCGCTTGACGGTTTGCGGGCGCCGTTGTTCGAGGAAAAGGTCGTCGATTTCGTCCTCGAGCTGGCCAAGGTGACCGATAAGGAGGTCTCGGCGGAGGATCTGCGCAGGGACCCCGACGAAGTGGTTGCCAGTGCGGAGCCTGCGGCTGAAGCCAAGCCGAAGAAGCGCTCGACCAAGAAAAAGACGGCCGAGTGACGCGCGCCCCGGCGGGGCTCTGACGAAAAGGACCGACCATGCGAGAGAGAGATCCCCTCGACCTCTACATGAATACCCTGGTGCCGATGGTGGTCGAGCAGACCAACCGGGGCGAACGCTCGTACGACATTTATTCCCGTCTGCTGAAGGAGCGCATCGTTTTCCTGACCGGTCAGGTTCACGATGACGTTGCCAGCCTGATTTGCGCCCAGTTCCTGTTCCTGGAATCCGAGAATCCCAACAAGGATATCTCGTTCTATATCAACTCGCCGGGTGGCGTGGTGACCTCGGGTTTGGCCATCTACGACACCATGCAATATATCCGTCCGCCGGTATCGACCGTGTGCATCGGTCAGGCCGCTTCGATGGGGTCGCTGTTGTTGGCGGCGGGGGCCAAGGACAAGCGCTTTGCTCTTCCCAATGCTCGCATCATGGTTCACCAGCCGTCGGGCGGGTTCCAGGGGCAGGCGTCCGATATCGAGATTCACGCCCGCGAGATTCTCGCGCTCAGGGCGCGGCTCAACAATATCTACGTCGATCACACCGGCAAGCCGCTGGAAGAGATCGAGGCGGCGATGGAGCGGGATAAATTCATGACGGCCGCCGACGCTCAGGAATTTGGCCTGATCGATTCGGTGGTCACCAGCCGTCCCCCGGCCGAGCCGGAAACCACGACGGCCTGAGACACGGATGACGGACGGGCGACGATTGCGTCGTCCGTCCACACTTGATATGGCGGACCAGGAGGGGGCGGGTCCAATCCGTGCATGGCCGGGTTGGGGGAATTTCGTTGTCTGCCGCGTCGCGCTATGGCTAACATGCTCATACCCCGGCCGCGTTACCCAATGGAGTTTCGATGACCAAGTCCACCAGCGGCGATTCCAAGAACACCCTCTACTGCTCTTTCTGCGGAAAGAGCCAGCATGAGGTGCGTAAGCTGATCGCTGGGCCGACCGTATTCATTTGTGATGAATGCGTAGAGCTGTGCATGGACATCATACGCGAGGAGCATAAGACCCACTTGGTCCGCTCGCGCGATGGGGTGCCGACGCCGAAAGACATACGGGCGGTGCTCGATGACTACGTGATCGGCCAGGACCACGCCAAGAAGGTCCTGTCGGTGGCGGTGCATAACCATTACAAGCGGTTGCAGCACGGCACCAAAAATCCTGAAATCGAGATCGCCAAGTCCAACATTCTGCTGGTCGGCCCTACCGGTTGCGGCAAGACCCTGTTGGCCCAGACTTTGGCCCGCATTCTCGATGTGCCGTTCACCATGGCGGACGCCACCACGTTGACCGAGGCCGGCTATGTCGGTGAGGACGTGGAAAACATCATTCTCAAGTTGCTGCAAGCGGCGGAATACAATGTCGAGCGCGCCCAGCGCGGCATCGTCTATATCGACGAGGTCGATAAAATCAGCCGCAAGTCGGACAATCCCTCGATCACCCGCGACGTTTCGGGCGAGGGGGTGCAGCAGGCGCTGTTGAAGATCATGGAGGGGACGGTGGCCTCGGTGCCGCCCCAGGGGGGCCGCAAGCATCCCCAGCAGGAATTCCTTCAGGTCGATACGACAAACATTCTGTTCATCTGCGGCGGCGCTTTCTCCGGGTTGGAAAAGATCATCGCCCAGCGTGGCCGTGGGACCTCGATCGGCTTTGGCGCCGACGTGCGGGGGCCCGAGGATCGGCGCACCGGCGAGGTGCTGCGCGAGGTCGAGCCCGAGGATCTGCTGAAATTCGGGCTAATCCCAGAATTTGTCGGCCGTCTGCCGGTGCTTGCCACCCTCGACGACCTTGATATCGATGCCTTGGTGGAGATTCTGGCCAAGCCGAAAAACGCCCTGGTCAAGCAGTACCAGCGGCTGTTCGAAATGGAAGACACCAGGCTGTCCTTCTCGGAGGATGCGCTGCAATCCATCGCCGAGAAGGCGATCGCACGCAAAACCGGGGCGCGGGGATTGCGGTCCATCATGGAGACCATCCTCCTCGATACCATGTTTGAACTGCCCAGTTTGACCTCGGTCGAGGAAGTGGTGGTCAATCGCGAGGTTTCCGAGGGGCGCGCCCAGCCGCTCTACATCTATTCCGATCGTCGCGAGGATGTCGGCAGCAGCGCCTGACCGGCGGAAGCAAGGGGGGAGCTTGACAGGGGAAGAAGTCGGCTCCACCTTTGTCGTGTTGCATGGAATTATTCTAAAGACGTCCAGGGGCTTCATCCCAGGACGCAGGCAAACAGAGGTAGCATGGTCGAAATCGCGCATGGCGACGTCTTCCCCGTCCTTCCGCTCCGCGACATCGTGGTGTTCCCGCATATGATCGTCCCCCTGTTCGTCGGGCGGGAAAAGTCGGTGCGGGCGCTGGAAGATGTGATGCGGGACGATAAGCAGATCCTGCTGGTCGCCCAGAGGAACGCCGCCCAGGACGATCCGACCACCGATGACATTTATGCGGTTGGGACGGTGTCCACGGTTTTGCAATTGCTGAAGCTGCCTGATGGCACCGTCAAGGTGCTGGTGGAAGGTGGCCGTCGCGCCCGCATCACCGGCTTCACCGACAACGATTCGTTCTTCCAGGCGGTCGCCGAGGTGATCGACGAGAAGACAGGCGACACTCAGGAGCTGGAGGCTCTGTCGCGCTCGGCGGTGTCGCAGTTCGAGCAGTACATCAAGCTCAACAAGAAAATTCCGCCCGAAGTGCTGGTATCGGTCAACCAGATCGAGGACCCAGGCAAACTGGCCGACACGGTGGCCTCGCATCTCAGCCTGAAGATCGCCGAAAAGCAGGAATTGCTGGAGATCGACACCATCACCGACCGGCTGGAGCGGGTCTATTCCTATATGGAAGGTGAGATCGGCGTCCTGCAGGTCGAAAAGAAGATCCGCAATCGCGTCAAGCGCCAGATGGAGAAGACTCAGCGCGAGTACTATCTCAACGAGCAGCTCAAGGCGATTCAGAAGGAGCTGGGCGAGGGCGAGGACGGCAAGGACGAATCGGCCGAACTGGAAGATCGCATTCGCAAGACTAGGCTGTCGAAGGAAGCCCGCGAAAAGGCCGTCGGTGAGCTCAAGAAGCTGAAGAGCATGAGTCCGATGTCGGCCGAGGCGACGGTGGTGCGCAACTACCTGGACTGGCTGCTGACCATTCCGTGGAAAAAGCGGACCAAGGTCAAGAAGGACGTCTCGCTGGCTGAGACCATCCTTAATCAGGACCATTACGGCCTGGAAAAGGTCAAGGAACGCATTCTCGAATATCTCGCCGTGCAAACCCGGACCGAAAAGGTCAAGGGGCCGATTCTCTGCCTGCTGGGTCCGCCCGGCGTCGGCAAGACGTCGCTTGGCAAGTCGATAGCGCGGGCGACTGGGCGCAACTTTGTCCGCATGAGCCTGGGCGGCGTCCGCGACGAGGCGGAAATCCGCGGCCATCGGCGCACCTATATCGGCTCGATGCCGGGCAAGGTGATACAGGGCATGAAGAAGGCCAAGTCGTCCAATCCGCTGTTCCTGTTGGACGAGATCGACAAGCTGGGCGCCGATTGGCGTGGCGACCCGGCTTCGGCGTTGCTGGAAGTGCTGGATCCCGAGCAGAACTCGACTTTCAACGACCATTACCTCGAGGTCGATTACGACCTGTCCGATGTGATGTTCGTCACCACTGCCAACACCCTTCGCATGCCGCAGCCGCTGCTTGATCGCATGGAGATCATCCGGCTGGCTGGCTATACCGAGGATGAAAAGGTTGAGATCGCGCGGCGCCACTTGATCGACAAGGTCGAGAAGGCCGCCGGTTTGGTCGAGGGCGAGTGGTCGATTACCGAGGCCGGCTTGCGCGATTTGATCCGCTATTATACGCGAGAGGCCGGGGTTCGCAATCTTGAGCGCGAGTTGGCCAATCTGGCCCGCAAGGCGACCAAGGAAATCGTTGCCGCGAAGAAGAAGCGGGTGGTGGTCACGCCGCGCAATTTGGAAAAATACGCGGGCGTCCGCCGTTATCGCTATGGCGAGGCGGAGTTGGAGGATCTGGTTGGTGTTGTCACTGGCCTGGCCTGGACCGAGGTCGGCGGCGAATTGCTGACGATCGAGGCGGTGACCATGCCCGGCAAGGGCAATTTCAGCCATACCGGCAAGTTGGGTGATGTCATGCAGGAATCGGTGCAGGCGGCCCGGTCCTATGTGCGGTCGCGGTCCGTGGTGTTCGGCTTGAAGCCGGTGGTGTTCGAAAAGAAGGACATACACGTGCACGTTCCGGAAGGGGCAACACCCAAGGATGGTCCTTCGGCCGGCGTGGCCATGTGTACCGCTATCGTCTCGGCCTTGACGGGCATCCCGATTCGCAAGGAATTGGCGATGACGGGCGAAATCACTCTGCGGGGGCGGGTGCTGCCGATTGGTGGTTTGAAGGAAAAGCTGATGGCCGCCATGCGCGGTGGGCTGGCCACCGTCCTGATCCCCAAGGAAAACGAAAAGGACCTGGCGGAAATCCCTGATAACGTCAAAAAGGGATTGGACATCATTCCAGTCGCCACTGTCGATGAGGTGTTGCAGCGGGCACTAACCCGGATGCCGGTGCCGATCGAATGGGACGAGGAGGTCCCTGCGGCCGCTGCCCCAGCGGCAGAGGTGAAGGCGGAAGTCCCACTGGTTACCACGCATTAGCGGGCGTAACTGTAACGTCACGTGAACGGCCGTCGCCCCGAGCGGCGGCCGTTGCTGTTTGGAGGGCGGCATTCGCGCGCATCGGGCCTCCACCCGATACCGCGAAAAATGGCGGAAATCCTTGGGTCCGAGGGTTTTGCCGGTTGACGCCCCATACCCCCCGAATTAGACTGCCCGACATCATTTTTCGATAGCTGGCCTAGCCTGCTATCCCGTTTGTCTAATCGAAGGGGGCCATCAGGTGAACAAGAACGATCTCGTGACGGCCGTGGCCAGCGGCACCGGTCTGTCGAAGTCCGATGCTGCCAAGGCCGTTGACGGCGTGTTTGATGCGATCACCAGTGCTCTGAAGGGGGGAGACGAGGTTCGTCTCGTTGGGTTCGGCACGTTCTCGGTGGCGGCCCGCGCCGCCTCGGAAGGCCGTAACCCGCGTACTGGTGAGAAGATTGCCATTCCGGCCTCGAAGCAGCCGAAGTTCAAGGCTGGCAAGGGGCTTCGCGACTCGATCCAATAGGCCTCCAGGGGCTGACCGAAATGCCGGCCGCATCGTCGCGGCCGGCATTTTTTTCGCCCCGTTGCCATCATGGCCCGGATTGAGCTATGACGGCGGAAGGTCAAGGTGGGGCGGTTAGCTCAGCTGGGAGAGCGCCTGCTTTACACGCAGGATGTCGGCGGTTCGATCCCGTCACCGCCCACCAAACTTTACGGTTTGTGAAGCCCTGCCTTCGCCGTATTCGTTCAAAAATCGACAAGTTTCAAGATGGCTTGGCGTGTCAGCGGAAGTCGTCGCAAATGGCCGTGAAGGGTCAACCCGGCCTTTGCGATGGTACTGGGCGCCGATATGAAACCCTATATTGTTCATGTGCAGTTATGCGACATCGGGTAGGTGGGCCATCTTCGTTCGATTGGTGGAGGGGGCGGCGCGGGCGTTAAAAAATCGCCGGACGCAAGGTGTGCTGGCTTGACTTCATACGACGCCTGGATTACACCACCCCTACCCGCGCGGGTGGTCATCAAGACGGGGGTTTTCGGTCGATGGGGTTTCGGCCGAGGGTCTGGTGATCAGCCGAAAAAATGGGTTCCGCCCGAAGCTTTCGGGGTGGCGCGCAAAGGCGGGTGAAGGTATGGTCTGCATCCGACGAGGGTCTTCCCGGGGACGGTTTTAGGTTATCGCGACCATCGCGCCGCATGTCGGTGCCGGCGGTATCCTTGGGGGGGATCCCAGACGCTATACAAGGGCAGGACGATGGACGCTTTGCTGTTCGAATATCTGCCGATCCTGATCTTCCTTGGCATCGCCGTTGCGTTGGCCGTGATTTTTGTCGCGGCCTCGTATCTGGTTGCCAAGCAGAAGCCCGATTCGGCCAAGGGTTCCGCCTACGAATGCGGCTTCGACGCCTTCGGCGACGCTCGCTCGAAGTTCGAAGTTCGTTTCTATTTGGTGGCCATCCTTTTCATCATCTTCGATCTTGAAGTCGCCTTCTTGTTTCCCTGGGCGGTGTCCCTGGGCAAGATCGGCCTGTTTGGTTTCTGGTCGATGATGGTGTTCCTCGGCGTGCTCACCATCGGCTTCATTTACGAATGGCGAAAGGGAGCCTTGGAATGGGAGTGACCTCGTCCGACCTGGTGTCGCTCAACCACGATCAGCCGCTGCCTCCTGGCGCCGCGCAAGATCAGGTTCTGCGCTTGGTGACCGATGAAATCCAGGACAAGGGTTTCGTCGTTGCATCGCTGGACAAAGTGGTGAACTGGGCGCGCACCGGAAGCATGTGGCCGATGACATTCGGTCTGGCTTGCTGCGCGGTGGAGATGATCCACGCCTACTGTTCGCGCTATGACCTGGACCGCTTCGGTGTGGTACCGCGCCCCTCTCCGCGTCAGTCCGACGTAATGATCGTCGCCGGCACGGTGACCAACAAGATGGCCCCGGCGCTGCGGCGGGTCTACGACCAGATGTCCGAGCCGCGGTGGGTCATTTCGATGGGGTCGTGCGCCAATGGCGGCGGCTACTATCACTATTCTTACTCGGTGGTGCGTGGCTGCGACCGGTTGGTTCCGGTCGATATCTACGTTCCCGGGTGCCCGCCTTCTGCCGAGGCGCTGATCTACGGCATCCTGCAATTGCAGAAGAAGATCCGCCGTACCGGTTCCATCTTCCGCTGACCTTAAAAGGGACGGCCAGACGACCATGACGCAAGTGCTGAAGGATTTGGGCGACCACATCGTCGCCGCCCTGCCGAACGACGTGCTTCAAACCGAGGTCAATCGCTGTGGCGAACTGACCATCAACGTTCGCACGCCCGCCATCCAGAAGGTTCTTACCTTTCTGCGCGACGACCCGGCCTGCCTGTTCAAGGTATTGGTCGATGTCTGCGGGGTGGACTGGCCGGGGCGCGAAATGCGCTTCGATGTCGTCTACCACCTGCTGTCGATGAAGCACAATCAGCGCATCCGCGTGAAGGTGCAGACCGACGAGGAAACCCCCGTTCCGACCTCGACCACCGTGTTCAAGTCGGCGGGCTGGTTCGAGCGCGAGACATGGGACATGTACGGCGTCATTTTCGCCGGCCACCCCGATCTCCGTCGCATCCTCAGCGATTACGGTTTCGAGGGGCATCCCCTGCGCAAGGACTTCCCGCTCTCGGGTTATGTCGAGGTGCGCTACGACGATGAGCAGAAGCGCGTGGTGTACGAGCCGGTGAAACTCACCCAGGACTACCGCAGCTTCGATTTCCTGTCGCCGTGGGAGGGTCAGACCCTGCCCGGTGACGAGAAGGCTGAAGGGAAAAGCTGACCATGGCCGAAGCGCAAATCCAAAGCTACAACATCAATTTCGGGCCTCAGCACCCTTCCGCTCACGGTGTGCTGCGCCTGATCCTGGAATTGTCGGGTGAGATCGTCGAGCGTGCCGATCCGCATGTCGGTCTGCTGCATCGCGGTACCGAGAAGCTGATCGAAAACAAGACCTACGCTCAATCGACGGCTTATTTTGATCGTCTCGATTACGTCGGCACCATGAACCAGGAGCACGCCTTCGTGCTCGCCGCCGAGAAGCTGCTCGGCCTGGAATTGCCGCCGCGCGCCAAGTACGTGCGGACGCTGTTCGCCGAGATGAGCCGCATCCTCAATCATATCCTCAACGTCACCTGCTACCTGATGGATATCGGCGGCATGACGCCGATGCTGTGGGGGTTCGAGGCGCGCGAGGAATTGATGGAGTTCTACGAGCGTGCTTCCGGTGCCCGGCTCCATTCCAACTATTTCCGTATCGGCGGTGTTGCCTTCGATCTGCCCGCTGGGCTGTTGGAGGATATCGACGCCTGGTGCGATAAATATCCTCAGCTGATCGACGACATGGAAACGTTGATCACCGAGAACCGTATTTTCAAGCAGCGTACCGTCGATATCGGCGTTGTCACGCCGGAACAGGCGCTGGATTGGGGCTATACGGGCGCCAATCTTCGCGCCTCGGGCTTCGCCTGGGATCTGCGTAAGGCCCAGCCCTACGAAGCCTATGCCGATATGGAATTCGACATTCCGGTCGGCACCAAGGGTGATTGCTACGATCGGTACCTGATCCGCATGTGGGAGATGCGGGAAAGCGTGAAGATCATGAAGCAGTGCATCGCCA
>Ga0316222_1001910_pt1 | contig 23602 bp, 19 predicted proteins | sample TBH18011metaG_FD_206008 | JGI IMG/M metagenome (GOLD analysis project Ga0316222, IMG submission 206008) | Freshwater microbial communities from Trout Bog Lake, Wisconsin, USA - TBH18011 | ecosystem: Environmental > Aquatic > Freshwater > Lake > Hypolimnion/Profundal zone | place: USA: Wisconsin... | reverse complement strand
ATCCAATCGCTGCGGCTGGGCAGCCTGAATGCGGACGGTGACAAATTCATTGTGTCCGTGCGGCGTGGCACATTTGACCGATGTGCCAGCAATCAAACGATGCGCCATCGAAAAACGCCGGGTGAATACCAGGCTGAACATAATGTTCCTCCGCCCAAACCGCCGGGATGGGATAACCCCGCTGCAGTTGCGCCTGTTGGAAGCTGAAGTTTGACAGTTCAGTGAACCTGAACTGCCTCTTCTCATTGCAGACGATGAGTGCACTAAACGATTTTTGAAAATATAGCCACTCCGACAGGCGTGATTGTTACGACCATACAGGCCACTTCACGATCGATTGATCATGACATTGCCGAACTTGTCACATTCCGCCTGCCATCCTGGGGGAATCAGGGTTGTTGCATCGTATTCCTGCACGATCAGCGGTCCGGGCAAGCAGCCAGCGGCCAATGCGGCGCGGGAGACGATGGGTGTTTCCAGGAAGCCGATCCGGTCGAACCATGCAAGGCGCGACGGCTGCGGCGTCTGGCTTTGCGGCGGCATTTGATCGGGCAGGCGTGGGGATGCTGGAATGCCGGTGGCGACGAGGCCCAGGCTGATCACCTCGATCGGCTCGCTGAGTGGGGCGGCAAAGCCGTATATGCCGCGATGGGCGGTCTCGAACAGGCGCGGCAATTGCGCGATCAATTGGGCGGCCTCGGTGGCCTCGAACGCCACCTGAATCTCGCTCGATTGTCCGACATAGCGCGCCATGGCCTGCAACCGCAGGCGGCGATGGGTGGAGGGGAAGCCGTCCTGGGTGAGCAAGGTGTTGCCTTCCCCGATCAGGCTGTCCAGTGCCGCCTGCAAATCCACCACGATGGCAGGCGAGACACGGCGACGCCAGCCACGGGTGATGTGGTGCTCGGTCTCGGCGAGCAGCAGACCGAAGGCGCTGAACAGGCCGGGCATGGGCGGCACCAGAATCCGCGAAATGCCTAGGTCTTCGGCCATTGCGGCGGCAAACAGTGGGCCGTTGCCGCCGAACGCCATCAACGTCGCCGCACGCACATCGCGCCCACGCTCCACCGAGACCGCCCGAATGGCGCGCATCATGGTGGAGGCGGCAATCCGCCGCATCCCCATCGCAGCCTCCGGCACGCTCATGCCGAGTGGCGACGCCAGATGCTGGGCAATCGCTGCCTCCGCCGCTGCGTGGTTGAGCTTCATCACACCGCCCGCAAGCCCTGCCGGGTCGAGATAGCCGAGGACGAGGTTGCAATCAGTGATTGTCGGCCAAACGCCGCCAGTGCCGTAACACACCGGGCCGGGGGCAGCGCCCGCCGATTCCGGACCGACGACCGGGGCTCCTGCCGGGTCGATGCGACAGATGGAGCCGCCGCCTGCGCCGATTTCGGCCAGATCGATGGTCGGCAATTTGAGCAACGTGCCACCGCCGACCAGCAGACGCGCGCCCGCGATCACCCCGCCGCCGACTTCCATCTGCTCCGAGCGCGACACCGCGCCATGCTCCACCATGCCCGCTTTGGCCGTGGTGCCGCCCATGTCGAAGGTGACGACGAGTGGCTCTTCCAGACGGCGAGCGAGGGCAGCCGCCCCCACCACACCGGCTGCCGGGCCGGATTCGACGATGCGGGCCGGGAAGCGCGCGGCGTTGTCGGCACTGGCGAGACCGCCATTGGATTGCATCAGCATCACCGGCGCGTGGGTGCCCGCATCGGCCAGACCTTGTTGCAAGCGTGCGAGATAAGCGCGCACCACCGGCTGAATCGCGGCATTCACCACGGTGGTGGAGGTGCGCGGATATTCGCCCGCTTCCGGCAGAATGTCGCTGCTCAGGCTGATCGGCAGATCGGGCAGGGCAGCGCGAACGGCCTCGGCCACCGCCTGTTCATGTGCCGCATTGGCGTAGCTGTGCAGGAAGCAGATCGCCAATGACTCCACATGCTCGCGTTTGAGGGTGTCGATGATGGCGGCAAGGGCCGTGGTGTCGAGCGGGCGGATCACGCTGCCATCGGGGCGCAGTTTTCCGTCCACTTCCAGGCGCAGATCGCGTGGTACCAGCGGCTCGGGCTTGGTCCAGTTGATGTCATACAGGCGCGGCATCCGTAGATCGCGGATCTCCAGCACGTCGCGGAATCCCTTGGTGGTGATCAGCGCGGTGCGGGCGGTTTTGCGCTCCAGGATGGCGTTGGAGCCGATGGTGGTGGCGTGCAGGATTTCATCGGCCTTGCCCCCCGTGGCTGTCAGCAATTCGGCAGCGCCATTGACCACGCCCTCGGCATAATCATGCGGGGTGGAGGGCAGTTTGAGGCGATGCACGCTGCCATCCTCAGCGATGGCCACCAGATCGGTGAAGGTGCCGCCGATGTCGATTCCGATGCGCAGTTTCATGGCGTGCGGCTCCGGCGTTCGGATTCGGTGGCGAGGAGGTCGATAGCGCCGTCGCGGAGCACCACGCCGTAATCACGCAACGCCCCCTCGGGGGTGATTTTGCCCAGACGTAGATCTTGGGCCACCGCCGCCGGCTCACGCATCAACGGATCGCCCCAGCCACCGGCACCGGGCAATTGATGGCGAAACACCTCGCCCTGCTTGAGCGTCATCGTCAGCTTGGCGCGCAACTCGCGTTCAGTGTCCTGACCCGGATTGAGAATATTCCGGCTCGCCGCCCCTTCACCACCGCCCTGCAAGCCATAGGGCCGATGGGTGTGACGATCCGCACGGACCTGCAAAATCGCTTCACTCTCCAACAGCCGCCATGTCCGCCGCAGCGACAGACCGCCGCGATACAGGCCCGCGCCGCCAGTGTCGGGCACCATTTCGTAATCCAGCACTTCCAATGGGTTGTCGCTCTCAATGGCCTCAATGGAGAAGCTGGCCATGTTGGCGAACATGTTGGTGTTGCCGTCCAGACCGTCCAGCGTCGGTCTGCCGCCCCAGGCGCCGGAGAGGAAATCGACATAGATGAATGGGCGGCGATCCGCTCCAGTTCCACCGATGGTCACACCCGTGTTGCCGCCGTCAGAGCCTGCGAAGACCAGATCGGGATAGAGTTGTGCGAGCGCACCAAAGGCACAATCAGCGGCGCGAAAACCGGTCAGGCCACGGGCGGCGCAGGCGGCGGGGGGCAGGGCGTTCATGATGGTGCCAGCCGGGGCGACAACTTCGATGGCGCGGAACACACCGTCATTGTTGGGCATGTTGCTCGACAGCACGCATTTGGCGGCGCAATAGCTGGCCCCTGCCGTGTAGCTCCATGTGTTGTTGATCGCACCTTTCACCTGCGGATTCGAACCGGTCCAGTCGAACACCATCCGGTCGCCATGCTTGCGCACGGTGCAGACGAGTTTGATCGGCACGTCAGCGTCGATCTGGTCGTCGTCGATCCAATCCACAAAACTCGCTTCGCCATCCGGCAATTGCAGCAGAGCGTGGCGGGTGAGGCGTTCGGAGTAGTCCATCGTCTCGTCAAGCAGCAGGCTCAGCCCGTCATGGCGGTGGCGGCGTTCGAGTTCGGCCAGACCGCGCAGGGCGATTTCACCGGCAGCGAGTTGCGAGCGCAGATCGCCCATCACCCGCTCCGGCAGGCGCACATTGCGCTCGATGATCCGCAACAGCGTGGCGTTGGGCACGCCTTTGTCGTGTAGTTTCAACGGTGGTAGCCGTAGCCCCTCGGCAAAAATCTCGGTGCTGTCCGACGCATTCGAGCCTGGCACCCGACCGCCGACATCGGTGTGGTGGCAGACGGTTGCAGCCCAGGCCAGCACGCGGCCCTCGCTGAAATAGGGGCGGAAGACAAAAATATCCGGCAGATGCATCCCGCCCTCATACGGGTCGTTCATCGTCAGCACGTCGTCTGGCGCGATGTCGTCGCCGAAATGGCGCAGGCAGGCTTGGAGGGCGACCGGGATGGAGGCGAGGTGGCCGGGCAGCGACATGCCTTGTGCCACCAGACGGCCATGCGCGTCGCAGATCGCGGTGCTGAAATCCATGATGTTTTTCAACACGCCGGAATAGGCGGTGCGGTAGATCGTCAGCGCCATCTCGTCGGCCAACGCCACGATGGCGTTGCGGAACAGTGCGGCTTCGATGGGGTCGATGTCGTGACGTCGGGATGGATCGCGCATGCATGCCCCGTGGCGATGAAGCTGGTTTCAATTGCAATCCTTGTCCAGCATGGCGGCGAGGGCAATGGAGGCAGAGGCGATGATCACGATCTATGGCATGACGATGTCCGGCAATTGCTGGAAACCGGCGCAATTGCTGCGCTTGTTGGGCATTGCGTATCACTGGATCGAAACCGACCCGAATCTGGGCGACACACGCACGCCGGAATATCTCGCACTCAACCCACAGGGTGAGGTTCCGGCGCTGGTGCTGGAGGACGGCACAGTGCTCACCCAGTCCAACGCCATGCTCTGCCATTTCGCCGATGGCACACAGTGGTTGCCTGCACCCGGTTTGGCGCGCACGCAGGTGCTGCAATGGCTGTTCTGGGAGCAATACAGCCACGAACCCTACATCGCGGTGGCCCGCAACCTGATCACCTATCGCGGCCAGAAGCAGGCGCAGGCTGAGCGGCTGAAATCGTGCGACGAACGCGGGCGCAAGGCGCTGGGCGTGATGCAGCAGCGATTGCAGACCGCGCCCTTCCTCACGAATGCCGGGCCGACCATCGCTGACCTCGCTTTGTTCGCCTACACGCATGTGGCCGATGAGGGGGAGTTTGACCTGCAACAATTCCCGGCGGTGGCATCCTGGGTGGATCGGATGGCTGCTATTCCGGGCATAACGTCACTTCCGCGCCCGTAGTTTGACCCAAATGCTTGACGCTGCGGCGTGAGCGGAAGATTGATGCGCGGATATTCGCCCGAGGAACCAATCCCATGACCTTGCCCACCACGATGCGATATGTCGCGCACCGCGACGGCGGGGCGGAATTGATGTCCATCGCGACCGGGCCTCTGCCCGATCTGCGCCCGGATGAACTGCTGATCCGCGTGCAGGCAGTCGGTGTGAACCGCCCCGACGTGCTGCAACGCTCCGGTGCCTATCCGCCGCCGCCGGGTGCGAATCCGGTGCTCGGTCTGGAATGCGCGGGAGAAGTGGCGGCCATCGGGGCGGACGTCACCGGTTTTGCGGTCGGCAACCGGGTGACGGCGTTGGCCAATGGCGGTGCCTATGCCGAATTCTGCGCCGTGCCCGCCACGCAATGTCTGCCTTGGCCGAAGGATGTCTCTGCCGTGGGGGCAGCCAGCCTGCCCGAGACGATGTTCACGGTGTTTGCCAACGTGTTCATCATGGGCAAGCTCAAGGCCGGTGAGAGCTTCCTGGTGCATGGCGGCTCATCCGGCATTGGGGCCACGGCCCTGCTGCTCGCCCGTGAATTCGGCGCGATCTCGTACGCCACCGCCGGTTCAGACGAGAAAGTGGCCGCTTGCGTGGCGCTGGGGGCGAAGGCGGCTTTTAATTATCGCACGCAGGATTTTGTCGAAGAAATCCGCACCGCCACTGGAAAGCGCGGCGTGGATTTGATCCTCGATATGGTCGGAGCCCCGTATTTCGCGCGCAATATCCGCAGCCTCGCACTGGAGGGGCGGCTGGTGCAGATCGCGTTCCTGCAAGGCTCGAAGATCGCGGAGTTTGACCTGACGCCGATCATGCTGCGCCGCCTGACCGTCACCGGCTCGACGATGCGGGCGCGCTCCAACGCGCAGAAGGCGGCGATTGCGGCGGAGTTGCGGGCGAAGGTCTGGCCGGTGCTCGACCAAGGGCGCTGCTTTCCGCCAGTGCATGCGGTCTTCCCGTTCGCGCAAGTGGCCGAAGCGCATCGCTTGATGGAGAGCAGCACCCATATCGGCAAGATCATGCTGGATCTGGCCGCGTGATTCTCAACGGCACTGAACTTGGCTCCGGCCCGCCGGTGGCGCTGCTGCATGGCCTGTTCGGCTCGGCGGCGAATTTCGGCACGGTGCAGAAGCGCTTGGCCGAGCGCTATCGGGTGATTGCGCTCGATCTGCGCAACCACGGCACCAGCCCGCACGCGCCGTTCATGTCCTATCCGTCGATGGCGGAGGACGTGCTGGAAACCCTGCGCTCGCGCAATGCGCTGCCATGTGCGCTGGTGGGCCACTCAATGGGCGGCAAAGTGGCGATGGCGGCGGCCTTGGAGGCGCCAGGGGCGGTGTCGCGGCTGCTGGTGGCCGATATCGCGCCTGCGATCTATCCGCCGCTGTTCCGCAGCTACACCACAGCGATGGCGGCGATGACGCTGTCTGCCGATCTTACCCGCATCGCAGCAGATCGCTTTCTGGCGGCGACGGTCGAAAATCCCGGCGTGCGGGCGTTCCTACTGCAAAATCTGCGCTTCGGAGCCGAGCCGAGTTGGCGCATCGGGCTGGAGGCGATCACCAATGCCTTGCCGCTGATCGAAGGCTGGCCGGATTTGGATGAGGGCGCTTATCTTGGTCAGGTGCTGTTCGTCTCCGGCGCACGCTCGGATTATATCCGCCCCGAACATCGCGCGATCATCCGCGAACTCTTCCCCGCTGCCCGCTTTGCCGTGCTGAAGAATGCCGGGCATTGGCTGCATGCCGATAACCCGGAAGGCTTCGTCTCGCTGGTGGACGCCTTTATGGCTTGATCCGCTTATGCTCATCCGCCGCCCGCCAAAGATACCAGGCGGCGGTGGAGCGATGCGGTGCCCAGGGTAGGCCGATTTCTGCCAGTGCCTTCGGCTTTGGCTGGGCTTCCAAGCCATGCAGAATGCGGTAGCCCTCACGCACGCCGAAATCATCAACCGGCAGAATGTCGGGCCTGCCGATATTCATCAGCAGCATTTCCACCGTCCACCGCCCGACACCGCGCAGCACGACGAGGCGGGCAATGGCGTCGTCGTCGGACAATGTGGCGAGTTCCGCATGGTTCGGCACCACGCCGGAGAGCGTCTTGGCGGCGATGTCGCGGATGGCGGCGATTTTGCTGAAACTGAAGCCAACCTTGCGCAGGGTTTCGTCTGATTGCGCGAGGATGTGGTCGGGGTGCGGAAAATCATCATCGGGGAACAAGGCCAGGAAACGGCCGAAAATAATCTCGGCCGCACGGCCATTGAGCTGCTGATGGGCGATGGCGCGCACCAATCGGGCATAGGGCGAACGCCCGTCATCCGGCGGCAGAATGCGCGGCCCAATCCGTGCGATCAGGGCGGAAAACTGCGGACAGGCGGCGGAGAGATGGGATTCGGCCTCGTTGTACATGTTCACCCGATCAGGATCGACACACTGCCCGCAATCAGCCCGACCAGCGCCACCGGCCACATGATCCGCCAGAGTTTCGCCGGTGTCACCCCTCCGCCCATCAGGCCGGAGGCAACCGAGGTCAGTTGCGGCGAGATCACCAAAGCCAGCGTGCCGTTCTGAATGCCCGGCAGCACCAGCGGCCCTAAACCGGAGGCGCGACCAAGGGCTGCCTGCAATGGCATCATCGCCGAATTGCCGCCCACATTGGTGCCTGCAAAGAAGCCGGCAATCGCCGCCAAAATCGGTGAGGCGAAGGGAGCGGCGGCGCCGAAGCTTGCCACCAATGCGGAGGCCAAGGCCACCGGAATGCCCGCATTGGCCAGCACGCGGGCGAGCACGACAAAGCCGAGCAGGGCGGTGGCGGGTCGGCGGGCACGCTTGAGGGCTGCCCAGGCGAGCAGTGGGCTTTTTCCCGCACGGATGAACAGCACCAGTGCGGCGATGCAGATCGACACCATCGCATGGTTCAGCGCCAAAATCGGCAGGCCCGGGAAAGGGCGCAGGGCAGGGGCGTTGTGCCAAAGTTGGCTGGCCAGCAGCAGGCCTGCCAAGAGCAGATAGGGAAACGCCGAGCGCCCCATGCGGCTGAAATCGTCAGCATTGCGCGGCGGTTGCGCGATCAGCAGGCGCAAGGAGAGCACCGTCCCGCTCGCCATCATCCCGCAGAGCTGCCAGGGCAGCACGAAATGTCCGCCGATCAGCAGCCCTCCCAGCAAGGCCAGCCAGCAGAATTGCCGCAACCGGTCGCGCCCATTCGTCACCAACCCCAGCTTGCTGCACCACCACCAGAACAGTGGCAGCAGCATGAGAAACGAGGGAGCAAGGATTTCGGCATTGCGCAGCGACATCTCCTGCACATCCACCCCGGCCAGTGCGGCCCCGATGGCGGTGCCCGGCCCCAGTCCACCCCAAGGAATACCCAACTGCGCCATCAGCCCGATGGCTGCAGCCGGTGCTCCGATCAGACCAAGCCGTTTGAGGGCACCGACGGCAAACACCGTGCCCACGCCAAAACCGGTCGCGGCCTCGGTGAACATGCCGAGCAGAAACGACGAATCGAACGCCACATCCGCCGTCACCGCCCGCGCGGGGGCATTGGCGGCGGCGTTCGCAGGATCGACGGCTGCGTGGAACACCAGCCCGGCGCAGATGATCCCCACCGGAATCGCCGCCAGCCACAGCCCTTCCAGCAGGGAATGGTCGAGGAAGCCCGCAAACTGCGATTTATCCGCCAGCCCCAACCACGCCGCCGGCAGCGCGCAGAGCAGCGCGGCCACGCAGGACCACACCGGCCCCGCCCGGCCACTGGCCAGCAACAAGACAAGCACGATCAACGGCAGCGATTGAATCAGCAACATGATCCAACTCTGGCGGCTTCGGTGTGGCTGCGACAGGCGGAAACATAAAATTGCGCGGCAAGTCCGCCTTGCAGCGATGACGTGGCTTGAATGTTAAATTGTGGGGGGGTGTAATTGCCGCAGCCTGCGGAGGAACCCCCCATGTCTCCGATATTCCGCCTAAGCTTCCGTGTCACCGATGCTGAGCGTGACGAGCAGATCGAGGCGGATCATCGCCGCAGCGCGGCGTTGAGTGGGCTTGCAGTCACATTGGCCTTGCTGGTGGCAAGCCTGTTTCTGGTGCAGCATTTGCACAAGGTCTCCAAAATCGAAGACTGCCTGCTTTCCGGCCGCAGCAATTGCAACATCCTCGTCCAGCGTCTGCGCTGATTGTGGTCAAACGATAAATAGTCCATATCTGGCAGGATAACTGCTCGAAGGATTGCACTCATGCGCATTGCCGATATGGACTGGCGGATGGTCGAGAACTGGACGCTGCACGATGATCGTGTGGTGCTTCCGCTCGGCAGCGTCGAGCAACATGCCGGTCTATCCCTGTTGACAGACGCCTTCCTTGCCGAGCGCGTGGCCGTCGATGCGGCGGCCCCCTTGGGCGTTCCGGTCTATCCGGCAATGCCATTTGGCGTCGCCCCCGGCTTTCAGGCATTTCCGGGCAGCATTACTTTGCGCGTGTCCACGCTGGTGGAGGTGGTGCGCGACGTGCTCGATAGCCTCAAGCGTGGTGGCTTTCGGCGGATTTTGATCGTCAACGGCCATGCTGGCAACATCGCCGCCGGGTCGTTGGCGCAGGAATGGCTGATGGACAACCCGGATTGTCGTGTGCGCTTCCACGATTGGTGGCGCTCGCCGCGCACTTGGGCGAAAGTGGTCGAGACCGATCCGGACGCGACACACGCGAATTGGATGGAAAACTTCCCGTTCACCCGCCTGCCGTCCTCGCCGTCAGAGGGCAGCAAGCCGATGATCGATCCCAATCTCCTGCGCATGCTGCCGCCGTTCGAAGTCCGCCAGGAATTGGAAGACGGCTCCTATGGTGGTCGCATCCAACGCAGCGACGCCGAGATGGCGGCGATTTGGGATGTGGCGGTGGATGAGACGCGGGGGATGTTGGAAAAGTGGTGAACTGACCCAATTTCTGTTCCGTCATTGCGAACAAAGCGAAGCAATCCAGGAGTGTCGCCAAGCGATTCCTGGGTTGCTTCACTTTGCTCCTCGCAATTGACGATATCGGGTAATTAAGAAACCACGCCTTCCTGCCTTAACTGCCCATGAAGCTCATCCAGCGCCGTCGCCACACGATCCAGAATCGCGTCGATTTCCTCCGTCGTGATGATCAGCGGCGGCGAGAAGGCGAGTGCGTCGTTCGGCAGACCGCGACCGATCACCCCATTGGCCTCCACCAGCTTCACAAAACGCGGCCCCACTTTCAGCGCAGGGTCGAAATTGGTGTGGCTCGCCTTGTCTGCCACCAACTCGATGGCTGCGATCAGCCCCATGCCGCGTACTTCACCCACCAGCGGATGATCAGCGAAGCGACGACGCAGTTCCTTTTGCATATGCGGCCCGACGCTGCCGACATGCGCGCCGATGTCGATTTCATCGTAGATTTTCAGCGTCTCGATCGCCACTGCTGCCGCCACCGGATGGCCGGAATAGGTGAAGCCGTGACCGAACGTGCCGATTTTGTTGCTTTCATCGGCCAGCGCCTGGAACACGCGCTCATTCACCATCACCGCTGAAATTGGCATATAGGCGGCGGAGAGTGCTTTGGCGCAGACCAGAATATCCGGCGTGATGTCCAGCACCTGGCTGCCCCAATAGTGCCCAGTGCGCCAGAAGCCGCAGATCACCTCATCGGCGACCATCAGCACATCGTATTTCTGCAACACCGCCTGAATCTTCGGGAAATACCCCGCAGGCGGCAAAATCACGCCACCCGCCCCCATGATCGGCTCGGCCCAGAACGCCGCCACCGTCTCCGGCCCTTCGGCGAGGATGAGCTTTTCCAACTCATCGGCACAGCGTGTGGCGAATTCGTCCTCGGTCTCGCCGGGGAGTGCGCCGTGATAGAAATGCGGCGTCATGGTGTGGATGAAGCCGGGCAGCGGCAGATCGAAGCTGCGATGATTGTTCGGCAAGCCGGTCAGTGAGGCCGAGGCCAGCGTGATGCCGTGATAGCCCTTGATCCGCCCGATGATCTTCTTCTTCTCGGTCCGGCCCAGCGCATTGTTCATGTACCAGACCATCTTGATCGCGCTGTCATTGGCCTCGGAGCCCGAATTGGCGAAGAACACCTTGCTCATCGGCACCGGCGCGCGGGCGATCAACATCTGGGCCAGATCGATCATCGGCAGATGTGATTTTGCAGTAAAAGCGTGGTAGAACGGCAGCTTGCGCATCTGCTCGGCGGCAGCCTGCACCAGACGCTCATTCGAAAAACCAAGTGAGGCGCACCAGAGGCCGGCAACACTTTCGAAATATTCGCGCCCGTTCTCGTCCCACACCCGCACGCCCTGACCACGCCCGATCACCACCGGGCCCGCCGAGAGATGGCTGCGCAGATCGGTGTAGGGGTGCAGCACATTCGCCACATCGCGCGCTTCCGGTGAATTCGGGCGCAGCGATTGCGCAAGTGTCTGAGTGTTCATGATCTTGCCTCATCCCTTGGATTATACTGCACCATAGACCCGCCGCACGCTGCGGGTGAAGCACCCTCGATGGAGTTGATCATGCTCAGTCGCCGCACCTTGCTCGCCGCAAGCGCTGTCATCCCTTTCGCCCGCGCAGGGCGGGCCTGGGCCGAACTGCCGAAGGATGACACCACGGCAAAGGGCTTCGTGCGCAGCACCGTCATCGCCTGGGGGGATCGGGTGGAGCCGGACAGCCCGCCCTTCACCCCCGCCAGCCTGACCGCGGACGCCGCCGCCAGGCAATTCGGCTGGGACGGCATCGTGCTTGGCGTGAAGGCACAACCGCCGGGTGAGGATGGTGTGGCGCGCGCGATCATGGTGGTGGCACATCCGGCACCGCTCCAGCGCATGCTGTCGTCGGAGGCACAAAATTCCGCTGTGCTGCGCGGATTATCTGGTGCCTCGGTGCTCAATCTGGAAAATCACGAATCGCGCTGGCTGATCACCGATGGCGGCTTTCAAACCCGCCGCCTGACCGCCGACACCATCTGCCGCATCACCGGCCCCGGCCAGAAAGCGCTCGGCGACGCCGGTCGTGGTCCGGTCGCCCCAACTGCAGGGTGTCTGACGCCATGGGGGACAGCGTTGGTGGGAGAGGCACCAGGCGACGCGACCTCTGGCTATGTGGTGGAATTCGATCCCAACGACCCTGAAGCGCTCGCCAGCAAGCGCACCGGGCTGGGCCGCTTCGCCCGTGCTGGCATCGCTGCCGGGCAGACCTCGGATGGTCGTGCGGTGATCCTGATGAGCGAGGATGCGGCGGGCGGTCGTCTGCTGCGCTTCATCAGCCGCGCTGCGGTGACGACGGATAATCCTGCAGCGCTGGACGATGGCATTTTGTCGGTGGCGGTGCTGCGCGGCACGTCGCTTGATTTCGTCACGGTGCGTGGTGAGCAAGACATCACCAGCGCCAGCACCTTCGACGCCCCCGCCGGCATCGCCCTGCTGCCCAATGGCGGCATTCTGCTCGCCTGTCGGGGTGTGGTGGGCGTGGCCTCGGGCGATCCGTCTCTGGGCGAGGGCAATCCGGATGGCCGCATTCTGTTGCTGCGCCCGGAAGGCGGGCAGATCGAGGCAAGCCGCTATTCGGTCGAACTCGCGCTCTCCGGTGGGGACACCGGCATGGGCGGCGCGAGCGTGCTGCGTCCATCGTCGCTGCTGGTGGGCTTGAATGGCGATGTGTGGATTGGCGGCGAAGGCAGCGGCATTGCGTTGGCGCAAGACCGCTTCACCAAGATCACCCAGGTCTATCGCCAACCGTTGGGTGCGCTGATCGGCGGTCTGGCGCTCGGACCACAGGGCACGCCGCTCTTTGCCTCGGTGCGTCATCCGGGGGCGACGGCCGAGGCCAGCTACACTCACCCCGCCACACGCTGGCCCAGTTTGCGCCCCGATATGCCGCCGCAGACGGTGGTGGTGGCGTTGCAGCGCGCGCACTGAATGCGGCTGAGCCGCTGTCACCATGCAGGTGACGGCGGCCATGCGCCACAAGTGATGCTGTGTTTGGCGGGCCTGCTCCAGGCGAAGAGGTGATGCCTCACCCCGCACAACAAAAAGCCCTCCCGGCACCAGCACCCCTCCCATGCTCCCCGTTTTCTCCAACCAGCCGCGCAGTTTCGGCTCTGGTGCGATCGCGCAATCCTGGCTGAATGGGTGCGGGGATGATGGAGTTTTGACGATGGCGAATGCAGCGCGTGTGTTCATTGATGGCGAAGCCGGAACAACTGGCCTGGGCATCCGTGAGCGCCTCCGTTCGGTCCCTTCGGTTGAGGTGGTCTCACTGCCGGATGCCAGCCGCAAAGATCCGGCGGCACGGCGCGATGTGATGCGGTCGGTGGATCTGGTGGTGCTTTGCCTGCCAGACGATGCCGCACGGGAATCGACGGCTTTGGCTGGCAGCCTGGGCTCGAACGGCCCGAAACTGCTCGACGCCAGCACGGCGCATCGGGTGGATGCCGGTTGGGTCTACGGCTTTGCCGAACTCAAGCCCGGTCACGCCGAGAAAATCGCCCAATCCCGCCGCGTGTCGGTGCCGGGATGCTATCCCACCGGCGGCATTGCGCTGCTGCGGCCGCTGATCGAATCCGGCATTCTGCCGCGCGATTATCCGATCAGCATCAATGCCGTCAGCGGCTATTCCGGCGGTGGCAAGGCGCTGATTGCCGACCATGAAGCTCATGGCGGCCCGGCCTTTGAACTCTACGCGCTCGGGCTGGAGCACAAGCATCTGCCGGAATTGCAACGTTACGCGAAGCTGGTCCGGCGTCCGATCTTCGCGCCGTCAGTCGGGCATTATCGTCAGGGCATGCTGGTCTCGATCCCGCTGCATTACGATCTGCTGGCCGATGGCGCGAGCACGGACAAGCTGCACGGCATTCTTGAAGCCTATTATGCCAACAGCAAGCTGGTCCATGTTCTGCCGCCGACCGCCAACGGCAAGATCGAGCCGGAAGCGCTCAACAACACCGACACGCTCGAACTGCGCGTCTACGGCAATGACGCGCATCGTCAGGGCGTGCTGGTGGCGCGGCTGGACAATCTGGGCAAAGGCGCGTCCGGCGCTGCTGTGCAGAACATGAAGCTGATGATGGGCATCGACGCCGATAATGGGTGATCGCCGATTCCTGCCGTTCGAGGGCAAATACCCGCGCGTGCACCCCACCGCCTTCATCGCCGAGACCGCTATTCTGATCGGCGATGTTGAGGTGGGGGAGGGCGCAAGCATCTGGTATCACTGCGTTTTACGCGGTGATACCAATTACATCCGCGTCGGCGCCCGCGCGAATGTGCAAGACGGCACCATCGTGCATGTCAACCGCAAAACCTTTCCGGCGATCATCGGGGCCGACGTCACCATCGGCCACGCCGCCATCATCCATGCCTGTACATTGGAAGATCGCGCCTTTGTCGGCATGGGGGCGACGGTGCTGGATGGTGCGGTGATCGAGGAAGGCGGCGTGATCGGTGCCAATGGCCTGCTCACACCGGGCAAGCGGATTGGTCGCAATGAGCTGTGGACCGGCGCGCCCGCGAAATTCTCGCGTGTGCTCAGCGATGCCGATCGCCAGAATTTCGACGCCAACGCCATCCACTACGCCGAACTGGCGCAACGCCATAAGGCGTCGGGCGGGGTTTAACCCCCGCCCTGATCGTCATTCCGTCTTCATCGCCACATAACTTCCCGGTGCTGCCTCAATTCCCTCGGGGGGCTTGCGGGCGGACACGGTTGCTTTGCCGCTGGCACCGCCCTGCGCCATCACCCAACGGTGCCAATCCGGCCACCAGGAACCAGCAATTTCGGTGGCGCCCTCAAGCCAGGCTTCCGGGGTGTCGGCGATGTCGGGGTTGATCCAATGGCTGTATTTGCCAGCCTCGGGCGGGTTGACCACACCGGCAATATGGCCAGATGCCGCCAGCACGAAGCGGTTCTGGCCTTTGAGCAGATGCGTGCCCTCATAGGTCGTCCGCCACGGCGCGATATGGTCCTCGCGGGTGGACAGGAAATAGGCCGGAACTTTGATTTTGCTCAGATCAATCTTGGTGCCTGACAGCTCAATCCCGCCCGGCTCGCGCAGCTTGTTCTGCTGATACATGTTGCGCAGATAGAAGCTGTGCATCGCTGCCGGCATCCGGGTGGAATCGCTGTTCCAATACAGCAGATCGAACGGGAACGGGTCGTTGCCCATCAGGTAGTTATTGACCACGAACGACCAGATCAAATCATTGGCGCGTAGCATGTTGAACGTCGTCGCCATCTCGGAGCCGTCGAGATAGCCGCGCTTGTTCATCTTGTCTTCCAGCGCCTGAATCTGCTCCTCGTCGATGAACACGTTCAATTCACCGGTCTCGCGGAAATCGAGCATCGAGACGAAGAACGTCGCCGATTTGATCCGTGTGTCCTTATGGGCGGCCATGTAAGCGAGGGTGGAGCCGAGCAGCGTGCCGCCCAGGCAATAGCCGATGGCGTTGATTGCCTTCTCGCCGGTGGCTGCCTCGATGGCGTCAAGCGCTGCGAGCGGGCCTTCCTGCATATAGTCTTCGAAATTCTTGTCGTGCAGCTTGCCGTCCGGGTTGACCCAGGAAATCATGAACACCGTGTGGCCTTGGCTGACCGCCCAGCGCACGAAGCTGTTCTTTGCCCGCAGATCGAGAATGTAGAATTTGTTAATCCAGGGCGGAATGATCAGCAGCGGCCGCTTCAGTACCTGTTCGGTGCTGGGCGCATACTGGATCAGCTGCATCAGATCGTTCTGAAACACCACGCGGCCGGGCGAGATGGCGATGTTGTCGCCAAGCTTGAACTTTTCCGGGTCGGTCATCGAGATGCGCAGCTGACCTTTGCCGCGTTCAAGGTCGCCGAGCAAATTATTCAGGCCACGGATCAGATTCTCGCCACCCGATTCGGCGGTCTTGCGCAGAACTTCCGGGTTGGTCAGCAGGAAATTGGACGGGCTCATCGCATCGACGAATTGCCGTGCGTAGAAATCCACCTTCTGCTGCGTGTGCGCGGGCAGGTCATCCACTTTGGTGACGACATCGTTCACGAAACGGGCGGAGAGCAAATAAGATTGTTTGATGAAATCAAACACTTCGCTCTCATTCCAGGCTTTGTCCTGGAAACGCTTATCTTTCGGATCGGCCTGGATCACCTCGGGGGCGGGCTCGCCGAGCATGCGCCGTGCGGTATTCTGCCACAGCAGCATGTAATCGTTCCAAAAGCCCATCTGAGCTTCAACGAAATGCTGCGGTGAGGCCATCAACTTGGCCGTCATTTCCAGGAACGCGCCGCCGATGTTCAGCGGGTCCGGTTGCGATGGGCCTTCCTCGGCCTGACGTTCCAGCCATTCCTGCACAATGCGTTGTGAACGTTGGGCAATCTCGGCCATCGAGTGGGTGAACTTGCTGGCATCGACAAAGTTCGCGTCCGTCTTCGCAGATGCGCTGTCTGCGCCGGTCTGGGTCTTGCCTTGGGCCTTCTCTTTATCGGCCATCTCTGCGCATCCTTTCCGTCATCCTGCCAAACGCGCTAGAGAGGCATCCCATCGAAACGCCAGCTCGGCAGGGCAGGTCAGGCTTTATGAACGACATTCAACTGCTTCAACAACCCGGTGTTACAGGCGCGCTCCCCCGACTTCAAGGCCGACCCTTGCGCTCGCGGCACGTTGCTCACATCGTCGCGTCCATGAACCTTGTCTCCTCTCGGATGGCGCTTGCCATGCCCGCGCTGCTGTGTTGCTGCCTGATCGCAGCCCGCCCCAGCTTTGCCCAGTCCACGATCAACCCAGTGGACGCGCTGCACAACGCCGAGGGCGGTGCCATCGCACAGCCGCGCCCGGCGATGCCACAGGCCAATGCGCCTTATCCGAATCTGTCCACTGTTCCCGCCGCACCGCCGCCGCCGGATCAGGCCGCGCGTGCTAAACTGGCGCAGAAATTGGTGGCTGATCGCGCCAATGCGCAATACGAAACCAAAGTCGATCCGGTCCTGCCTGCGGCTCCGCGCCCGACTCCGATCGCTACAACAGGTGCCGATGACAGCCTGGGGGCTTCGCTCTCCGCCGCCAAGGCACAGCCGCCGGTACAGCGTCCCGCGCCGGTCAAGCCCGCCGCCGGGGCGAAGCCTGCTCAGACAATTCCCGCCAATCCTGCCGTGGCCACGTCGGCCGTGCCAGTGGCAAGCCTGCCTGCGATGTCTAGTGCACCGCCGCCGCCGGTCGGGTTCTCGTCCGCCCCCGCCGTCACCGCCCCCACGCCGCCACCCGCCACCCCGCCCGCCACGGCGTCGGCTGATGCGCCGACGGGCGCTTCAACCGTGCAGAGTGCGGTCAACAGCGCGTTCGTGCGCATTGGCTTTGCGCCGGGGTCGGATATGCTCACCGGTGACGATCTCGCCATCCTGAAGGTGTTTGCCCGCACGCGCGGCATTCACAGTATTGAGGTGACGGGCTTTGGTGACGTAGACAGCGCCGACGCCAAGGCACAGGCGGCTGGGCTCGAACTTGCCCTTGGTCGGGCCCGTGCGGTGGCCTCCTATCTGACCAATGTCGGTGTGCCCCCCTCAGCTTTGCGCATCGGCGCAGAGGCTCAGGGCAGTGGGGCTTCGGCTCAGCTGACCGAGTAGATTTCCCCCTTTTACCTTTCACGCCGTTCTGGAATCGCGACTATGCCCGAAGAGTTTCACCGTATCCGCCGCCTGCCGCCATATGTGTTCGCCGAGGTCAACAAGGCCAAGGCCGCCTATCGTGCCGCCGGTGAGGACATTATCGATCTCGGTATGGGCAACCCGGACAGCGCCACGCCGCCGCATATCGTGGCCAAGCTGGTCGAAGCCGTGCAGGACCCGCGCACCCATCGCTATTCGATGAGCAAGGGCATTCCCGGCCTGCGCAAGGCGTTGGCGAATTACTATCAGCGTCGCTTCAACGTGAAGCTCGACCCTGAAACCGAAGTCGTCGCAACGCTCGGCTCGAAAGAGGGCTTGGCCAACCTCGCTGCCGCCATCACCTCGCCGGGCGACACGATCCTGGTGCCGAACCCGTCTTACCCGATCCACCAATTCGGCTTCATCATCGCCGGCGCCTCGGTGCGTTCGATCCCGGCCACGCCTGATGAGCGGATGCTGGAAGCGCTCGACATCGCCGTGCGCCATTCGGTGCCGAAGCCCACGGCGCTGATCGTCAACTTCCCGTCCAACCCGACGGCGTATCTGGCGGATTTGTATTTCTACAAGAAGATCGTCGAATTCTGCCGTAAGCATGAGATCTGGATCATGTCCGATCTCGCCTATTCGGAAATCTATTTCGGCGACCACATCCCGCCGTCGATCCTGGAGATTGAGGGGGCCAAGGACATCGCGGTGGAATTCACCTCGCTGTCCAAGACCTATTCAATGCCGGGCTGGCGCATGGGCTTTGCGGCTGGCAATCCGCGCCTGATCAACGCGCTCACCCGGATCAAATCCTATCTCGATTACGGTGCCTTCGCGCCGATCCAGATTGCGGCAACGGCCGCGTTGAATGGTCCGCAGGATTGTGTGGCCGAGATGCGCGCGCTCTACAAAGAACGCCGCGACGTGATCATCAAGGGGCTGCATTCCGCCGGTTGGGACGTGCCGATCCCCGATGGTTCGATGTTCGCCTGGGCTCCGATCCCGGATCGCTTTGCACATCTCGGCTCCGTCGAATTCTCCAAGCTGCTGCTGGCCAAGGCGAAAGTGGCTGTGGCCCCCGGCATCGGCTTCGGCGAATACGGCGACACCCATGTCCGTATCGCCTTTGTAGAGAACACCCAGCGTCTGCGTCAGGCGCTGCGCAACATCAAGTCGTTCTTGCAGCAGGACAATGCCGGGCCTTCCACGGCAGAGATGCCGGTTGATGAGCCAGCTGAGCAGGCGGTGTCGGCATGACCCGCCCGCTTTCCGTAGGCCTGGCTGGCCTGGGCACCGTCGGCGGTGGCGTGCTCGACATGCTGCGTCGCAACGCTGACATCATCTCCGCCCGCGCCGGTCGCCCGATTGCGGTGACGGCCGTCTCCGCGCGGGACCGCACCCGTGATCGCGGTCTGGCGCTGGATGGCCTGCGTTGGTTCGATGATCCGGTGGCGCTTGCCAATGATCCGTCTGTTGATGTGATCGTGGAGGTCATCGGCGGCTCTGATGGTCCGGCGCGTCGTCTGGTCGAGGCGGCTTTGGCCGCTGGGAAGCCGGTGGTGACGGCCAATAAGGCGCTGCTCGCCATTCATGGTGCCGATCTTGCAGCCCTCTCCGAGAAGACCGGTGCTACGCTTGCCTTCGAGGCGGCGGTGGCGGGCGGTATTCCGGTGATCAAGTCGCTGCGTGAGGGGCTTGCAGGCAACCGCATCTCCCGCGTGGCCGGCATTCTCAACGGCACCTGCAATTACATCCTCACGGTGATGCGTGAGCGTGGGCGCGAATTCGCCGATGTGTTGGCCGATGCGCAAAAGCTTGGTTACGCCGAATCCGATCCCTCTTTCGACATTGACGGCATCGACGCTGCCCACAAGCTCTCCATCCTGGCTGCCCTGGCGTTCGGTCGCCCGGTGGCGTTCGATGCAGTGCATGTGGAAGGTATCCGCCACGTGTCGGCTGTGGACATCGCCTTTGCCACCGAACTCGGCTTCCGCATCAAGTTGCTCGGCATTGCCAAGCAAACAGATGCTGGCATTTCCGCGCGTGTGCATCCCTGCATGGTGCCGCAAGCCAGCCCGATTGCCCGCGTTGATGGCGTCTTCAACGCCGTCGTTGCCGAAGGTGATTTCGTTGGTCGCGTCATGCTGGAAGGCAGGGGCGCGGGCGCAGGTCCAACCGCCTCCGCCGTCGTCGCCGACATCATCGACATCGCGCGTGGTCGCGCCACTCCGGTCTGGGGGGCGGGCTCCGGTGCGCTATCCTCGGTGCCGTCCGTCGGCATGGACACGCATGTGGGTGCCTATTACCTGCGCCTGATGGTGGTGGATCGTCCGGGCGTGATCGCCGACGTCACCGCCGCCTTGCGCGATGCAGGGGTTTCCATGGGCTCGATGCTGCAGCGCGGACGCTCACCGGGCGAGGCGGTGCCTGTCGTGATTGTGACGCACGAGACCAAGGAATCGGCCATGCGGCAAGCTATCGCCCGTATCGCTGCACTAGAGACTGTGCTGGAACCGCCAGCATTGATCCGTATCGAATCTGCCTAAGGAGACGCGCCGTGGCCAACGACGTCGAGAAGAAAACAGACCGCAATCTCGCCATGGAACTGGTCCGCGTGACCGAAGCTGCCGCTCTGGCAGCCTCGCACTGGATCGGCAAGGGCAAGAAAAACGACGCAGACGGTGCCGCCGTAGAAGGCATGCGTCGCGCCTTTGACAGCGTGGGCATCGACGGCACCGTGGTGATCGGTGAAGGCGAGATGGACGAAGCGCCGATGCTCTATATCGGTGAAAAGGTCGGCGCAGGCGGTCCGGAAATGGACATCGCCGTCGATCCGCTCGAAGGCACCACGCTGACCGCCAAAGGCGGGCCGAACGCCATGGCTGTGCTGGCCCTCGCCGAAAAAGGCAAATTCCTGCACGCACCGGACGTCTATATGGACAAGATCGCCGTCGGTGGCGGTCTGCCGCAGGGTGTGGTCGATCTCGATGCGAGCGTGACTGAAAATCTGCGCAACCTGGCTTTGGCCAAGAAATGCGACATTTCCGAACTCACCGCCTGCATTCTCGACCGTGATCGCCACAAGGAAATCATCGCTAAGTGCCGCGAAGCCGGTGCCCGCGTGATGTTGATCTCCGATGGCGACGTGTTCGGCGTCATGGCCACCACGATGCCGGAAACCGGGGTGGATATCTATCTCGGCTGGGGTGGGGCACCCGAAGGTGTGCTGGCCGCCGCCGCTCTGCGCTGCGTCGATGGCCAGATGCAGGGCCGTCTGATCTATGAGGACGACGCCCAGTTGCAGCGCGCCATTCAGATGGGCCTGTCCGATCCGCATAAGAAGTTCAACATCACCGACATGGCCAGCGGTGACGTGATGTTCTCCGCCACGGGTGTGACCAGCGGCACCATGCTTAAGGGTGTGCGCCGCATGCCGCATGCCGCTGTCACGCACTCCATCGTCATGCGCAGCAAATCCGGCACCGTCCGCTTCGTCGAAGCCTTCCACAACTTCGACACCAAGACGTGGACGCCGAGCTGAGTTCTCCATCGTCCCTCGCACTCGGAGTGGCCGCAAGCCTCTCCGGGCGCCGATGGACTTGGCGCGAGCCGGAACCCCGCATCGCCCACGCCATCGCGCAACGCCTCAACGCGCCCGAATTGCTCGGTCGTCTGCTGGCATTGCGCGGTCTCGGCGTGGAGCAGGTGCAGGATTATCTCGAACCCACTTTGCGCGCTCTGATGCCGGACCCGTCCTGTCTCACCGACATGGACTCCGCCGCCGATCGTCTCGCTTATGCCGTGCAGCAGGGCGAGACCGTTGCGGTCTTTGGTGATTATGACGTCGATGGTGCCTGCAGCGGAGCCATCATGGCCCGCGTGCTGCGGCAATTGGGCTGCAAGGTCATCTCCTACGTCCCGGATCGCCTGAGCGAAGGCTACGGCCCCAACGCCCCCGCCTTGCGCGGCCTGTGGCAGCAGGGGGCCACGCTGATCGTGCTCGTCGATTGCGGCACCGCTGCCGCTGCGGTGTTGGCCACGCTAGAGGGCCACGCTGATTGCGTCGTGCTCGACCACCACGCCTCCCAGGGCGAAATGCCGCGCGTGAAGGCCCTGGTGAACCCGAACCGACCTGACGACACCTCCGGCCTGCGCAGCCTCTGTGCCGCCGGTGTGGCGTTCATGGCGGCGGTAGCACTGCATCGCACCCTGCGCCGCCAGGGCTTCTTCGCCACCCGCCCAGAGCCCGATCTGCGCACATTGCTCGACATGGTGGCGCTGGCCACGGTGTGTGACGTGATGCCGCTGCAAGGCATCAACCGCGCCTTTGTCACCGCCGGGCTGAAAGTGCTCGCTCGTCGCGACCGTGCGGGCCTGTCCGCCTTGCTCGACGCCGCCAAGGTCAACGAAGCCCCCTCCGCGATGAGCCTTGGCTGGGCGCTCGGCCCGCGCATCAATGCGGGCGGGCGGATCAGCGAGGCTGATCTTGGTCTGCGTCTGCTCGTCACCGACGATAAAATCGAAGCCCAACGCCTCGCCGCCACGCTGGACAGCATCAACCGCACCCGCCAGACCGTCGAGGCCGATATTCTCGACCCCGCGATGGCCGAGGCGCAGCGTCAAATCGATGCCGGTCACGCGACTGTCCTGGTCTCGGGCGCATCCTGGCATGTGGGCGTGGTGGGAATCGTCGCCGGCCGCATCAAAGAGCGTTTCAACCGCCCAGCCTGTGTCGCGGCCATCACAGATGGCATGGCGAAGGGCTCTGGCCGCTCGGTGCCGGGGATTGATCTCGGCGCCGCCATCATCGCCGCCCGCGCGCACGGCCTGCTGACGCAAGGCGGTGGCCACAGCATGGCGGCGGGATTTGGCTTGCATGAGCGCGACCTGCCCGCCTTCCATGCCTTTCTAGACGAACGCCTCGCCGCCGCCAGCGCGCTGCCTGCGGCTGCGGATTTGGCGGTGGAGGGCGCGGTGTCTCTGGCTGGCTGCACGATGGAGTTGTCCGAACAGATTCAACGCATGGCACCTTTTGGCGCGGGCAATCCCGAACCGGTGCTGGTGCTGCCCCGCGTGCGCGCCGCATTCGCCGAGCGAATCGGTCGTGAAGGCAACACGCTGCGGGTTTTCCTAGAAGGCGAGGGCGGCGGTCGTCTGAAATCGGTTTTATTCCGCGCAGGCGAATCCGAGCTGACAAAAACGCTTTTATCCAAGGATGGCGCGGCTTTGCACGTGGCGGGCAATGTGCGTCCGGAGAGTTGGCAGGGGCGTGTGAGCCTGGGTTTCACAATTATTGATGCTTCTTTGGCTGAGACCGCTTGACCGCCCCCTCTACCTCGCCTATTCAGCCGCCCTGCCCATTGGGCAGGGCCTGCGTCCCGTTCGTCTAGAGGCCTAGGACACCGCCCTTTCACGGCGGCGACACGAGTTCGAATCTCGTACGGGATGCCAATTTTTGCAAGCGCTTAGAGCCTTTCGGCGGGTGGCTTGTCTAATATCTGGCACTATCTTGAGGTGCAACGCATTAGACTTTGGCGGTCTAGCGTGCATGGTTGCGCGCCCTCAAGATCCATCATGCGCCGCGTTCTCCTCCTTCTCACCGCACTTATCCAACTGGCAAAAAATTAAAGTAGCTAAATATTCCTGACGCCAAATTCTTCCAAGAATTCCCCAAAAATTTCAGAGATCACCGCTGATGAATTTGGATTTTTCATCTCGCCGTGCAATGCGTCGCAGGCATATTTTGAAAATTCATGCTTTGTATATGCCCACATCTGAGCGAAATATCCAAATATGATACAATTTTCTCTTTAGACGCTTAAAAATATGATCGGTGCATCGCAAGTATTTGGCGTGTAACGCAGCAGCATGTCCTGGCAGCTTTCTGCGGCACGGAGGATTCGTCGGGCAAAGTCTGTGCTGTTATCCGCAGACACAAATCCTTGGCGTTGCGTAGCCTCAACCATGCGCTGTTCCTGCCATTCGTCGCCCGCTTGCCACTCATCGTATCCGTCCGGCGAGAACCGCCTTGTTGGTGTGAACCTGCGCTTTGATTCTAGCGACGCATTTAAGTGTGTCGCAAAGGACCGAGGCGTTGGAGATCAT
>Ga0316222_1001905_pt1 | contig 23704 bp, 24 predicted proteins | sample TBH18011metaG_FD_206008 | JGI IMG/M metagenome (GOLD analysis project Ga0316222, IMG submission 206008) | Freshwater microbial communities from Trout Bog Lake, Wisconsin, USA - TBH18011 | ecosystem: Environmental > Aquatic > Freshwater > Lake > Hypolimnion/Profundal zone | place: USA: Wisconsin... | reverse complement strand
GAAAACTATGCCGCAATGCCGTACCATACGAAAACACTGAAGCAAGGGTTTTCCGTCTATGTTGGTAGGCTACATGCGAGTTTCATCCGATTCGGACAGGCAAACGACCAACTTGCAGCGCGATGCTTTGCTGGCCGTTGGTGTCGATACCCGTCACCTGTTTGAAGACCACGCCTCTGGCGCTGTCGATGACCGACATGGATTGGCGCAAGCGCTCTCGTTTGTGAAAGCTGGCGACGTCCTGGTTGTTTGGAAGCTGGATCGACTGGGCCGCTCTCTTCCGCATCTGTTGACCATCGTAAACACCCTCAAAGAAAAGCAGGTGGCGTTCCGGTCACTGACCGAGGGCATGGACACCACCACCCCGTCAGGCGAGTTGCTGTTTCACGTCTTCGGCGCACTAGCTCAGTATGAGCGGGCGTTAACCAGGGAGCGTGTTGTGGCAGGGCTGGCCGCAGCAAAGCGGCGGGGCCGTATTGGCGGGCGTCCGCTGGCCATCGTTGGTGAAAAACTGGATGCCATTCTTGTGGCATTGCGTGGCGGCATGTCCAAGGCGGCCGTGTGCCGGAACTTTGGCGTTAAACGCACCACCTTGATTGAAACCTTGGCCCGCATTGGCTGGCCTGGTGTACCTGGCAAATAAATGGCCAGCTACGTGAGAAACAACCCCGGCAAGCGTCTCACGATCCTCTCGGACGCTGAGAAAGTCGCGCTTTACGGCCTGCCAGACTTTGACGACTTTCAGCGCGTTGAGTTTTTTGCCATGACCGATGCTGAGCGCACCATGGCGTTACAGCGCAGAGGCGTAGAAGATCAGATTTACTGCTTGCTGCAAATCGGGTACTTCAAGGCCAAGCAGGCGTTTTTTCACTTCACTCTAGAAGATGCACCGCCAAGCGACATATCTTTCTTGCTTCAGCGGTATTTTCCTGGGAAGGAACTGGCACCAACCGCCAAACCATTGAACAACCAACCGTCAAATCGCCATAGTCTTGTAACAGCCTCCACCTGCGCAGCGTGCCCCGCGGTTTCCTCCCTGGGGGCTTGTACGACTCCTGACCTTCAGTCCCACGTTACTCATGCAGCTGTTGCTGCACGGTCAGGCGTCCTACAACCCTTAACCATACCGGACGTAAGACCTAATGACAATGCACTCTGACACCGGTCATTCGAAATATCGGCATTGGGGCTCCAGGCAAGGACACGTCGCCAAGACATGAAAATAGCGGCGCAAGGTGGATAGCGCTTCACTATGCAAAAACAGCTGGGGAACTTGCGAAGCAAGAGCATGCTGCATGCCGTTTACTTCCCTGGTCAAGTAAATCTGGTCCAATTGCGTCCACGTCTTTCAGATTCGCTAGGGGCAATCAAGGCGGCGGGTACTTCATTGCTTGGTATTGCCGCGACTACACTTCTCATATTGTGAAAGATTCTGTATCAAAAGCCATTGAAGCGCGACTGGAACGGTTTCGTCAAAAAAGCCGCATCCAGGCCGGATCGTTGATTACCACGGTGTTTGGTGATGCCATCCTGCCCCGAGGCGGGCGGGTGTCTTTGGGCAGCATGATTCAGCTGTTGCAACCCTTGGGTGTCAATGAGCGGCTGGTACGCACCGCTGTTTACCGCTTGGTCAAAGAGGAGTGGCTTCAGTCCGAGGCGCTGGGGCGCAAGACCGATTACATGCTCACCCCTTCGGGACGCAGCCGGTTCGATGAGGCATCCCGGCAAATCTATGCGGCCGACATTCCTGGATGGGACCGACGTTGGCGCCTGATCCTGATTGTTGGGGACTTGGACATTCGCTTGCGCGAACAGTTGCGCCGGGCGCTTTTCTGGCACGGCTTTGGCGAATCCGTGACGGGCGGCTTTGTGCACCCGACGGCCGATCTAGAAGTGGTCATGGAAGGCTTGGCGACCGAGGGGCTGGAAGCGGTGCGCCCACACCTGATGCCGATGGTGGCCGTCAATGCGCGTGCGCCCCACTGTGCCAGCGACATCGACATGGTGCAAAAGGCCTGGAACCTGAGTGATCTGGCTGCGTCCTATGAAGGCTTTCTGCAAAAGTACGAACCTATCCGCGATGCGCTGCTTGCCGGCAGTCAGGAAGAGGTTTCAGAAGAAAACGCCTTTCTGGTGCGCACCCTGATGATCCACGATGTACGCAGACTGCTGCTGCGTGATCCGCAGTTGCCGGAAAGCCTGTTGCCAGCCACCTGGCCAGGAAGCCGCGCCCGCCTTCTGTGCCGCGATTTGTACCGCAAACTGTTGCCGCTGTCAGAGCGCCATCTGGATGCCAATGTGCGCCTTTCCAGTGGCACTGTGCCGAGTGCGTCGCGTGCGCTGGTCAGCCGTTTTGAATTCGGCATGGATCTGGATGCAGGCTACCTGAGTGCCGCCTGAAAGGGGAATCTATGGATGACGAAGTGAAGAGCAGCCACGGCGTGCAGTCCCTGGAGATCGGCATTGGTGTGCTCAAGGTGCTGGTGGAATCCGGCGCCGCCATGATGCTCAAGGAAATTGCCGCTGCGGCGGACATGCCCGCGTCCAAGGCGCATCGCTACCTGGTGAGCCTGGTGCGCTCTGGTTTGGTACAGCAGGACAGTGAGAACTCGAAATACGATCTGGGCCCCCTGGCCATTCCCTTGGGGTTGGCTGCAGTGGACCGACTCGATCGTGTCAAGCTGGGACTCAACAGCATTTCCGCGCTGCGCGACCTGACCAATGAAACCACGGCCTTGTCCGTGTGGGGTGAGTTTGGTCCAGTGATGGTGCGCTGGGAGAGGCCGCACCGCCCCATTACGGTCAACGTTGTCACGGGCAATACGGTCAGTTTGTTGGCTACTTCAACCGGGCGCTTGTTCGCCGCGTGGATGCCAGCGGAAGTGATTCGCCCCCATCTGGAGCGCGAGTTGAGCCTGGGTCGCTCCAGCGAATTCAAGACGCTGGACCAGGTCGAGCCCCACTTGCAGGAAGTCCGCGCCAAGGGCTATTCCTTTGTGCGGGACAGTGACTATTCCAGTCGGGTTCTGGGGCTGGCGGCTCCGGTGTTCAACTTCAAGAACAACATCACCATGGCGATTTCTATCGTCGGCGTGGAAGGTATTTCCGACCTGGGGCCCGACAGTCTTGCCTTGACCGAGCTCAAGCGCGCAACTTCCGCCCTATCCAAGCGCCTCGGCTCCTCACGATAAGTGATTCAAACATCTTGCGAATTTGAATAAATTCGTGTCTCTTGAAAGCCGACCTTGTCGGCTTTTTTCATTTCAGGCCGCTGAGCCTCTTTTGCCTTGTTTTTCCAATGGAGTTAGCCTAATTTGCGCGTTGCAGCATCGCTGAAATCCCTCCACAAATCTAGGTGTAAACCCTAATGCGATACAAAAACTATAGAAAAATATGTTTCTATGTATCTTTTTATTTGACGTAATCGATTCTGAATGTCAGAATTTGACCTAAGCGAAAGACACAACACCCTGGCACTTCAAAAGCCGGGGGAAACACTAGGAGACTTCTGTGCCCCAAGGTCGAAAGACAATTGAATGCCGCCATGGCCATCGGGTGAGTGCTTGATGCTGGCCCAATTCCTGCAATCCCTGTTCTCGGGCATCACGGTGGGCTCCACCTATGCGCTGGCAGCGCTGGGCTTCACGCTCATCTACAACTCCAGCCATGTGATCAACTTCGCCCAGGGCGAATTCATCATGCTGGGCGGCATGTTGGCCGTGTACTTCACCAACTCCGGTCTGGGCCTGCCGCTGTCCCTGGTTCTGGCCATCGTGCTGCCGGCCATCGTCGGTCTGGTGATGGAAAAAGTGGCCATTGAGCCGGTCAAGGGGGCCGAGCCGGTCACGCTGATCATCATCACTATCGGTGCCTCGCTGGTGCTGCGTGGCCTGGTGCAAATCTGGCTGGGCAAGGGCACCTTCAGCCTGCCGGCCTTTTCCGGTGAGCAGCCCATCAACGTGCTGGGCGCCACCCTGATGCCGCAAAGCCTGTGGGTGCTGGGCGTCACCGCGATAGTGGTTCTCTGCCTGTGGTACTTCTTCGCCCGCACCTTGATGGGCAAGGCCATGTTGGCGACTTCCTTCAACCGGGTGGCTGCCGAACTGGTGGGCATCAACACCGACGGCGTGCTTTTCCTGAGCTTTGCCATGTCGGCGGCCCTCGGCGCTTTAGGCGGCATTCTGGTGACGCCCATCACGCTCACCTCGTATGACGCCGGCATCATGCTCGGCCTCAAGGGTTTTGTCGGCGCGGTGCTGGGTGGTCTGGGCAACGGCCTGGGTGCGGTGGTCGGCGGCTTGCTGGTAGGTGTGCTCGAAGCCATGGGCGCCGGCTACATCTCGTCTTCGTACAAGGACGCCATGCCATTTGTGCTAATTCTCCTGATTCTGTTCTTCCGGCCCAGCGGCCTTTTTGGTGGCAAAGCCACAGACCGGGTCTAAGCGCATGAGCAAACATCCTTACCGCGGTCTGTACCTGATCGCAGCCGTCCTGTTGCTGCTGCCGCTGGTGCTGCCCAACAGCTTTTATGTGGACCTGGCGATTCGCATGGCCATCAATGCCGTCATCGTGCTGGGCCTGAACCTGTTGATCGGCTTTGCCGGACAGATCAGCCTGGGCCACGCCGGCTTTATCGGCATCGGTGCCTATGCGTCTGCGGCCCTGCCCACCCACTTCGGCTGGCATCCTCTGCTGGCGGTGGTGGCCGGTGCAGTCGCAGCCGGTGCGTTGGCGGCTGTGCTGGCGCGTCCGATCTTCCGCCTCAAGGGCCACTACCTGGCCATGGCCACGCTAGGGCTGGGCATCATCACCAACATCGTGGTGCGCAACGAGGCCGCCTGGACCGGTGGTCCCGATGGCATGGCCGTGCCGCCCATGGCCTTTGGCAGCTTCGAAGTCACCGGCGACAAGCCCTGGTACTGGATCGTGGCCAGTCTGCTGTGTATCAGCATCTGGGCCTCCATCAACATCATCGACTCACCGTTTGGTCGCGCCCTGCGGGCGCTGCATGGCTCGGAAGTCGCGTCCAAGGTAGTGGGCGTGCATGTGGTGCGCTACAAGGTCAGCGTGTTTGTGATGTCGGCCATGTTTGCCAGCATCATGGGCAGCGTTACCGCGCTGTATGTGGGTTTTGTCACACCCAATCTGGCGGACTTTTTCCATTCGATTGAGCTGGTCACCATGGTCGTGATCGGCGGCATGGGTTCCATCTATGGATCGGTGCTGGGCGCTGTTTTGCTCACCGCCCTGCCGCAGGCACTGGCCACGTTTGAGGGCTGGGAGACGGTGGTGTTCGGTGCCATCCTGATGCTATGCATGATCTTCATGCCCAAGGGCCTGGTGCCGACCTTGGCCGCCCGTTTTGGCAAGGGAGAATGAACATGGCACTGCTTGAAGTTCAAGACCTCTCGATCCAGTTTGGCGGTGTCAAGGCCGTGCAGAACGTGTCCTTCTCCATTGGCGCCGGCATCGTGTATGCCGTGATCGGACCCAACGGCGCAGGCAAGACCACGCTGTTCAACCTGATCACCGGCATCTACACGCCAACTTCCGGCAGCATCCTGCTCGACGGCCAGCCCATCCAGGGCAAATCGCCCGACGTGCTGGCGCAGCGCGGCGTGGCGCGCACCTTCCAGAACTTGCAAATCTGCATGAATATGAGCGCGGTGGAGAACGTCATGGTCGGCGCCCATCTGCGCCTGAACCGCAACCTGTTTAAGGCTGCGCTGCGCTGGCCCGCCCTCAAGGCGCGTGACCGTTACCTGCACGCCGAGGCGCTGGAGCTGATGCGTTTTGTCGGGCTGGAGGCGTATGCAACGGCGCGCGCCGACAGCATGTCGTATGGCGCCCTGAAGCGCCTGGAGATTGCCCGCGCGCTGGCCATGAAACCCCGCTTGCTGTTTCTGGACGAACCGGCGGCCGGCCTGAACCCCAAGGAAACCATCGAGGTGGATACCCTCATCCGCAAGGTGGCTGACACCGGCGTGACCGTGGTGCTGGTGGAACACGACATGAAGATGGTGATGAACCTGTCCGACCGCATTCTGGTGCTGGACTACGGACGCAAGCTGGCCGAAGGCACTGGTGCCGAAGTGCGGCGCAACCCCGACGTGATTGCCGCCTATCTGGGCACCCACGCCTGAACACAAAAAACCAATGGACGCACTCACCATCATCAGCCAGGAACACAGCAATATGTGGCGCCTGGCCACCACCCTCGACCACGTGGCGTCTGACATGCAGGCGATCAGCCCATCGGAGATCGCCTTCTTCGAGGCAGCACTCGACTACATCACACAGTTTGTGGACCGCATGCACCACCCCAAGGAAGACGACTTCCTGTTTCGCCTGCTGCGTCTGCGCAGCACCGAAGCCGCCGACGTCTTGGATGCCTTGGAAGCAGACCACCGCCAGGGGCCGGAGAATCTGGCGCAGCTGCGCGCCAAACTGGCCGCCGCCGCGCAGGCGCAATTGCCCAGCTTAGACCTGGCCATGGCCATTAAGCACTACACCGACGGCCTCAAGCGCCATATCAAGACCGAGGAAAAGCATGTGCTGCTGCTGGCGCGCAAGGTACTGCTGCTGCAGGACTGGGCCGAGATCAACCAGGCCTTTCGCACCCACAGCGACCCGGTGTTTGGCGACCAGGCCAAAGCCGAGTTCCGCGAACTCTTTCACCGCATCGTCAGCCTGGCGCCCGATTCGGTGGGCCTAGGTGCCAGCAGTGCGGGCAGCCTGCAAACTTCTTCCGCACCTGCGCAGCAACCGGTGCTGCTAAAGGTGCAAGGGCTGGAGAGCTGCTATGGCCGCATCAAGGCGCTCAAAGGCATCACGCTGGAAGTGCGTAAGGGCGAGACCGTTGCCTTGGTCGGTGCCAATGGCGCCGGCAAGACCACGTTTCTGCGCGCGGTCTCCGGCGTGCAATCCATCAGCGCCGGCAGCATCCAATTTGAGGGCGTTGACATCAGCCGCCTGCGCTCTGACAAGCGCATGCGCCGTGGCATCTGCCAAAGCCCCGAAGGCCGCCAGGTGTTCGGACCGCTGTCGATTGAAGACAACCTGCGCCTGGGCGCCTACACCCAGCCCCAGCATCAGGTGGCGGGCGACATGGAAAAGATCTTCACCATGTTCCCCATCCTGAAAGAAAAGCGCGCCCTGCCTGCAGGCACCCTGTCCGGCGGGCAGCAGCAGATGCTGGCCATTGGCCGCGCCCTGATGGGCCGCCCCAGCCTGTTGCTGCTGGATGAGCCCTCCATGGGGCTCGCACCCCTGCTGGTTGAAGAAGTATTCAACGTCATCAAGACGCTCAAGTCCCAAGGCATGACCATTCTTCTGGTAGAGCAAAACGCCTTTGCCGCGTTGGCCATTGCCGACCGCGGATATGTGCTGGAGACGGGGAGCGTGACGCTCACCGGCAGCGGTGAAGACCTCATTCACAACGAACAGGTGCGTGCTGCCTATCTGGGCATGTAGCCCGATCAGCACCTTACCCATTTCCAAACAGTTTACTGAGGACTATTCCATGACACATCCACTTTTCGACAAGCACCACTCCAAGCTGCAGAGCGCGCTCGACGCCATCAGCAAGCGCGGCTACTGGTCGGCCTACGCCGAAATGCCAAGCCCCAAGGTCTATGGTGAGACCGCCGCCGCCGAGGGCAAGGCCGCCTATGAGGCGCAGCTGGGTCAGCGCTTTGAACTGGAGCAGCCCGGCACGCAAGCCTGGGCTGGTGGTGAGCGGTCTCCTTACGGCATGGCACTGGAAGTGCAGTACCCGGTGTGCGACATCCAGGCCCTAATAGCTGCGGGCCAGGCTGCCATGCCGGCGTGGCAGGCGCTGGGCGCACAGGGCAGAACCGGCGTTTGCATCGAGATGTTGGATCGACTGAACCAGCACAGCTTCGAGATTGCCCATTCCGTGATGATGACGACCGGCCAGGGCTGGATGATGGCCTTCCAGGCCGGTGCGCCGCATGCCCAGGATCGCGGACTCGAAGCCGTGACTTATGCTTACCGCGAGCAAAGTTTTGTTCCAGCAGAAGCCATCTGGGAAAAGCCGCAGGGCAAGAACCCGGCACTGCGCATGCAAAAACACTTTGAGATAGTGGGCCGTGGCGTCGCAGTCGTCGTGGGCTGTGGCACCTTCCCCACCTGGAATACCTACCCGGGTCTGTTCGCGGCCTTGGCCACCGGCAATGCCGTGATCGTCAAACCGCACGAGCAGGCGATTTTGCCGGCGGCCATCACGGTGCGCATCCTGCGAGCGGTGCTGAGTGATGCGGGCCTGAGCCCTGACCTGGTGAGCCTCTGCGTGCCCGCCAACCAGCAGACCACACAAGCCCTGGTCACCCATGCAGCCGTCAAGTCGGTGGACTTTACTGGCAGCAATGCCTTTGGCTCCTGGCTGATAGAACATTGCCGCCAGGCCCAGGTGTATGCCGAGTTGGCTGGTGTTAACACCATCGTCATCGACTCTACCGACGCCTACCAGGCCATGCTGCGCAACCTGGCCTTCAGCCTCTGCCTGTACTCAGGCCAGATGTGCACCACATCTCAGTTGCTGGTGGTACCCGCTGCCGGCATTGCCACCGACGAAGGTGCCAAGAGCTACGAGCAAGTGTGCGCAGATCTGGCTGCCGCCATCGACGCGGCCTTGGCTAAACCCGAGGTGGCTTGCGCCGTCCTGGGCGCCATCCAGTCACCGGCTACTGTGGCGCGCATTGAGTACGCCAACAGCGGCGCACTCGGCACCGTGGTGCGTGCCTCGCAAGCCCTGCACAACCCCGAATTTCCTGGAGCCGCAGTGCGATCTCCGGTGCTGCTGGCCGTGGATGCCAGCGGCGAGGCCGCCTACATGGAAGAGCGCTTTGGCCCCATCAGCTTTGTCGTAAAGGCGGCAGATACTGCCGCTGCAATTGCCCTGGCCGAGCGTATCGTCAGCACCCATGGCGCGTTGACACTGGCGGTGTACTCCACGCAGAGCGCGGTGGTCGACGCTATGACGCAAGCCAGCTGGAATGCCAAGGTGGCGCTGTCCATCAACCTCACCAACGGCGTGTATGTCAACCAGTCGGCCGCCTTCTCCGATTACCACGGCACCGGCGGCAACCCGGCTGCCAATGCCTCCTATTGCGACTCGGCCTTTGTGGCCAATCGCTTCCGCGTGATCCAGCGCCGGTACCACGTCTAAGGACAGACCATGGACTACCAGAACATCCGCTTTGAAGTCGCAGCCGGCGTCGCCCGCCTGACGCTCAACCGCCCAGACAAGCTCAACAGCTTCACCGGTGCCTTGCATGCCGAACTGCGCGACGCGCTTGACAGAATCCAAGCTGACAAGAGTATTCGCGTACTGGTGATTACCGGTGCCGGCCGTGCTTTTTGTGCCGGCCAGGACCTGGCCGACCCGGACATGGTGATGGGTGCCACGGCGCCCGACATCGGCAATGTAGTGGAGCAGAACTACAAGCCGTTGATCCTGCGCCTGCAAAACCTGCGCGTGCCCACCGTGGCCATGGTCAATGGCGTGGCGGCCGGTGCGGGCGCGAGCCTGGCCCTGGCTTGCGACCTGGTGATTGCCGGCAAGTCGGCATCATTCCTGCAGGCCTTTAGCAAGATCGGCCTGATTCCTGATACCGGCGGCACCTGGTTTCTGCCGCAACGGGTAGGCATGGCCCGTGCCATGGGCCTGGCTCTGTTGGCTGACAAACTGCCAGCGGAAAAGGCGGCCGAGTGGGGCCTGATCTGGCAGGTGGTGGACGACGCCGAACTGGTTGCCACGGTCGACAAACTGCTCATGCAACTCGCTGGCATGCCGACCAAGGCGCTGGTGCGCACGCGCCAGGCCATGCATGCTGCGCCCACGCACACGCTGGAGCAGCAACTCTCCATGGAAGGTGGCTTTATGCGTGAGCTGGGCTGGAGTTCTGACTTTGCCGAGGGCGTGTCCGCCTTTATGGAAAAACGCGCACCGCGCTTCACGGGTAACTAATCGCATGACGTCTTCTCTATCCAAAGATGTCCTGGTGGCCGTCGTCGGTGCCGGTGCCATGGGCGCTGGCATTGCACAGGTGGCCGCGATGGCGGGACACCGGGTGCTTCTGCTGGACAACCGCCCCCAGGCCGCGCACGCCGCCATCGTCGGCTTGCGCGGCCAACTCGACAAACTGGCCGCCAAGGGCAAGATGACAACTGAAGCGGCACAGACTGCGGGTCAGCGCCTGCAGGCCGCCACGCAACTCAGCGACCTGGCCGATGCCGCGCTGGTGGTGGAAGCCATTGTCGAAAGCCTGGTCGCCAAACAAACCCTGTTTGCCGATCTGGAAGCGCTGGTGTCCACCGATTGCATCTTTGGCAGCAACACTTCTTCAATCTCCATCACGGCGATTGGCTCGGCCTTGAAGCATCCACAACGTCTGGCCGGTCTGCACTTCTTCAACCCCGCGCCCATCATGGCGCTGGTAGAAATAGTCAGCGGTCTGGCGACCGATGCAGCAGTGGCCGACACGCTGTTTGCCACCGCCATCGCCTGGGGTAAGACGGCGGTCCACGCCAAATCCACCCCCGGCTTTATCGTCAACCGCGTGGCCCGCCCGTATTACGCCGAAGCCTTGCGCCTGCGCACCGAGGGCGCCGCCGATTGCGCCACGCTGGATGCAGTCATGCGCGAGTCCGGTGGCTTTCGTATGGGCCCGTTCGAGCTGATGGACATGATCGGACTGGACGTCAACTTTGCCGTCACCCGTTCGGTTTGGAATGCGTATTTCAACGACCCGCGCTACCTGCCATCGCTAATCCAGCAAGACCTGGTAGACGCCGGCTATCTGGGGCGCAAGAGCGGCCGTGGTTACTACGATTACCGCGAAGGGGCAGCCAAGCCGCAAGCACAAACCGAGCCGAGCCACGCAGCCCCGTCGCGCATCGTGGTCTGTGGCGAGGCTCCTGCAGCGCAAGCACTGGCCGTGCGCCTGCAAGCGGCCGGTGTGGTGTTTGAGCGCGCTGCCTCGGTTGACGGCCGCATCGCCGAAGCGGATGACGCCGTGCTGTTCGTCACCGACGGTCGCAGCGCCACTCAGCGCGCCTTTGACGCCGGCATTGCCAACACCGTGTTGATTGACTTGGCACTGGACTACAGCAAGGCCACCCGCGTTGCCATGGCCCATGCCGGCCAGTGCAACGAATCCGCCTTTGCCGCCGCCTGCGCCGTGTTGCAAGCCGCTGGCGCACAGGTCTCGCGCCTGACCGATGTACCTGGCCTGGCTGTCATGCGCAGCGTGGCCATGCTGGCCAATGAGGCGGCAGACGCGGTCTACCAGGGCGTATGCACGGCGTGCGCCGCCGACGACGCCATGCGCTTGGGCGTGAACTATCCGAAAGGCCCCTTGGCCTGGGCCGACCAGGTCGGCTTGGCCAGCATCCAGCAGGTGCTGACCCATTTGAACGCCTGCTATGGCGAAGACCGTTACCGCATTTCGCCGCTGATCCAGCGGCAGGTTTTTCAAGGAAAAAGCATCCATGGCTGAACACGCCCACACTCCCGACCTGACGCCTTCCGAGGCGCTGCAGTTGGCCCAAGACGCAGCGGCGGCCATGTGGTCGCGCGACCACGCCGCGCAAGCGTTGGGCATGGCCATCGCCGAGGTCGCACCCGGCACCTCCCGCCTGACCATGCTGGTGCGCCAGGACATGGTCAACGGCCACGCCATCTGCCACGGCGGCATGCTGTTCGCCTTGGCTGACACCGCATTTGCCTACGCTTGCAATAGCTACAACCTCAATACGGTGGCTTCGGCCTGCAGCATCGATTTTCTGGCCCCGGCCTATCTGGGCGACAGCCTGGTCGCCGTGGCGGTAGAGCGTGCGCAAGGCCGGCGCGCCGGTGTTTATGACGTCACCGTCAGTACCGCGGCGGGTAAGACCGTGGCGCTGTTTCGCGGCAAGTCGGCCCGCATCCAGGGTGAGGTGATTGCCAGCTTTGTGCCGGCCTGAGGCTCTTATTTACGCAGGCCAAAAAAACATATCCCAGCATGAGACATCCATGACCGTTAAATTTCCCCAACCCGGTGAACTCGAAGCCATTGAAACCGCCAGCCGCGACGAGATCTCGGCGCTGCAACTCGAGCGCCTGAAGTGGTCGTTGCGCCATGCCTACGACAACGTGCCTTTCCACCGTAAGGCCTTTGACGACAAGGGCGTGCACCCGGACGACCTGAAGACCCTGGCCGATCTGTCCAAGTTCCCCTTCATGACCAAGATCGCCCTGCGCGACAACTACCCTTTCGGATTGTTTGCCGTGCCGCGCGAACAGGTGGTGCGCCTGCATGCATCAAGTGGCACCACCGGCAAATCCATTGTGGTGGGCTATACCGCGCAGGACATTGACAACTGGGCCAACCTGGTGGCGCGCTCGATCCGCGCCGCGGGTGGGCGCAAGGGTGACATGCTGCACAACGCCTATGGCTACGGCATGTTCACCGGCGGGCTGGGCGCGCACTATGGCGCCGAGCGCCTGGGCTGCACCGTGGTGCCCATGTCGGGCGGCCAGACCGAAAAGCAGGTGGCGCAAATTTTGGATTTCCAGCCGCAAATCATTATGGTCACGCCTTCCTACTCGCTGGTAATTGCCGAAGAGTTCGAGCGCCAGGGCATCAAGCCGGAAGACATCTCACTCAAGGTTGGCATCTTCGGTGCCGAGCCCTGGGGCGAGGGCATGCGCGCGGAGATCGAGCGCAAGCTCGGCATTGATGCCATCGACATCTATGGACTGACCGAAGTGATGGGCCCGGGCGTGGCCTGCGAATGCATCGAGTCCAAGGACGGCCCGGTGATCTGGGAAGACCATTTCTACCCCGAGATCATCAACCCCGAAACCGGCGCAGTGGTGGCCGATGGGGAAGACGGCGAACTGGTATTCACCTCACTCACCAAGCAGGCGTTCCCCGTCATTCGCTACCGCACTCGCGATCTGACGCGCCTGCTGGCACCGACCTCGCGGGCCTTCCGCCGCATGGGCAAGATAACAGGACGCTCGGACGACATGCTGATCGTACGCGGCGTCAATGTGTTCCCCTCGCAGATTGAAGAGCAGATCCTGCGTGACAAGCGCCTGTCGGGCAACTACCAGGTGGTGCTGACTCGCGACGGCCCGCTGGACAACCTCGAGGTGCGTTGCGAAGTGCAGCGCGAGATCTCCGACAGCTTGAGCCAGGATCTGAAATCAGCCATTGCCAAGGAACTGCAGCACCACATCAAGACCAACGTGGGTGTCTCCACCCGCATCACGGTCATGCCTTTTGAAGGCATTCCCCGCACGCTTACCGGCAAGGCCCGCCGCGTGATCGACGAACGCCCCAAATTAGTCTGAAAGAAGAATCCATGATTGATGCTCTGATTTGCGATGCCATTCGCACGCCCATAGGTCGCTACGGTGGCGCCCTGGCCACCATGCGCCCGGACGACCTGGGCGCTGTGCCGCTCAAGGCCTTGATGCAACGCAACCCGCAAGTGGACTGGGCTGCGGTGGACGACATCCTCTATGGTTGCGCCAACCAAGCCGGTGAAGACAACCGCAACGTGGCGCGCATGTCGGGTTTGCTGGCCGGCCTGCCGGTGGAAGTGCCCGGAACCACACTCAACCGCCTGTGCGGCTCGGGCATGGACGCAGTCGGCCTGGCCGCACGTTCCATCAAGTCGGGCGAAACACAATTGATGATCGCTGGTGGCGTGGAGAGCATGTCACGTGCCCCCTTTGTGATGGGCAAGGCTGAGACGGCCTTCTCGCGCAGCGCCGCCATTTTTGACACGACGATTGGCTGGCGCTTTGTCAATCCGTTGATGAAGGCGCAGCACGGCGTTGACTCGATGCCGCAAACCGCGGACAACGTGGCTGCAGACTACCAAGTGTCGCGCGCCGATCAGGACGCCTTTGCCCTGCGCTCGCAACAGCGCTGGGCCGCAGCCCACGCCGCAGGCCGCTTTCTGGACGAGCTGGTGCCGGTGGTGATGCCGCGCAAAAAGGGCGACCCAGTCGTCTTCGATACCGACGAACACCCGCGTCCTGACACCACCATTGAGATGCTGGCCAAGCTTAAGGGCGTCAATGGCCCGGACCTCTCCGTCACCGCCGGCAATGCCTCGGGTGTCAACGACGGTGCCTGCGCTGTGCTGCTGGCCTCGCCCACAGCGGCTGCACGTTACGGCCTGACCCCCAAGGCGCGTGTGGTCGGCATGGCCACGGCGGGTCTGGCGCCGCGCATCATGGGCTTCGGCCCGGCTCCGGCGGTGCGCAAAGTGCTGCAGCAAACCGGCTTGAACCTGGCGCAGATGGACGTGATCGAGCTCAACGAAGCCTTTGCAGCGCAGGGCCTGGCCGTGCTGCGCGACCTGGGTCTGGCCGACGATGAGCCCAGAGTCAACCCCAACGGCGGCGCCATCGCCATGGGCCACCCGCTGGGCATGAGCGGTGCACGCTTGGTCACCACCGCCTTGTACGAACTGAACCGCCGCAATGGCCGCTACGCGCTGTGCACCATGTGCATCGGCGTGGGGCAGGGTATTGCCATGGTCATTGAACGCATTTGATTCCAACTACCAAAAGGAGACTTCCCATGATTGCTCGCTTCAAGAAACTCGCCAAAAAGACCGCGTTGGGCAGCGCGCTGGTCCTCACCGCCTGCACGGTGTTTGCCGCAGACCCTATCAAGATCGGTTCCGTGTTGTCCGTGACCGGTCCGGCCGGTTACCTGGGTGACCCTGAGCTCAAGACCTTGCAGATGATGGTGGAAGACATCAACAAAAAGGGCGGCGTGCTGGGCCGTCCGCTGGAGCTGGTGCACTACGACGATGGCAGCGATGCCAGCAAGGCCAATGGCTTTGGCAAGCGCTTGATTGAAGATGACAAGGTGGACATTCTGGTTGGCGGCACCACCACCGGCGCAACCATGTCCATGGCACCTCTGGTGGAAAAAGCCGGCATCCCCTTTATTTCGCTGGCGGGGGCGGTCGTTATCGTTGAGCCGGTGAAGAAGTTTGTATTCAAGACACCGCATACCGACCGCATGGCCGCTGAAAAGGTGTTTGACGACATGAAGAAGCGCGGCATCAGCAAAGTGGCTCTGCTGTCCGAGACCAGTGGCTTCGGTCAGAGCGGCCGCAAGGAAACCGAAGGCGTGGCCGGCAAGTACGGCATCACCCTGGTGGCCAATGAAACCTATGGCCCCAAGGACACCGACATGGGCCCGCAACTGACCAAGATTCGCTACACCCCCGGCGTGGAAGCCGTGTTCATCTTCGGTCTGGGCCAGGGCCCGGCGCTGGCCACCAAGGGCTATAAGCAGCTGGGCATCACCCTGCCGCTGTACCACGCCCACGGCGTGGCGTCGGATGACTTCATCAAGTTGGCCGGCCCGGCTGCCGAAGGTGTGCGCCTGCCCACCTCGGCCCTGCTGGCCCCCGACAAGCTGGCCGCCAACGACCCGCAAAAGCCCGTGGTGGAGGGCTACACCAAGACCTTCATGGCCAAGTACAAGACCGATGTGTCGGCCTTTGGTGGCTACGCCTACGACGGCCTGGGTCTGGCAGTCGACGCGATCAAGCGTGCCGGCTCCACCGATAAGGCGAAGGTCCGCGACGCCATCGAAGCTACCAAGGGCTTTGTCGGCACCGGCGGCATTTTCAACATGTCGGCCACCGACCACATGGGCCTGGACCTGTCGGCCTTTCGCATGTTCGAAATCAAGAACGGCGACTGGATTTTGTCCAAGTAAACCCCGCATCGACACAGCCCACCACCATGTTTGAAACCCTCACCATTGAACACGCCGGCCCGGTCGCCACCGTCTGGATGGCCCGTCCCGAAGTGTTCAACGCCTTTAACGAGCAACTCATAGACGAGCTGACCCGTGCCTGCGAACAGCTTGAACAAGACGCCAGTGTGCGGGTGGTGGTGCTGGGTGGACGCGGCCCACACTTCTCAGCCGGCGCCGACCTGAACTGGATGCGCCGAGCCGCTACGGCCAGCGAGCAGGACAACCTGGAAGACGCACGCCGCTTTGCCCATATGCTGAGTGCGCTCTCCACCCTGTCCAAGCCAACCATCGCACGCGTGCAGGGCGCAGCCCTCGGTGGCGGCACCGGACTGGCCGCCGCCTGCGATATGGCCGTGGCCAGCACGGATGCGGTGTTCAGCACCTCAGAAGTGAAGTTCGGCATCATCCCGGCGGTCATCAGCCCTTACGTGCTTCGCGCCATCGGACCACGTCAGGCCTTACGCTATTTCCAGTCGGCCGAGCGCATCAGCGCCGAGCGCGCGCTGGCCATCGGACTGGTGCACGAAGTCGCAGCCTTGGAGCAACTCGATGCGGCCGTTGCGGCGCTGGTGAAGCCTTTGCTCACCGGCGGCCCGCTGGCGCAAAAGGCGGCCAAGGAATTGATCGCAGCCGTGCAGGGCCAGCCGCTGGACGAGCGGACCCTGGAAGACACGGCGCAGCGCATTGCGCGCCAGCGCCGCACCGATGAGGCACGCGACGGCGTGTCGGCATTTCTCGACAAGCGGTCCCCCGCCTGGATGAACCCTTAACCCCCATCAACCCCCAGGAGTGAGCAACTGATGTACACCCAATCATTGAACGTGCAGGAAATTCCGGGCCAGAAGCCCGCCGCCAAGCCGGTAGCGCTGGAGAATGCCGAGTCGCAAAAGCGCTTTGACACCCGCATTGATGCCGACGGCAAGATCGAGCCGCAGGACTGGATGCCCGAGGCCTACCGCAAAACGCTGCTGCGCCAGATCAGCCAGCACGCGCACAGCGAAATCGTCGGCATGCTGCCCGAGGGCAACTGGATCAGCCGCGCCCCCAGCTTGAAGCGCAAGGCGATTCTGATTGCCAAGGTGCAGGACGAAGGTGGCCATGGTTTGTATCTCTACAGCGCCGCCGAAACCCTGGGCCAAGGCCGTGACCAGATGCTGGCCGACCTGCACAGTGGCAAGGCCAAGTACAGCTCCATCTTCAACTACCCCACGCTCAACTGGGCCGATGTGGGCGTGGTGGGCTGGCTGGTGGATGGCGCGGCCATCATGAACCAGATCCCGCTGTGCCGCTGCTCGTATGGCCCGTATGCGCGCGCCATGATCCGCGTCTGCAAGGAAGAGTCGTTTCACCAGCGCCAGGGCTACGAAGCCTTGCTGGTGATGATGCAGGGCACGGCCGAGCAAAAGGCCATGGTGCAGGACGCGGTGAACCGCTTCTGGTGGAAGTGCCTGGCCATGTTCGGGCCGCCGGATGCCAACAGCCCGCACAGCGAGCAGGCCATGCGCTGGGGCATCAAGCGCATCAGCAATGACGACCTGCGCCAGAAGTTCATCGACGCCACCGTGCCGCAGGCCCGCGTGCTGGGTGTGACCCTGCCCGACCCGGACCTGAAGTGGAACGAAGAGCGCCAGCATTATGACTACGGCCAGATCGACTGGGACGAGTTCTGGGGCACCGTCAACGGCAACGGCCCCTGCAACAAAGAGCGCCTGGCCACCCGTGTCAAAGCCCACAACGATGGTCAATGGGTGCGCGATGCCGCCCTGGCCTATGCCCAGAAACACCAACCCCGAACACACAAGGAAGCAGCATGAGCACCACCACCGCATTGAAAGACTGGCCCCTCTGGGAAGTATTTGTTCGCAGCAAGCAAGGGCTTGAGCACAAGCACTGTGGCAGCCTGCACGCGTCCGACGCGCAGCACGCACTGCAGATGGCACGCGATGTCTACACGCGCCGCCAGGAAGGCGTGAGCATTTGGGTGCTGCCTTCCAAGTCCATCACCGCCAGCGCACCGGAAGACAAGGACGCGCTGTTCGAGCCGGCTGCCGACAAGATCTACCGCCACCCCACCTTCTACGACATCCCTGAAGAAGTGGGGCACATGTAATGGCCGGCTACCAAGACTATCTGCTGCATTTGGCAGACAACGCCCTGATCCTGGGCCAGCGCAACGCCGAATGGTGCGGCCACGGCCCCATCCTGGAAGAAGACCTGGCGCTGGCCAACAACAGCCTAGACCTGATCGGGCAGGCCCGGCTGCTGTACCAACATGTAGCCACGGTGCGCAAAGACGGCAAGAGCAGCGAAGACCTGCTGGCCTATTTCCGCGATGTGCCGGAGTTCAGGAACTACACCTTGCTGGAACTGCCACACGGCACCGCTATCCTGCCGACATCGCGTGGCGACCGTGACTATGCGGTCACGATTGCTCGCAACTTTTTGTACAGCGCGCTGATGGTGCAGGCATGGGCCGCACTGGCGGCATCGACCGATGCGCAGTTGGCCGCGATTGCGTCCAAGTCGCTGAAAGAAGTGCAGTACCACCTGCGCCATGCCCACGACTGGGTGCTGCGCTTGGGCGATGGCACGGACACATCGCATGCACGCATGCAAGCGGCGTTTGATTACCTGATGCCGTTTACCCAGGAGTTCTGGACAGCGAGCGCAATGGAAACCGCCGCCGTCAAAACCGGTGCTGGTGTCGATGTAACGGCGTTCAAGGCGGAATGGGAAGCCATGGTCAGTGACACGCTACAGGCCGCTACGTTGAAGGTTCCGGCCAGCACCGGCTTTGTCACCACCGGCAAGCACGGTGTGCACTCCGAACATCTGGGCTTTGTGCTGGCAGAAATGCAAAGCCTGGCGCGCGCCCACCCCGAGGCCGTTTGGTAATCACCATGTCCCTCGATGCCCCATCCAGCGCAGTGCCTTTGCCGCCCGGCGTGCTGCCAGATGGCCCGCTGGCGCAAAGCCAAGCGGCCGATACGCACCACGCTATCTGGGAGTTACTTGAGGCAGTGACCGACCCGGAAATTCCGGTGGTGAACCTGCGCGAGATGGGCATTCTGCGTGCCGTGCGCCAGGGCCCGAATGGCATCGAGGTGGTGATCACCCCCACCTACAGCGGTTGCCCGGCCATGGGCCAGATGGAAGACGATGTGGCCAACGCGTTGTCCCAAGCCGGTGTGGCCGCACGCGTGGTCACGCAACTGGCGCCGGCCTGGTCCACCGACTGGATGACGCCCGAGGGGCGCGAGAAGCTGCGCGACTATGGCATTGCGCCGCCTGTAAAAAGTGCCTGCGCTGCGGCCGCTGGCGCCCAGGTAGTGTCCTTTGCCACCCGTAAAGTGGCAGGCAAGGGCCTGGTGGAGCGGGAGACCGTGGCCTGCCCGCAATGTGGCTCCGACAACACCACCGAGATTTCGCACTTTGGCTCCACGGCCTGCAAGGCCTTGTACCGCTGCCTGAAGTGCATGGAACCGTTTGATTACTTCAAACCCTATTAACCCCTTTCCACACGCACCACCATGACTGCATCTTCCCGTTTTCACGATCTGCGCGTTGCGCGGATCAGCCCCGAGGCGGCTGGCTCGGTCGCCATTGCCTTCAACGTGCCCGACGATCTGCTCGCGCGCTTTGACTTCCAGCCCGGCCAGTACCTGACCCTGCGGCACCAGATCAACGGTGCCGATGTGCGGCGCAGCTATTCCATCTGCTCCACCCACAGCCACCTTAAACGTTGCCGTGAACTGGTGGTGGGCATTCGCCCGATGGAGGGCGGTGTGTTCTCCAACTGGGCCGCCAACAGCCTGAAAGCCGGTGATACCCTGTCGGTGATGCCGCCCGACGGCCGTTTTGTCTCCAAGCGCCCGCGTGCCCTGCACCGCGTGGCCTTTGCGGCCGGCTCCGGCATCACGCCGATTCTGTCCATCATGGCCAGCGCGCTGGAAGACCAGCCCGAGTCCAAGTTCACCCTGGTCTATGGCAACCGCAGCATGAACTCGGTGATGTTCAACGAAGCGCTGCAAGACCTGAAAGACCGCTTTGCAGACCGCCTGACTCTGATCCACATCCTCTCGCGCCAAGCGCAAGAGGTGGACCTGCTGCAAGGCCGCATCGATGCCGCCAAGGTGCAAAGCATCATTGACTCGCTACTGCCCGTGGCCAGCATGGACGAGGTGTTTATCTGCGGCCCCGAAGTGATGATCGAAGTGACGGAAAAGGCTTTGCTCGCTGCCGGTGTACCACCCAAGCAAATCCACACCGAGCGCTTCACCTCACCCGTGCTGGAGAAACTCAGCCCGGAGGCGCGCCAGGCGGCGGTTGCCAACCTCAAGCTGCCAGCCGGTGGCCAGGTGGCGCTTACCGTGGTGCTGGACGGCAAATCACATGCCCTGCACATGAACCCCGACGAGCATGTGCTGGACGTGGCCATGGCCGCCGGCCTGGACCTGCCGTTCTCCTGCAAGGGCGGCGTCTGCGCCACCTGCCGCTGCAAGGTCATGACCGGCAGCGTGGCCATGGACAAAAACTTCGGTCTGGAAAGCTGGGAGACCGACAAGGGCTTTGTGCTCTCCTGCCAGTCGCGCCCGACTTCCGAGGCCGTGACCATCAGCTTCGACGAACGCTAAGCCCCCATTTTTTAGAGACACCATGACCCAGATTCTTCAAAGCTATATCGGCGGCCGCTGGCAGGGCAAGCAAGCTGCGGGCGCACTGCGTAGCGCTGTCAACGGCGCCACCGTAGCCCACACCCATGCCGACGCACTCGACTTTGGCGAGGCCGTGGAGCACGCACGCCGCAAAGGCCTGCCCGCCCTGATGGCAATGGATTTTCAGGAACGTGCCCTGCGCCTCAAGGCCCTGGCAAAGTACCTGATGGAGCACAAGGAGCAGCTCTATGCGGTGTCCGCCCACACCGGTGCCACCAAGGTGGACAGCTGGATCGACATCGATGGCGGTGCCGGCACCCTGTTTGCCTACGCTTCCATCGGCAGCAACGAGTTGCCCTCCGGCAATCTGGTGCATGAAGGCCCGGCCTTTGCGATCGGTAAAAAAGGCGGCTTCTCCGGCACCCACGTGCTGGTGCCCCGTGGCGGCCTGGCCGTGCATATCAACGCCTTCAACTTCCCGGTCTGGGGACTATTGGAAAAGTTTGCCCCCAGCTTTCTGGCGGGCATGCCTTGCATTGGCAAACCTGCCAGCGCCACCAGCTACCTGACCGAAGCCGCCATGCGCCTGATCGTGCAATCGGGCATCCTGCCCGAGGGCAGCTTGCAGTTGGTCATCGGCGGTACTGGTGATTTGCTGGGCCGCCTGAACGGCGCCGATGTCGTTACCTTCACCGGCTCGGCCGACACCGCTTCGCGCCTGCGCATGCACCCGAGTCTGATTGCGAACTCTGTCCCCTTCAACGCCGAAGCCGACTCACTCAATTGCGCCATCCTCGGGCCCGATGTGAGCCCGGACGACGAGGAGTTCAGTTTGTTTGTAAAAGAAGTGGCGCGCGAGATGACGGTCAAGGCCGGCCAGAAGTGCACCGCCATCCGCCGCGCCATCGTGCCAGCCAAGCTACTGGATGCCGTGTGCGAGCAGGTCGCTGCACGCCTGGCCAAGACCACTGTGGGTGACCCCGCCGACGAACGTGTGCGCATGGGCCCGCTGGCCTCGCACGCGCAACAGGCCGATGTGGCAGAGCGCATTGCGTTCTTACGCCAGGACGCGGAGCTGGTGTATGCCGGCAAGGAAGATTGGATTGGCGAAGGCACAGCTCAAGGCGCGTTCTGCGCACCGACCCTGCTCGCCTGCCGCAAGCCCATGGACGTGGAGTCGGTGCACACCATCGAAGCCTTCGGCCCGGTCAGCACTGTCATGGCCTACGAAGACCTGGATGAAGCATTGACCCTGGCCGCACGCGGGCAGGGCAGTCTGGTCGCCACGCTAGTCACACGCGACAGCGCAGTGGCAGCCAAAGTCATCCCCGCCATGGCCGCCTGGCATGGCCGGCTGCACATCCTCGACCGCGAATCGGCCGTCGAATCCACCGGCCACGGCTCGCCCCTGCCCACGCTCAAACACGGCGGCCCGGGACGCGCCGGGGGTGGTGACGAGCTCGGTGGTCTGCGTGCCGTGAAGCACTACCTGCAACGCGCCGCCGTGCAGGGCTCGCCCACCATGCTGGCAGCCGTCACCGGCGAGCATGTGCGCGGTGCCAAGGTCAACGACACCGTGGTGCATCCGTTCCGCAGCTACTTCGAAGATTTGAAGATTGGCGACTCGCTGCTGACGCACCGGCGCACCGTCGGTGAGGCCGACATCGTGGCCTTTGGCGGTATTTCGGGCGACTACTTTTACATGCACTTTGACGAAGTGGCAGCCAAGGATTCACCGTTTGGCAAACGCATTGCACACGGCTACTTTGTGCTGTCCGCTGCCGCCGGTTTGTTTGTGTCGCCCGCGCCCGGACCGGTGCTGGCCAACTATGGCCTGGACACGCTGCGCTTTGTCAAACCCGTGGGGATTGGCGACACCATCCAGGCGCGCCTGACGGCCAAGCGCAAGATCGACCGCAACAAGGTGGACGTCAAGGGTGTGGGGCAGGGCGTGGTGGCTTGGGATGTTGAAGTTACCAACCAGCTTGGCGAGCTGGTTGCCAGCTACGACATCCTGACCCTGGTTGCCAAGCGCAGCTGAACGCCATGCCCTGCTATTCTATTGAAGGTGTCATCCCCGTGGTTCACCCCACAGCCTATGTGCATCCCACCGCCGTGTTGATCGGGGATGTGCACATCGGCCCGCATTGCTATGTGGGGCCGAACGCCAGCCTGCGCGGTGATTTTGGTCGCATCGTGTTGCTGGCTGGGGCCAATGTGCAGGACAACTGCGTCATGCACGGCTTCCCGCAGCAGGACACGCTGGTCGAAGAAAACGGCCACATCGGCCACGGCGCGGTGCTGCACAGCTGCACCGTGCGCCGCGATGCGTTGGTCGGCATGAACGCCGTGGTGATGGATGAGGCCGAGGTGGGTGAGCGTGCGATTGTGGCAGCCTGCGCCTTTGTGCCAGCGGGCATGCGCGTGGCGGAGCAAACCTTGGTGGCGGGTGTGCCAGCCAAATTGATTCGCCAATTGAAAGACGAGGAAGTGGCCTGGAAGCGCACCGGCACAGAAACCTACCAAGACCTGACGCGGCGCTGCCTTGCCACCATGCAGGAGGTGCAACCGCTGACCCAGGCCGAAGCCGATCGGCCATCGGTACAGGCGCCTCAGGTGAAATCCCTGATTGCAAGCAAACGCGATTAGCCCAGGCGGGGCAAGCGTCCTGGCATGGCAGCAGGGCTGTTAGCCAATCAATGAACGCAAGAAGCAGGACAAGGTCCCGCTCAGTGAATTTATGACGAGCAGGCTGTGGGACCTCAACACCAAGGCCCCTTATTGCCACCGTGGAGACTGTACAACCATCACGGAAGCCATAGAGGCGCACGGCGGCGAGGCTGCAGCCACAACCGATGCCTTTGACGCGCTGCCTCGCATGGACAAAGTTACTTTGGTGCAGTTTCTGAAGACCCTTGGCTCACGCGAAGCGCTGCGTTGAGCGATACGGGTGTAGCGGCGTCTGCAGGCCGTGGTGCCGTCCATTGTTTGGCGCCTGTGGCCTTGTCCAGTACATAGAAGCTGTTTGGCGTCTCAGCCTGCCATGGACTCCACTGGCCACCGTTGTTGGCTAAATACGCCCATCCCCTCGAAAAGGTAAAACGAGCGGATTTTCCCTTTGAAGGAGGGGCAGTTTTCAGTCAAAAAGATCCCCTTGTCCAAGTGTCATGCGAACTAAAGTTGTTTCTCCCGCAACTGACCGTTTCAGAGGGAAGCCGTACCTTCTGGGCCAATTCTGAAACA
>Ga0316222_1001902_pt1 | contig 23726 bp, 23 predicted proteins | sample TBH18011metaG_FD_206008 | JGI IMG/M metagenome (GOLD analysis project Ga0316222, IMG submission 206008) | Freshwater microbial communities from Trout Bog Lake, Wisconsin, USA - TBH18011 | ecosystem: Environmental > Aquatic > Freshwater > Lake > Hypolimnion/Profundal zone | place: USA: Wisconsin... | reverse complement strand
TAATTTTCATCGCGGACGCTCCCATTCGTTAGGTGGTTTATGCATCACCATTTTGGCACCTAGATGCCGTTAGGGTGAGAGCGTCCATCCCATTACGCCTCATGATTTCATAAACTGTGTTCACTATGTGGTTGAACAGCGATTTGAGCATGAATGGGATGAGCACGAAGTAACTTCTACCACGAGTCATGGTTCGACACGCCGCTGGGTAGAGCAGTGGCTAGGCAAGGAAAAACTTAAGACAACCCATTTGCAAGTTGATCTCATCATCCAGCATGCTCATGATGAATATATGCGTATCATCAGTCAGATGGAGTTCAGCCATTCCTTGAGTACGCAGCCGATTAAAACCACTTTGTCACAATCACTTGCTCTCAATCATCGAATGAATTAGCAATATCTTCAAGGCTCCTTGCTTTACGGAGAGCCAAAAAAATAGGCTTACACTTGTAAGCCTATTTTTAAGTTGAGCTCAGTATGAAAAGAAGGTTTAGCTCTTTTTAAGTCTCATGATACCCATGGCCTTCAGTATCAGACGCTCATAGGTTGGCTCGCTGATGCCCTTACGCACTTTACGCATGAAGTATTTTTCATAAGCGATCTTTGCCCAATGCACCCAGCGTCCGCTGGATGCCCATTGAACGTTCCTGGGTGGTATTTGTGGCATGGCGAGGAATGCTACACCTGCATCACCGAAATCAGCTAAGCACAGTGCATTCCATGTCCCTTTATGTGAAGGCTCTTTGCCGTCAAGTTCTGCACGAATGTTATGAGCAGTAGCCGTCACCATGGACTCAATCATGTAACCCGTTTTAGGGGTACCTGTAGGCACCGGGGTTTGTTCCAAAGGCGGAATCGCTATGCACACACCAATCGAATAGATGTTCTTATAGGTTGGGTTGCGTTGATGCTCATCCACAAGCACGAATCCACGCGGATTCGTGAGCTTCTCTATGCCGAAAAGACCATCGACTCCCTTGAATGCAGGCAGCATCATGCTGTGCTTAAAGGGTATTTCGTGCTTCTTCTTCTCTTGTCCTTGTTCATCGACCTCAGTCACGAACATCATGCCTGCTTCAACTTTGTCGACCTTGGCATTACAAATCCAGTTGATGTGTTTGTTACGCAATTCACTTTCAAGCATACCGCGGGTATCTCCTACGCCGCCCAGACCTAAATGTCCGATATAGGGCTCAGAGGTAACATAGGTCATTTTTACCTTATCACGGATCTTTCGTTTACGAAGATCGGTTTCCGCGATGAACAAATACTCGTAGGCAGGACCGAAGCAAGAAGCGCCTTGCACAGCTCCGATGACAATAGGACCTGGATCTTCAACAAACTTATCCCAGAATTCGCCAGATTCACCCGCGTGGTCTACATGACACACTGATTGTGTATGACCATCAGGGCCTAAACCGGGGATTTCATCGAAGGCTAATTTTGGACCCGTCGCGATGATTAAATAGTCATAGTCAACATGGTCACCATTCAGTAACTCCACCCGATTTAGCTCAGGTTGGAATTGAGTCACCTTCTGTTGAATGAAGGTAATCTTCTTCTTTTTAAAGACAGGCGCGAGAGGGACCTTAATATCGGAAGGTTTGCGCCAATTAACGGCAACCCATGGATTTGATGGAACGAAGTGGAAAGTAGGGGTGTCCGCTATGACGATCACTTCATCTTGCTTTCGAGCATTTTCCTTCATTTCGAAGGCCATCGGTATACCACCGATGCCTGCACCGACAATTACAATTTTGGCCATAGGGTTTCTCCTAGTAAGGAAAGGCAAATCCGCCTTTGTGGTTTTGTGTTATTAATCAGGTAGCTTTTGAGCAACCCGATTTGACTCCCAGCTTCTTCAAGATAATCTCCAACGGGCAGAACTGGGTAAACCCGCTTTGGAAAAGGTTGGCACCGACAAAAGCTGTAAACCATAGCCATTGTCCGTTGAGGAAAAGGGGGCTTTTCTCTATCCCAAGACTTAGAGATATAAGTACAAATAACCCTGCAACAATTCGAACAATACGGTCAGTAGTCATGTTATGTCCTCATCAGCGATTTTTAGTTGTTTGAGCGTTCTGTTTGATCACGATTCAGCAGAAAATAGACCACGGGAACAACGTAAAGGGAAAATGCCGTTGATGCGAAAATCCCGAAGATGAAACTCCACGCGAGGCCTGAGAAAATGGGATCCAGCGTGATAATGAACGACCCAAACAGTGCGGCACCTGCGGTTAAAAAAATCGGCCGCATGCGTGTGGCTCCGGCTTCAATGAGCGCGTCTTCAAGGCCATGTCCTTGAAGACGCAGTCGCTGTATGAAGTCAATTAGAATGATGGAGTTACGCACCACAATGCCGGCAAGGGCAATCATGCCAATCATAGCGGTTGCAGTGAATAAAATGGGGTTATCAACACCAGCGATTGGCGTGGTAAAGAGCAGATTCAATAGCCAAAATCCAGGCATAATGCCAATCACAGTTAAAGGAATGGCGACCATGATGATTAAGGGCATCCCCAAAGAGCCTGTTTGTGCCACCAGCAGCACATAGATCATGAGGAGAGCCGCTCCAAAGGCGAGTCCCAAATCTCTGAATACATCCACAGTAATTTTCCATTCGCCTTCACCTGCAAGATCGACGAAATAGCCATCCGCTAAAGGGTGCTTTTTTTGGATGTCACCCCAATCTAATACTGCCTCTACAGGTTCTCTGCCGACCATCTCCGCGATAACATAGTTCAAGCGTTTTAGATTCTTGTGGTAGATGGTCATGTTAGTCTTTTCGCTAGAGGCGGTGCCGAGCTCACTTAAAGGGATCAGTGAACCATCGATCGCCCTTACTCTTAATGTTTCAAGGTCAGCCATAGACGATCGTTGAGGTCTTGAGAGGCGAAGGATAATATCAAGCGGTTGTCGTTCGCTCGCCTCGTGCACAGGTCCTGCATTTTGTCCTGATAGGGCGAGGCTCATGGTTTCGCTGATTTGCTTGACAGTAATGCCGTGCAAAGCCGCTTTTTGACGATCCACACGGTAGTGGAGTGTCGTCTGAGGCGCATCCACATAATCATCAACGTCAACAATACCTCTGATACCGCTGATTTTTTTTCGTACATCTTGTGTTGTGGCCGCCAACTCCTCATAGGGTGCATTCAGTGGGCCATAGACTTCAGCTACGAAGGTCGCCAGAACCGGCGGTCCAGGTGGACTTTCTACAATCTTAACGTTCGCTCCATGCAGCGTTCCGATCTTTTCGATCTCTGGGCGAATGCGAAGGGCAATTTCATGAGATTGCTGATTACGGTTTTCCTTAGGCAGTAGATTAATTCGAATATCGGCCTGATAGGAGTCTTTTCTCAAGTAGTAATGTCTGACTAGGCCATTAAAGTCCATAGGCGATCCAAGACCTACGTAAGTTTCGAAATCAGTCACTTCATTGACCGTCGAAAGATAGTGCGCCAGATCACGGGTCACGGCATCCGAAGACTCAAGGGTTGATCCTCTTGGAAGATCAATGACGAGTTGCAGTTCATTTTTATTGTCAAAAGGAAGGAGTTTGAGCGGAACCACGCGAAAAACGGCCAGAAGTGCAGAAGCCACAAATGCAATCAGAACAATAATCAAAAAAAACCGGGCTTCTTTGGGTGCGGCCAGTAAACGACCTAAACTCTTTTCATAAAATTGATAAATCGCACTCTCTTTGGGATCCTCGTGTGATCCTTTGCCATATTCGCTTTGGAGCAAGTGGTAGCTTGCCCAAGGAGTTACCGTGAATGCCACAATAAGTGATACCAACATGGCGACCGGTACATTGAAGGCCATCGGAGCCATATAGGGGCCCATCATGCCAGTGATATAAAACATGGGCAAGAACGATACGATGACCGTAAATGTAGCGAAAATCGTGGGAGGTCGTACCTCATCGATCGCCGTCAATGTAGCTTCTAAGGGTGGCTCCTTTTTAAGTTGGAAATGCCTGAATATATTTTCAACGTCGACGATCGGATCATCAACTAACAGACCTAGTGACAGAATCAAGGCGAATAAAGTGACACGGTTGATGGTGTACCCAAAAATAAGATCGCAGAGGAGGGTTACACCGAGAGTCATGGGAACGGCAAGGGCAACGATAAAGGCCTCTTTATTGCCGAGCGCAAAAGCCAGAAGAATGATGATAGTAACGATAGCGATCATCAAATGCTTAACCAATTCATTCACTTTGTGATTGGCGGTCTCACCCGCATCTCGAGTGATGGTGATCGTGACATCCTCCGGCACTAGTTTTCCATAGAGTTTTTCGGTCGATTTGATGACTTGTTCCGATACCGCTACGGCATTAGCACCCTTCCGTTTTGCGATACCAATAGTGACCGCCTGTCTTTCCTCGCCCGCATGAGCTTCGACCAGAGTATGGGTTGATGTAGCATCTCCTTGGAGGATCTGGTGACTATCGAAAGCGGCCGGTCCGAATCCAATTCGTGTATAGCTGGTGGATTCAGCAGGACCGTCTTCTATTTGAGCGATATCCTGAAGCGAGACGATTCGTCCATTGACCGCATTAATTGGAACTTGGGCGACTTCTAGAGTTTTAGAAAAAGCAGGTCCTGCATCTAAACGTATGGATTGATTGGAGCGATCGAAGCTTCCCGATTGAAGATTGACATTGGCCGTTTTAAGTGCAGCAAATACATCTAGTAAAGTTAGATCAAAGTTGGCAAGACGAGCAGGATCTGGAAATACTTTGATCCGTCTCGGTTCGCCGCCAACCACCACGATTCGCCCAGTGTCCTGAACTAATGCCAATTTGTCCTTCATCTCATCAGCAAGGCGTCTCAAGGCAGCCGCATCATAGCTGGCTTCTTTGGACGAAAGAGTCAGATTTACGATGGGAACATCATCAATTTCAATGGGTTTGACACTCCAATTGGCGACAACGCTGGGGATTCGATCCTGATTGGACATCAGCTTGTTCCAAACTTTGACCAAGCTGTCTTCACGATCTTCGCCTACAAAGAAGCGCACGGTCACCAGTGCTTCATTTTCTCGTGACGCTGAGTAAACATATTCAACTCCATCCACCTCTCTAAGCATGGATTCAAGCGGGGTGGAGACCAGTTTTTCAACCTCTTCAGCAGATGCACCGGGTACTGATATCAAGACATCAGCAATGGGCACTACGATTTGTGGCTCTTCTTCCCTCGGGGTCAGTACGAGCGCCGCAAAGCCAGCCAGAAACGAGGCAATCAACAGGAGTAACGAAAGCTTTGAGGTGATAAATACCTCAACAATCTTCGCTGTAAACCCTCGTTCAACGCGAGTGGACTGATCCATATTAATGATCACCCTGACGTTCAATTACATCCCCTTCATTGAGACCTGAAAGGACTTCGATGGATGCACCGAACGGTTTCCCCGTTCGAATGTGACGAAGACGAGCTTTCCCTTCCATCACAATTTGAACGCTTTCAAGTTGTCCAATACGTGAGACAGCATCAGCCGGTATTAACAATACCGACTCATGTCCGCAGCTTTGTTCAAGCCATCCGTAAGCCCCGGGTTGTAGCCCCGAATTGGAGGGAAGCCGAGCTTTAATTAAGACGGTACGCGTTTTGGTATCCGCAGCGGGTTCAATTTCATCCACTATGGCGCTCAATTCCAAAGGAGGGTTGGCAATGCGTACACTCAGTGTATTACCGACGGTGAGTAAGCTCGAACATGAACTCGGTAAAGCCGCTTCAATACGTAGTTGTTGTGATTGTTGCACGGTCAGAATCGGTGCCCCAGGAAGTGCCATATCACCCGGTTCTAGCTTACGTTCAACGACAAAACCATCGAAAGGAGCTTTCAGTAACATTTCTCCTTCGGATGCTTCCGCCTCATGGACCAACTCCCGAGCCTGATTCACACGTGCTTCACCGCCACGACTTGCAGCCATGGCCGCATCATAGTCCTGATGAGTGGCTGCTTCACGTTCAAACAGGTTACGCATGCGTTTAGCATCAGCATGGGCACGACCCGCTTCTGCTTCTGCAGAGGCAAGCGCTGCGCGACTCTGCCCCAACTTTGCCTGCGTGGCTGAGTCATCGAGCTTAACCAGAAGCTGACCCCGCTTGATCGGCATGCCGGATCGTACCGTGATATCGAGAATTCTTCCGGGATATTTGGGGGCTACATGAGTCAGAGTTAGCGCTGTTACTTCGCCTGGCCAATTCATCACATCCCCTGTTTCCCTTCTCTCTACAGTAGCCAACTTCTGTCCAGCGGCGCGTGTATCCATCAGATTTGCTTGATTACCTGGACGTGCTTTATGTTCAAATCCTCCTTCCATCCAGACGAGTAGTAAGCACAGCACGATCACTACGGCGATACTTATACGGTTTTTTGGGGATACACCTTGTAAATAGTCGATCATGTTGACGCCGAATAATTGAGTAGTAGCAGGACTTGAACCAGATATATTTTGTAGAGCTTATTAAGCATCCATCACTCTCCACGATCCCAAATTTGTTTATTGCCTTCTTCAGGACAACCGAAACGATGGGAGGTGAACGATAAAATCAGAATCGCCAAGCTTAATATGCCGATTGCACCGGCAATACTTAAGAGCAAATTCAGATGGAACGAATCTGAAACCAGTTGGACATCAATAACGAGATGACGAGACAACGCTGTAATAGCGATATAAATTAAAAACTGAACAGGAAGCCTTCTGGTACGAAAGTAAATACCCACCATGGCTCCTAGCTCAAGATAGATGAACAGTAGCAATATATCTTCTAATGTGGCATGGCCCATATGCATCATGCCGATGTAGTCATGAAAAGCAGACCAAACAATGGTAGACCCAATACAGAAAAGTGCTAGGTAGTGAAACAAGTCGACTAGGTTGTCTCCGGTTTTTTGTATCCATTTTTTATGTTGATTCATGGATATCCTCACCGCCATTGTCCTATAGCTTTTTTCAGCTGAGCCTCAGCAACCTGAGCTTCAAAATGAGCCAGTATCGATTTGAGCGAGGAGTCAGCGCGATCGGTCTCTGCTTCAAGATAGCGCGTAACCGTGGCTGTTCCGCCGTGATACTGCTCGCGAACCAAACGTAACGCTTCATCTGCAGCGGTAGCACCCTTAGTCGCTACCGTGACTTGTTCAATGGCTTGCTGCAAGGTTGAAAAAGCCTGGTGCACTTCATTTTCAACCTCAAGACGCATTTTTTGTTCGATGGCTTGAGCTTCAATGACCCGTCGTTCAGCAGCAGAAATGGTCGCGTTAATAGCGCCACCCGCAAAGAGGTCCATTTCAGCGTTAATGCCTACCGAACCATTCCCTTTGACGTCGGCTGGACTCATGGTTGCACTGTTGCCACCATAGGCTGCATAAGCATTAACGCGGGGTAATAGAGCACCTTCAGCCGCATCGAGTTCGTGTTGGCGAATCTTGAGTTGGTGGTTGGCTGCTTCAAGTTCAGGACGTTGTGTCATAGCTCGTTCAAACATTTGTTGATAGTTTTCTTTGAGCGTTGGGACAGGCAGGTCGGTTTCCTTAAGTGCGGGTAATTCACCTGATGAACTCCCCAAGAGTGTCTTTAGAGCAGATTTAGAGAGTTCAACTGCATTTTTGGCTCTAAGTTCAGACTCATGCGCGGTGCTCGATCGTACTTCGAGAGAGAGTGCATCTCCGCGTAAGGCCGTCCCTTCAATGACCTTAGCTTGAGTGTGCTCAAGTTCCTTGTGAACGGTTTCAACAGTTCGCCGTGCAACTTCGACTTGTTTAGGGGCAGAAATAGCTGCGTAATACGCGGACGTAACGGCTGCTGCCAATGTGTTCCGAATAGCTGATTGCTCCAGTTCTGCAGCCTGAACTCCCAGCTCAGCGGCCTTCTTCATATAATCGTCTTGACCACCTCGATATAGATTGATGGATCCAATAAACTCAGGTCTGAGATTTTCAACCCAACCAGGATTATTAATGGCGTTAGATGGATTGGTTGGATTAAGGTTGAATCGACGCTGTGCCACGATATATGAGAAGGCGAGGGCAGGGTTGTTGGTATAGTCGTACCCAACACGTGCTGTTAATTTTGGGTAAAAACCCGCAGCAACTTGGGCGACCCGTGTTTCAGCTTCGCCAATATGAGCCGCGGCAATAGTCAAGTCTGGATTCTGTTCAAAAGCGACTTCGATGGCTTCAGCCAATGTCAATGGATGAGCAGGAGAATGCTTGGCTGGACTAAGTGTGGCATTAGGTCCTTCCTCGGCCAATACGCCTCTGGCGCAATCGACTCCCACGGCCAAAAGGCTAACAGTAAGAAGGGCTAAGTTCAGTTTCGACACACGTCTCATCCTCAGTGTTTCCAAGTGGTTCCGGTAATCATTCATGAATCACCGAATTGCCTATGGTCACCTACAAAATGACCTGAATATCACAGCTCCAGCTCTTAACAACCCTGTTAAGAGAGAGTTGGTTGCAGAATGATATAACAATATTAGATTATAATTATACTCTTGAATGATTTCGGCACAATGACTTCTCTTCGTTCGTTCCTTTTTTACGCAGTGAACTCATGAGCATCACTCCACTACACTCCAACTCTTGTAATTTCTAGAACGTCCGGCCCAATGATTCATAGCGATTCAGAAGGGTTTGATAAACTTAATTGATAAGCTTTCTCTTATACGTTATAAATCCAATGTGCCCCACCTTAATGGGTATTTGTTCTTTTGAACGTACTATTGCGAGTTATTTATCCTAACTAGCGTGAAAGCAAAACCTTTACGAATACAAACTTATTCTTGGGAAATTTCATTGGCCCTTTTAGCCAAGATCATCCTCCTGGTTGGACTTTGGTTTCTGATTTTTCGATGGCATGGTGAAAAGCCAAAACCGCAAAAAGATATCGCGGCCCATTTCAACTTACCATTGAGTGCGCCCAATGCTCGAGATCTAAACGTTCCCACTCAACCATAGTCCAACTCAAGGAGACTATCTATGTCCGGTGATGAAATCGTTAACTTATCAAGGTTACAGTTCGGTCTAACCGCGCTTTACCATTTTCTATTCGTCCCACTGACTCTCGGCATGACCTTCCTGCTAGCCATTATGGAATCGGTCTATGTTATGACGGGTCGGGAAATCTATAAGGATATGACGCGTTACTGGGGAAAACTGTTTGGTATCAATTTCGCCATGGGCGTCACCACGGGGCTGACCCTTGAATTTCAGTTTGGTACAAACTGGGCCTACTATTCACACTATGTTGGGGATATTTTTGGCCCCATACTCGCCAGTGAAGGCTGGATGGCCTTTTTCCTTGAGTCTACCTTTGTGGGCTTGTTCTTTTTTGGCTGGGACAAACTGACCAAGGTGCAACATTTAACGGTCACCTGGCTTTTGGCGATCGGTACATCACTTTCTGCACTGTGGATTTTGATTGCTAATGGATGGATGCAGCATCCCGTTGGTGCTGAATTTAACTACCAAACGCTCCGCATGGAGATGACCAGTTTTCCTGATATCTTTTTTAATCCGGTCGCACAAGTTAAATTTGTTCATACCGTAGCCGCTGGTTATGTCACCGGCTCTATGTTCGTCCTTGGCATTAGTTCCTGGTTTTTATTAAAGAACCGTGATGTGGGCTTCGCGCGTCGTTCATTTTCGATTGCATCAGCATTTGGGCTAGCATCGATTCTATCCGTCATTGTTCTTGGTGACGAAAGTGGTTATACCGAAGGTGAAACCCAAAAGATCAAACTCGCGGCAATAGAAGCTGAATGGGAGACAGAAAAACCACCTGCAAGCTTCACACTGTTTGGATTTCCCAGTCAATCGGAGGAGCAAACAGACTACGCAGTGAAAATACCGTATGTGTTAGGCATCATAGCCACAAGAAGCTTTGATGAACCTGTTTCTGGAATGAAGGAACTGAGAAACAACAGCGCCGAGAGAATACGCAGCGGTATGGTGGCTTATAGTTATCTCCAAAAGCTTAGGTCTGGAGATAAGAGTGATCTCACTATGAAAGGGTTTGAGCAACATAAGCTGGATCTTGGCTATGGTTTGCTGCTCAAGAAATATACCGACAAAGTGATTGATGCCGATGAAGCGACCATTAAAAAAGCCGCCAATGACAGCCTACCGATGGTCGCCCCACTGTTTTGGACGTTCCGGATCATGGTGGCCTCAGGTTTTATTATGCTTTTTATTTTTGTTTTGTCTTTCTATTACTGTGCAACACGCGCCGCCGACCAAAAACGTTGGTTGATGCGGCTAGCTGTTTTTGGGATTCCCCTCCCTTGGATCGCGTCAGAAACAGGTTGGTTTGTGGCTGAGTATGGACGTCAACCCTGGACCATTTCAGGCATTCTTCCTACGCATATGAGTGCTTCAACCCTCACATCGGATCAATTGTGGTTCAGTATTGGTGGTTTTTTCCTTTTCTATACTGTCTTGCTGGTCGTAGAGCTTTTCTTAATGTTCAAGTATGTCCGTTTGGGGCCCAGCAGCCTTCATACAGGACGCTATTTCTTCGAGAAATAACCCTCATCAAGCTGCTTATTTCATAAAATCTTAAGTACATTATTAAGGCGGGTAAGTTATGTTTGATTACGAAATCCTCCGTATCATCTGGTGGGTCTTTATTGGCGTTGTAGCGATTGCCTTCACATTAACTGAAGGCTTTGACTTTGGCGTCGGTACCTTGTTACCGTTTCTCGGCAAGAACGATGTCGAACGTCGTGTCATTATTAATACTGTTGGAACCACCTGGGAAGGCAATCAGGTCTGGTTGGTGCTGCTTGGGGGCGCTATATTTGCTATATGGCCTGCTGTCTATGCCACCCTGTTCTCTGGGCTCTATGTCGCCATGATGCTGGTCTTGTTCTCACTGTTTTTCAGACCAGCGGGCTTTGACTACCGGAGCAAACTTGAACATCCAGCTTGGCGATCAGCTTGGGATTACTGCCTTTTTTTAGGTGGAACTCTGCCGCCCATTCTTCTGGGTGTGTTGGTTGGAAATTTATTGCTTGGACTTCCTTTTCATCTCGATCAGGATTTACGTACATTCTATACAGGGACCTTTTGGGCGCTGCTTAGCCCATTTGCACTCTTATGCGGTGTCATTGGCCTCATCCTAACCACTTTCCATGGTGCCTTATTTCTTAAATGGCGCACCGAAGGCGTGATTCATGAGCGCGCACGCAAGGCAGCACATTGTTTAGGCCTGCTGCTTATTATGGCCTTATGCATAGCGACACTTTGGGTGCTTTCTGGTCTTACAAGGCCTGAGATTTTAACCATTGCCGGTCACGGATCGCCCTCGAATCCTCTTCAGAAAACGGTACTTCAGGTTGGTCCTGGCTGGTGGCCCCACTTTCAAGCAAACCCTTGGATGCTGACTGCGCCCATCCTAGGGTTCTTAGGAATTTGTTCAGCGTGGGTACTGGGAAGAGGGAAGGGCACAGCCTCTGCCTTTTATGCGAACTCGATAGGGATCATCGGTGTTCTGCTAACGCTGGGTTTTGGTTTGTTCCCTTTCTTGTTGATCTCCTCAACCTCACCTAACTCAAGCCTAACGCTTTGGGACTCAACCTCCAGCGAAATGACTATGTTAATCGCCTTCTGGATCACCGTCGTATTTCTCCCGATTGTTCTTTTATATACTCGTTGGGTATACAAAATTATTTGGGGACCCGTAACTGAAAAGGCCATTCTGGATGATCGTCATACACTTTATTGATTAGCACTACGGAGTTTTTATGTGGTATTTCGCTTGGATTCTTGGGGTTCTTTTCGCAGCTTCCTTCGCTATTATCAATGCAATGTGGTTGGAGTCTGTTTGTGATATCGATACGCACGGATTTGATCAACGTGGTTCTGATCATAAACACACAGACGAGTGATTCTCGAGAACGAGTAAGTTCAGAATAGTTTCCATCACCTAAAGAGAGTCACTTGATGTCTGCCCATACACCGAAACGGATACTTATCATAGGTGGTGTCGCTGGAGGTGCCTCTTGTGCGACACGCGCGAGACGACTGTGTGAACAATGCGAGATTATTGTCTACGACCGAGGGGCTTACGTTTCTTTCGCGAACTGTGGTTTACCATATTACGTTGGCGACATAATTCCCCAAGAAACCAGTTTGTTGATGGCAACACCCGAACTCTTTAGAGATCGTTTTAATATAAAGGTTGAGCTGAATACAGATGTCCTCTCGATCGATCGAGCGCAAAAATGTATCCGTGTGCACAATCTAACGACCTTAGAAATTCGTGTCGAGTATTACGATGCCTTGGTCATATCAACTGGCGCAGAACCTATTATTCCAGAGCTACCTGGCATCAATTTGCCTGGCATTCATGTTCTCAGAACGATCCCAGATAGTAGAAAGATCCGTGAGGCGGTCAAAGACGCCCAACATGCCACTGTAGTGGGTGGAGGAATGATCGGACTGGAAATGGCCGAGAATCTTGTTCATCGTGGGTTGAAGGTTACTTTAGTCGAGCTCGCACCCCAAGTATTACCTATCTTGGACCCTGAAATGGCAGTGTTTGCTGAAGATCGTTTGATTCAAAATGGCATCGAATTGCTCCTTGGGCAAAGTGTGACATCGTTTGACCGGACAAATTCGCACAAAATCAAGGTATCTATTGGAACCAGCAAGACACTAGTAACGGATCTTGTCATTCTTGGGATCGGTGTTAAACCGAACGCGAATCTTGCCAAGGAAGCTGGCTTAACACTGGGCTCACGCGACTCGATTGATGTCGATAGCAGCATGAGAACCAGCGATCCCAATATTTGGGCTGTGGGTGATGTGGTAGCGAGTAGTGATGTCGTGACACATGCTAGAGAGCCGGTACCCCTTGCAGGTCCTGCTAACCGGCAAGGGCGCGTTGCAGCTACCTCCATCATCGAATCGTTTTCAGCGAATGAGTGCAGAACTTCTGCTTCACACCTCACTTTCAGGGGTGTACAAGGAACCGCCGTTTGCGGGATATTTGGTTTGACTTTGGCATCAACAGGAGCCAGTGAACGATTATTAAAAAAACTTTCATTTAACGATTACGAGAAGGTATATCTTCATCCCGGAAACCATGCCTCATATTTCCCTGACGCTAAACCCATCCATATCAAATTATTGTTTCGGTCTTCCGATGGATTAATCCTCGGGGCACAAGCCGTTGGAGAAGCCGATGTTGCAAGGCGTATCGATGTGATTGCAATGGCCATACAACTGGGTGGCACCGTTTATGATCTTGAGCAAGCCGAGCTTTGTTACGCACCCCAGTATGGCGCTGCTAAAGATCCCGTCAATATGTCAGGCATGATTGCCGGCAATGTCTTGAGAGGCGATGTTACGGTTGCGGATTGGTCCGAACTGCGGACTACGGATGCATTAATCTTAGATGTCAGAACTACCAAAGAATACGAAAGTGGCCATATTGATGGCGCCCTAAATCTACCTTTGGAGGAACTGCGTCAACGTATCGACCAGGTGCCCAATATTCAGGAAGTATGGCTTGTGTGTGGTGTGGGACAACGAGCTTACTATGCACAGAGAATCCTAAGACAGAAAGGCGTCAATGCCAAAATACTCTCGGGTGGCATGAATACCTTCAGCACCCTCCGTAGAGCTTAATCCGTTCACATTTTTTAGAGTCTTGATTCTAACGATAGAACCAATCCATCTCTAAGCTGACTGGTTCTCCCTTCTCAAGATCCCATCGGGACCTCAAACAAATAGTTCCTAATATCAATGGACAGTAGTGTGGATTTCTCTTGGAGGTGGTCACTGTTGTTCCACGTTTCATTACGTTATATTATAACATAATGAAACCAATCAATCACCCTAGGCAAAGCGCCATCAACATATTCGTTGTTTGCGTAATAACGGTGGTTTATCTGGATGCAAGCTATTGTGCCGAGGAAATTGAAACGCTTGAAACGGTTGAGGTATCAGAAACCAGCACATATGAACAAGACTTGACCAATGGTCAACCCACTACTGTTCTCAAGGGAGACAATCTCACTAAAAAGCTGTCAGATACCTTAGGCGCAACATTAGGCCAAGAATCTGGAGTTAGCAATGCCTCATTTGGGCCAGGGGTGGGACAACCAGTCGTTCGAGGACAAGGTGGCCCGAGAGTACAGATTCTCCAGGATGGTTTAAGTATTTTGGATGCGTCCCAGTCTAGTGGAGACCATGCTAATGCCATTGAGCCTATGTTGGCTGAACGAATCGAGGTTCTAAAAGGTCCTGCCACACTCCTTTATGGCGGAACGGCTATTGGCGGTGCGGTCAATGTAACCGATAATCGCGTGCCCATGAGCGTGCCGACCCACGGTCTTACAGGCGCTTTTTCCACACGTTACAGCTCAGTCGATAACGAGTCTTCAAGTGTTCTGAAGTTCGATTCAGGAAAAGATAACTTAGCGCTTCATCTGGATGGATTTTATCGCCAGAATGGAAATGTCTCTATTCCTGGTTACGCCATTGATCAAAACGCTTACATGCAAGAGTCGGGCGGTGTTCCACCGTCAGTGAATACCTATGGATATCTAGGAAATACTGCGGGCAATGCTATCGGTGGCACCGTGGGCGCTTCCTATGTGGATAACTGGGGTTACGCCGGAATGTCCTATAACAACCGTAATGATTATTACGGTATCCCACCTGATGGCAGCAGCGGCGGTCCCCAGGTCAATATTTTTCAAACCATGAATCGTTCAACATGGAAGAATGAAATCATAAGTCCATTTGAGTTATTCAGTAAATTAACATTTAGATTAGCCTATAACGCTTATCAGCATGTGGAACTCGAAAACCAAGTGACCAATACGACATTCAGTAACAACGGCGTGGATTCAAGGCTCGAATTGGAACACGATCCTATCGGAGAATTAACGGGCACGCTTGGTTTTCAAACACAGAACAACTATTTCAATGTGGTCAGTGCACCTGGGACATTACCTTCCGGTGCTCCAGCCTTGTCACCTTATTCGTATATTCAAAATTACGCCCTATTTGATGTCGAGAAATGGGTACATGATTCAGTGACCTATCAAGCGGGGGTCCGTGTCGAAGAACAATCCATTAGCCCACAGGGTGAAGCTTCCAGAAACTTCATACCGGTCAGTGCTTCGGTATCTGCGCTTTGGCAATTCGAAAAAGAACAGAATCTTCGATTAGCATTCAGCCGCTCACAACGTGCACCGCAAGTACAAGAACTCTATTTCAATGGCTTCCATGACGCGACTAACAGTATTGAACAAGGTAACGCCAACTTGAACATGGAGACCAGCTATAACCTAGATTTGGGTTATGAATTGAAAACGGATTGGATGAAAACTGAAATATCGTTGTTTCAAAACTGGTTTAACAATTACATCTATCGTTACAACACAGGAATTTTGGCTAATCAGGATGTCTATCCCTACAACCAATCGTGTAATCCTGGCAATACAAATTGTGCGCTAGCTCCCGTCTATCTGTATAAGCAGCAAAACGCTACTTTCCGTGGATTTGAAGCTAATGTGAGTTTTCCGCTTCTTGCGTCTGACCATGGCAACGTTGATATGGAATTGTTTGGTGACTACACCCGTGGACAATTTCTTGCGGGTGGTAACGTACCACGAATGCCTCCACTCCGGTACGGAACACAACTAGGCTATAAGCTGGACGCATTTGACACGAATATTCGCGTAACACGGGCTAATGCACAGAATTATGCGGGTGATAACGACACCACTACCCCGGGATATGTTCTTATGAATCTTACAAGTCAGTATCGATTCACATCGTCACCCGGCATCGAGGTCTTAGTTTTTGCCAAAGCTAACAACCTACTTAATGAAACCGTCAGGAACTCCGTGTCTTTTCTGAGAGTGATCGCGCCACAACCGGGTCGGGGTGGAGAATTAGGGATTCAGATCAATTATTGAATGGTTGGCCCACATTGAGCACAAAGACCATATATTTCGAACAACTGACGACGTACTTGAAAGTTTGCTAAAAACACTTCCTCTTTGGCTGATTCCATGAGTGCCTTAGCTGGTCTTTCGTCAACCTCGTGGCAATGAGTACAGATCAGGAGCAGCAAGTCGTGTTTATGCTCTGGGTATTTGCAGCCAACATAGGCATTAAGACTTTCAACTCGATGGATCAAACCCTGCTCTAAGAGAAAATCAAGGGCACGGTAAATGGTGGCAGGTTTTGCGGAAGGATCCGTTAGCCTAAGATTATCTAAGAGATCGTAGGCCTTAACGGAGGTATGACTCGACCAAATCAACTCCAAAACACGTCGTCGTATTTGAGTAAATCGAACGCCATTGGCCCGGCATAAATCATCTGCACGGTCGAGAGCCTCGTGAATACATCCCTGATGGTCGTGATCGACAATATGCATTACTTAGACTCGATTGGGTCATTATTAAACATTTATTCTACTATCAAACAGATTGTTTCGTTAATGGGATTTACCCCTGAATGACAGGACACTGGGTATCACTTATTCTTGCTAACAGTAATTCGCTTATGTCTACTACTATGTCCAGTACTGCTTGATGATTTGCATGAGAAAGGTCTCAGTGCTTTTGACCGCTTTGAAACCAGTCAGGCTGAAGTTTTGGAGCTTTTATCAGAATTTTCAAAGATCTTTACCGAAAGGAAGGTTCAACCAGCAGCGGCTTTTAGGCGCAAACTCAAGGATATCCAGAAGTTTCTGGATGTATCTGAATAAGAATGTTCGGCCGAATGATTCTGTATTCAAGACCGATGAAGGACCGTTGGTGTCTTTAAGGTGATGCTACTTAATAATTTATTTCCTGGCTTTATTCCATTTTTGACTTGACAGGGCTTATGTCGTGGGCAGGAAATGCGCATAAAAAAGCTTGACTTATGCACAACGAGATCTAAGTGCCTGATTCTTCGTTACAGCTAGTGAGTAGTCGCTACCATAATAATATAATCAATAACTTAGAACATTGATTCGGTTCTAGGCAATCTAATGAGGGGCCCATCACCTGTGCCTTTTCACAGGCGTATTCACAGACTTATCCACAGATTTTGTGGATATCAACATGACGGTTTTCTTATGGTTTCTTATCCCTTGAGTTACAAGGGTTTTTGATCGAAATGTTTGTGCTAGATGGGTGTATTTGGTACTTTTCACCGCCAATATTTTCCGTGATCATCTCTGACCTCAATAAAAATAATAAGAATCACCATGATCGAACTAGAAGAACTCAGGATTCCAACCAGAGCCTTAAACGCCCTGACTCGAGCGAATATCCGAACGGTCTATCAATTGAGCGGGATGGAACAAAAAGAGATAGCGGCTATTCCGGGTGTAGGGATGGTGACCGCACGACTTATTCAGCAAGAGCTAGAAAGATTTGGGTTGTGAGATTTACGAGAGCAAGACGAGGGACAGATGGCAGAATTAGGACGACCAGAGTGGTTAATGAGATCGTTACAACTTGGGATAACACCCCAGAAGATTCAGGAGTATCTCGATATCAAATGGCCACTACCGACCATTGCAGCCGAACTCCGAATTGATGTTGATACCTTAAACCTTTTGATGGACCGCTGGGATCTGCAGGAACACTCTAAGGATGATGCTCATCAATGAGGTCTTTTAAGGCCTCAAATTGCTCGGAAATCGGATTGATCCCAGGTTCTAGTTGACTGAGATCTAGAGGGGCTACCTCAGCCTCTATCCCATCTAGCTCATAGCTTGAGCGAACAACGTTCATCGTTCGGCCATGTAGTTCAGCATAAACCTTGAGCGTGTAGCCCCGATAAGAATCTTCGATTGCAGATGCCATAACACCACGCTGCAATTTGTATAGGTAAGATTAGATTACGGAGGGTCTAGGTTACAGACTCATTCAAATCATCTGACCTTTAGATGAAAGCCGACCCATTCTTCCTAAGCCACCTGGTTTAAATAGAAACGATCGAAGTCATCCCATAATCGCTTTGAGTTCTTTCCTGTTTCTAAGACATATTGGTAATAATCTGCTAGCTTAAAGATCTCATTGATGACGGCATCGAGGCTGATCCTCTCCTCCTGATGGGAAAGCTTAAGATCATGAAAGGCCATCAGAAAAGATCGCCTGATGTTTAGTGAGTCTTTGAAATCATCAGGCAGGCTCTGCTCATCACTCCTATGGTGAACTGGGCTCCTAATGATCGCTTGTGTTTTCTGGATAATCCTTCCTAGGGATGAGATCACATACATTTCTAGGGCATCATGAGGGAAAGACTGAACGGCTAAACGTGATTCGGGCGCTGATAACTCTTCCCCTATGACCGCCTTGCAAATAGAAAGAAAGTTATCACTTCCTACAAGGCGACTGTATTCGTTCGTGATCTTAAAGATTTCGGCTAGCCCCAAGCCGAGGGACAGGTACTCATGAATATCTTCATTCCTATGGCCTTTTTTCTTCCAAACCCCAATCATTTCAGCTCCAATGTTTATGGGTTGATAATGGGCATAAAGTTAAATCAGAGGGCAGGCGTGGGCCAATGAAGAATCGATAAACTTTATATGCAGGAGATTGATGGCTTATCGAATAATGCCTAGAAAGGACAACTCTTTGAGAGCGCATCCTGTCCGGTTTACAATTCCGAAACAGTCTCCCATTACCCAAAACACTATGTCCGACGAAAAACAAGCCATAGTCGATAAGCTCTTGGCCATCGTTGAAGAGGCGATGACCCTCGAAGAGGCCTACACGAGTGACGAGTGGCCGAAACAGGTGCTCGAGCGTTTAGAAGGTTTGGCCGCTGAAGCAAAGAGCATCGCAGAGGGCCCAGGCCATAACTTGGCTCTAGCGCTGTTCACGCATGGGTTCACGGCAAGAATTCTAGAGCGCTATCAGGAGGCCTCATCCGCACTCCTAAAGGCCAATGCACTTAATCCAAAATCCTACGAAATTATGACTCAACTGATCATCAGTCTCGGCATGCAAGCACGTCACGAGCAAGCACTTAGATACGCTTGAGAGCTTCATAGTATGGACTCAAACAGTCTAACCACGATCAGCACGCTGGCCCTGTGTCTCAAAAACGCCGGAGAAAAAGACAAAGCTTTCGCCCTCATCCATCAAGCTTTAGAGCAAGACCCCAATAACCCGTATGTGAAAGTGCTGTCCGACCAAATCACCGCCCCGTCCGTTCATTAAGCCTCTCTGTAGGCGCCCCGTTTTGCTATGCTCCACATTCGATTCGAGGGGCATTAGTATGCATAAATTATCTGTCCGCACTGCTGGAGACCGTTCAAGATCGATGAGGCTGGGTACGCGGACATCTTGAAGCAAGTTCAAGACAGCGAATTCGAGCAGCAATTGCAAGAGCGTCCTCATAGTGAGTGTCATTGAGAAGGAACTCGACTAACTGAAGAGTGGACTCAAGCAAGCAGAGCTATTGCATCAACTCCCTGCGAAATCGCTAGATGGAAAGTATGTAATACATCTCAGGGATCAGGATGAAGCGATCGATCGTCTCCGCGACATGAAGACCAAGCTCTCCAATAAAATGGTGGGGGAGACCCTCGAGCAAAACTGTGAAACGTAATTCAACCGCATCCAAGCTACGGCCTTCCTGAGAGCTTATCTTGAGAAGGACAATGATTCATGGACGGGAAGCAAGGGGGGATTAAATGTTCCGCGATTCGGATGATGACGGGTTAGATATCGTTACTATCATGTTCTAGATGAAGAACGAGAGCGACGAAATGGCCAACAATAGAAAAACGACGATTTCCTCAAAGAGTTCGACAAGAGTCGGAATGAGAAAGGATGAGAGTATGCCGTTCTGGTTTCCTTGCTTGAGCCTGAAAGCCAACTCTATAAATCAGAGAAGTGATGTATCCCACCTTTCCCCAAAGATGTATGTCGTTGGACCGCAATTCTTCATCCCAATCATCACAATCCTTAGAAAGGTGGGAGTGAATTCCCATAACAACAAAGTTGAGCGCGCACTTTTGAAAGCCCAAACAATTGACATCAAGAATTTTGAGATCGAACTGGAATCCTTCAAACCGTCATTTGCGAAGATCTACGACTTAGCATCTAGACGATTTCAGACGGCCATGAATAAGATCGACAAGTCAATCGGCCCATCTTCAAAAGACCAAAGAGGCTCTACTCTGTAACGATTGAAACCTGCATCTTGCTAATGATAAGGCTTAGAATGTGACCATCAAGAAACTAACGCGCGTGAATCCGACCACGGCCAATAAGTTTGCTGAGCTTAACTATTATCATTCCCCAAGATGAGCTCAACATAAGATTGTCTCTGGTTGATCAAAAATCTCAAGATGGGTAGGCTCCAATATAGTCCAAGACTATTGGAATCTGCCCCCAGCTAGCCTAGAGTGTAAATCATGACCTCAACCACACTTTGCCGACCCACTCTTTTTTTACTAATCACAATCCTATTGGGCTGCTCTAGCAACAACCCATCCACCACGGACACGAACAGCGCATCACCCATGATGTCGAGAATGCACTCTTCTGCCATACAACGAAAACTACAACAACGTATGGACAGTCTGAATGCTCAGCAGATCGAGAATCAAACCCAACATCAACTAAAAGCGGCTAACACCTATTCACAGGAGTCCAGTCAAAACAACAATAAGCCAAACGCTATCGATTCAAAATTCGAGAAAGCGAAGTCTGATTGTGCCAAGCTCTTCAAAATAGGAACCAACCAGTATTCCAACTGTGTGATGAAGCTAATGGATTAACTTATTGCGCTGTGTTAGCTAAAAATGTGATTTCTATTGCAAAGAACTGAAGATGCAATGAGGCGCCTGTAAGAGAGTGGACTCCTTTCTACAGCATGGGGATGTCGTGTCATATCTTTTATCGATCAAATAGTGCGACATCCATTCAAAAAATAGAATGTTCATTTAAATGCTTATATTTACACTAAGTTAAGAGGCCATAAATATGAGATTATTTTGGATTGCCATGCTATTTGGGCTTGTATCCTGCTCTTCAGTAGAAGTTTATACGGATTTCGATCGGAATCTTGATTTGACACATTACCGATCCTATTCATGGAGTCAACAGCCCAAGACGCAAAATCCATTGATGGATGAGCGACTTAAATTTGCTCTGGATTCCCAACTACAATCTAAAGGCTGGAAGCTTTCAGATAACGGGGAAGGAGAGGTTCAATTAGTCGGCATAGTAACAACTAAGGAAAACGAAAGGATAGACACCATGTATAACGGAGGAGGACCCGGATTTTGGGGGCGCGGGTATTACATGGGTGGAGGTTTCGGTAGCTCAACATCGACTGTGACCACCTATATTGTTGGAACCTTGATTCTGGATATGTTCGATGCTAAGACTCATAGACCCCTATGGAGAGGGACTGCTTCCGGTACTATCTCTGAAAATCCAGAAAAGAATGTTAAGCAAATAGAGGAAGCCGTTCAAAAGCTTTTCAAGGAATTTCCTCCTTCAGCAAAATAACAAGTATCCCAGCCTAGATCAGGAAAATTCCTAAATGTAGTTTCTGTCTTCATGGCGTATAGGTCTCCTCCATTAGCTTGATATTTTATGATTTAAGTGAGATCAGGTTCTCGTGGCTTAGGCCTTGGAGGGGGGCAGGGCGAGATCGTTCATGTTGAGCTCATTATGGGGCCCCTCGATTTTTACTCGTAATGCTCAACGAGTGAACAGTGGGCAGTGAGCCACATCTATTTTGAACCGGCTTTCAATTCCTTTGATGGGTCACTGTTTATCTCAATCTTGGACTTATTTTCCAACGCTTCTGCTGCTTTTACAGATGTCGATCAATGTGGTTTCAAGGTAATGGTGGTGTCCCAAAAGAGAAAGTTGCTGAAGGCATTCGTGGCAATCACCTCAAGGTCAAGGTTGTCTGTAATCTCGAGATATTGTCCATTCAAACCTTTATTGCCGAAGCTAAGGACCGAACTTGTCAGCGGTCTTTCTAGAGCACCGAGTCTGATTGCAGACCCGCAAAAGATTTCAACCTGATCAACTAAGCCTTAACGTACAGAGCTCTTTCTGGAATGGTCTATTTCGGTAAGTAAAGGGGTCAGAGAAGCGGCTTGCCGGTACCAAACCTCATAGATTTGAAACCGAAACTTTCAGTAAAAAAATTAGAATTCTGCGCTCTGTATGCGCTTCAAAATAAAAAACACTTAGACCGATACCGATCTAAGTGTCATAGTTTTTTGGTAGCAACGGCGGGACTTGAACCTGCGACAACCGCATTATGAATGCGGTGCTCTAACCAACTGAGCTACGTTGCCATCTAGCCTTAGAATCTTAAATATTTGACGATATTATGTCAATATCAACGCATCACTAACCCTAAAATAAACATCATGCCCAGTAACGATCTTCTCATGCCTGGATCCCTTTTAGGTTTATTTTCGAGCGCATTCATATCATCAACCATAGCACCAGGCGGATCAGAGCTGGTGTTAGCATATCTTCTGAATTCGAATTCACATGATCCTTGGCTATTAGTGGCAATAGCTACCATCGGCAATACACTAGGTGCATGGACAACATGGGGGCTAGGTTTATGGCTTTCACACAAAGCCATTGATGAGGCATGGATGTCGAAACACGAAAAAAACATAGGTGTTGTAAAAAAGTGGGGCGCACCGATTCTGCTTTTATCCTGGCTTCCCATTGTGGGTGATGGGTTTTGTCTAGCGGCTGGATGGCTGAGGATATCAATGCCGTTATCTCTTGCATTGATCGCTATGGGTAAATTGTCCCGTTATGCTGTTATTGCTTATGCATTTAACTAAAAACGGGCCACACTAGGCCCGTTTCTTCGTCTAAAAGAATTTGAATCAAACGTTCTTCGCCGTCTTAAGCAGTGCGAACTTGTATACAAGAAGAGCAACAACCAGCCCAACAAGGATCCATGAATGCCCAATTAAACTTGCAGACAGTGTTGCCTTAGCAGCGGTTCCCTGAAGACCTGAGACGTAAGGTTTAGCAACCACTAACATCCAAGCCCAAGCAGTGAATTGGTATGAAATTGCACCTGCAATGGCCCATTGCACTGGATTCTGTTTCAAACGGGATGCTGTTTTGAAGAACCAAAGCGCGAAACCAATTGTGAAGGCAACGGATACGAAAAGGGCCATAATAATCTCCGGTTTTTTTGTTATGTTGACCTGATTCCATACAACAAATGGTTTTTCTCTCACTGGAAACAGGTTATTTTCGACCATCCTAACAGGATAAATGGTCAATTCTTAGATACAGATAGTAAAGACTAGTTCGCTCAAAATGAATGTTTTCTAAAAGATTTGGGTTCAAACAGATAAACAATCAACAGAAATACCAAACCTATAATCGCCAAGAAGGGTCTTATATCAGTTTTGGCGGGTAATAATTCAGCTTGTTCGTCGTCTGTGAGATGCTCGACAAACCCTTCCAGAGAATCTAGTTTTTCATATCTAAGGCCGGTTATCGCTGCGATCTCTTTCAAATGAGTTTCATCTAACCAGGACTCATAAGTGCCAGTATCAGGTAGGGTACGTGTTTCTACCTGAAGCGTATAAACGTTGGAAGAGACTGGAGCTTTATCTATATCTTCATTTTCCCAGTTGCCAATCAAGTTATTGTCACGATCATATCGGGGCACGGCCACTGGCCGCGTGCCACCAACACCGAAAATCAACCCCTTTTGTGAATTGCGGCCGTCGTAACGGG